>Ga0310124_10001808_pt1 | contig 14786 bp, 8 predicted proteins | sample CB11b_AW_Bot5_MG_FD_203507 | JGI IMG/M metagenome (GOLD analysis project Ga0310124, IMG submission 203507) | Marine microbial communities from Western Arctic Ocean, Canada - CB11b_AW_Bot5 | ecosystem: Environmental > Aquatic > Marine > Oceanic | place: Canada: Western Arctic Ocean | collected...
GCACTTCGGGCCAGGTGGTGGTGTAGGCGGACCCGTCGGCGGTGCGTTCCATCAGCCGACGATCGCTGGAGCCCGAGCGGGTCGTCCAGCGGCACCAGACATTCCGCGGCACGGCTGCCGGCGGGGGGCTGGTTGTGGGGCTGGTTGTGGGGCTGGAGGGGGTTTCGATGCGGACACGGATTCGGACATCGCTGCCACGGGCGACGACCTGGTCGGGGTTCTCGACCGTGACGCGGTAGAGCACGGTTCGCTGGAGGTTGCTCAAGGGCAGGAAGAAGCGGGTCATCAGCAGTGCGTGTCCCGAGCCGGGCACGGCCAGGGGGCCGAACATCACCGCGGCTGCGACCGAGGCCCAGGCCAGCATCACCGCCGCCGTGCGGAAGCTGAGCACAGCTCTGAAATCGAGAGATCGGGTCGCGGCGGTCGTTTCCAGCAGCAGCAGGTTCCTCAGCCCCTCCGCGCCGTCGCACTCGTCGGATTCGAGCAACTCCACGCTGCTGGTCAGCCGTTCCTCGAGTTCGGGGTGCAGGCGTTCGACCAGTGCCGCCAGTTCGGCCCGGGAGATCCGGGCGGTGATGCGGGACAGGACCAGCCGGTATCCCGCCGTGGCGATGCCGGCGACCGCCGCTGCCAGTGCGATGATGCGGATGGTTGGCGAGAGTGGTACGAGGAGGTCCAGCAGCACGCCGGCGGCCAGCAGCGCGGTCGTGACCAGCAGAAAGACCCCGGTGCCGTGCAGCACCGTCAGCCAACGCCAGCGTCGGCCGAGTTGACCGAGGGCCTGCTGCAGGGGTTGCGGCAGGGGTTGGGGCAGGGGTTGGGGCAGGGGTTGTCGGGAGCTGTTCGGCATGGATGCGGGTGCGGGTGCGTGTGCTTCGCTGCTGGAGTTTATCAGTTGGGTGCGTCGAGGCGGTGGAGAATTGTCGTCAGGGCAAGCCGTGGACCTTGCGGAGCACCCACTCGGCGGTCATCAGCACAAAGAAGCCGATCAGGACGGCCCAGTGATTCCAGATCAGCACGTCCCGGGTCTGTTCGCGGTCCTGGCTGGTCCCCTTGAGCAGTTGATCGAGTTGGTCGAGCTGATCGAGCGTGACGAGTTGTCCTCCGGAGGCGGTCGCGAGTTCGGCGAGTTGGAGGTGATCGGCTGCGAGGTTGTTGAGTTCTCCGGAGGTGGGTGGGTGTACGAAGACATCGGCGGTGACGCCTGTGGTATCGATCGACGGATCCGAAACGGTGAGTCGGATCTGGTAGTCTCCGGCACTCAGCCCGGTGGCCTGGCCTCTCCAGAGCAGTGGCCTGCCGTCGACGGCCGTCAGCGGTACGACGGCCAGCGGTGCCGCGTTGCCGGGGGTCCGGTCGGCGGCATGAAATTCGGCTCGCGCCGCCAGGTTTTCGATCCGATCGAGCACGTCTCGTCGCCAGCGTGCGGTGATCTCGATCGGATCCCCCTCCGTCACCTCCGCCGTCTCGACTCCCAGCCGGACCGAGCTGTTTCCGCTGACGGCCTTGTTGTGAGCCGCCCAGCGTGCCAGTTGTCCCCAGAAGCGGTGGTGATAGGTGTCTCCGGTGCGGTGTCTCCATCGCCAGGTACTGTCGATCCCCAGCCACAGCACCTGTCCGAGTCCGTGGTAGTGGTGCACAAACAGTGCCTGGTGTTGCGGGTCGGGGATGCGAGTGGGCCGGCCTCGGAAGCTGGGTCGTGCCAGCACCGTGCTGCCGGGCCGCGGCACTCCGACCAGTCCCCAGGTGTGACCGGGCAGGGCGTCCCAGATCCGGCGGTTTTCGATTGGGTCGAGATGGAACTGCAGCATCGGTTCGCGTTGTCCTTCGGGGCTCAACGCGATCCCAAAGCCTCTTTGCGTGGGGGCTCGTCGTCCTTCGGAGTTGGTGAATTCCAGTTTTTCGAGTTCGTCGACGGGCATCAGGTTGTCGAAGGCTCTGAAGCGGTAGTTCGAGGGCAGGTCCCGTTTGCCGGCCACCAGCACCAGGGTGCCTCCGGCGTCGGACACGAACGATTCGAGCAGCGACCAGGCCGCTTCGTCGAGCGACTTGGGTCCGGCGTCACCGACGATGACCAGGTCGGCTTCACCCAGCGGCGATCGACCCAGCGGGTTGTCGCCATCGGGGACCTCGAACGATCGGGCAAAGAACGGTTCGTTGCGGATTCCCAGGAACGGTTGAGCGAACACGACCTGGTCGACCTCGACTCTGCCGTCGCGGGTCAGCGCGTTGTCGATGAAGCGGAATTCCCAACGCGCCTCGCCGTCGATCAACAGCACCCGGGCCACATCGTCGACGACGTTGACCAGCACGTCCTGCTGGTTGTTGTCGTCGCGGATCTCGTCGGGATGCGGTTCGGCTCGCACCACCAGCCGTTGCCGTCCCAACCGTTTCGCGGTCCACTCGAAGGTCACCTCGTGCGAGTCGCCGCTGGGGGTGATGGTCTGGACGAGAGCCTGCTGGGGTGCGTCGGCGGGGAACAGCGAGACGGCGACTGGCCGGTTGCGAAAGCCTCCGGTGCGGACCGTCGCGGTCAGTCTCAGCGTGTCGTCTCCAAAGACCGTCCCCGGTGCGTCGACGGTGACGATCGCCAGGTCGCGCGGCAGCCGGGCCGATCCGATCGGCACGCTGTAGACCGGGATCGACTGCTCTCCCAGCCGGCCGGCCGCCTGCAGCGGGTCGGTCGATTCGGTCTGCCGTCCATCGCTGAAGAGTACGATCGCGGTGACCGGGGTGTCCCTGGCACCGGAACCCGCGACCAGGGCGGCGGCGAGGTCGGTGCGGGTCGAGTCGAGCGTTTCGGGGGGTGTGAGGGTGACTGCTTCGACGCCGATCGTTTGGGCGCGGCCGCCAAAGACGCGGTACTCGACGTCGCCGATCGCCTGCAGCGATTCGATCAGAGGGGATTGTCTGCTGATGAGTCGATTGATGATCTGTTGTCGAGTCAATCGCCCGACCGCCTCGAGCACCTCGTCGAGATTCTCTCGCCGGATCTCCTGCAACTGACTGTTCCGTTGGGGATCGTCGGCCTCACCCTCATCGACCCACCTCGGTTCGTGGCCGGCCTCGAGGTCTTCGACCCAGCGGTCCAGTCGCTGATTGATGCGGTCGTTGCCGATCAGCCCCAGCCCCCGAGCCCACCTCAGTCTCTCGGCTCGGCTCGCCTGCGGATCGCTCATCGTCATGCTCTGTGACCGATCGATCGCCACCACGATACGTCCTCGTCGAGCGAGGTCCTGGGAGAGGTTGATGGCGGGTTCGGCCAGGGCGGCTCCCAGCAGCACGATCACCGAGAGCCTCAATCCCAGCAACCAGCGGCTGGTGGAGTCGGGAACCAGTTGCCGTTCGAACTGCAGCAGTTTCACGACCAGCACCGCGGCGGCCAGCACGGCCAGGGCACCCAGGACCAGTCGTGCTGGTGAATCCAGGACATGAAACAGGAGGCGATGGTTCACGAGGCGGAGGTCTCCTGCCGGTATCCACCCCGGACCATTCGCCGCGTCAACACGACCTCGCCCAGCAACAGGCCCAGGAACAGCAGCAGCACCAGGTACCAGAACTCGGTCCGGGGAGCCGACTCGCCGATCGCCTCACGCAACTCGTCGTGATCGGCCACGAAGTCGATCCGGCCCCCTCGGGCCAGGCGAACGCGAGTGTCTTGTTCGAGCCGATCGAGGTTGGCTTCGGCGGGGTCGGCGGTGACGACGAAGTGTTCGGCCGGTCCGATCCGCCGATCGGTGAGTTCTCGGGGCAGCACAGCGTAGTGACCCGGCAGCAGCGTATCGTTGAGCCGGGCCAGGCGTCCGGCACCGCTGCCCGCCTCCTCGATGTCGAATCTCAAGCCGCCGGGCCCCACGACGACGTACTGGTCGTGGCGGAATTCGTCACCGACGCTCATCAGCAGGGGGTCTCCGGGGGAGAGTGTCCGAGTCGACTGGCCTCCGGCGAGGTGAAACAGGACTTCGTGGAGGAACGAGACGTAGTCGGGTCGAGCGGGCAGGGTGTTCCAATCGGCGTCGAGAGTCGAGCTCCAGACTGCGAGGTGTCCTTGGCCCTTGCGGCCGGTGACGAGCAGCGGCTGGCCGTTATCGAGCAAGGCGGCGATCCGAGGTGCCGCAGGTAGGTCCAGGGGCTGCAGTGGCCACCAGCCGGTGAAGCGGGCTTCGGTGAATCCCCCCTGTCGCGTTGTCCCGAAACGGGCCATCCACGACCCGGCCAGGCTCTGGCTGTCGGCCCGCACCGCGGCGGAGCCCGAGGCCGATCCGGGGGTGTCTCCGATTCGGGCCGGCAGCAGTCCGCTGGAGCTGGCCCACCGGGACCAGGCGGCGGGGTCGGTGCGATCGCCGAGCGTGACCAGTAGTCCGCCTCCGGCTGACACAAATTCCGAGAGCGGATGTTGCCAGGCGGGGTCGGGCCGGGCGATGTTGGCCAGCACGATGACTCCCGATTCGGGAAAGTCGTCGGGGCTCAACCGGTCCCAGCTGACGACTCGTCCGGCGACCCACGGTTGCTGGTTGGCGGCGGCAGAGAGTGCGGCTCGGGCGAAAAACGTTTCGCCGCGTGTTGCATCCGGATGCGGGGCTCCATCGACCAGCAGCACCGGCAGTGCGTCGATCGCGGTCACGACCGTTTCGCTGCGGTCGTCACCGGGCAGCGAGTCCTCGTCGAGCACGACGGCGAGGTGATGCGAGCCGGCTGCGGGGATGCGGTATGAGAACTCGACAGCGGCTTCCCCATCGGGAGGAACGCTGACTGAGAGCGTGCGATCGGGGAGCCGCTGTCCATCGATCTCGAGGCCAACACGCCGGTTGGCGGTGTTGGCATTTCCGTGGCCGATGATGGTGGTGCGGATCGACACGGCCAGGCCCAGCGGTACGAGCTCACGGGCGACCTCGAGCGGAGCGACCTGGAAGTGAGGTGAGGAGGTGTCGCGGGGTTCACCGGGTGTGGCCACGCGGATCACCGGTCGCGTGGCGTCGGGGAACCCTTCGAGCTGGTCGTCGAGGCGATCCCAGAGCACCCCGTCCTCGGCTCGCCAGCCGTGTGCCTGGTTGTCGGTCAACACGAGGACTTCTCGGCGGAGGTTTTCGGTATCGCGGAGCAGGCTGACGGCGTGCCGGATGGCGGAGGGCAAATCGGCGGTCCCGCCGGGGGTCGGCAGCCGACCGAGAGCGGCTCGGACCAGGTCGTGGTTGACCGTCGGCGGGTCGATCACACTCCGCACACCGTGTCGGGCTTCGATCAGTGCCACGCTGTCGCCGGGTCCGAGGTCTTCGAGGACACGGTGTGCGAACTGGATTGCGGCGGCGCGAGGAGTCTGTTGGCCGCCGCGCCAGCCCATGCTGCCCGAGCCGTCGATCACGATCACCACGTCCCGCCGCGACGTTTCGACCTCACCCAGCCACTGGGCCAGCCACCCGTCGCTGCCGGCGGGTCGCGCCAGGGCAATCACCAGCAGTCCCACCAGCAGCATTCTCAGCAGGATCAGCTGCAGCTCCTCGATCCGCACCCGCCGCCGAGCATCCCGCTCGAGTTCCAGGAACTGCATCGCCGCCCACTGGACCCGCTCGAATCTCTTGCGAGTCAACAGGTGCGCCAGCAACGGCAGCGACAGGCCGGCCAGGCCCCACAGCATCGGTGTGTTGAGCAGCTCCCAGCCCATGGAGGTTGATGATACGGCGGGAACGCGGAGTGCGGGAGTGAGGGGCCGAAAGTTGAGCGGGTCGGGGAAGCCCCCTGCTGGGGTGAGCGGATCGGGCGGGACGTTGAATGAGCACCGTGTGGGGCGTATCGTGTCGGGATCGCTGCGGTGGTTGTGGGGACCACGTTACGTGGGTTTCGCATCAAGAGAGACAACAAGGAGGCGACATGGGTCTGTCGATTTCCGAGGGATTTCACGCGGTCAACGTCTACATCGTGGTCGGTGATTCGGTCGAGGCGCCGGCGTTGAACGAGAAGGCCTTCGGGGCCCAGACGCGGATGAGAATGCCCGGCCCAGACGGAGAGGGTACGGTGCACGCCGAGTTCCGGATCGGCGACTCGACCGTGATGATGACCGACGAAAATGAAGCGTGGAAAGCCAGGACGTCCAACTCCCTGGGAGGCTCAGGCGCCAGCCTCTATGTCTACGTCGATGACGTCGACGCCGTGTTCGAACAGGCCCGTGAGGCCGGCATGGAGGTGATGGTGCCACCCATGGACCAGTTCTACGGGGACCGCACCTGCCGGTTGAAGGACCCCTGGGGCCACGAATGGTCGTTGGGGACTCACATCGAAGATGTGCCTCCCGACGGGATTGAAGCTCGAGCCGAGGAGCACATGAAGAAGATGGCCTCGGCAGCTCCGTGTCCCGGCGACGAGGAAACGGGCGAGGAGGCCGGCGGTGAAGCGGGGGGTGACGCGGGCGCAGAGAGTGTCGACGGGGACGACGCATGAAGCTGTCACTGTCGGTCCGCGTGGCAGAAGCCGCCTGCAAGACCCGGCTGAACGTTTCGTTTGCCGAGTTGCTGGAGTTGGCCGTGGCCCACGGCTACCACGCCGTTTGCCTGCGGGCCAGTGCCGGTGGAGTCCAGACGGGGCGGGGCGAGCTGGAGGCGATGCGGGGCGAGGTCGAGGCGGCGGGGTTGGTGGTTTCGATGGTCACCGCCGATTTCGATGTGCCGCTCAACAACGAGCAGGGCCCCGAGTCGTTGCGTGAGATTGGTCCGAGCCTGGACGTGGCCGAGGCATTCGGGTGCGATCTGATCCGCGTCTGTCTCAAGACCACCGACGACATCGGCCGGGCCCGTGAGGCGTCGGACCGGGCCGGAGATCGCGGCATCAGGCTGGCTCACCAGTGCCACACCACCTCGCTGTTCGAGCAGGTCGAGCCGATGCTTGATGTGCTCGAGGCGATCGACCGGACGAACTTCGGGCTGATCTACGAACCGGCCAACCTGATGCTGTGCGGCGAGGACTACGGCGGCTCGACCCTGACGAGAATGGCTCCCTGGCTGGTCAACGTCTACGTGCAGAACCACGTGCTCGACGAGGCGGGGCCTGTGTCGCTGGAGACCTGGTGTCTGGGGGATCGGCGGTTCCGGCACATCCCGTTGTGGGAGACCGGCGGTGTGGATTTCGTGACGGTCTTCGAGGGACTTCGGCAGATCGGTTACGACGGGTGCGTGACCGTGCACCAGGCGTTTGCCGAGTTGATGGGTCCGCGGGAGGCTGCTGAACAGAGTGCCGAGTACCTGCGGAGTGTGGGTGAGTTCGAAGCGGCGGCGTCATCGTGAGCGTCGTGGTCGTGCTCTCGCTGGACCACTGGCATGCCGGGCTCTGCGGCTTCTGTGGCGGCGAACCGATGCTCTGTCCGAGGCTCGATCGCCTGGCGGCCGAATCGGCCGTGTTCGACCGCCACTTCTCAACTGCACCGGCCGGCGATGAGTCGGTTAACGGCCTGTCGTGGGCAGGAATGGGTTGGGGGATGGGGCGGATCGAGATCAGTGCGGCCGAGCGATTCGAAGCGGCCGGCGTCGGGGTCGAGGTGATCTCGGATGCACAACCCGAGTGGCTGGCCTTGGCGGGGTGGGAGTCGGTGGAGTCGGCGGATGGGGGACTCGAGCGGAGCACTGTCGAGGCGGTCGGTCGACTGGCCCGGAGTACCGAGGAACACCGGATGCTCTGGGTGGCGGCTTCGGCCCCGGCCGAGACCGAGCAGGAGGAGCAGGAGGAGCAGGGTGAGGAGAGCGACTGGTTGGAGAATCTCGAGGCGATCGATCGGGCTCTGGGCGGCTTCGACCGGTGTGTCGGTGCGGCGATCGACGGGTTGGAGCAGGCGGGATTATCTGACGAGGCTCTGCTGGTGGTCACCGGTGGTCGAGGTGCCTGGTTGGGCGATCGAGGCTTCGAGGATCCGGCGCGGGCGGCTTTGCACGAGGAGCGTTTGAGGACTCCGCTGCTGCTGCGAGGACCGGGCATCGAGCCGTGCCAGCGTCGGCTCGAACTGGTGCAGGTGATCGACCTGCTGCCGACTCTGCTGGCATGGTTTGCTGGGGATCGGGGCGGGGAGGGTCTGCGAGGAATCAACCTGCTGAGTCTGCTCGAGCAGGGGGGTAGTGGAGGCCACCATGAGATCGTGGTGCAGGATGCACAGGGCGGGTATGGGATCCGTTCCCACGACCTGTTTCTGGTGCGGTCTGCCGGTGAAGAGGATGAACCGCGGCTGTTCAGCAAACCCGATGATGCCTGGGACCTGGTCGATGTCAGCGGGCAGGGCCTCGAGGAGGTGCAGCGACTCGGCGATCGGCTTGACGAGTTGCTTGGCCCGATGGAATCGACCGATGCACCCAGCGACTGACCGCGTCGGGCTCGCATCCAAAGCCTCCGATGCCAGCCGGGGCAATGGTTGACGGGAAGTCGCAAACGCCGCAGTGAGCCTGTAGGATGGGCGGGCCGAGCGGCAGGGAAGGATCTGTGCGGGGCGTGGTGGGGCCACGTTGCGGGCCGATCGTGGCGCTCGATTGCACTGGGCACCCGGTGTGACCATCCAGAAGTCGCAGCAGGAAAGCGAGAGAGCGATGCATGACGAGGCGACCGGGCTGCCCGAATCGGGTGATGAGGCGACTTCGGAGGTGACCGAGTCTGCGGCGGAGGCGGTTGCCGGTGACCAGGGCAGCGAGTCGATCGATCGGCTGAGGTCGGCCTACCAGAAGATCCGTGATCAGCTGGGTCGCGTGATCGTGGGCCAGGACGCTGTGCTGGAGCAGATGATGATCGCCCTGTTCAGCCGCGGCCACTGCATCCTCGAGGGTGTACCCGGTCTGGCCAAGACGCTGATGATCAGCACGTTGTCGCGGAGCCTGTCGATGAGCTTCGCGCGGATCCAGTTCACGCCCGACCTGATGCCCTCGGACATCACCGGCACCGACGTGTTGCAGGAGAACCGCGACACGGGCGAGCGGTCGTTTCGGTTCATCGAGGGCCCGTTGTTCCACGAGGTGATTCTCGCCGACGAGATCAACCGTACACCTCCCAAGACCCAGGCCGCGTTGCTCGAGGCGATGCAGGAGCGGCAGGTGACCGTCGGCGGCGACCGCCACGAACTCTCGGACCCGTTCTTCGTGCTCGCCACGCAGAACCCGATCGAGCAGGAGGGGACCTACCCGCTGCCCGAGGCTCAGCAGGACCGGTTCATGTTCAAGGTGGTCGTGGACTACCCGAACTTCCAGGAAGAGCGGCAGATTGCCAAGCAGACGACGTCCGGTGGCGAGGCGGAGGTCGAGCCGGTGCTCTCGGGACAGGACATCGTCGAACTACAGCAGATCGTGCGGCAGGTGCCAGTGACCGATCACGTGGTCGATTACGCGTTGGCGCTGGTGCGTCAGACGCGGGTCGATGAGCCGGGTTGCCCCGAGTTCATCAACAACTGGCTGAGTTGGGGAGCGGGTCCTCGTGCCGTGCAGTTTCTGCTGTTGGGCGGCAAGGCCCGGGCCCTGCTCTCGGGACGGTCTCACGTCTCGACCGAGGACATCCAGGCCCTGGCCGCCCCGGTGCTCAGGCACCGCATCGTGACGAATTTTGCGGCCGAGAGTGAGGGAGTGACTCCCGACACGGTGATCGAGAAGTTGGTTGCCGAGACGCCCAGCAAGGAAGGCGAGCTGACCAGTGACCCGAGACTCCAAAAGATTTTTGCGGCCTGAGGAGATCTCGCGGATTGCCCGGCTCGAAGTTCGTGCCCGGCACATCGTCGAGGGCTTTCTGTCCGGCCTGCACCGCAGTCCCTATCTCGGCCAGTCGGTCGAGTTTGTTCAGCACCGGGAATACGTACCCGGTGACGACGTGCGGCGTATTGACTGGAAGGTCTGGTCCAAGACCGACCGCTATTTCATCAAGCAATACGAGGAAGAGACGAACCTGCGGACGACGTTGCTGGTCGACTGCAGCGAGTCGATGCGGTTTGGCACCGGTCCGTTGAACAAGTACGAATACGCCTGCACGGTGGCCGCGGCAATGGCCTACCTGCTGTTGCGTCAGCAGGATGCGGTGGGGCTGACCGTGTTTGACGACGCGATCCGCGGCCGGGTCGATTTTGGCAGCCGCCGCAGCCACCTGGTCGGCCTGCTCGAGGCCCTCGACGCACCCGACCCTCAGCGTAAGACCGACATCTACGGGATCCTCGAGGAGGTTGCTGCGGCCCAGAGACGCCGCGGGATCGTCGTGATCGTCTCGGACCTGTTCGTCCCGCGGGAGGGCCTGTTCCGCGGGCTGAGAATGCTGAGGCGTCGCGGGCACGACGTGATGATCTTCCACGTGTTGGACGACGAAGAACTCGATTTCAACTTCACCGGGACCACGCGGTTCGAGGGTCTCGAGGAGGCTGGCGAACTGGTGTGCGATCCCCGCAGCCTGCGGGAAGGCTACCAGCGGGCGATCGAGGACTTCCGGGCCGAGCTGCGGAAGCGGTGTGCGGCAGAGACGATCGACTTCCAGACCATTCGCACCAGCGAACATCTCGACGCGGCACTGGCCCATTATCTCAATCACCGCATCGGCATGCGGCAATCGATCCGGAGCTGATCTTCGATGGGTTCGTGGTTTCTCAATGCGGGCTTCCTGGGCATGGGCACAGCCGCCCTGGTCTCGGCCCCGGTGATCATTCACCTGATCAACCGCTACCGGTTTCGGCGTGTCGAATTCGCGGCGATGGAGTTCCTGCTGGCCAGCCAGAAGCGGAATCGTCGCCGGATCCTGGTCGAACAGCTGCTGCTGTTGCTGCTGCGGATCCTGCTGGTGATGGCCCTGATCGCCCTGATCGCAAGGCTGGTGCTGGATCCCTCGACCCTGGCCCTGCTGCAGGGAGCCGACGTGCACCACCTGGTGCTGCTCGACGACACCGCCTCGATGCAGGACGAGTGGAACGAGACCAACGGGTTCGACGAGGCGAAGGGTGTGATCGAGGGCCTGGTGGCCGCGAGTGTTCTCGAGGGAGGCGCCCAGCGGCTGACCGTGTTGAGACTCTCGCGGGTCACTCAACCGGATTACCTCGAACAGCGCATCGATCGCGGATTTCAGGGCGAATTGAAGACTCGACTGGATTCCCTGCCGTGCTCGTTCCGCCACGTCGATCTCACCGATGGGCTCGCCGCCGCCGCCCAACTGCTCGCCAAACAGTCCACCGGTGTCAAACACCTGCACGTCGTCTCGGACTTCCGCGAGCACGACTGGCAGGACAGCACGCGGCTGGTCGAGCAGATCGAGACGCTGGCCGGGGACGGCGTGACGGTGAACCTGGTGCGGACCGTTCCCGAGCGTCACGCCAACCTGGCGGTGACCGAGCTGAGTGGCGAGCTGCAGGTGGCCAGCGCGCGGGTGCCGGTGAAATTGACCGCTGCGGTGGCCAATCATGGTGAGACGCTGATCGGTCGAGTGAACCTGGCGGTGAGCGTGGACGGAGAGCGGTTGCCTCTTGAAGTGACTTTCGAGCGGATCGAGGCGGGGCAGGTGGTCGAGCAGTCCTTCGAGGTGACCTTCGAAGTGTCGGGCAAGCACCGGGTCGAGGTGACTCTGCCGGGCGACTCGCTGAGTGCCGACAACACGCGTCACCTGGCCGTCGAGGTGGCACCGGCCAACCGCGTGCTGGTGATCGAAGGTGATCCGTCGGACCAGGAGGGGATCTTCCCGACCCTGGCCCTGGCCGCAAACCCCCAGGCGTCGGGCTACCAGACCGTCGTGGCCAGCTCGGACTTTCTCTATCGAAACAACATCGACGACTTCCAGAGCATCCTGATGCTGAACGTCCCCGAGTTGACTCCTGATGCGATCGAGTCGCTGGAGGCGTTCGTGCGTGGCGGGGGCGGGCTGGTCTGGTACACCGGCGACGCGATCAACCCGGCCTCGTACAACAGCCTGCTGTATGCCGAGGGAAAGGGTCTGTTCCCGGTCCCGTTGGCCGACGCGCCCCGCGAACTGCTTCGGGACAACGTGGCGGCTCCGGGACCCGATCTCGAGCTGACCGCGCACCCGATGCTGGCGGGATTGCAGGGACAGGACAATCCCGAGATCGAGGCGACGAGGATCTTCCGCTTCTTTCCGGTCACCGACGAGTGGCAGAAGGATGACCGTCGACGCGAGGATTCGGTGACGACGATCGGCCGGCTGAGGACCCGTGACCCGCTGCTGCTGGAACACCGGTTTGGTCGAGGCCGGGTGATCACCTGCCTGACCAGCTGCGGACCCGACTGGACCAATTTCCCGCAGTACCGCAGCTTCGTCCCCTTCCACTTCGAATTGCAGAAGTACATCTCTCGATCCGATCGGGTGTTGCCGCAACGCGAGTCGGGAGCACCGATCCACCTGGAACTGGACCCCTCGCGGTTCGGTCCCGCGGTCCGGATCGAACCGCCCAGGAACTCGGGCCAGGTCACCGTCGAGATGCAGGTGCAGGCCGGATCGGTTCAGACAGCTCCGGCCGGCTCCGCTCGCGGCGGCTCGGCAGATGCCGGAGACAAGACCGGAGACAAGACCAAGACCGGGGCCGTCACCCAGAGCGACGCGAAGCCGACGCTTCGTCGCGTTGTCGATTACGACCGGACCGATTACCCGGGCGTGTATCGCGTACGGTTGGTGGCCGACGAGGTGAATGTCGAGCGGTGGTTTGCCTACAACACCGGCCGTGACGAAGGTCGGCTGGAGTTGGCTGACACGACGTCGATCCGCAAGTCGCTGGGCCCTGAGTTGGCCGACGGGGTGAGGATTCAGGAGGCGGGTTCGACCGAGTGGCTCTCGGGTGAGGAATCCGACCGGGACATTCGCGAGTGGATCCTGGGTTTGCTGATCCTGGTGCTGCTGGCCGAGCAGGTGATGGCCTACCGTCTGAGTTTCCATCCGTCGCGGGCGATGGCTTCGCGAGGGGCGGCATGATGGCCCATCTGCTGGCTGCAGAGGAGACGATCCGCGAGATCGAATGGGGTCTGCCCGAGTCGGGATGGGGCTGGGCGGTGATGGTGCTGGGCACCGTGCTGCTGCTGAGCTTCGTGGTTGTCTGTTATTTGCGAGACACCCGCGGCATGTCGCGGGTGTGGACCAGTTGGCTGCTGCTGCTGCGGCTGGGGCTGATCGTCGGCTTGCTGCTGGTCTTCGTGAATCCTCGCGAACGCGAGAGCGAGCGGACGTTCCGGGCGTCGCGGGTGATCCTGCTGGTCGACACGTCGTTGTCGATGAGTTTCCCGGAGAAGAAACCAGGGACGTCGGGGGGGGCCAACGAGCGAAGCCGCGCACTGGCGCTGCGGGAAATGCTTGCGGAATCGGACCTGATCAAGCGACTGACAGTCGATCACCAGGTGCGGGTCTACACGTTTGACGCGGGCCTGTCCGAGGCACCGGTTTTCGAGTTTGCCAGCCGCGACCCGAGGGGACGCCTCCCGGCTGACTCCTCGGCTGACTCCTCGGCCACCGATACCAGCACCGTCGACGACGGCTTGCCGGATGCGGGGGCCTGGGACCAGGCGATTCGGCCGTGGACAGTTGCCGGTGACGGCACCACGCCGCAGCGGGGCGGAGGTCTTGAGACGCGGGTGGGCGAGTCGGTGATGAGCGTGCTTCAGCGTGAGGCTGGAGACGGCCTGGCCGGGGTGGTCGTGTTGACCGACGGGGCGTCCAATGCCGGCACCGATGCGGGTGCGGCCCGACAACTGGCGGTCCGCCGCAAGATCCGCCTGTTTGCCGTGGGTGTCGGCAGCCTGGAACTGCCCGACAACGTGCAACTGGTCAATGTGCAGGTGCCCAGCGACGTCCACGTCGGCGACGCCTACGGTTTCAGTGTCTTCGTCAAGGGGCAGGGCGCCGGTGTGCTGGGCAAGGACGTCGAAATCGAGTTGCTCAGGAAGCCCGAGTCGGGTGAGGGGGAACCGGACGAGAAGGTGGATTCCCAGACGGTGCAGTTGCCCCTGGATGCGGGGCCGGTGGAGGTGAAGTTCGACCTGACTCCCGAGACACCCGGTCGATTCGAGTTCCTGGTCCGAGCCGTGACGCCCACGGGCATCACCGAACTCTCGTCCGACGACAACCACCGACGACGGCTGATCAATGTCACCGATCGGAAGCTGAAGGTGCTGCTGCTGGCCGGCGGCCCGACCCGCGACTACCGCTTCGTCCGCAACATGCTCTTCCGCCACCCCGGGATCGAGATCGACGTGCTGCTGCAGACGGCCGACCCCGGCGATGCGATCAGCCAGGACGCCGACCGCGTGCTGCAGCAATTCCCCGAGGCCCGCGAGGAGCTGTTTGCCTACGACGTGATCGTGGGGTTCGATCCCGACTGGCAGGCGATCCCCGACACGCGTCGGGAGCTGCTGACCGAGTGGATCGATAAGCAGGCCGGCGGGTTGCTGGTGGTGGCCGGTGACGTGTTCACTCCGGAACTGGCCGACATCTCGGCGCCCCTGGATGACATCCGCACGCTCTACCCCGTGATTCTCGAACCGCTTCCCCTGGAAACCAATCTCACCCGCAGAGCGGACCGGGCCTGGCCGGTCGAGTTTTCCGACGACGGGCTCGACGCCGCCTTCCTGCACCTCACCGATGACACCGCCGATCCGATGGAGGCCTGGGGCGAGTTCGAGGGAGTCTTTCGCTGTTTTCCGACGACCGACGCCAAGGACGGGGCACTGGTTTATGCTCACTTTTCGGATCCCAGCAGCGATCACCCCGTGCTGATGGCCTCGCAGTTCTACGGCAGCGGCCGCGTGCTGTACGTCGGTTCGCCCGAATTGTGGCGACTGAGGGCGTTGGAGGAGGATCTCTTTGAT
>Ga0310124_10001809_pt1 | contig 14778 bp, 15 predicted proteins | sample CB11b_AW_Bot5_MG_FD_203507 | JGI IMG/M metagenome (GOLD analysis project Ga0310124, IMG submission 203507) | Marine microbial communities from Western Arctic Ocean, Canada - CB11b_AW_Bot5 | ecosystem: Environmental > Aquatic > Marine > Oceanic | place: Canada: Western Arctic Ocean | collected...
GTCTCATAGACTCCATGCAGACTGAAAATCAACTCTGACTGACTGACTGAACTCCCAGCCCCGCCGACGTCCCCATAAACGTCGCGGGGCCGAGAAGCAGAAACAAGAAACTCAACGGATAGTATGAAAGATTATTGATCACCGGATTCATTAAATGGAAATCGATAGATGAAAATAAAAGCACTTTTAATTCTAGTTTCACTTGTGGTCTTGGTGATTAGCGAAAACCTTTTCGCAGCTCCACCAGTACCATTTTTGCACGACGATGAACCGGGTGTTTATTTCCCGTTTACCGGTGATCCTGATACCACGGAAACATCGATCGATCCCAATACCGGGCTGCCCGTTCTTGACTGTGCCCAGGGCGCTGTGCGTGCAACACAGGGTGATCCAAGCGGTAAGAATCATAACGAACTGATGAATTGTGACAATTGGGATTTTAAGCCACAGCAGTGGGGTGAGGTTGCATTCCTTCAGGGTGCATTCATTCTAAGTCATTCACCATTTTCCGATGACGGTGGTTGGGATTGTCCGGGTAACAAGGGACCGGGCACGGGTGTCAATCCCTGTGTGAATTCAACCGTGCGTGCCGTCCCGACCTTCAATAATCAGTCTGCACCGGGTTTTGCTAGCGGGGTCTCAATGGATACATCAAAGGACTGGGTCTTCTCGTTCGACTTCCATGTGACAATTCCTGCCGGTGATACTTTTGGAAATGACAAGTTGTTCGAGTTGTCCGTGCCTATCCTCAAGAATCCAGGCAGCGGCAGCACGGATAGCCAGGACGTTGTTCAAATTCTAGGTGCTGGTCCAGGTCGCGGAACGTATGTACCGGGTATAGGGGAACACCGCTATTTCGTTAACGTCGGTCCTTGGCCAGAGGGAATGACTGAACGTCAGCTTTATGATCGTAATATCGAATCACACCTGATTGATAGGACACTTGAGGAAGGAAAAATCACGGTTCATTACAAGGCTTCGAATGAACTTCTGGATTTATACATTGACAATGAACTGGTGGTGGAGAACTTTGCGTCAGTATCAGGCTCTAATGAGGCCAACTTTATCCAACTGGGCGGCGGTGGGATTTCATTTGAAAATGCGCTCTATGACAATGTGTTAATGGGTGTTCTGGCCGATTCGGGCGCATGTGGGCCGCAGGGACCTGGCAGTTCGGTGCCTGGCGACTTTAATTGTGACGGTACCGTGGACGTTGCGGATCTGGGCATCATTGGCGCCAATTTCAATGGTAGTACCGTGACGTACAGTGATGGTGACGCCAATTTGGATGGTGCGGTAGACGTTGCGGACCTGGGTGTTGTGGGTGCCAACTGGAGTGCAGCGCAGTCTGGTTCGCTGGCGCAGGCCCTGCAATCGACCGGACTGGTATCGTTGATTCCTGAACCGACAAGCGCCGCACTTATGGTGGCTGGACTTGGTTATCTGGGACGTCGTCGTGCAGGTTAGCAAGCCGATCTGGAACTGAACGGTCATTCAAAATTGATTGGCGGGCAAGACAGGAGTACGGGGCTTCTGTGTGCCCCAATGGGAATCGGGGGATGGTTGGACATGGGCGCAGCATCGCGTGGCCACGAGGTTCATGGGGCGGGTACGGGGAAATGATCATCACCAGCCACTCAATCACAATTATATTCATCATCTAAGATCAAGCTGATCAGGTCTGGGCAAGAGTTTCTTGTCCGATTGATACAACGTGGTCAACCTACATCCTCTTTTAGTATTTGAACATCAGTTTCCCCTATTTGGTGTGTATCACAAGTCTATCGGCTTAAAATTGAAGGGTGTCTGCATGTTTATTTGTCCAGGATAATCCATGCGTTAGAGTATGCGGCAAGAGATCCAATCAAGTGTCAATTACCACGGCCATAAAACTTAAACCCGACACGAGGATTCCTGTACTCTGCTATCACCGAGTGCTTGATCGTGATCAGCATGCGCCGGAAGGGTCAGCACAACTAGGTGGCGGCTACGGTCATACTTGGTCCGACCAATTCGCCGAACATCTGCACGTTATGACAAGGTTTGGCATGACGGCCATCACGCACGAGGATCTGATCGATGTGATGGATGGTAAAAAGCAACTGCCATCGCATCCAGTGCTGATTGATTTCGACGATAATCGCATGGCTGTCTATACCACTGCGTGGCCAATGATGCGCGAACTTGGGTTTGCCGGTACGGTATTTGCGATTACTGAACTTGCCGATGGCTGTGAACTGGAGCACATGGGATCCACGGCTGAGTTCCCGGCGATGAGTTGGACGCAACTGCGAGATTTACAGGATGTCGGATGGGCGATAGGGGGTCACACGAAATCCCATTACTGGCTCAAGGAACTCAAGGAGGAAAAAGGTTTGGATGAAGTTGAAAATGAAGTTGCGCTCGGTAAGAAGCGCACGGAAGAACAGATGGGGCGGTCAATCCGATCGTTCGCCTACCCCGGCGGCTCCTTCGATGATGACGTTGAACGCGTGGTGAAGCAATATTTTCAATCTGCCCGGGACTGGCATCTTCAGTTGCCGGTGCCTTATATAACGCATGCAACGAATCGCTATCAATTACCTTCGGCCAATATCAACTGGCAGACCGACCTGGGTGCACTGGCCGACTGGCTTCGTCCCGAGATTGCTTAATTCCAATGGCCATAAGGCAAATAAAGGAAACCTACAGTGACACAGGCGCAAGATGCCAACCATATTTCTGATGCCGATGATCTATTTTCAGTTCGCGACAAGGTGGTCATTGTGACGGGGGCCAACCGGGGCATGGGGCGGGCGATGGCGGAAGGTTTTCTGGCACGTGGTGCACACGTGACGTTCGTGGCTAGATCACCAGATATCCATGGCCAGGTGGCTGGTTACGGTAATGACAAGGCGACCGTCGTGGAGTGTGAACTTGCTGACCGAGATGCGGTCGAACGCGTGGTGCCGCAAGTGGTCAACCGGTCGGGGACAGTCGATGTTTTGGTCAACTGTGCGGGTGCAACACCAACCGATCAATATTCCGACGAGGGTTGGGCTCAGACATTGGCTGTCAATCTTCACGCGGTGTTCTATTTGTCCACCGCAACAGCGCAAGTGATGAAAGATCATGGTGGTGGCGCCATCATTAATGTCACCAGTCTCGCCGCAGAACAAGGCTTCCCGTTGAATGCCGGTTACTGTGCGGCCAAGGGCGGCGTGAGGCAACTGACGCGAGCGCTTGCTAGGGACTACGGCCAATACAATGTCCGCGTGAATAACCTCGGACCCGGTTATATCCGGACTGACATGACCGCGCGAAGTTACGGCAACGACCAGATACGTGCCGAGCGAACCAAAAGAATGATGCTTGGTCGATGGGGGAAGCCACAGGACATGGTCGGCCCGTGTATTTTTCTCGCTTCGGCGGCGTCGGGTTATATCACCGCTACAGATCTATATGTAGATGGTGGTTGGCTTTCCACGGGTGTGTAAGTCATACAACCTGCTATCAGCCTGTTCCCTGCGATCGGGTTGAGGAGAATGCGATTTAGGGCGGCGGTTGCGATATGATATTTCCAGTGGCGGATCGCGATTCTTATTTGTGATGGGTTATGGAGGGAGGCCTAATGCACCACTACATTACAAACATTTCTATCACGATATTGGTGTGTCTTCCTGCCGTGGCCTGTTTCGCCGGACCGCCAGTCCCTGTTCTGGTTGACGATGAGCCGGGGCTTTTAATCCCATTGGACGGAGATCCGAATGATCCGAACACCTGGCGTTTTGGTGCTGAACAATGGGGGAAAAATGGACACCGCTCATCCGGTTGGGGCATTACCGATGAGTCACCGTTTTCAGACGCAGCGGTTCTATGTGGCGGCAATGTTCATCCCTTTAATGAAACAGTGAATTGTCCCAGTCCGGTCTATCGGTTCGACGTGACCATGAAGAATATTCCAGGTACCAAAGCACCCATGGATACAGAAAGGGACTGGGTTTTGAAGTTCGATGTGAAGGTTGAAACCGTGCCCGGCGACACGTTGGGAGGTGACAAGTTGTTTGAACCCCAGGGGGCGACGGCCGGCGATATCATCACGATCACCGGTGCCAGCGAGGAATTGGCGGCAGCCGGCAAGAGACGCGAAGCGTATTCATATTTTGAAGGTCAGGCCAATCGATACAAGGTCCGGTACGGACCGGCGCCAGGTGGTTCTGATGGCATCACTTCAGAGTTTGTCATTCCCGATCCTATTGACCAAGGCACCATTACGCTTCATTACAAGTCAGCTAACCAGAGATTGGATCTGTGGATCGATGAGAACATGGTGTTGGGCGACTTTGAATCGTACAACGGTTCCTACGATCTAAACAGATTTCAGATTGGTGGCGGGGGCGTTTCATTTGAACACCTGTTGATCGACAATGTGATGGCTGGTGTCTTGGTTGGAGACATACAGGTGCCCGGTGATGCCAATGCCGATGGTGTCGTGGATGTGGCAGATCTCGGCATTCTGGGCGTGAACTTTGGTGCGGGCGAAGTTTCATTTTCTGATGGCGATTTCAACGGCGATAATATGATCGATGTGGCGGACCTCGGCATTCTGGGTGCAAACTGGGCCGGGACACAATCCACACAGGGCGAAGGCTTAAACTCGCATGTGCCCGAGCCGGCAACCATGGCGGTTGTGGTGATCGGATTGGTTGGACTCGGTTGCCGCCGGGTGTTACATGACCCGTGTTTTCTTCTGAAACAAAGATATAAAACCAGGCTGTAAAAGTGCGCCAAGGCAGTGAATGTTGTGATCCCACCAAGTTGGGTCATGGGGGCGTATGGCCAAGAACTCATTCAGGGCCTGCCTGGTTTTTGTGCTGGTCATTCATGAATCGGCCGGTAAGTTGCCTTTAGATCGCGTGGTTGGCAATGTGACAGCAACTTACCATGTTGAAACGGAGAGGGAGGGATTCGAACCCTCGGTACGGTTGCCCGCACACGCGATTTCCAGTCGCGCACCTTAAGCCGCTCGGCCACCTCTCCATGGGATTGCCGGTTATCCTATTGCACAGCAGTTTATTGTAAAGAAGTGACCATCACATAAGGGGCACCGCATTGAAAAGTGCATCACAACCCAGTGGCCTGCTGGTGGTGGATAAGCCGGTGGGTGTCTCGTCGATGGATGTGGTACGCCGGGTTCGGCGGGCAGCTTGTGGTGCCAAGACTGGTCATGCCGGCACACTCGATCCGCTTGCCAGTGGTGTACTGATCTGTTGCCTGGGGAAGGCGACGCGTTGTGTTGAGCAACTCATGGGCCTGGCAAAGGTTTATGAGGCGGAGGTTGACCTTTCTGCATTTACGCCGACGGATGACCGGGAGGGGCAGAAACAAACTGTCGAGGTGAAAAATTACCCTACGGAGTCAGCGGTGCGTACGGTCCTATCGGGATTTATAGGTGTGGTTGACCAGGCTCCGCCGACATTCAGTGCAGTACACGTTGGTGGTCAGCGTGCTTATAAACTGGCACGGCGCGGGAAAACAGTTGAACTACCGATCCGGCAAGTGAGAATCGATCAGATCGAGTTACGTGATTACAAGTGGCCAATCGTCTCGCTGGTCGTGAGGTGTGGACGTGGAACCTACATAAGAAGTCTCGCCCGTGATCTGGGAAAGAGGCTTGCCACGGGGGGGCATCTTGCAGGTCTGCGCCGTACTGCGGTGGGAACCTACGATGTGCGGTCAGCTGTGTTACTGGAGCAGATAGGTGATCTGATCACGCAGGATGATCTGCTTGCACCGCTTAGTTGAATAGAGTCATGCCCGTCATTCATTTTTCCGGCGTTGTCTTGCTGGTTGCCTTGAGGGCAGTGATCATACATGTGCACCACAACAAGGGTTGACCGGGACTACAGGTCCAGCCCTGCCGAGGGTTTGTAAACAGACCGCATCAGTACCAAACCAAGTTCGTAAAGCCCCCAAAGAGGTAGTGCAAGGACGATCATGCTGTAGGGGTCCGATGGCGTGAGAATCATACCTAGGGCAAAGCAGGCAAAGATGCAGTGTCGACGGTAATGGGCCAGCCAACTCGGATCGATCAACTGCGTCCAACCCAAAACGAACATGATTACCGGCAACTGAAATGCCACCACAATCCCGATCGTCAATACAACCACGAAACTGATGTACTGGCCCAGGCCGATGACCGGGCGGATGAGGGAGGCCGACTGACTGGTGGTCGTGATCGTATGAATATGACCGTCGAAATACGTATGAATCTGGTACTCGGGGACCTTGATCCAGATTTGACCTTCCTTGGGATTGGTTGGCACCTCACGAAGCAGGGGCCATGCAGGTTGAGTGATTTGTTTGTTATCGACAATAAACGTGGGTGCGGTTGTTTCTATCTGGTTTGGACCGTCGAGCAGTTGGTGGAGCCAACCTGGTTTGTGTTCACCGGGCGATGGGAAGCTGGCTCCGAATGAAATGAAGAACCATAGGCAGATCGGCAGCATGACGAAATACATGAACGCAACGCCGATCGTTGTCATGCTGGCGCTGAAGGGCGCCAGTACGTGTACGACACGCTGTTCGGCCTTGTGCATTCCAATTGAGATGAATCGCCAGATCTGGTACAGCACCCAGGGTGATGCGATGATCAGTCCCGCTACCAGGCTGACTTTGAGATAAATCATGAAAGGTTCAGTGGGTGCAAATGTATTGATCCGAACATCCAGCCCCGAGGTGGCCAGTGCTGAACGAAGCGGACGGTACAGGATTTTCACGAGACCCTTGCCGATGATCAGGCACCCCGCAGCACCAACCGCCACACCAATCAGGCTGTAGATGATCCGTTGTCGCAACTCTTCGAGATGTTCGCCGATGCTCATGCGTCTGTCAGGGGTTGAACCGTCAGTCATGGGTACAGGTCATTATCACAGGGCCGGGGTACGGATCTTTATGGCCATATGGCCGTCACAATAGGAGCATGGCATCGCCATAGGAATAAAAGCGGTAGCCGTTGTCAATGGCAACCTGGTACCACTGCTTAAGCCGCTCGATGCCCACACCGGGTAAGGCGGCAACCAATGCTAGCAGGGTTGAGCGTGGGAGGTGGAAATTGGTCAGTAAACCGTCAGTCAGGCGAAAACAAAATGGCTGTCCGTCCGAAACAGTGGGTGTGATCAGAAGATCAGTGCTTATCTCGTAGTCTTCCTGGCGGCCCATTACGCCAGGGGCCAATGATTCCAAGGCCCTTACGCAGGTGGTGCCGATGGGGATAATTCGCTGTCCATTGGTTCGGGTCTGTTGCAGTTGCCCGAGTGTGGCGGCTGGGATACGGCACCATTCACGATGAATCGGGTGGTCGTCGACTTGTTGAGTGCGGATCGGGGCAAAGGTGCCTACCCCGATGTGTAGGGTGAGCATGGCGCGGTTTACGCCCAAGGCATCAATTGCAGCCAAAAGAGACTTGGAAAAGTGTAATGCTGCGGTGGGGGCTGCAACGGATCCGGGGTCTGTCGCGAATACCGTGTTATAACGATCTGTATCAGTTTCGAGGTGGTCATCTTGACCTTGGTGGCGACGGGCACGGCGAATGTAGGGCGGTAGTGGTGGTTGGCCAATCCGTTCCAATAAGGGCATGGTGGCAATGGAACTCGATAGTTGGATACGCCAGATACCTTGCCCCTTGTTTTCAAATAGTTCAAGGAAAGAAAGCGGGTCTGCATCCTTGAGAATCAGTCGCTCACCTTCACGTAAGGTTCCACGTGATTCGAACATCACAGTCCACCACGTACATCCATTGATCGTCTGGCTATTGAGATAGAGTCCCTGTACTCGACCACCAGTCTCTGATCGAAATGCAATAAAAGAGGCTGGCAAGACCCGTGTTTCATTGAATACCATGAGGTCATTGGAGTTCAGCGGGCTGTCCTTTGTACCCAAGTCGCGTACGTGCCGATGCCTGATCATTCCGCTTGCGCGATCGATCACCATGAGTTTGGCCGCCTCACGCGGTTCAACCGGCGTGGTGGCAATGCGCGATTCGGGAAGTGGGTAGTCGAGTTCCTCAGTGAGCATGGTGCGTGGTTGACGGTGGCTTGAACGTTGTTTGAGCGTAATGCACCCGAACCGTGCTTACGCGATACACCGTACCGACATTGTTGGTGATCCCAAGCAACAAGTCAGTACAACCGTTGTAGAACGAACATGATAAGAATAATCATAACATGATGTAAAAAAAAGGCTTGTGTGATCAATGGTGTTGTCCGTGGTCTTATGGCCTCCACTGTGCTGGTTCTTGGGATACCTCAGGGGATGAGCTAGGGGCTCATCACAGCAAAACGCGATCGGGAGAATCAGCAATGGACGCCGTATCTGCTTCCTCCACGACGGTCAGTCAGGCTATGCCATCCAGTGCCACGGTATCGGGAACTGCTGGCGGTACGCCAAGTGCGGCCGGTAATTTAGCGGGAAGTCCTACGGGTGCCAGCAGTGCTATCACAGATTCATTTTCTTCTTCCATGACAACCGAGTTCGCGATGGTGGATCAAAGCATGGCGGGGGGGACGGAACTGGTTCAGGCTGCCCACGAACTGCTCATGCTTCTGCTGACGCTTTTGATTTTGCAAGCTCTTCTTGAAGAAGAAGATTCACAGGACATGGGTTTGGGCGAGCTACTGTTTGGTGCACTTGCGACAAGTGGTGCAACGCAGGGTTTCATGTACAGCGAATCAATGACTACAGAGATTAAACCTGCTGCGAGTGTCGACACGCAAAATTCAACACCACTAAGTGACCAGCCGTCGGCGACGGGTTCGGTGGTTGATATCACGATGTGAATTTACAACCGATGGTGACGACCGATAAGGATTAATTTCGTATTCGTTTCAATTCCGCTCAAGGTAACCATGAATAGATTTCGATCATCTGGACAGGTTAATGGCGATATAAGACGTTCCATTTCACTGGCGCAGGATCAATAAGGCATACAATGAATAGAAACGAAATCGATAAGATGATCAGAAATGTCTATGGTTTTGACCGCGCTCAATGTAAGACTGAATTGACCAGGATCGTCAGGCCGAAGTTGGATTTGACCGAAGAGTATCTCGAAGCCATGAGCGTTGAGCGGCTTCGTCACATCCTTGTCGCTGCATATCTACAAGCGAATAAACCAAAGCTCAAGACGGGTTAATGGGTGGTGCGACCCCCGTTGGCTTGGTGCTGCTGCGTGAATCAACGGTTGGCAGGAGGGGTTGATTACACAGCATGGTCGTGCTATATCCCAACAGATCTGCAATCTGGTTCAGGACAACCACCCATTCACCGAATAAAATGCGCTGACCGTGATCGCTATACTTGGCAATAGATGGCGGCGGATGATGGGTGGTTGGTGACCGAATCTGCTTGACTCAGATTTTCAAGTCCTATAACGTCCAATGGATATGAAATGGACAAGGAGGTCTGCATATGGACCAGCTCTGTATCACCCAGTTGGGATCGCAACGATGGTCGGCTATGGCGACATGCCTGTGTTCGCTGGTGGTGGTGGCCGCTTTGGACCATGTGTCGCAGGCTGCGGATGTTCCGTTTACGGGCATTGTTGTTCCTGAGAAAGTCGATCTTCGGGCAGGTGCGGGGATGAAACGGTATATGACTGGTAACCTAAAGAAAGGTGAACTGGTCAAGGTGGAGCAAGTGATATACGGGTGGTATAAGATTACGCCACCTGCAAGTGTCTATAGCTTCATTTCCAAGGGGTTTGTCGACGTACGTGGTGATGGGTCGGCGGGGCTGACCAACCGGGTTCGTTGTCCAGTGATGGCGGCAAATGTACAGAACCGTGGCGAAAGTTACGTCACACAGGTTCGTCTTGATAAGGGCACAAGGCTGGAGATACTTGGTGCCTACGGCAGCTTTTATCTCATCGCACCTCCGAAAGGCGCTTTTGTTTATGCGCCACCGACCGCTGTTCGGCGGGCCACAAAAGATGAAATAAGGATGGCAAGTCACACCAAACAAGACAAGTTGCAATCTGCGGCCGATGAACAGCAGATGGATTCCAAGGTGGTCCGCGATGTCGTAAGTCAACCCCAGGTGTCAGATCTAATTGTCGAGGAACCGGAGATGGAAAGTGCTGTGGCGACAATCAAGCAGGTGGGACTGGAACCACTGCGGCTTACACCAATGGTACCGATCAAGTCTGAAACAGTTCCATTGGTATCAGGTGGACAGTCAGGACTCGACAATAATGTGAACCAGGATGCTACCGTAGATCCGGGGTCCATTTCACCTCATCCAAAATCGCAGGAGCGGCCCGTCAATACGACGCTTGTTGATATGGAAGTTCGCTTTGCGAGCCTGTCAAGGTTGCCACTGGAAACCCAGCCCCTGGACCAGTTGCACGGTGATTATCAAGCACTAAAGCGGCAGGCTGCGTTGACCCCCAACGAGCATGACCTGGTGGTCAAACGGTTAGAACAACTGCAACTCCGTACAACGCTTGCAGATACCCTTTCAAAAATAACCCGTTTGGACCAACAAGTTGATGCCGTGGCAATGCAAGCCGTGGCGTTGGATCATCGTCAGGGCACCGCAACTCCACCGCCCAAGGATCAATACATTGGCCGCCTGCTCACCAGCGGTGTATATGATGGGCGTCGTCTGCCTCGCTTCTACCGCCTGGTTGAACCGGGGACGGGTCGAACCATTGCTTATTTACGGCCCGGCCCAGCGATTGATCCGAAACCCCAACTGGGTAAGTTGGTGGTGGTTCGAGGCCCAATGCATTGGGACAAGGCGCTCAAGCTACGAATTATTAAGCCTCAGCGGTCCGAACTGGCGGCTCTAGGGACACCTTGAGCAAACGTCTTCCAGATTGACACGGCCCGCCTCGGCGATGATCCTTATACGGTTTCATAGCAGATTTGGAGAAATTTAAATGCGTCAGTTTCGATTGCTGTTGTTTGTCCTCTGTTGCGTCACACTGATTGGCTGTGAAGATGGACTGAAACTCGGGGACACGTGGCTGTTTGGGCCAGTAGACACGCCTGGGGCGACCCGCGCTGAAATCGTCCATTACCATCTTGGGGATGGTGGAAAGATCCGTGTGGATGAACAGAAAATAACCATTGAACTGGCGACCGGGTACACGGCGCTGTCCAATGCAAGTGGACGTACGATTCCCGCCCAATTGCCGGCTGCGACCGCGGAGCAGTTGCGTGAGGTTCTCCAAGGCCATGCATGGAAGGTCCGTCGATTCGGTCCGGCCGCACGTGATGAAGAAACGTCTTACTATGAACTGACTGTTTATGCCGGTGATGAACTTGCTGACCGGATCCGTTATTGGGCCGTTCCAGCCAATCGGACACTACCCGGTGCGCTTCAGTTTCTTTCAAGCGTCTTTAACCGGGCTGATCGCATGGCCAAGACTTTGAGTGATCGCGGGTTGAATTTGATCCAATAGTTGTCCAGCTTACCGAATCGTCACAATCATTCTAATTCACACAGGTAAGTTCTGACTGCCGATCGTTGCGGTCATCTGGGGCGACTCTATTCATATCTCCGTGCCAGACGCTACCGCTTGTCAGGTTCTCGTACGAGTTGGTGATAGTTGTCTCAACGTGTGCAAGGGTTGACCCGATGTCCATGGTGCAGAGCGACCTTATTAGGGAGGTATATGTGTGACTGAAAAACCAAATTCCATCAAGATCGGTCAAATTCTCATTGAGCAGGGTGTATTAAGCGAGCAGCAGGTTTTCGAAATTATCGAGGCGCAGCGCAATACCTCCCGTCCATTTGGTGTTCTGGCTGAACAGATGTTCGACGTGACACTCGAGAGCATCGAGGCAGCTTGGGTTGAGCAATATGCTCGATTCACCGGAGAGATTGATTTAGAGCAGTACGAGATTGATACCGAGGCACTTAAACTGATCAATCGGCGTCAGGCATGGCAGTTTGAGTTGCTGCCAATTCGTTACCAGCCGGACGGAGACTTGCTGATGGCGGCCTCGCGACGTCGTCTGGCACGTTCGGTCGCCTTCGTGGCCAATCGCCTGGAGCCGGTTGTCTTCTTTCGCATCGCCGATTCGCAGCAATTGCGAGGATTCCTCAAGGAACACTATCCAATGCCCGAGGTCTCAGGGGAGTTATTGCGACGTGCAGCCGAGATGGTCGCATAAGATCATTGCCGGGCGTTATGCCTTCCAAGTCCTTACAGCAAGGATTGGTGTTCAAGAAATCTTGACAGAATAGCGCTGGCGGCAAGGGAATCGCGCCGAGCTTTCTTGGCCCGGTGTGTCAGACCTGAACGACTCATCATCTGGTTGGCCGATTCACTGGTTAATCGTTCGTCCATCAGGTGGACGATCAAGCCGGTCTGGTCATGAAGTTGCCTGGACCGTTCACGAGCATCCTTTGCTGGCTGGCCTTCTGTACCATCCATGTTGAGTGGTAATCCCACGACCAATGCATCCGGCTGGTGCTCACTAATCGCCTGCTTGAGCAGATGTATCCATTGGTCTGGATTTAAGGTCTCAATCGTGCCGGCGGGTGTGACGATCCTGGTAATGTCATCTCCAACCGCCAAGCCGGTTCTTTTGGTTCCCAGGTCAATGGACAGGTACCGCATCAATCCTACTCGTTACTAAAAAGTTCTCGGATGTGGCAACTCATTAAAGCCAATGCGTGTCAAGTTGCTCGCCGATCTTCTCGTGCAACTGTTTGATACGTTCCGCTTGATCGGCCTGGCAGACGAGGGTTGCATCAGGCGTGTGGACCACGATGAGGTTACGGCATCCAATGGTTGTGATCAGGTGTTTGTCATCATTTGAGGCAACCAGTGTCCCCTGGGAATCCATAAGGACGTGATGCTCTGCCGCGATTGCATTTCCCTGTTCATCATGGTCGCAGGTTTTGGCGAAGGATGGCCAGGACCCGATGTCAAGCCACTCGACTTCCAGCGGTATTGCGACCACCAGTGTCTGGGGATCTTGTGACGCCGGTTCCATCACCGCGTAGTCAATACTGATTTTTCGCAGCTGTGGATACGTCGTGTCCAAGATCCCAGGTCCCTGGTCAGTGCGATATTTTTGGCCAATTCGTTCAAGGCCGGGATAGTTGTATGCGGCGAAACGTTTGATCATTTCCATCATTGTTTGTGCACGCCAGACAAACATGCCACCGCTCCAGAGATAACTGTCGGCCCCGGCATCGAAGTATTTCTTTGCTGTATTGGCGTCTGGTTTTTCCTTGTATTGTTCGATGCTTCGGCCCATGGTGTCATTGAGCTTGGAGCCGAGCTTGAGATATCCGTAGGACGTGGCTGGATGAGTTGGTTTGATCCCCAGTGTTACGAGGGCATCGGGATGCTTCTCAACCACTTCAAAACCATGTTCCACCGTTTTACGAAATTGATCGACCGGTTCGATGAGGTGATCAGCAGTAAACACGGCCAGAATGGCGTCGGGATCCTGGCGAACCAGGTCGGCGGCTACGAAGCCAATGGCGTTGAGTGTGTCGCGTCCCATCGGTTCACCGTAGTACTGTTCGCTGTTTATTCCCGGAATGCTTTTGAGTACCGTGTCTTGATATGACTGTGATGCACAGATGTAGCGATGTTTGGTTGGTACCACCTCGTCAAGTCGTTCTACGGCGACCTGGAGAAGAGATTTTCCGCCGATAAAGGGGATGAGTTGCTTGGGTAACTTGGCTCGACTCATCGGCCATAGTCGTGTGCCCGCGCCGCCAGCCATGATCATTGCGTGTCGCATGGGGGCAATCTACCACAGATGGGCATTAAAGGCAGGTCGCTTGATTTGGGATGAAAGGTGTTGCGGGTATGGGCCGGCAACATCCAGGTCCTGAATCTCGAAAGTGGACGAAACTGGAGGTTTGGATATTTTAAGATGTTTACATATTAAGGTGCTGGTGCCCGGTATCTGAGACAAACTGCCCAAGATAAAGAGTCCGGACCCGAGCCATAGGTAAGATATGAAGGGAATGGCTTTGAAATGCCCAAAGCATGGAATTGCTTGGCTGCGAGTTGGTACTTGCTGTCCAGCGACCCCGCTGGGGGGCAATAGTTGAAGGCAGATACGGTACCATCCTAGAATACCTGCAATGGCTAAAAAGTTACCCAAACAACTAGCGCTACTTGACGAGGATATGTGTACTGGTTGCGAGGCCTGCGTGTCCATCTGTCCGGTTGACTGCATTGATACCCTTGAGGGGCACCATCACGCATTGGTGATGCAGCTCTGTTCGATCGATTTGCCACGCTGCATCGGGTGTACGTTATGTGCCCAGGTATGCCCATGGGATTGCATCACAATGGTGCCTACCAATGAAATGGTTCGGCAGACGAAGTACGCTGACCAGGTGGCGGTGAAGTGACGTGGTTGGGGGCATGGTGAAAGTCTCTTTGTCAGAGCAAGCAATCATTCAACGCCGCCCGTATCGGCTAGTGTATGTTGCTCTAAACTATGAGGTCCTAACCAATCACCTCTTGTATAAGCTTTAATTAGCTAGGTATTTGATTTATGAATATTTCACACAAGTTAGATGGCAATCTCTGTGTTCTTCAACCGGTTGGTGAAATCTTCAAGGCTGAATCGGTGACATTGAAGCAATACGTGGGATCCCTGCTGGAATCAACCTCAGTGTCAGGCATGGTAATTGACATGCAAAAAGTGGATGCCATCGATTCCGCCGGTATCGGCGTTATCCTTTCCCTCCGCAAGCAGTTGAGCGAAAATGATACCCAGTGCATGTTGTGCAGTCTTACGGAAAGAGTTTCACAAG
>Ga0310124_10001810_pt1 | contig 14776 bp, 10 predicted proteins | sample CB11b_AW_Bot5_MG_FD_203507 | JGI IMG/M metagenome (GOLD analysis project Ga0310124, IMG submission 203507) | Marine microbial communities from Western Arctic Ocean, Canada - CB11b_AW_Bot5 | ecosystem: Environmental > Aquatic > Marine > Oceanic | place: Canada: Western Arctic Ocean | collected...
ATGTTCTTGGCGTCGATGCCTTTAGTCTGGAGGTAGCGGTTGACCGCGGCGGCCCGCTGAAGGCTCAGTTCGAGGTTGTCTTTCCACTTGCTCTTGCGAATCGGATCGGTGTCGGTGAAGCCCTCGATCCCGATCGTCTTGTTGGCATACTGGGTCGTGATGATCGACGCGATTTCGTCGAGTGTGCGTTTCGATGCCGAGCGTAGGCTGACCTTGCCGGGTGCAAACAGGACGTCTCCGGGCACCTTCACCTTGATCAACCCCGCGGACTGCTCGATTTCAACGCCCTTGATCTGCTCGAATCCGGTCAATGCGACGGCGGGTGTCGATGCGAGATCCTGCTGCAACCGGTTGACTTCGTTGACCAGTCGCGTGCGTTCCGATTCGGTCGAGGAAAGGTCGTCTTCGGCGCGCTGTAACGCGGCGCGCAATTCTCCATTCTCCGCCATCAACCGGTTTCGCTCGAGCCCAAGGCGCTTGCTGGAACAGCCGACCACCGACGCGGCCACGATGAACAGCCCGAACAGCTTTATCCAGTGTTGATTCTGATTCGTCATGGTGACACCGTCCTTCCTTGATGTGTCGGGGGCTAGGATGCAGCTGCGTCCAGTTGCGGCCACCCGACGAGTATAACAAACAGCGAGCGCAGCGGCGTGGCCAGCAACATCCACACGACGGCGGCGGCGGCCAGGTAGGGCCCGTACGGCACGACGCGCACCTCGCCCTTCGCCAGCCGGAGCAGTCCGGCCGCGACTGCCGTGCCCGCCAGGCCAATGAACGGGGCGATGAAGAAGACCACCACGGAGTCGTTCCACCCGAGCACGGCACCGATGGCCGCCAGCAGGTGGACGTCACCAAGGCCCATCGCCTCCTTGCCGAACGCCAGCGTCCCCAGAATCCGCATCGCCCAGGCCAACGTCGCACCGCACAGGTATCCCCACACGACACCCGTGACGACCCGCACGATCGCCGGCGGTACCGAACCGGACCATCCGTACCGGGTTGCGATCAAATACCCGAGCACGGCACCGCCCAGCGGCCAGGCGACGTACAGGCATTCCTTGAGCACCTCACGCCGCGGGTGCGGATGGGCGAGCCACTGCTCCGGCGTGCCGATATCACCGGCGTCGGCCGGGTCCGCATCGTTCAGTTCTTCCTCGAAACTTCGAGGCAGCCACCGGCACCACAGGAGCACGAAGGCGACGATCAGGCCCACGGTTCCCCCGGACGCCGCCGCCACCATCGCCCCGCCGGACAGGTGCGGCACGACGTCCTCTGCCCTCGGAAACCACAGAACGCACAGGGGCAGGACAAGAACAGCCGTGACCGACACGAAGTTGGGAATATCCAGCGGGATGATGAACAGGCGGGCATCGATCACCGTCGCCGCCAGCAGGGCCGCGACCAGAACCAGGTGCACGATAAGGACCGGCCACGTCTGACCCGGGCCCAGGGCAGCGAACGGCGGGTTCAACCCGGTCATGTAGTACGACGTGTACGTCACGCCGAACAGCAGGGCCGTGGCGCTTTCCACAAGCGGGTACTGCGCGCTGATCGGGGCACTGCAGTACCGGCAGCACCCCCGCACCAGCAACCAGCCCAGAACCGGGATGTTGTCGAACCATCTCAGTCGCGTCTGGCATTGCGGGCAGTGCGACGGCGACCGCCAGAGGCTTTCGCCTGCAGGCAGGCGCAGAATGACAACATTCAGAAAACTGCCGATGCAGGCGCCGTACGCCACGACGAGGATGAGCCAAGGCCACAGCACGATTGTCAGGACCATCGGTGAACTGCCGACACCGGGCCCACTATATGGATGTGCGGCGTGCGGGGCGCGGCGTTGCTGGCTGGATGGTTATTTGAGGGAAAAGGAACAAAGGCGGGGGATAGGCACGAAGGCACGGAGGCGCGAAGGGGGGAGCAGCGGAGTACGGACTTCGTTGTGGCGTATCCGAAATCGAAAGCAACGCCTCGCGAACAACCAAAGCATTTACCGCTACCTCACGGCCATCGGCCACAACCCTCCCCCCTTCGTGCCTCTTGCCGTCCATTCGTGCACGCACGCATCGACCCGGGCAATCGCGCCGCGGTGGGCAGCACCGTCACTTGCTCTTCTGATCCCCGCTCAATCCTCCCGCGCCGTCGGCGCCGAGGTGGGCGATGCGCTTTTCTGCCGCATCGAGGATGGATCGGCACTGCTTGATCAGCTTCATCCCCTGCTCGTACTGCTTGAGGCTTTCCTCGAGACCGATCTGCCCCGATTCGATCTGATCGGTGATCGCTTCGAGTTGCTCGATCGCCCTTTCGAAGCTCGGTGTCTTTTCCTTGGATCGGGCCATGACGGATGAGCTTAACACAGAGCCCCTAAACAGAATGGGATTGTCGGCCCGAGGGCGCGCGAGGACAAGACTGACAAGGAGGCCGAAGCAGGCGGCCATCCTATTGACCTCCGATGCAGGCCGACGCAGTCAGGCGCTGCCGCAGCCGAACGAAGCCAAATACCATTCTGTCAGGGGCTAGCAGGCCGCTGCAAAACCCCTCGCGTGCGCTATGACAGGGCCTCTTCACCGGCATGGAGGCCAGACAATGCGTGGCAATACTGATTCCAACTCCCCGATGTTCTACGGGATCGACCTCGATGATCGCGTCCGTCGCGATCATCCGCTGCGTCCAATCAAGGTCGCGGCGGACTTGATTCTGTCGCAGATGAGCCGTCTGTTCGACTCGGCCTATTCGACGGTAGGCCGACCTTCAGTGGCACCGGAGATGCTCCTGAAGGCATTGCTGCTGCAGTGCCTGTACTCGGTTCGCAGCGAAAAGGGGTTGGCGGAGCGGTTAGACACCGATCTGCTGTTTCGCTGGTTTTGTGGGCTTGATCCTGCTGAGCCGATGTTCGATGCCACTGTGTTCACTCATAATCGACCTCGGATGGACGAGCACGGGATCACCTCAGCCTTCTTCGACGCGGTGGCCAAGCGAGCGATCCACGCAGGGCTTTGCAGTGATGAGCACTTCAGCGTGGACGGCACACTGATCGAGAGCTTCAAGCCAATCGATGGTGCAGATGAGTCAAACGACGGCAAGGGCGGTTCCGGGGGCTTCAAGCCTCGGAATGCCGAAGTGGATTTCCACGGCCAGAAACGCTCGAACAAGACGCACCGCAGCACGACCGATCCCGAAGCGAGGCTGTATAGGAAGGGCGATGGGCAGGCGGCAAAGCTCTATCACATGGGACATGCGCTGACGGAGAACCGTCATGGACTGATTATGGCCGTGACGCCGAGCGAAGCTGGCGGAGCGGCCGAGTGCCAGGCGACACTGTCGATGCTGGACCAACTGGATCAGCGTCAAAACATTCGGCCCAGGACGCTGGGGGCGGACAAGGGGTACAGACAGCGGGCCATGGCTGATCGAACTGGAACAGCGCGGGGTTACACCGCACGCAGCGATGCGTGACGGACCCATCGGCGGAGCCAAGGGCACCAGCGCCATCCACAGTGAGAATCGACCAAAGATTGAAGCACGCCGTCGTATGGCCCAGCGTCAGAAGCAGGACGGCTACCGGATGAGTCAACGGTGCCGAAAGAAGATCGAAGAAGGCTTCGGTTGGTGCAAGACGGTAGCCGGATTGGCACGAACGCGACTGATGGGAAGATGGAAGATTAATCAGCAGATTGAGTTGACCGCTGCTGCGTACAACTTGGTCAGAATGAGGAAACTGCTGGCAACATGACCCCCAGTAGCGGGTCGGACACGCCACAACATCGATTGGACGCCGCGGAAATCCTCTGCCGACCTAGCCAGAATCCACAATCATGACTGCACAAGCGCTTTTTGCAGCGTCCTGCTAGATCGCTTTTAACCCAGACGTAGCGTTTTGAGCGTCGGTGAAGCAAGCCTGGAACGGAGGGCGAAGCAGGCGACCCCGCAGTGGGTCGGCGATGCAGCACGACAAAGCCAGGTGCAGCTGCAGGCAGCTCAGCACGCTACATATAACCTTAATCTGCTCTAAAGTCCTCCGAGATCGGTCGCCGTCCCCGATTGGATCGCGTGCGCCGTAACAATCCCCCTCCTTGACTTGCGTTTTTTGACTTGAGACTTGCGACTCGCGGGCCCAGCCAGCGCATTCAGACGCGATCTTTGGGCTGATAATGCCTCTTGACCTTGAACGCGCGGTTCCCCTTGTACTGGCCGAGGTGGCCAATGTACTTGCGCCGGCCCTCGATCAGAAGGGTCAGTGGCGCCGATGCCGGCTTCTCCGTCAGGACGACGTCGCCCACGTGCAGATCCATGAGTTCGCTGAGCTTGATGGACGTATCCGCGAGGACGCTGGTGACGGTGAGATTTGCGGATTCGAGGCTGTGGGCGATGCGGTGCCGAAGCTTGCTGTCGCGCTCGGTCCGCGTGTAGGCGGCCCACGTCTGGTTGTTCAATTGATCCACAACGGGTTCGATGACGTTGTAGGGGATGCAAAGGCTCATGGTCCCGGCGCGGCTGCCCATCTTCAGCTCGAATCCAACCACCACGGCGACCTCGTTGGGGGGCACGATCTGCACGAGCTGCGGGTTACTCTCGGTGTCCTGGAGGGAAAAATTCGCCGGCGTGACGACGGCCCAGGCTTCCTCGAGGGCGCGCATCGCCAGGTCGAGGATCTTGCGCACCAGTCGCAGTTCGATCGCGGTCAGCGGCCGCTGCGGAATGAACAGGTCCGCGTTGGACCCGCCCAGCAGCCTGTCGATGACCGGATAAATTATCAGCGGGCTGATCTCGAGACACATTTTGCCGTCAAGTGGATCGCAGGTGAGCAGGTTAAAGCACGTCGGATTGGGCAGGGAGTGGGTAAACTCGCTGAACGTCATCTGTTCAATGTTCGCAACCTTCACTTCCATGATCGTGCGCAGAAACCCGCTCAGCGCCGCGCCGAAGTTGCGACTGAAACCCTCGTGAAGGTTTTCCAGCGACCGCATCTGATCCTTGCTGACCCGTTCGGGCCGCTTGAAGTCGTAGGGACGGACCTCGACTTCGTCGCTGCCCGGGCTCGACCGGGCCGAGAAGATGCCCGACGATCTGGGCGCCTCATCGCCGGTAACGTCCCCGGCGTCCACAGCCGCGAGCAGGGCATCGACCTCGGCCTGGTTGAGAACTTCAGACATCGATCAGAATAAACGGTCGCAAGGCACGGTATCTATAGTAATATCGAGCAACTCGCCCGACGGCCTCCAACTGATGCGCCACAAGCCCGCATTTCTCACGAGTTTCGCCGCTCGATCGTGCAAGGGCCAGCGGTGGTGGGACTTGCGGCGGGGCCTTCGATCCTCGGCCGGGTACAGTGTGGACACCAGCGCGGCAGATTCGTTCGCTGGCGAGGGCGCACACGCGATCCTCCGCAGGTTCGCCGCGGCGGATCGAGGACGGATCGGACGGAGGACGAAGGGGCCCCGATCGCAATCCATTGCGATTGGGGTGCCCCGAAGCCAGTCCGCCAGTACTGGTGGAAACCCGCCCGCTGGGCGGTGAAAATCGTGAGAAATGCGGTCTGGACCCTTTCGGATCGGACCAAACCCCCTTGACCAGGCTGTGGTGCCATACCGTGCTCGTACTGGCCCTGTGTGCCACGGGGTTCGGACAGACTCTTGATGATCTGATCCCCGGGGGCGACCAGGGTAGGGGCCGGGCAAGGGGCCAGGGAGAATTCGAACCAACGACGGCTTGGTCATTGACGGGCGTGCATCCCGGCGGCCAGATCGTCCTGGCGGTGGTTCTCGATGTGTCCAGCCCGCTGCACATCAATACCAGTACGGCGGAGCAGCCGCTGATCCCCACCGTGGTGCGGGTCGCCGCGGAAGACGATTCACTCACTTTCCTTGAGCCGCAGTACCCCGCTGGCGAGGCCGTCACCGTCAACTACGCCGTGGGGCAGGAGCAGGCTGTGGGCGACGGGGCCGCTTCGCAGACGATCGAGGCGTATCACGGCCGCGTGGTCACCTATATCGGAGTCACAGTCGATGCCGCGGCGCCAGTCGGCGGGCGGGCGATTCCGCTTGAGGTCTCCTGGCAGGCGTGCGACGAGAGCCGCTGCTTCCGCCCGCGGAGCAGGACGATCCTGGTCAATCTGGAGGTCGTCGACCGGTCTCAAGCGGTGGATATCGTCAACGCGGACCTCTTCGCGGGTTTCGACGCGACCATCTTCATTCGCCCGACGACGATGGATGCTCACTACAGCCTCTTTGGCAGTCCCTTCGCCACGGGCAGCACCCTGCTGATCATTCTCATGGCACTGGCAGCAGGGGTCGTCCTTAATTTCACGCCCTGCGTGCTCCCGGTGGTCCCGCTGAAGGTGATGTCACTGCAGCAGCACGCATCGAGCCGCGGCCGCAGGCTGGCCCTGGGCGCGAGCTTCAGCCTGGGAATCGTGATCTGCTTCGCGTTGCTGGGCCTTCTCGCATTCGGCCTCGTGGCCGGCGTCGGATCGAAACAGTGGGGTCAGCTGTTCAGCTACTGGTGGTTCGCCGCGGGCCTTGGAACGATCGTCGGCGCCATGGGGCTGGGGATGATGGGGCTATTCGCCACCCGGCTGCCGCAATTCGTGTACGCGATCGCGCCGCGCCAGGATCGACATTCAGGCAGCTTTCTGTTCGGCATGCTCACCGCGATCCTGAGCACACCCTGCACGGGACCGTTCCTCGCAGGGTCCATGGGTTGGGCGGTCAAGCAGCCGGCGGTACTTGGGCTGCTGACGTTCGTTTCGATCGGCGTGGGAATGGCACTGCCCTATATGCTGCTGCTGCTTGTTCCCCGATGGATTGAGCGCATCCCGCGAAGCGGCCCGGCGAGCGCGTTGATCAAGCAGCTCATGGGGTTGTTACTGCTGGCGGTGGCGACCTATTTCTTCGGATTCGCGGGCAAGCCCGTGTGGGAAGGGCACTACTGGTGGGCCGTGGCCGCCGTCATTTTTGTGGCCATGTCCTGGCTGGTCGCGCGCACGTGGGCGGTGACGCCAAGGTGGTGGCCGCGCATGACGACCGCGGTGATTGCGGTCTTGCTCATGTTCGGCACCGCGTGGGTCGCTGCCCACCGGGCGATCGATCACGTGGCAGGCGGCCCCTGGACGGAATACAACACCGCGTTGTTCAATGAGTCGATCGCAGCGAACAAGAAGGTCGTCCTGGAATTTACCGCGGACTGGTGCATTAATTGCCTGGCGCTCGAATCGCAGGTGCTGCGTGATCGCGAGGTGGTCGAACGCCTGGAATCGCAGGACGTCGTCGCGCTGCGCGTCGACCTGACCAGCGACGCCAACCTGGTCGGCTGGCGCAAGCTCGATGATCTGGGTTTCACGGGAATCCCTCTGACCGCCGTCTACCGGCCCGAATCCGCTGGTCCGGCGCTGTTGCCGAGTTTCTACACGGTCGCAGCGCTGCTGGAGGCGATTGGGCCGTAGGTGGCCTCAACCCAACCTTAGAGCGGTTTGAATCCAAACGTAGCGTCCTGAGCTGGTTGTCCCGATGGACATCGGGAGCTTTGTCGTGTTGCATCGACGCCCCGCAGCGAGGTGGGGAACCCCATTCGCGAAGTCATTCGAATTCGGACCCCTGCGCCCTCCGCGTCAGGCTCGGCGATGCCGACGCTCGAGACACTGCGTTTGGATCGAGAACGCGCCAGGCCACCGGAACACCGGCCAGACTTGACCAAACCGCAGTCCTGGGGGATACTTAGGTACTCGAGCATCCCTCAGCAAACACCGGACAGCCGCCCGGGCCGATACGTGCGACCCCGGTATTCAACCAAGGCAAGGAGTCGGACTATGGCTCGATCGCGCGGCGATGGCAACACGACAGCGTACGCGGTCGCCACAGTCCTGTTCGCGATCCTGTTCGTCTTTAGCCTCATCCTGACGATCGTGTTCTATTCGCGACTCGGCAAGGCCGAGTCGACCGCACGGGGCGCGACGCTGGCCCTGCGCAAATTCATCACGCCGGACCAGGAGCGACAGCAACTGGTCGTGGTGCTTCAGAACCAGGCCGCCGCCAAAAGAGAATCCGTTTACAAGCTGCTTCAAGAGCAGATCTCGACCCTCAAGACAATCGTCGCCGGCAGCGCCGACAGCGCCGACATCGAGGCCATTTATGAGCAGTGGGAACACCTGGTCGGCGGGCAGGGCACGCCGTACGTGGCCGAAATCCAGCGACTGAAGCTGGCGCTGAAAAGTCAGGAAGACAATATCGCACAGATGCAGGTCGATCGCGACGCGGCGGCACAGGTTGCCATCGAGGCCACCGAGGCCAAGGCGAGAGCCGCCATCGAATACAAGACCGCTCGCGAGCGGGACGAGCAACTGTACAACGACGTGCGGGACGCGTATGAAGAGCAAGTGAACGCGTTCGCGACAAAGCTGGTAAGGATCCAGGACGACTTCGGTATGAAGCTGGATAACACGCGCACCACCCGCGACAAGATCCAGCTCGACGCGGATGAATACGCCGCGCAGATCCGAAAACTCCTCGACGAAATCGGTGAACTGCAGTCGATCGTTGCCGGGCGGGACAAGCCCAGCGAGGCAGGTGCGGTCGTGGAGAGCGACGGGGAAATCGAGTCGCTGGTCCCCGATGAGGAATTGGCCTACATCGACCTTGGTCGCCTCCACCATGTGCAACCGGGGTTGACGTTCGAAGTCTACGGGAGCAACGAGCTGATCAAGCTCGACCGATTCGATGAACTGCCGCGTGGTAAGGCGACCATCGAGGTGATCGGCGTCCAGCAGGTCTCGTCGAAGGCCCGGATCGTGCGGTCAACAATCGGGCAACCGGTGTTCGACGGCGACAAGATCTACAACATCGTGTTCGACAAGGATATTCAGCCGGTGTTCTACGTGTTCGGCAAGTTCGACATACGCGGCCTCGGACAGGCCACGCGCACCGACCGCCGCAGCGTGGAAACGATGGTCCAGCAGTACAATGGGCGGCTGGCGAAGAAGTTGACCTACGAGGTGGACTACCTAGTGCTCGGCACCGAGCCGGCAGTGCCCCGTAAGCCGTCGGATGAGGAGTTCAGGGACGACCCGAAGGTTTTGGAACGCTACCAGCACGCGGAGAAACAATACAACGAGTATCAATCGTTAATCGGAACTGCCCGCGAGTTGAAAATCCCAGTTCTGAATCAGAACCGGTTTCTGGAATTGGTTGGACATTATCAGCGTTGAACGGCTGGACGCTATCAGCGATGAACCACCGCGCGTGACATGGCACGAGACGCCTCATGGCCGGTGGTATGGGCGCAGTACTTGGCCGCTCGGCTGGCGGCTTCAGCGCTGACCTGCTTCGATGTGGAGCCGAATCTGCGGACTGCCGCCGCGATCGGTCGGATGTTCCACCGGCTGGACCGCCGTCATCGTCTGCGCGCCGCGAATCACATTTCTCTGGCCTTTCCCGAAATGTCTGAGGCGTGTCGGCAGCGCGTGTGTCTGCAATCCTTCGAACACTTCGTCCAATTGGTCGTGGAGGTCTGCCACACGCCACGACTGCTGCACCGCGACAGCTGGCCACACGCGGCCCGTTTTGTGAAGCTCGGCCCCGCAGTCGAACTGCTCAACGCCGGCAAACCGGTCATCCTGGTGACCGGCCACATCGGCAATTGGGAGGTGTTGGGCTATCTCATGGCGGTGCTCGGCTATCCGGTCCACGCGCTGTTCAGGCCACTGGATAACCGACTGCTGAACGACTGGGTCGTGCGGATCCGGCGGCGCCGCGGCCTGCACCTGATCACGAAGTGGGATGCCACCGACCGAATGCGACAGGTGCTCGGCGCCGGCGGGGCGCTGGCGTTCATCGCCGATCAGAACGCCGGGGACAAGGGGTTGTTCGTACCGTTTTTCGGGCGTCTGGCCAGCACATACAAATCAATCGGACTGCTGGCCATGACCATGGAGGTGCCAATCGTCTGCGGCTACGCGCATCGCCGTCCGCCCGGTTACCGCTTTGAACTTGGTGTTGAAGACGTCATTCGGCCGCAAGACTGGGCGGGCAGAAACGATGCGCTCTATTACGTCACCGCGCGATACATGAATGCCATCGAGCAGTCGGTCCGGCGCTGTCCGGAGCAATATCTCTGGAGCCACCGACGCTGGCGAAGCCGGCCCCGGTTCGAGCGCGACCGGAAGCCTATGCCCGGATCTCTGCGGCGCAAGTTGGAATCGCTACCCTGGATGGACGCGAAAGCGATCGAACGATTGAACGAACCACTGGGAACCCTCTGAATCCACTGCCGATTTCACTTGACTAACCGAAAAGACGGCAACACAATGTATGTGGTCGATATTGAGGAGCCGCAGCAGCGATGTCAGAACAAATGATCGAAGCAGAATTGAGACTCAAGGACAGGACGGTACTGATCGTTGACGACGACAGGGAAGTCCTGGAGGCGATCGACCAGGCGATGCAGGCCGAAGGCGCGCTGACTCAGACGTGCCAGGACGGGAACACGGCGGTGCGTATCTGCGAGTCCGACCCGCCTCAGCTGGTGGTGCTGGACATGATGCTCCCGAAACGCAGCGGATTTCTCGTGCTCGAAAAGGTCAAGCGCCTGCCCGAACCGCCGGCCGTCATCATGGTTACTGCCAATGAGGGCAAACGCCACCAGCAGTACGCCGAGTCGTTGGGGGTCGACGGATACCTGCTGAAACCGGTCAGACTGGAGCGTCTGATCACGATGGCCCTTGGGATGCTCAACAACGATTAAGGGGACCCTCGAGGATCCTCAAATCCCAGGGCCCTCGCCTTCGTGATGGCTTGCGCGGCAACACCGGCGCTGCGTGCGAGCATCGATCGGTTCCGCGTAGTGCCGCCCGATGCGACCGGAGACCAGCCATGGAACATTCCCGTCGCCGGATCGTTTTGAACCTGGTGATCGCAGCCGTCACGGTTGCGGTGACACGGCCCACTTCGGCTGCCGATCCGGACGACACCGCTACGCCGCGGTCCGAGCCGCAGAGCGCTGAAGCAACCATCCTTGCGGAATACCGCAATCGCCGTGCGGCGCTGAACGTCAACAACCGGGATCAATGGTACGACCTGGCCAGGTGGCTGGACCGAAAGGACCATCACGATCTGGCGCTGGAGGTCGTCAACGAGATGATCCGGCGCTATCCCGATGACAATCGCGGATTGCTTCTGCGAAACATGGTGTTGGGGCATCAGGCTGAAGCCGACAACCGTGACGGCACGCCGGGGCGCAAGCGGCCCCCGTCGGGGACGGACGGGGGCCGCCGCAAGGATGACCGACTGACTCACGAGCAGATCAATCTCATTAAGGTCTGGGAACTGGATGTTTCCACGCGACCCCGCGTCGTCGTGCCGCGCAAAACTATCGACGACCTGTTCAGGATTTACGCGCATCGCGATATCGTGCCGAAAGGTGCGTCTGAGCGGCGGCGCTTCCGCGGGCTCAAGGACTATCGACAGGCCCATCTGCTGATCAAACTTGACGCGCGCGACCTGCTGGCGCAGATCCAGATCAAAGACGAGCCCGCAGTACTGCAGGACTTCCGCAAGATGATCCATCAGCCTTACGTGATCAGTTATTGCGGCACGCGCCGTTGCCACGGCGACGACGACGCGGCAGCCTTTCGACTCATTCGCACGCGGCCGAAGGACAAACGAACGGCCTACACGAATTTCTTCATTCTCAACAGTTACGAATCGCCCACAGGCTACATGATCGACCGGCCCGAGCCGGAATCGTCGCTGCTGATCCAGTATGGTCTGTTGCCGGATGATGCAAATGTGCCGCATCCGAAGACGGACGGTTGGCGGCCCTACTACCGGAACCGCAAAGATCCCAGGTTCACCAACGCCATAAAGTGGGTCGGCTCACTGGCTGAGCCGCTCAGGATGCCGAATTACGGCGTATCCTACGTGGTGCCACCGGCCAGGAAGCTGAAGGCGCCGCCGGCTGCGTCGCCCGATACGAACGACACGCCGCCTGCGGGCCGAACGGATGGATCAACCGGTTGATTCCGGTGATTGGTTTGATCAGGAAAGGATCCGACTCGTGCGACATGTGATTCCCGCGCTGATGGTCCTTGCTCTCGTGACCGCCTGCGACAACCAGGAGGCCGCCAGGCGCGCCGATGAAAGTGCCCGGATCGCCCTCACCCTGATGGCCCACAACGACCTTCGACTCGATTTCGTTCCCAGCGGCGACGGCGAGCAGGACAAGATGGCGTTGGCCGATTACCGCCACAAGCAACGCATGAAGAAGGGCGGTTTGATCGAAAGCCTGACCGCGGTGAGCCGAATGGGGACCCGAGGCGAACAATACGCCGTTGGCACCATGCTGGCCGACGCCCACAGCTCGACGGCCCATTTTTTTGCCGGCGTGGCCATGCGCCGGTGGGCGGACCAGGCCGACCGGAGCACGCTTCTGGTCACCCACCTTTCGAAGATCGACCAGGTGAACGGCAGCATACAGCTCTTCGATCGGAGCGAATCCGATCTACAGGCGAAATTAAGGGGCGAACGGACAACACTCAGCAGCCAACTCGGCCAGTACCGGTCGGAGGTTGACGACATCGGCGCCCGGATCGAGACCGCAAAAAAATCGCTCGAAAGTCACGACCTCGAGCGGAAGATGAAAGAGGCCGAGGCGACCGAGCACCTTTCGCAGATCAAGGACGCATCAGGAACGCTGTTGCTTGACCTTTCACAGAAGGCCGCGGAAGCCCGCCTTGCCGCGGTCCGCGCTGAATACAGGTTGAAGCATCAGAAAATCAATATCGATATCTTAAACAGCGAGTTGCGCGTCTCCAGCCGCAAACTGGAGTTTTCTCAGCAGTTGCAGGACGCCATTAATAGTCAGGTTGACCAGGTCGCACGGCGTCAACAGAGCATGGCGGATGCTCACGCCGAGAAACAAATTGAACGGCAGGAGCTTTGCCGCCAGCTGAAGGAACTGTTTTCCGAGTTGATGGCGGCCTACAACCAGAACGTCGAAAAGCCGTTGATCAGCGCTGTGGAACACGCTTCGACGGCCGTGGACATCGCAGAGGGAGTCGAGCAGAAGGCGCCACGCGATTCCCGCAGGCACGCCGCGCTGAATGTCGTCGCGATGAAAGTAGCCAAGGGCCACATCCAGACCCAGCAGATCATCACGAAGGCATCATTCGGCCACACGCTCACAGTCGTTGCCGACAGTGTCGAACGACTTCTCGAACGGGCCGACGAGGCCGATCGCGCCCAGTACGCGACCGACATCTATCGCAACCAGGCCAACGAGTTCACCCAGCAGCACGAGAAGCTGATCGCCGAAGCGAAGCAGTTCATCGAGGCGGGGCTGGCCGAATCACAGGAGCTGGCCGACGGTAGCGAGGGCGACGTGGCGAACTCCGCGGCGACACTCAACGGATTGTTCGCCGCATACGCGAAGCGCATCGACGACACATTGGGCAGCCAGACCTCCATGCGGTCATCGCCGCCGCCGGCAGTCGCGTCGAAGCCCGCTGCGTCACCCGCGACGTTGTTGCCTTCGTTGCCGTACGGGCGCGGTCTGGTCGGCGTAACCGAGATCGTCGGCGAATTGCCGGCGCTGCCGCAGCAGGCCCTTGCTGAGAACGTCAGCGTCCTGGTTTGGATCGATGGGCGCAAGTTGACCCCCACGGTGCTCCGGAATACGGCCCGAATGCTCCTGGCTGACAACGCCGGTGTGGTCCAGGGCCCCCTGGATGAATTCGCGAATCAATACGGTCAGTTCGCGTCGGCCGGCGGCACATCATTGCTGGTGAGCGCGCAAATGCCACGGGAGGCGGATGGTCCACCGCCCGGTCCGACCGTTGATGGTGCATTGTTCGTGTCGCTGAAGCCGGCGGCCGACGAAGCCGCAATCGCCGACATGATTCGTGTTCTAACAAGCTCGAATCCCATGAGTCCGGAATTGACGACCGAACGTGACGGTGACTGGCTCATGATGCGACCCTCCGAGTCTCGGCCGGACCCCGAAGAAACACCGGAACGTCGTGCCACTTTTGAACGGGCCTTTGCGGCTGCCGGCGACGCCCCGATACGGTTCGTCGTGGTGCCTGACGAATCGATGCGGCAGCAGATGGCCGCGTCCGCCACGATGGCCGGTCCTCAACTCGGCGGCGGAGACTTCGAACAGGACCTCGAAGGCATTCAATGGATCGCCGCCAGCATCAAGCTCGCCGACGAGTTCGGCCTCTATTCAACCATCGAGTATCTGGACGAATCGTCGGCCGCCGCGGCCGCGCAGGCGTTGAACGACCAGTTCGACAAACAACTCGCAGGCGGCGAAATCAGCGGCCCCATGGCGATGTTCGCGCCAATGATTCGCAGCGCCCTGCAAGTGCGGCAAGAGGGCAGTTCGATGCAGATGAGCTTGTCCGGGCCGGCCCTGCGCGGCCTCGTCGCCATGGCGGCACCGATGGTGACTCAGATGATGGGCGGTGGCGCCTCGGGTGCACAGCCGTCAGACCCTGGTGCACCGCAGATGCCCGACGCGGAGCAGGAGCAGGAGCCGGCGTACACCGAGTAGGGTGGATCCATCCACGGTACACGTCATCCAAGGCAGGTGCCGATCCCAAGTCGCAAAGCGCCGCGATCATGACCTGCCCCCCTCTCGGGAATCTGATCCAGAATTTGTGAGAGAATCCAGATGGCCAAACGGTCGGAAAGGATTCCTCGATGAAGAGGCGACACGGTGTAGAGCAAATCGTGGTCAAGCTGCGTTAGGCGGACGTGGATCTTGGTAAGGGCCTGAAGGTTCCCGA
>Ga0310124_10001812_pt1 | contig 14768 bp, 10 predicted proteins | sample CB11b_AW_Bot5_MG_FD_203507 | JGI IMG/M metagenome (GOLD analysis project Ga0310124, IMG submission 203507) | Marine microbial communities from Western Arctic Ocean, Canada - CB11b_AW_Bot5 | ecosystem: Environmental > Aquatic > Marine > Oceanic | place: Canada: Western Arctic Ocean | collected...
AAGACGCCCCCCATGACGTGCAGGCCGTGCAGGCCGGTGAGCGTCCAGTAGATTGCCAGGTAGGTGTTGTAGGCGGGCCCGAAATTCGCCAGGCGGATGATCCGGTCACCGTCGATCTGCTGGGCTTCTGGGTGGTGGCCGTCGCCGGTCGCGTCGGGCACGAACGCGATGCTTTCGATCTCACCCTCTTCGGTCATGACTTTCTCGTCGAGGTGTCCGTTCATCGACGTACCATCTTCAAGCCAGACCGTGTAGTGGTGCAGTTTGGGGTAATACTCCCAGCCCAGCTTGATCACCATGAACGTCAGTGCCAGAACAACCGTGATCGTCATGTAGAGACGTGCCCTGCCCAGGTTGTTCACTTTCAGTGCCGCCCACGACAGGACCATGGTGATGCTCGACGTGATCAGCACGAGCGTGTTCAAGGTGCCGAGGGGCACGCTGAGCACGTCGGATCCGGTCGGCCACGTGTCGGGCGGGGCGCCCACACGCAGCAGCACGTAGCTCGAAAAAAGCCCGCCGAACAGCATGACCTCCGACGCCAGGAACAGCCACATGCCCAGCTTGCCGTTGGTCACACCGGTGTCGGGGCGCGGCTCCGCGATGTAGAGAATTTCGGCAGACACGATGACTTATGCCTCCGCCGGGTCGGCCTGAGCCCGGAAACCGTTTCTCGCAGCAGGATCGTAGTCGTACGGGTCGCGATACGCCTGTGGCGCCTCGTCGAAGTTACCGTGCGGTGGCGGCGATGGCGCCGACCACTCCAGCGTCGTCGCGTGCCACGGGTTGGCGCCCACCTTCTTGCCCGCTTTGATGCTCAGGAAGAAGTTGATGATAAAGACGATCTGGACCAGCCCCAACAACCAAGCCGACCAGGAACTGATCACGTTCCAGCCTTGCGTCGCCTGGCTGTGGACGTATTCGGTCGGGTCGTAGCCGCGTCGTAGTGCCCCGCCAAGACCCATGAACATCATGGGTAGAAAAATGCCATTCATCAACACGAACGACGGCCAGAAATGCAGCTTGCCCAGAAACTCACTCATGGTTCGACCGGTCACCTTGGGATACCAGTAGTAGACCCCGGCGAACAGGGCGAAGAGGCTGCCGGGCGCGACGACGTAGTGAAAGTGGCCGATCACGTAATAGGTGTCGTGAAGGTGAATGTCGGCAGCGGGCAGGCCCAGGGGCAGGCCCGTCAGGCCGCCGATGGCGAACATCGGCAGGAAACCGAGTGCGAACAGCATGGGCGTGGTAAAGCGAATCGACCCGCCCCAGAGGCTGATCAGAAACGCCGTGAGGATCACGATCGACGGAATCGAGATGATCATGGTCGTCGCGGCGAAGAAAGCCGCCATCGTCGTGCCCATTCCCGTGATGAACATGTGGTGAGCCCAGACGATAAATGACATGATTCCCAGGAATATGGTGCTGTAGACCAGGGACTTGTATCCCCAGAGCGGCTTTCGCGTGTTGTTGGCGATCACCTCAGCGATGATGCCCAAGCCAGGAAGAATCAGGACATAGACCTCCGGGTGGGCCAGGAACCAGAACAGGTGCTGCCAGAGCAGCGGGTTGCCGCCGCCGCTGGTCAACCGTGCCTCGCCGCTGACAACCAAGCCGCCCGGGTCGAAGAAGCTCGAGCCCGCCAGGCGGTCCATCAGTTGCAATACTCCCGCGACCTCGAGCGGCGGGAAGGCCAGGAGCAGCAGGAACGACGTGACGAGCTGGGCCCAGACGAAAAACGGCATGCGCATGAGCGTCATGCCCGGCGCCCGCAACTGCACGATGGTGACGATGAAATTGACCGAACCCAGCAGCGACGACGTGATCAGGAAGATCATCCCGATCAGCCAGTACGTCTGCCCCAGGGGCGCGATGCTGGCCAGCGGCGCGTACGAAGTCCAGCCGGACTGGGCGGCTCCCTGCGGCACGAAGAAACTGACGATCATGATCACGCCGCCGACGAAGTAAACCCAGTAGCTCGCCATGTTGAGCTTGGGAAATGCCATGTCGGGCGCACCGATCTGCAGGGGCACAACATAGTTGCCGAACGCACCGACGCCGAGCGGGACAACGCCCAGGAAGATCATGATCGTCCCGTGCATGGCCCCAAGCTGGTTGTAGAACTCCGGAACCATGACGCCATTCTTGACGTTCTCGCTTCCGAATATGGCCGACAGTATTCCCAGGGGCTTTAGCGGATAGGCAATCTGCCAGCGCATGGCCAGCATCAGGCAGAATCCGAACAGAAGGAACAGCAGCGCCGTCACGCCGTATTGGATGCCGATGACCTTGTGATCGGTGGAAAAGACATACCGGCGCATCCAGCCCAGTTCATGATGGGCTTCGTGGTCGGCGGCGGCGTGTGGGTGAACTGCGGTGGTCGTCATCAGCCTGGAGTCAATAGTCTTCTTCTTCCTCTTCGGCGAGGAATTCTTCTTCTCGGGTCATCCAGTCAGCGAACTGCTTTTCGGTATCGATGTGCAGGTAACCACGCATGCGGTAATGAGTGAGGCCGCAGAGTTGGGCGCAGGCGATCTCCGTGGGCACTCTCGGCGCGGCGCGGATCTCCCGGACCCCTGCGGCTTTCATCGCCTCGAGGACAGTATCGGTGATGTCGGCCCGCTCAGCGACGATCACCGTGCCGTCTTCGGCCTCGATCGGGGCCATCGCCACCTGGTTCTTAAGCATGCTCATGTCCACGGCCTCTACCATATAGGTACGGGCCATTGCATCGCGGATCGCGTCGGTGGTCTTCGCCGCTTCGAACCAGATGGGGGTGCTCATCCCGGGGATCACGTCCTGCTTGATCCGAAGCAGGGGCAGGGCGAAGCTGTGGATCACGTCCTTGCTGGTCAGGTGCACCAGGATCTGCTTGCCGACCGGAACGTGCATGACGTTGATGGTGACGATGTCGTCCTTCGCGTCCGAATCGCTGCGATCCAGACCCACCGGATTCTCCTTGCCCATCATCGATTGCTCGGTCCGACCGAAGACACCGTCGCGGCCCGGATAATGGATATTCCACTGAAACTGTTCCGCCACGACGCGCACGACTAGGGCATCTTCGGGATTTGGCAGGTGGCCGGAGCCGCGAACCTGCGCCCAGACGGGAATCGAGAACCCCAGCAGAAGAACCGCTTCCACGATGACGACGATGAGTTCCACAAGCTTAGACGGCTTGGCCTTCGGTAGTTTGACCACAGCTTCGTGTCCGGCCCGCTGTCGGAATCGAACCAGGCAGTAGACGAAGAAGATGCCCCAACCTACGAACAGCAGGGACATGAACCAGTGGACCATGTGGATCAACGCGTCGATCGCGCCGCCGTGAGTCGAAGCGTCGAGCGGGAGTCGCCACGCGTAACCGGCTGCCAGCATGGATTACTGCCCTGATATTGACACTGCCCCCGAGCCTGATCGTGGCGCCACGAGTGCGACGCCGCACGAACCGTTGATCTGATTACAACGGATCTTCCGGAAGTTGCAAGTCGCCGTGCGGCATCGCTGCCGCAGGACGCTTCATTTCTTCTTTGGTGGTGGCGGGCTGTAGGTGAACGTGAGTTCGGCCGTTTCGCTGTCGGCGACCTTGACGGCGGCACTTGGTTTGTCAGGCTTGAACGGCTTAAACTCGTGCCACACGCTGACCTCGTAATCCCCGGCGGGCACTCCCCTGATCTCGAAGGTTCCGTCCTTCTGCGTTACCGCGAAATAGGGGTGTTCCATGACGTGCACGTACGCACCCATCCAGGAGTGTACGTCGCACACGTAGTTCATCGCCATCTCCGGTTTCGTAAAGGACTTGGTCAGCACCACCCCCTTGCTGGCCATGGCGTCGTTGGAACGTCGATTCTTCTTGCACTTGAGATTCACGTTGTGACCGGTGTTGTCGCTGTTGAGGATGTTCAGCGTCTGGTTGACGACCACACCACTGACATGCGGGACGTACACACAGCCACGCTGGTCGATTACCGCCTTTCGTTCCGGTGGGTCGAACTTCTTGCCTTCCAGACCCTTGCTGATGTAGACGAACACGTTCTGCAGCGTGTTGTTCTTACCAAAGACATACTTCTCTTTGAGCAATGGCGCATCCTTGTGCGCGGCGTGGCACACGGGGTCGGCTTCGGTGCGAATCTTTTTCTGGTCGCGCTGTTCTCCCGAAAACTTAACCATGCCCTTGATCGTGCCGCCGGATCCTTCGATCCCGCCGATATGAAGGACTTCTCCGGCCTTGGGGTTGGATTCGATTTCACTCGCGGCGGGGTTCGGGTCCTCGAATCCCAGGCAGAAGCCGCAGGCGGCAACCATCAAGCTCATCTGAATGGTTCGTCGTCGCATCGGGTCAACCTTTCAATCGATCTAAGGGGCCGACATGCCCCCGGCAGGGGCGGTTCATGTCTACAGAGCTGCACCGATAACGCTTGATTCTGTTGACAGGAGGATAGGAACAAGTGTCGGAACTGGCAAGGCCTCCGCGCCAATTTTTATCAACGTACGTCGTCAGCGGACGGTGCGTTCCAGCGTCGGCCAGGGATGGCTTCGGGGGTCCAGCAGCCGACTGGGCGCGAAATACTCTTCGGGGTAGTCATCGGCTTCGTCGGTCCTGCCCAGGATTCGATTGACGACGCAGCGGCCGCCATTGAACGACACGCCGCTGCCCGATCCGCACATGCCGCCCACGATGTAGTGGCGCTTACCGTCGACCAGACCGACGATCGGGTATTCGTCGGGGGTGTAACCGACCGTGCCGCTCCACTCGTTTGTGACGTGCATGTCGTAGCGGCCGTAGACGCGCTTAATTTCGGCAGCGACAAACCTGGAGAGAAACCCCGAGGGACGGTTGCGCCCGGCTTCATGGTCGGGCAGGCGCGATCCGCCGGAACCAAACAGGACCCGCCGCCCGTAACGGCCCGCGAAGAACCATAACGCGCTGATGCCCACATGCGTCGGCATGGCGTCGGGCCCCCCGTCGCCGCAGGCGGCCTGTTCCTGCATGGGCAGGATCGCGTCGTGGAACCGCTGATCGATCGCGGGCGTGTATGCCTCGGTGGCGCTGGCCACGTGACGCGTTCGGATGGTGCCGCGCGCCGTGTGCACGAGGTAGTGCTCGCCCGCGTCTTCGATTCGGTTCACCTTCGTACGCGTGTAAAGCTCGACGCTCGAGGCCTTCAGCGCCGACTGCATGAGGCTCCAGACCCACTTGGCCGGGTGCCACGACGCCGCAGCGCGTGAGTACCCGGCGTTGTGGCGAAAGCGCATGCCCGATTTCTCGAGGATCTGCTTCGGGCCGATCTTGTCCCAGTCGGTAAAGCCGGTTTCCTTCGCCATCCGCACGGACTCCTCCAGGTCGTCCTGTCTGTGGGCGGGCAGGCCCTGGACCCATCCCTTGCGGGCGTAGTCGCAGCGGTAGCCTTCGGACTTGATAGTCCGCTCGATCATGTCGGCGTTCTTGTACGCGGCGGCGCAGTACTTTTCGGCGAACTGATTCGCCAGCTGGTCTTGCTCGTCGCTCGATAGTTCGGCGCGCACCGCGGGCAGATGCCGGCGCACGGTGTCGTGCACCATCTTGAAATACCGTCCCATCACGACGAGTCCCTCGTTGCGGCCCGAGCTGCCGCTCGCCGGATCGTCCATCTCCACCACGACCATGAGCCGATCGGCGTGCGCCCTTTTCGACCAGTGATACGCCATGGCCGCGCCGGTGAACCCGGCTCCGATCACGACGGTGTCGGCCTCGCGGGGCAGTTCGGCCTGCGGTTGATCGGCCCAGGGATGGTTGGCCAGGGGATTGGCATCGATCAGCCACATCGGCGTGTTGGACACGGGCCTGGCGAATGTCAGATCGCAGATCGCCTCGGGAATGACGACGAACGTCTGCCGCAGCGCCCAACCGAGAAAGCCGCCCCAGCGTTCGAAGAACGACCGGTCGCCGAAATTCATCTTTCTATAGGTGGCCGCCGCCTGGAAATCGGGCTTGCGCAGCGCTGCCAGCAATCCCAGTCCGATACGCAGGCGCCGGGCCGGGGACAGGCGCACCTGCGGGGACGCCTTGGGCGCATCGGACGTCGCCACGCGGGTGGGTGAGTCCGTCATAGTACGACCTGTACCATCAGCATCAGGCAGAAACCGACGATGAAGGCCCACGCGATCCGCGCGGGCGTCTCGGTGTGCAGGGCCTCGGGGATCAGTTCCAGAACGACCAGAAAAATCATGGCCCCCGCGGCAAACCCCATCAACACGGGCATGATCGGTTCAAACAGCCACGCCAGCAAGACCGCGGGGATCGCGGCGACCGGCTGCGGCAGCGCCTAGCTGCGTCGGTCTGCATCGGAGGCCAATAGGATGGCCGCCTGCTTCGACCTCCTTGCCAGGCTCGTCCTCGCGCGCCCTCGGACCGACAATCCCATTCTATTAGGGACTCTAGATCACCTGCGGTATGCCCTCGGCCATTTCTTCGTCGGCGCGCAGATGCAACAGGCCCCGAACGTCTTCGAGGATCAGATACACGGGCGGCACAAGCAGAAGCGTGATGCTCGTGGCGAACAGCACGCCGAAGCCGAGGCTGACGGCCATCGGGATGAGAAACTGCGCCTGCAGACTGCGCTCGAGAATCATCGGCATGAGGCCGAAAAACGTCGTCAGCGTCGTCAGCAGGATCGGTCGAAAGCGCCGGGCGCCGGACTCGATGATCGCCTGGCGCATCGGCACGCCCTCGCGCCGTCTGCGGTTAATCAGGTCGATCATGATCAGCGAGTCGTTGACCACGACGCCCGTGAGCGCGACGACGCCGAAACCGGAGAGCATCGACAGTTCCAGCCCCATGATCAGGTGCCCCAGAACGGCGCCGATCAGGCCGAAGGGGATGATCGACATCACGATCAGCGGCTGCGTATAGCTTCTAAACTGCACGGCGAGAATGGTAAAGATGATCAGCAGCGCGATGAGCATGTTGCTGCCCATGCTCTGAAGGCTCTCCGCCTGCTCTTTCTGTTCGCCTTCGAACTTCCACGTGAGGCCCGGACGCTCGCGTTTCATTGCGGGCAGGACATCGCGGCGCAGGGCCTGGTTGATCTGCGTCGCATTGGCGACTTCGTCGTCCACGTCGGCGGTGACGCTGACGGCCCGTCGTCGGTCCACCCGTTTGATCGATGAGAAGCCGCGTCCCTCGCGCACCTCCGCGACGGTGCCGAACGGCACCGCGGTCGCGTCGGGAAGGCGGATGCGCATGTTGTCGATGTCCGCAATGCTGCGGCGCTCGTCCAGCGGATAGCGGACCATGACCTTAATGTCGTCACGTCCGCGCTGGATTCTCTGGACCTCTTCGCCGTAGAAGCCCTGGCGCACCTGGCGGGCGAGGTCTTCCAGCGTCAGTCCCGCCGCTTCACCGGCCGGCCTGATGAAAATTTTCAGTTCGCGCTTACCCGGTTCGAAGGTGTCGGCGATGTCACGGACTCCGGGGAACGCGCCCAGCTCCCTCTTGAGGTGGTCGGACGCCATCAGCAACTGGTCAAAGTCGTGGTGCGCCAACTGCACGTTGATCGCCTCGCCGACCGAGAAGAACTGGCTGGTGAACGTGAGGCTGGAGATGCCCGGGATTTCGCCGTGCGCCTCGCGCCAGCGCTGGGCGATGTCCCGGCTGGCGATGGAACGGTATTCGCCGCTGAGCAATTCCACGTTGACCTCGGCGAGATGGGCCGATCCGCCGCCGACCGACGCAAGGGCGCCGGGGCCGCCGCCGGCCAGCGTCGTGAAGGGCTGGTCGCCGATGGTGGTGGCCATGTGCTTGACCACGGACCGGGATCCATCCGGCGGTTCGGCGTCGAGGTCGTCACCCACCTCGGCGATCGCGGCCTCCAGCCTTCGGACCACGGCCGTCGTCTGCTCCACGGTCGTGCCCTGCGGCATGGTCAAGGATGCCCAGACGTTGTCGGCATCGACATCCGGCATAAAGCGGAACCGGACGTGGCCGCCGATGATTCCTCCAACCATGATCACGAACACGGCGATGGCGACGGCCACGGTCAGGTAGCGATTCCGCACGGCGCGGGCCAGCAACCAGCTGTAGGGCCGATCGATGAACCACTGCAGGGCATCGCGGATCTTTCCCTGGGCACGGCCGAACGCGGTGCGCGCCCCGAGCTTCGAGCCGGTCAGGTGCGCAGGGAGGATGAACAGCGCCTCGATAAGCGACACCGCCAGGACGCACGTGACCACGGCGGGAATCGGCCAGAGGATCTTGCCAAGCATTCCGGCGGTGTACACCAGAGGCGCGAACGCGGCGATGGTGGTCAGCACCGTCAGCGTGACGGGCAGGGCCATCTCGCGCACGCCACGGGTGGCCGCCGCCAGGGGGTCCATGCCCTGCTGGCGGTAGGTGAAGATGTTCTCGCCGACGACAATCGCGTCGTCGACGACGATGCCCAGGACGACGATCAGCGCGAACAGGGAGATCATGTTGATCGACACGCCGAGCATCGGCATCAACAGGAAGCCGCCCATGAACGAGATGGGGATCCCCATCGTCGTCCAGAACGCGAGGCGAACATTCAGGAAACAGAGCAGGCAAAGGAAGACGAGCGTCAGGCCGATCGCCGCGTTGCGCGTCAGCAGGTTCAGGCGACCGCGCAGGTAGTCGGCGCGGCTGAACCAGGTCGTCATCTCGATGCCGCGCGGCAACGGTGTGGTGTCCACGAAGTTCTGCACGGTGTCGGCGACGTCGAGCGCGCCCTGGTCGCCGACGCGGTAGACCTTCAAGAGAACTGCGGGCTTGCCGTCGAAAAAGGTCGAGGTGTCCGTGTCCTCGAATCCGTCAACGATCGTGGCGAGGTCCTTGAGGTAGAGCTTGGTGCCGTCCGTGCGCCGGCGCACGACGATGTCCTCGAAATCGGGCCCGCGATAACGCTGGCCCTTCGTGCGAAGCAGGATCACGCCGCCCTTGGTCTTGATCGATCCGCCCGGCAGGTCGAGTGACGACTGGCGAATCGTGTCGGCCACCTGGGCAATCGTCAGGCCGTAGCGGCGCAGCGATTCCTCGCTGATCTCGATCGAGATCTCGTAACGGCGCGCCCCAACGACGTCGACCAGCGAGATGTTGCCCATCGCCGTCAGCTCGTCTCGCGCCTGCTCCGCCAGTTCCTTGAGTGTTCTTTCAGGCGCATCGCCGTAGATGACGACGGAGATGACCTGGATTCGACTTTCGACGTCAACGACAACCGGTTCCTCGGCATCTTTCGGGGGAAACTCTAGGATCCTGTCGACCGCCGACTTCACGTCGTCGAGTGCCTCTCTGTCGTCGGCGTAATCCTCCAGTTCGGCGACGACCACGCCCATGCCCTCAAAGGCATCGGAGTTGATCCGCTTGATCCCGTCGATGCCCTTGATCGCCTCCTCCACGCGCAGGCAGATGCCTTCCTCGACCTCGGCGGGCGAGGCGCCGGGATAGGCGACCTCGACGCGGATCATGCCCGGATCGATGTCCTGGAACACCTCGACCTTCATGCGCCACAGCGACAGCGCGCCCGCCACAAGCACGACCATCATCAGCAGGTTGGCCGCGACGTGATTCGATGCGAACCACGCGAGAACACCTCGTGATGCATATTTCGGATCGTTCATACGGCGGTCAGGGCGCGGCGGTGGGTGCGGCCGCGCCGCGCTGCGCGGCGGTGGCCTCTGCAGTGGGCGACCGGTCCGAGGAAGTCTTGCGCGTCGATCTCATTTCAGAATCAGATAGAGATGTTCGAATCCGCATTCCGTCTACGACGACATCCAAGGCGCTGGTCGCCAGTTGCTGTCCCGGCTCCAGGCCGCGCACGTAGACCACGTCTCGATCGCGGCGGATCACCTCGACGTCCTGGAATCGCAACCGGTCGTCGTCGACCACCCAGACGATCTCGTTCAGTCGCAGAGCCCGGCGCGGGATCGCCACCACGTCGCGCGCCGTGCGGCCATCGATCAGGACGTCGACGAACATGCCCGGCATCAGAACGATTCGATCAGCGTCCTGGCTGAAGGGCTCCACCGCCTCGACGACCACGTTCACCATGCGCGACGTCGGGTCGATCTGGCCCTCGATGCGGACGACGCGCCCTTGCCATGTCCGCCGGCGCCCCGCGAAGTCGGCGGTGACCTGCGCCGTCGGGCCCGAACCGGCGGTTTGCTTGCCCTCCCCCGGCGCGTCGAACCACGCCAGTTGCCAGTCCTCGAGCGGCACCATGATTTCCATCGCGTCGGTGCCGTATACGGAGGCCAGCTTCTGGCCAAAATCGACGAATTGACCGACATCAACCTGCTCGCTCATCACGCGGCCGGCGAAGGGTACCGAAAGTTTCGTGCGAGCCAGCTTCACCTTCGCGATCTTCAATCGCGTCTGAGCCGAAACCTCGACGCCCCTGGCCCGCACCGCCATGGCCTTGGTGCCTTGAAGCTGAGCGGTGGCCTGGCGGAATGCAAACTCCGCGCGATCGAGTTCGCGCTGCGGCGTCGAGTTGCTGGCGCGCAGCTCGCGATGGCGAGCCACCTCGGTCGTGGCATCTTCGAGTCGCGCGTCGAAGTCCGCGATCGCCGCCGTGGCGTTGACCAGCTCGGCCTGGGCTTGCTCCAGTTCGGCCTGCGCCTCTTCAATTGCGAGCGTGTAGTCCGTCGGGTCGATCCGAATCAGCACGTCGCCGGCGTCGAAAAATCCGCCGGCTCGCATCGAGGGGTGAACCTCCAGCACCGTACCGGCCACCTGCGGGACGATGTCGACCGCCACGCCGGGGCGCACCGTGCCGTAGCCGCGGACCTGCACGGCGACGTCCTGCGGCCGTGCGTCCTGCACCTCCACGAGTGGAGCGACCTCCGCCAGCGGCTGTTTCGCTGCCTCGGGCTGCGATCGAACGAGCAATAAGGCGACAAGCACGCCGGCAGCCAGCACCACCAGGACGAGGAGTGTCTGCCCGATATGACGTGCAAGACGGTTTGGCAACGCCGACTCCCTTCACTTTCACGCCACGTACATCATAGTGGGGCTGTTCGTGCAGGGTTACAAGGCGCCTCTGGACAAGACGGCGACAGGAGTTGACAGAATCGACAGGATGGATCCGAGAGATCTACAGGATTCGAAATTGGGTTGGTCCAGGGGAGTGATGGCGACGAACGAAAAAGGAGCTCCTGATCGTCCGCTGTGCGTACGATCCAAACCACTCACACGGATCGGATCCTGTAGATCTCTTCTTCCCATCCAGTAGATCCTGTCAACTCTTCCATTGTGCGCCTGTCGCGCCGCGTCAGGCGCGGGCCCGTTCCAGCAACTCGAGCAGGTTCGCCCCTTCGATGCGCTGCCGTTGCGCATCATTGAGGAAAGGCATCATGGCGAAGTGGCCGAACGTCTGCGGGAAGCTCAGGTTTTCGAGACAGGGCGTGAAGTCCGAGCCCCAAAGCAGGCGACCGGGCCCGAAATCGTTAAGCAGCACCTCGACGTACGGCCACGACGATCGATGGGGGTAGTCCGAAGACGGATCGCTCAGCGCGTAGAAGCCACTGAGCTTGACGTGGCAACCAGGATATGCGGACAGCTCGAGCACGGTCGCGAGGTTTCCGCGGGCCACGTCCGGGGCGGGGGCCGTTGCTTGCTGCGGCGGCGCGCCGAGGTGCGACATGACCAGACGCAGTTCGCCGTGACGCTGAAGGATATGCTGCCACGCCGGCCAGTACTGCGCGTTTGAGTTGACGCTCACGATGCAGCCCCGGTCGACGAGCCACGACCAGAACGCGTCATCGATCCGGTGCAACGCATCGACCGATTCTTCGTTGAAGACGTAGCAGCTGACGCCGACGAATCCCTGTTGCCACCGAGCCTCGAGCGTCTGGATATCGGGAGGCGACTTCGGGACGAAGTAGGCCACCGGGTTCGCCCACGGGTGCTCCGCGGCCATTGCGGCGAGGTATTCATTGTTGTTCGCATAGGCCTCGCCGCCGCAGAATCCCACGACGAGTGCGGCGGACACGTCGTGGTCGGCGGCAAGCGACGTGTAGCACGCCGGTTCGTCAATGTTGACGCCGGGCCGCTTGGTGAAACCGGACTGGAACCCGTTCTCGAATAAATGAATGTGGGCGTCGGCTCGTTCAGACATCGTTCATGACTTCCGTGAGTGATTGGATCAGGACATCCACGTCCGCCGCCGTGTTGTAACCGTGGATGGCGACGCGAAGGCGACCGGCATGAGACATGATATGAATGTTCTTCATTCGCAGCGCCTGGTTGATCTGCTCGGCCTTCGGGTGGCGGAACGCAAGAATGCCGGCGAGCGCTTCGGGCTCGTCGGGCGTCAGCAGTTCGACCGGCAGTTTCTCCAGCCCGTCAAGGCACGCCCGAACCAGGGGGCGGGCGTGATCGTCGATGGCCTGCACGCCGATCGAGCGGACGTGTTCCAGCGCGGCCTTGACCGCGTAAACCGCCGCGTAGTTGGGCATGCCCACGCAAAAACTTGCCGCGCCCGGCTTGGTCACGGCGCGCTCGAATCGGTCGTCATCGAACGCATTTTCGAGGTTGTACCAGCCGCCGGCCGGCACGGTCCACGTTTGCGCCCGGCGCGGCGGGACGCCCACAAGACCGCCGCCGTGGCTGGCCATGAGCCACTTGTGGGTGGAGCTGACCACCAGGTCGACGCCGGTCAGGTCCAGCGGAATTCGGCCCAGTGCCTGCGTTACGTCGAGGGCGACCAGCGCCGGCGCATGCGCTTCGACCGCCTCGAGCACCTGTGGCAGCGGAATCTTGAAACCGTTGAAGAAACTGACCAGTGACACGGTGAGCAGGCGTGTCTTCGGCCCCAGCAGCGGCACGAGGTCTTCAACGCGCAGCGCCCCGTCGCGCGCCCGCCAGACCTTTACCGCGGCGGGGCACGACGGCTGCATCCAGGGCGTGGCCCCCGCCGGGAAATCCAGGTCGTTGATAACGACCTCATCGGACTCCTTGAGTTGCAGCGCCATCGCCGCAAGGTTGTAGGCCTCCGACGAACACGAGCAGAAGCCGATGTCCTGGCTTGTCAAACCGTACGCCTCGGCCGCCTGCGCGAACATCGCCCGCCGCTGGGCGTCGTGGAGGGTTCGACCGTCCATGCCAAGTTGCTTGTCGCGGGCGTACGCGTGAAGCGCGTCGATCACCGATCGCGGCGGGATGCCCTCCGCGGCCGTGTTGAGGTAGGACCGTCCGTCCAGGGAAGGAAAGTCGCGCCGGCGTGTCGCGTCAGTCAGCAAATCCGTCTCCAGGGGAGTTTGACAGGATCACGGGATCGACAGGATCTACGGGATGGGATTGGGTGTGTGCGGCATGTCGAGAGGCGCGTCCGCCTGTAACAGAACCAACCAATCATTCGGTAAATCCTGTCAATCCTGTCTACTCCTAGACGTTACATCATAAGCCGAATTTCACAGTTTCCATTCACAATGATTCCCGATCCTGAAATCCCGTAGATCCTGTGACCCTGTCAACTCTTACGTTGTGCGCCGGTCGCGCAGGCCTCGAGCTTGTCCAGCCAGCGTTGCACTTGCATGGCGTCGTGGTACGTGGCGCCGACGGGGACGGTCTGCTCAGCGCGCACCACGCGGGCGAAGCAGCGCAGCTCTTCGGCGAGCATGCCGGTGGGGCCGCCTGGGTCGGCGCGAATTTCCAGGGCCATCGGCCATTGGGCCTTTTCGTCCCAGACTTCGACCGGCCGCGGATTCGCGTTGACTCGCGCCGCCCAGACGCGACCGAAGACCTCCATTCGGTCGAACCCGTCGGGCGCCATGCCCGGTGGCGTCAGGAACGAGGCGGCGAACGATGCGATCAGGCCGCTTTCCCATTGAAGCTGGGCAAGTGCCAGGTCGATCTCGCCGCCGTCGGTGCGGTGGACCTGGGCGCTGAATTTCACCGGTTCGGCCCGCTGCACCAGGGCCAGGACGGCGTAGAGGTCGTGCACCATGGTCAGGTGGAACGGGCTCTCGCCTGGCAGAAGCTGCATGGTCGTCGTGGGCCGAAATCGCACACAACTAATATAGGTAAGCGGGCCGCGCTGCCGCGTCTCGTCCATGATCTGGAGCATCTCGCTGCCGAACAGCAGAATGTGGCCCAGCATCAGGTTGCTTGAATCCGGCTTGACCAGCGATTCGAGGCCGCTCGCCTCGTCGAGGCTGTCGGCGATCGGCTTTTCGAGAAGGACGGGGTAGCCCGCCTTCAGCAGCCTGGTTGTGATCGGCACATGCGATGCCGTTGAGCTTGCGACCACCCACGCCTCGGCGTTCGACTCGGCCATGGCCTGTTCGAGGTCGAGCCAGCCGCGCACGGCCGGAAGCTGATCCTTCACCGCGTCGAGGCTGGCCTGGCGTCGCGCGACCAGGGCGACAAGCTCGGCCTCCGCGATGCCCGCGGCCGTTAGCGCATGCAACCTGCCAAAGTTGCCCATGCCGATGACGCCGAGGCGCACGGCATCGAATCGAGTGCCGGCCATGGGCGATACGATAGCGGAATTCCATGGTCCAAGGTTGCCGCGCGATGCCGGAGGCGCACAACTTAAGAGTTGACAGGATTAGAGCGTTTTAAGTTTCGATGTAGCGTTTTGAGCGTCGGCGAAGCAAGTCTGGCGCGGAGGGCGAAGCAGGCGACCCCGCAGTGGGTCGGCGATGCAGCACGACAAAGCCAGGCGCAGGTGCAGCCAACTCAGGACGCTACAGTGAAAGTTAAACCGCTCTAACCGGATGGATCCGGGAGATCGACAGGATCTGCGAGAGCAAGAGATCAAGAGAGCAGGAAA
>Ga0310124_10001813_pt1 | contig 14767 bp, 9 predicted proteins | sample CB11b_AW_Bot5_MG_FD_203507 | JGI IMG/M metagenome (GOLD analysis project Ga0310124, IMG submission 203507) | Marine microbial communities from Western Arctic Ocean, Canada - CB11b_AW_Bot5 | ecosystem: Environmental > Aquatic > Marine > Oceanic | place: Canada: Western Arctic Ocean | collected...
CACATCAATCTGTTCGTCGACCATGTCCATCCGGACTTGTTCTTTGTCAGCTTCGGCGAGTGATTTGGGACCCAACATCAAGAAACCAGTCGCGATAACGCGTCGTATAGACAGGTCATTGTTTTCTGATGTCGGCAGCAGGTCTCCCGCCAGTTGTTCGACAATGAATTCGTCGTAAGGCAAATCCTGATTGAACGCGTCGATCACGTAGTTGCGATAACGCCAGGCATATCGCATGACAAAGTTTCCATCGCTGGCAGTCGTGTCGGCATAGCGGACGACATCCAACCAGTGGCGTCCCCAACGTTCGCCGTAGTGTGGCCGCGCAAGTAACCGATCGAGCAGCCTTTCCCAGGAGTCTGGTCGAGAATCTTGAGTGAATGACTGGATTTCCTCAGGTGTGGGTGGCAAGCCGGTTAAGTTGTAAGTGACCCTGCGAATGGCACTCTGTGGATCCGTCTCGTCGGTCGGCCGCAATCCGTGTCTATTTAATATTGAAAAGATGAAATGGTCGATCGGGTTTTTTACCGGAAGTGAAGGGTCGACCGATGGAAGAGGTGGATTGGTGATCGGTTGAAACGACCACAGCTGATGGTTCCCATCTTGAGTTTCTGCAGCGCTGGCACCTACCCCATGGTAGACAACTACCGAAAAGAGAATCGCTAGTAAAACATTGCGAGCCATCATCGTCACATGGGTTTCCGGCAATCACCAGCAAACAGGGGTGCAAAGACCTTACCATTCCATCATTGCCCATTCGAATTGACGAGTCAATAAGAACACTCCCGGTGATTGTGGCCAGGTTGCGATTGGCATGCATTCACTCGGCTGGCGATTTATTTGGCTTTTGCCTGCCCGGTTTGTCAAGTAGGTAATCCATCGGCGGGCCTGTTTCAATATTGGATCAAGGTCCATCAATTCAGGGATCCCCGCCAGGGACAAACCCTGCCAGGCTGTTGTTAGTTTTCTTGAAAAGAATTATATAAAACCATACCGAATCGATTTCCTCATGGTGTACCGGAAAGAGTTCACATGAAGATTTTTTTAAATTATTGCCGGGTGTCCTGCTGCTTTTCTTATGGTTGACAGCATCCCACGGCCAGGCACCTGACCCTGCGCAATGGAATGTGGACAAATCGCTGTTTCCCCAAGCCTACGGATTGTTGGCCAACGAGCATCTGCTCTACCCGATCGATCAGAGGGACTGGCCGGTAAAGATTGATAACTCAAGGCAATTGTTCCTGGATGACTATTTGATCGCCTCGTTAGAAAATGTTCGTCGCACGCTGAATCCCGCCCGCAAACATCCACAAAATCCTCTGATCGATCAGGATAAGCCCTGGGAAGGTCGTGGCCCCGTTTTTCATACCGTAATACGTAACGAGAAGACGGGAAAATTTCGCATGTGGTACAATGGTTATCACAATTTTAAGCTGCCTTCAGGTACGATCGTTCGCTGGCCGACTTGTTATGCCGAGTCGGACGACGGGGTGAATTGGAAAAAGCCGGAACTTGGTCTGTGTGAGTACGAGGGTTCGAAAGCCAATAACATCGTGATTCTGAACGGTGGGATGTTTGGCTTGATTGATGATCAGCGCGAGCGAAAACCGGCGCATCGTTACAAGGCCATTGTCTGGCACGATTGGCGAAATCCGCAGGGCGCACCCCGCGAAGGATACTACCTATATTGTTCGCCGGATGGAATTCAATGGACCCAGACGCGCAAGCAACCGCTGGCGTTGAATCAAAATCATCATCAGCCCAGTATTGGCGATACGAGTTTGTTCTTTTGGGATCAGCGGCTAGAGCGATACGTAGGTTACACGAAAATCCTCTTTCGTAATCCGACCATGCGCACATCGGGAATGATGGAAAGTGACGACCTTGTCCACTGGTCGCGTCCTCGCATGACGATTTTTCCGGACGCACTGGATGATGCCGACACTCAAATTTATTAACATTACGGTTTTTTCTACGAAAGCATGTGGATTGGATTGATGCGGGTGATGCATACGGAATTGATTGACGAAAGCCTTACACAGACGGTTGTCGAACTGACAGCCAGCCGAGATGGACGGCACTTTAGCCGGGTGGGGAACCGAGATATTCTCATCCCCCTGGGAGATGCGGACCAATGGGATCCGCATTGCCATGGTCCCACCTCTCGTCCGATTTTGGTGGGAGACGAGTTGTGGATCTATTATTTCAGTGCACCGGTGCTGGATCCCAAGAAAGTAGGCGTAGAAAAAGCTCGGGCTGCGCAAATTTCTCGTATCGGTTTGGCAACTATCCGGCGCGATGGTTATGTTTCGATGGATGCTGGAGACGAGGCCGGCAGGTTGGTTACTCGGCCTCTTACTTTCAATGGACAATCACTTCATGTTAACGCACGGGTTCAGCGAGGCGGCTATCTCAAGGCCGAATTGCAGACCATTGAAGGGGAATCGGTGATGGATTATCAGTTGGCCCAATGCGATCCAGTCACCGGGGATGTCATGTCGGCCTGCATTAGTTGGGGGCAAAAAAAGTTGCTCCGGCGCCCAGTTGACGAGTCGTTACGACTGGTGTTTGCGTTAAAGAATGCCAAGCTCTATTCGTTCTGGATTGAGTAAGGGATCGACGTCTCAACGGTCATCAGATTTACGACGTCCATGGATGCCAGGCTGATCAGTCTGTACGAATTGACGATGGTTGCGTATAAACGGCCTTATCGGGTCGTTGTCGTGGCCTTGATGTAAGGTGTTACCATTGCCCTACCCAGGGTGCTGGCAGGATTCACGCTTGGCAGTTGAATTGTGAAGGTGCCCTGATCTTTAGCATTGGATGGCAGTTGAAGACGCCTGGCGAATACGTTAACTTTTAACGACCTGGGACGCCTGGCCGAGTGGCGGAATTGGCAGACGCACGGGACTTAAAATCCCGTGGGGGGTAACCCCCGTGAGGGTTCGAGTCCCTCCTCGGCCACTGTTGAAATTGTTCGGCATTCCATGGATCTGACCCATGCGCAAGCCGCCGTCCAGGGCTCCCACGGCCGACAACGGGCACACTGACGTCTTGGTAGTCCATCACCTACCTCGACGATTCGTGCCAACGGTCGTTCGCCACTCATAAACCGTCATTCTTCCACCACGCGGAGACTATACGGCGCGAAGTGAAAACCACGGCTTTGGTAGCCAGCCTGTGCTTGCTCGTCACCCGAATCCACATACGCCGTCGCTGCTTCCACACTGTTGCGAAATGCCTTTCGAAAGATTCGCAAATGTTCCTGGTTGCCGGTCTGCTTGATCTCATGTGCAAATGCCTGAGCCGCCAGAGTTGTCGTGGGCGAATAGGGGCCGGGAGGCTTACTGTGATAATGGGTACACGCGGTAGCATAGAATGACCCGGCTTCTTCATGCCAGCATTCTCGAATGATTTGGTCGAGCCCCACGGTGAGCGCTTCGACCACCTCCGGATCACCCGTGATTTGGTGATAGCGTGCCAGCGCGCTGAGCGTAAGCCCAAGCATATAGGAAACCTGTCCGCGACAACGCTCTCTCTTGTTTTTCATAGGGCAATGCCCAAAGGCGAGCATCACGACCCAACCGCGCGCCGGATCGAGACCTTCTCGAAGTACGTCCCATTGGCGGTGGGCGGCATCCAGGTAGCGATCGTCCCCGGTCATCTCGTACGCGGTCACCATCATATTCAGTGGCCAGCCGACGGTGCGCATATGGTCCGACACAGAAGTGGGGCATTGGCTGATCAAACGGTCGGCCGACAGCACCGCCACTTCCCGCGCACGGCGATTCCCGCTGAGCGCGTACCAGTCGGCGAGTCCGCCGATCCAGACGTGGCCAAGATTCTGCAGCATCCCTTTCTCGTACCAATTCGGCGATTTCAATGGCGAGTCGTAATAGTACCCGCCGGTGTGTCCAACACTGTGCGTCCAGATGTCTCCTGGATGGGGATGGCCATGATGACCCAGGCCGCGAATGTGCGGATTTACCGCGTGCAGCAGGTCGACGTCCATCAAGTGCTAGGCACCCTGTCGGGCCCGGTCATAGTAGCGACGGTCTCCAGTGCGCAAATACTGGGTAAAGAAGATGTGCGACGTATCGTATTCTTGGTTGCCCCATCCACCGCCAAATTTTTCTGCGTGGAACCAATCGCCAAAATTCAACATCCCGTTCTCGCGAGTATTCTCCTGAGCTTCCAGGTGTTTGGCAAAAGCGCGGTCGAGCCAGTCGTCGTAGCCGTGGTATCTGTCGGGATCGGCCGGCGGTGCATCGCCCACGACGCCGGTGCCGCATACATACTCAGGGCTACACTGGGCCAATAGCGGTTTCTCGATTGCCGTATAGAAGTCGCTGAGTTTCTTTGTGTCAGCTTCGCCCGAGTAGCAATTGACCCACAGCTCATGCGTACGGGCCATGCCAATCTTGAAGGTATACACGCCTTCACGCAAATAGTAGTAGTGTTTGGCTTCCTCCATGATCTCGTGGCCGTCATACGGACCGGGATCGAAACTGGGGCAGATGCCCACGCGAAGTTCTCCCGGCTTTACCTCCAGGCTCTTAGGCCCATTCTGCCAGAATTGATGTACGCCTATAGCAAGGCCGCCAGCTGCTGTGCCCATGGCCGCCCAGCCGGGTGCGCGTTTGCCAGTCTCCACGCCATCGATCTCAACTTTTTGATCGTTGACCTGCATTAACCTCGCTTGACCTTGCAAGGGTTGTCCGTTGAGTACCAACTGATTCGCTTTGTCATCACCTGTTGCACATACAATCTCAAGCGAATCGATCTGGGCCATCAACTCGTCTTGAAAGTCATTGATGAACGTGTATTCGATCTTGAAGAACGGCTGACCACGGAAGAAATACACGCGAATGACATACGGAAACATGTCGGAACCATCCTTGGCGTGATGGCTCCCGTTGAGCCGCACGCATGCCCGCAAGGGGCCATGCTGCTCAACGGTCGCGTTGGCCAGACCGAGATCCGCACGGTAACGCTCGCCATCCGGGGTAACGACTTCAATACGTGTTCCCTCGGCAACGGTGAGTCGCTCAGCTTCGGAGAATTCTCCATCGCCGTTGTGGTCGAGCCAGATGCGATCGAGAAGCCTGACCTCTTCGGGAGACAGTTCAACATGTAGTGGACCCGTGGTGGCGTTGGGGGCAATCGGCCGGGCACGATTCTGGTGCGCCGTCACCAGGTTTGGCAAAGACAAAGCAGTTCGCTTCACATCTGATCCATATCTCAGTACGAACTCTTGCGACTGGTTGGCTGCCAGATCGACCTGAAAATCGACCAGCAGCCAGCGGATCGTTCCGTCGGGCCAGCGGTTGAGAATCTCCGTTTGAAGCGGAATTTCATTCCCCTCTGCATCAAAAATCGCCGCATGGCGATGGTCGCGCAATTCACCTTGAGCGAGTGGAATGCCTGAGGTGACCGGCCAGCCCGAGCGATCGACGCCCGATGGCTCAGCGATGGTGATCGCGATCTGGTCGCCAATCGCGGTGGCCGCAAACAGAGTAACGAAGCAAAGACATAAGAAACAATTGCGCATAAGATACTTCTCGATCGTTAAGAGTCGCAACATAATTGCCACATAGCACGTCGGAAGTTCCCCGTCCTTTAAGTCAATGGTATCTGTTGCTGTTGTGGCGTGCAATTCAGAACGTCATGGTAACCCAACCCAGCAGTTGTCCCATTCATCCGTTCAGGCCGACAATATTACATTACACCTAAATTTGACTAGTCCGGTCAGCCCTTAGGCGCTGACTGTTACTAGGATGCTTGCCTGCACGACGAAGGGCAGATTAGGCCAGCGACCGATGACCGCTTGCAGCTCTGCGTCCAGGCTGACGTTTTTGCGGTTTTCATGGGGACTTAAAATCCCGTAACCCCGTGAGGGTTCGCGCTCCTCCTCGGCCACTGTTGAAATTTTCCCGCATCCGATTGCCTGGATTGTTAGATCCTCTTGGCTTGCGTTATCAAGAACAAAGGCCCTATCAAGAACAAAGACACAAAGGCATTATCGTACGCCTCAATACGACCGTCGGTTCAGATTAACTCTTTAATCAGTTTGCGATGTTCGAGCAGGTGTCGCGGACGTCCGAAGTGGTCGGTTAACGTTGTTGCCGGGTCGAGGCCCAGGTGCCGGTAAACGGTGGCCAGGACGTTCTCTGGACGGTATGGTGCCTCGATAGGTACTTCGCCCTTACGGTTGGAGGCTCCGATGACCTGACCCATGCGCAAGCCGCCTCCAGCGAGCATCACACTCATCACTGGGCCCCAATGATCACGTCCCGCTTTTGAGTTGATACGCGGAGTACGTCCGAATTCTCCCATGGAAACCACGAGTACGTCGCGGTCGAGACCACGTTGACAGAGATCCGAGATCAAGGCAGCAGCTGCCCGATCGTAATTGGGTCCTTTGTCCTGCATCCTGGACACCAGCTTTTCGTGATCGTCCCAACCGGTGACGCGGACCGTGACAAAGGTGACGCCTGCCTCGACCAACCGGCGGGCCAGCAACATGCTCTGACCTACTGTGTTGCGGCCGTATTGTTGGCGAATCTTGTCTGGTTCCTCTTGAATGTCAAAGGCCTTCCGCGCGGCCTCGCCAGTGAGCAACTCAAACGCCTGCTGGTTGAATTCGTCGTTGGAATCAGCAACTTCCCGGTTATCAAGCAATCGCCGAGAGGCATCCAGTGAGTCGAGCAGTGATTTGCGGTCGTCCAGTCGGGCCAAACTGAGTCCATCACTCAGATGCAGGTGTTTGACCGTGAAGTCTTCCTTGTTTGGATCGCCACCCGTTTCAAAAGGGTTGTAGGATCTACCGATATACGCAGCAGCTCCGTTGCGCATGATACTAGGTACAGCGACGTAGCCGGGAATCCCCCGAACATTGGAACCGCGCAGCTTATCCACGACTGAGCCGATACAGGGAGATTGGTTCGGTCCTCCCTTTGCCCCGGTTTTGTAGAAGCCGGTTTGTGTCAAGTGGCTGGACGGATCGTGGCTACTGCTGTTGTGGTGCACCGATCGGATGATCACCAGTTTGTCTGCGATACGGGCCTGTTCGGCCATCAATTCGCTGAAATGTACGCCGGTCAGCCGGGTATCGATGGTCTGCATGGATCCGCGGTAATCGGCCGGCGCATCGGGCTTTGGATCATAGGTCTCAAACTGTGTCGGACCACCGGCCAGTTCCAGAAAGATCACCGCTGTCTTGTTTGTGTTGCGTTGTGTTTTGTCCGCCGACGCACGATGGCGCAACATATCGGCCAGGCTGAGTCCGCCCAGGCCTAAAGTGCCGATTTTGAGAAATGTTCTCCGAGGTAACCCGTCGCAGCAATGGATTCGTTGACCTTCAAGTGTCAGCATGACCGCTCCTTTGGTTGCCCTTGGGGAAAGACCAACAGCGCGTACGCCGAGTTTGCTTCTGAATGATCGGTCAATAGACGATATTGGATTCGCTCATCCATTTTATTATGTATTCTAAGACAAAATACAGAGAGAGTGAAGATCGAGTTTTCCGAAATGTCAGCGTGAAATCCGCCAAACTTGAACCCGTGATTGGAAGACAACTAGCACCGATCGCATCGTGCATTGGGCGATTGCACTGCTGCCGCGTTTGTCGCTCGCTGTGTACTTTCGGTTGTGACGATGCCTTCAGATCGTGGCCAAGTTACTTATTTCTCAATCAACCTGGTACAAACAACGGGAGCGGTTGTCAGGTTTTTAGTCACTTTTTCCGAAGCAGAGAATTTGCCCATTCTTGAGAGTGACCAGTACCTGGCCGTTACGGTCGACCGCTAGTCCCCAGGGGACCGTCGGTGATGGTAAACTTTTTGACCAGAGCACATGACCGTCATTGAGATTGAAAGCGGTCATTTTCGAGTTCTCAGCCAAGATAACGGCATTTTTACCTACGGCCAGGGCAGTTTGGGGGGGAGGCCAGGCAGAACTGTTTTCGCTTTCGTATTGCCAAAGCGGTTGGTCTGGGACTTCAAATCGTCCCCAACCTGAGATCATGAGTTCAGCAGTGTCCCAGTGCAGCACGCACGCACTTAATTTTTCCCGGTCCAGGCGATTGAAGCACATGACTTTTCGATTGCTCAACCAAACAACGTCTTTGTCGGATGACGGAGCGATCAAAACTTTCTCTGAGACTGCAGGCTCGGGAGGAGGGTACTTCGGATGTCCGTACAAAGGCGGACCGCTGGCGATGACATGCTCGCCAACCTGAAACAACTCCCAGCCTCTTGGTCGGATAGAGGTGAACTGAGCGAGTTGTTTGGGGTCATTAAGGTTTTGGCCATCCGCCAGATTGTAGACAGCCGGAGAGACGACAGTACCGCCGGCCAGATAAAGTTTGTCGTTGACCACCAGCATATGGCCCTGCACGCTTACGCCGGTACGTACCTGGGAATTTAGATGGCCCGAGGAGTTGTTCTGCCACTTGACCTTACCCGTGGCAGCATCCAGTGCATAGACATAGGTGCCGTCGTAATTAACGATGCCGGAGGCGACGTAGGCCAGGCCGTCTTCTACGATGACGCCGCTTGCTGCCGGCCAGGTGGAAAGCAATGAACCGTAAACAGGTATCTTGCGTTCTTTGGGTGCAGTGCGGAACCTCCAGAGCATCCGGCCTGTTTGAGCCTCCAGGCAATAAACCCATCCGTCACCAGATCCCACCAGCACGCGGCCTTTCCAAACGGTGGGGGGAATTCGGATCGCGCCGGCCGTGTAGGCCTTCCACTTCAATGTACCATTTGAGGTGTCGAAGGCCTGCACCGTGCCATCGGATGCTGCGATAAACATTAAACCACCGACCGTCACAGGTGCCGTTGGAATGGGACTTGAAGATGCCTTGGGAGTCACTTTCCAGATCAACCGGGCATTTTCTGGAATACTGACTGGCGTTGTTGCGCTGCCGGTATTGTCGGCTCGAAACTTTGGCCAGTCCGCTGGCAACTCGGGTAAAGGGGCAACATCAGACAAATCATCGGCGTCTTGTTCCAAGCGTTCTGAATCGCTGGCTTGGGCGTTGAAATCGAATGCCCCTGCCGGTCCCAGGCATGTGACGCCGTACAGCGAGAATTGGCAATCACACACCGAAGGCCACCAATAGAGCAGGCCATTGGCGACCGTGACACCATCGTTACACTGGGGACGCATGGGTGAAATCCATTCTAATTGATCACCAGCCAGGCCGAGACGGATTGTGCCTCCCGAGGCCCGGAAAAATAAGGAGTCGATCGATCCCGTCGGGCGTGCGCAGCCTCGTCGGGATATGTCGATCTGCCCCAATTCTTCCCCCGTCAGTGGGTTGAATTTCTTACTGGGGTTGTCTCCCTTTTGAAAACTATAAGGCCACGGACCGCCAATACCGTAAAGGACATCGTTCTGCAGGACCAGCTGATAATTGCCGTAGGGATTTTCCCAGAGGATACGTCCATCTTCGGTAGAGACCGCGAGCAGCTTTCCGATTTGAGGACCGGCAAAATACAAAGCCGAATCACTACACTTGAGGTAATTGGAAGTTCGCCAACCGGTTTGGGAACCCTGGCGATTCAGATATTCTCCGAGTGAGGCGAACAGTTCCGGGGCATTGGTTTTTGTTTTGCGCCATATTTCATTGCCAGTACGGCTGTCGAGACAAGCCAGGAAGGATCCAAATCGAAACAGAAAAACACGACCGTTTTTCATGCAGATCGCGCGACTGTCGATAGGCTCGTCTTCATGATGGTGCCATAGCACTTCCTTGGTTTGGGGGTCGATTCCCAGCAGGGTACTGCCAAAGCCCCAGGGATTTTCAGACGCATTGAATCCTTTTGACAGGTTGCCCCAGCCCCAACCACGTTGTACACCGCGCCGTTGCCTGACAACCGGATCTATTTCCTCGGGTTCACCAATCAGGGCGCACAGAATTTCGTCTTCAAGGCCCATCCACTTCCAGAAGGTGCCTCCGGTGAGTTCCTGGGGAGGTGAGATTTCATCGATCGTTCTGCCCGTTTCGGTATCAATCCGTTTGCAGGACTTATCATCCGCCAGATACAACATCTCGGGAGTTGCAATCATGGTATTGCGATGAACCATGATTCCTGGCAACAAGTCCCGCTTCCAAAGTAAAGTGCCGTTGTAACCGTTAAACGCCACCAGTGTGTTGAGTAAACTTTCTTCTCTCTTTTTTAGGGCGATATGTCCAAAAGCTTTGAACACTCGGCCTGCTGATGTCACCGTCACCTGGGGTAACGGTGCGTAACGCGGATCAGCGAGAAACTGTGTCAGGTAAGGGGCCCGCGCAATGCGGTCATTCGAACATGGGTTGTTGTCCGGACCGTGGTAAGGATGGCTCCAATCGTCCACGCCTTCTGGAAAAGGTTTGATCAATTCTCTAGAACCCAACAGAGCCTTTGCCTGTGGATGCAAAACTCTTAAAACCTCGGCATCGTCAATGTCGACTGCCTCGCCCACGGCAACCAGGGCGTCGGCCAAATTGTCTGCCAGGTGAATCTCCGAATAGGAGCCTTGTTCGACGTAAATTCTCTTGCCATAGTAACCTGCCAAATCCACCGCTTGGCGGGCCGTTTCGACATCTTTGCGTTGCGATAACTGCAGGTAAATCAGCTGATTGGTTTTCCGTGCCCTATCAATTGCAATGCTGCCATTGGCGTCGCCTAATACCACGCAGATGCCACTGGGCAAACCGGCTTCCTTTTGCAGCGCGTCGGGCGAATTTCTTGGTTGGAGCGAAAGGCCACCTGGTCCACTGGAATCAACTTGGTTTTCTCGACAGCCAGGGTGAATGGCAGTGCTGAAACAAATCGCCAACACGGCAGCCCGACTTCTCAGCAGGCCGAAGTGTTGAAAGCATGTAAAAAAACGAACTTGGTCGGACATGGAATTCTCTACAAATTCAAGGCTGTCTGATTTTGTCATACTGAATCTTGTTTAGGAATCACCGTTGGTGATCCATTCGGTTGTATCTGGTGGAGCGCCATGTGCATTGACGTCTCGAACACCGATCCACAGATTGATCAGCAACTGAAGGACACCAAACACAATCAATGATACAAAAAATCCCAACGACCAGTTTCCGGGCCGTTGTGATTCTGGTGCCAAACGAACAAGACCTGCCAGGAAAATTCCGTAAACCGCCAGCAGGGTTTTGAATTCGGTTGGACCGAATCTGGCCAGCGTGAATTCGCCGATCATTTTCGCTTTGATGTTGGTCAGTACGGCCGTCGCATACAGGCAGATGACTGCCATCAGGCCAAGATCCAACCGAGCACAGAAAATACTGATTCCCACAAGCCAATAGGAAAATGAAAGGAGATCGGTAAAGTGATCCAGGAGTTCACCGCCGTTACGACACTGGCCCGTGCTGCGGGCATGGATCCCATCCAGACAATCTGCCGTATGGTTGCCGAGCACCCCGATTGCTGCCACCACCCCAGCCCACCAGAAATTGGTTGAATAAGCGAAGCCGACTGCGGCCAGGATTGCCAGCAAATGACCAATCAAGACAATTCCTTCGGGTGGAAAACGGTGGGGAATAGGCAGGACCTTGTAGAGGCTTTTCAGCGGTGGACCCAGCCACGGATCCAAAAGACTGTGCGAAATTCGTTTTCCCATGGTTTCACCTTAACATCTCTTGAGGAAAACTCGGTGAGGATTGTAAATCCCGCTGTCCCAAGGTGGTTGGCTTTTCGCCGGATGGGTACCTGTCCACAGCGTTTTTTTGCCAAATGCTGAGTACGGTAGCCGATCATCTTCAGGTATTCTTCCAGTTTCTCTGGTTGAATCTTTCTGTGGAATAGGAATCATGGCAACAAATGTGATTTACCTGCTGAAAAGTGTAGCAAACTCCCTGGTGTATTTCTGCCAGGGACGGGTAGGCTCAGACCACCTTGGTCAACCTTTGAGGTACGCAAATCTCAGGGGTGCCGTGACCTTTTGATATCGAGTTTGAATAGGTTTGCCGATAATAAAGATTGTAGATCGATGAGAGGTTTGTTAGCTTAGTAAAGTAGCGTTGTAGTATTGAGCGAGCGGCCATGGCAATTCATCGTCAAAAATCCCGAGCGAGAAAAAAAAGTTTTGTGAATCGCAGATCGATTCTCAAAGCCTCGTTGGCGCTGGGCACTGGCGGTTTATCTTTACCACAGTTTTTGCAGGCACGAGAAAAATCTGCCCAGGCCGGGTTCCGGGCCAAGGACACGGCGGTCATCCAGATCTGGCTGGGTGGTGGTATTTCGCAGTTCGAATCGTGGGATCCCAAGCCCGCTGCTCCCGACGGAATTCGCGGACCCTGGAAAGCAATTTCTACAAAATTGCCAGGAGTGTTGTTCTGTGAACTGCTACCTCGGCAGGCTCAGTTAGCGGATCGGATGTCTATCATCCGCAGTGTGCGTCATCATGATGGCGGACATGCGGGCGCAACGGTCATCTGTGCGACTGGGAAGTCCGGGGGCGATCCGTCGACTGGTTCGATTGCCGCCAAGATGTGTGGTGCTGTTAAATTAGGGGTGCCTGCTTACGTACAAATGAAACCCCCTACAACGGCCAACCCAACTTTCGGTGAGAACTTCTACGCACGGTATTTGGGTAGCCGGTATGATCCGTTTGACATCATTGCCGATCCATCGTCGGAATCATTCACGGTTCCCAACGTTGCTTTAGCGCGAGGTTTGTCGCCCGATCGTCTTTATGAACGGCAGGGACTGCTTGCCCGTTTCGACCGTCTTTTCCAGATGGCTGAAGCCGGATCGCAAACCTCTCCGATGACTCATTACCATCAATCGGCATTGGAATTGCTTGCCAATCCGAGGACAAGAAGGGCATTTGATTTGAGTCAGGAGGACCCGCGGTTGCGAGAGCGTTACGGCCAACATCGTTGGGGGCAAAGTGCCTTGTTGGCCCGACGGCTTGTGGAAGCGGGTGTGAGGTTTGTGACAATTAATACAGGCCCCGATGGTGTCTTGTGGGATATTCACGGTGGAACGGCCGGTACGGTAACCGATACCATGCAATGGGCCGGTTGGCATTTGGATCAGATGGTATCGACACTGATTGAGGATCTTTATGACCGCGGTCTGGATCAAAAAGTACTGCTGCTTATCTGGGGTGAATTCGGGCGCACACCGGTCATCAATAAGCGGGTTGGGCGCGATCACTGGCCCAACGTAGGAAGCCTGGCGGTGGTAGGCGGTGGTTTTCGCATGGGACAGGTGCTGGGTGCTTCGAACAATAAAGGTGCCGAACCGAGTGAACTGCCGATCCGTCCCCACGATGTTCTGGCTACCATGTACCATCATCTGGGAATCAATCCAAAAACCCATCTTTACTCTCAAGACGGACGCCCCACGCCGATTCTTTACGAGGGAGAAGTAATTCAACAACTTCTCTAGTCAACGCACGGGCTGATGAAGTTGTATCTGGTGTGACCCTTTCCCAGTGCTTGCACGACGAAGAATGAAAAATTCATTCATGGTGACCGTCCCGATTTTTTTCATGATGCTGACGACACTGCCGGGCCAGGCATCGTCAATGTCCCAGCGTGACATCGCGTTATGGGTTTTGAGTCAAGGCGGTCAACTTCGGCTCGAGGGAGTCGAGGAACTGGTTTACAACGGAATGAATTTCCCTGCGCCAACGGAACCGGTCATCATTCGTAGCGTTATTTTTCGGAACATTCCAATCAAGGACCAGGACCTTGACCGGTTGGTCCCCATCAAAACTTTGCATCGGCTCGTTCTGGACGAAACGCTAGTGACCGATGCGGGCTTGGCAACGGTGGGGCGTCTTGTTTCGCTGCGTCATCTGAGTCTTCAACACACACCTGTCACGGGCTCAGGTCTTGTCTTTCTCAAGAACTGCCGGGAGTTCCGTAGTCTGGATCTTTCCCACACGCCTACGAGAGGGATCGGTAGGATTCAACTTAAGAATTTCGACAAACTGAAAAAGTTGGATCTTGACCGAACGCAAATTACCGATCAGGATCTCGAATTCATTGGCAGGCTAACCGGTTTGACCGAATTGAATCTTACCGCGACACCGATCAGCCAGGCAGCCATGGTACACGTCCGGTCGCTTGTTGCCCTTCAAGGTCTTTGGCTTGATGGAACACAGATTTCGGACAGCGGCCTTGTTCACATTGCCGGGCTAAAGGAGCTGCGTTGGCTGAGTTTGCCGTCTCAAATCACGGATGAGGGTCTGTCTGATCTCAAGAGTATGGTCCAACTGAGGCGGTTGGATCTTCGTGGCACGCAAGTGACCGATAAAGGATTGGCCAATCTGCGGCAGATGAATCAATTACACGAGGTGTGGTTGCAGGGTACGCGTGTTTCGGACGCTGGGCTTATCCATTTCAAGGCTCTCGAACAATTGGATTTGATCAGTCTTGAGGGCACGCAGGTCACACCAACAGGTGTTGCCAATTTGAAGAAGTCCTTACCAGAGACACAGGTCCTACTGAACTCTGCATCGTAGCCCGTTGAATAAGTCGGCAGACGCAAAATGACCCGGTTGGTTTCGACAGGAGACACAATCCAAAGAACGCGGTCAGTGAGAGAATTTGTCAGGTGCTGGTTGGATAAAAAATAATATGAATAGGGTGTGATTAGAGAGGCATTTCGTCATACTGCCAAGGGGATCTTTAAGCCCAGATTTCCCAGATGAGTTAGCTCGCTTTGGCATGCAATTTGCGCCAGCCCCATAGAAAACAGTGGTTGGGACGCTCCACATGCCATCGTGACAGGGGAACCCAATG
>Ga0310124_10001814_pt1 | contig 14766 bp, 13 predicted proteins | sample CB11b_AW_Bot5_MG_FD_203507 | JGI IMG/M metagenome (GOLD analysis project Ga0310124, IMG submission 203507) | Marine microbial communities from Western Arctic Ocean, Canada - CB11b_AW_Bot5 | ecosystem: Environmental > Aquatic > Marine > Oceanic | place: Canada: Western Arctic Ocean | collected...
AGAGAGGACAAGGGTGGTTAGTAGCTAATAAAACATTGGTTCACGAAAGAGGCTCACTGGGCGATCCAAATAAAATGGCCTCTCGATTTAACAAACTTGTCGAATTAATGAAAACTGAGTCAATTGACGGAGAACGAATTATTGATAAGCCAGTTTTTAGAGATCGATTAATGAAAACACAAGGCAAAGTCTTAGCTCTAAAAACACATGGATTACGCTTACTATCATCTCAACTAAATAAAGAACAAGATGTGACTTTAGGACGAATGATTGTAAAGCTATATGGCACTGAAATGAGATATGAACTTGAATCTCTTGCCATTGATGTTATGGGGGAGTTAGGAACGCTCTATGAGAACAGCCCTCATTTACGGGCAGCAGGAAGTTGGCAATATGCTTACATGTACTACCTTGGATTAATTATTGGTGGCGGCACTAGTCAAATACAAAAAAATATAATCTCTGAAAGAGGTTTGGGTTTACCAAAAGAACCTAAGTATCAGGAGCTATGACCATGTATTTTGGATTATCTGAAGAACAAGAGTTTTTTCAAGAAACTATCAGTAGATTCTTAGAAGGTGAATCCACTATAGGCGCAATTAGAAACTTTGCTCAAGGTAATAATCCTGATTTTCCAGAATCCATACATTCTGGTTTATTAGAACTGGGGATCAATGGCTTAATTATTCCTGAAGAGTATGGAGGGCTCGAGCAAGATCTTTTATCAGCAGCAGCAGTTTCAGAAACATTGGGAGCAGGGGTCGCAATTTCACCATTTATTGGATCTTATGTTATGGCTCCATACGCAATTATAAAGTCAGGATCAGAGGCACAAAAAAATAAATACCTTAAGGGCATTGTTGAGGGTAGTGTCAGATTTGGAGTGGGTTTAACCGAGTTCGTGGCATCAAGGGAGGGAGCAAAAATTACAATAGAGTCTAGAAAAGCCAATGGAAGAGCTTTATTTGTGTTTGATGCAAACAACGCTACTCATTTCTTGCTTAGTGATTCTTCAGGGCAACTTTTTATCATTGACGCCAAGACTAAAGGTTTGGATATTATTGAATTAACCACAGTAGATAAAACCTCAAGTTTTGTCGAACTGATTATAAAAGACGTTGAAATTGACATACTCGTTAATCAATCCAATCATCAAGAGATTACCCAAAGGGTAGTAGATCTCGGTCGTTTATTAATTGCAGCAGATTCTCTAGGAGCGTCCCAGGTAATGATTAACAAGTCAGTTAGTTACTCTAAGGAGAGGAAACAATTCGGAAGAGTCATCGGTAGTTTCCAAGCAGTTAAACACATGTGTGCAGAGATGACTGCTAATATTGAACCTTGCTATTCATTAATTTGGTACACGGCTCATTGCATGGATCATATTCCTGAAGAATCACAATTAATGGCCTCTCACTGTAAAGCTCATGTCTCAGAAGTTGCGTCAGCAATAGCTAAAACTGCAACAGAAGTTCACGGCGGTATGGGGTTTACTGATGAACTCGGGCTCCATTATTGGTTTAAACGAATCGGATTGAATCGACAATTATTGGGCGGAGTTGACACGGTAAGAGAAGAGGCAGCTAACTCGCAGGGTTTCTAGATTTCTATTTTTATATTCTTTATTGCTTAGTTTGAATAAAATCCTCTAATTGATCATGGCTTATAAAATTGCAATTTGAAAACCACCTTTTTTCAATACTTGATTGACCATCTGAGGTGGTTGAAATAATTGTTCCACTTTGTCTCATCGTGATTTTATCAAGAACAAAAACAGTTAATTCATTTTCCATTTGATTCCAAGCCACTGTTTTCTTGTCCAATTTAGTAATAGAGAATTTTTGAAATTTATTGTCTTTAGTGTTCCAGAATGAAACTAGCATTTCATTGGCATCAATAATCCACAAATCTTCAAATTTTGTTTCTCCTTCCAGGTAGTAGCAACTTAGATTCTGAACATGTGTTTGTGCTTGAGTCTGAGAAACGGTGACCATAGAAAGAAATATAAAAAATACAACAAATAACCTCATAGGGTTATTTTATATAAAAAAAACAGTTTTTCATAAAACTGATTAAACTATAAAAATTATAAAAATTGCCCCTAACCCTTTTAAATTATGACTACTTGTTATAAAAACAACATATTAATGTGGTAAAAAACACCACTTATTCTTTGCTATCTCTGAAAATCTTGGCAATATTAGAGTCTGATTTATATAAATTACTCGTTTTTAAAAAATTGAAGGAGATTAACCCTATGAGACGTCTAATCAGTTCCGTTATTGCAGTGACTATCGCAGTTACTTTAGCAATACCAACTACTCACGCTGCTGAACTAGAAGAAATTATCGTAACGGCAACTAAAAAAGAAGAAAGTCTACAAGACGTTTCTATCTCTGTTAGTGTCCTTTCTGGTGATGATATTCAAAATGCAGGATTCCATGATTTCGCAGGCATTGCACAATACATTCCAAACTTTGCTGTGTCTGAAAATGCAATCTCAACAATAGTCTCAATGAGAGGTGTTGGAGCAGGGGCTAACCAATCGTTTGAACAATCAGTTGGTTTATTTGTTGATGGGATTCATTTAGCTAAGGGACGTCAGTTTAGAACTGGCCTGTTTGATCTTGAACGAGTTGAGGCTCTAAGAGGTCCACAAGGGGTTCTATTTGGTAAAAACACATTGTCTGGTGCTGTCAACGTTATATCAGCTAAACCTGTTATTGGCGGTGAATTTGGCGGACAAATATCATTGGCTGCTGAAGACGAGAACAGTGCTAATATCATTGATGGTCACCTGAATATACCAGCAGGCGATTCATTTGCAGTTAGGTTATCGTTTAAAGACAGAAGTGATGATGGTTACATTGAAAATAAGTATCTCGGAACTGCTGGTCCTACTGCTGATGAACAACTAATGCGAATAAGTGCATCTTGGCAACCAAGCGATGCTCTAAGAATTGACATTAAACACACTGACGGCGAACACACTAGAGTCGGTAGTACTGTTGTACAAAATACATTCGACATGGCTATGCCACCAACCCCAACGGCTGGATTGGCCTTTATGGTTGCAAATAATTTCTTCCCTGCGTTCGTTGCCGATGTTGGTAATAATTACGGTTATGAAGATCTCAATCAAGGTGCTGCTAAAGGAGCGGCAGGAATCACTCTAGGAATAAACCCTGTAGGTACAATCACTAACACTGCTGACACTGCAATCAATATTAGCTATGACATGGCGAGTGGCATGAATCTAAAAGCCACTATCGGTAACGCTAAATACGACTTTATTGATGGTATTGATGCTGATTTTGGTCCATTTCAACTAGTTTCAAGAGACGATTGGCAAACCTATGAACAGGACAGTGCTGAGCTAAGACTCAGTTCTGCACCTGATAGTGATATTACATGGACAGTCGGTGCTTATTGGGACAGTCAAATGCAAGACATTGACCGATTAATCGACCTTGACGGAACTCTAGGTGGATTGGTCGGCGTGCTTAAAGGCATGGGAATCCTTCCTTATACAACCTTATTTACAACTCCACCAGGGGTTTTAGTTGCTAACGGTTTAGTTAACCCATTTCCTTTTCCTCTTGGAGCGGGAGTTGTTCCAGGAACAGGTCCTTATGCAAACGGTAATGTTTATATGCCTGGAGCGCCTCTTTATGGCAATAATGGTTGTGAAGTAGAAGCTGCCTTTGCCGCTTATGCAGGAATGGCACTTCCACCATGTACCTTCCAAAGTGCTTATGATCATGCGTTAAGAGTAGGTGATTGGACCCAATGGAGTGATGCTAAAGCCGTCTTTGGTCAAGTAGGATTTGACATAAATGATACGGTTGAAATGCAACTGGGTGTTCGCTATGTTAGAGAACAAAAACATGTTGAAGCAAAAACTTGTTTAGGATCATATAGCTACGATGGTGGCTCATCGGGTCGTGAAGTAATGACTCGAGACGCGGTAAAACAAACTTGTAATTCAAGTCCATTCCTTGCAGGAATTATGGGTTCCGGCTATGACACATGGGCTCATGATTTTAATAATGTACCTCAAAGAGACACAGAACATTGGTTGCCGTCATTGCAAATAGAAAAGCGCATTGGTGACGATCACATGGTCTATTTTAGTTTCTCTAAAGGCTATAAGAGCGGTGGATATAATGCCGCAGATGATCAAAATCCAATGTTTGTGAACGTAGGCGGTGCAAAAGTACCAGTTCCGAATGAACCAGATCCATCTTTTGAATACGATGATGAAACTGGAACATCATTTGAAATTGGTGGTAAGCACTCTATTAGTAATTCACTTCAATTTAATTGGGCTGTGGCCTCTGCAACTTATAAAAATCAACAAGTATCTACTTTCCAAGGAACCGGTTTTGTTGTAGGTAACGCTGCTTCTTCTGATGTTGACACAGTCGAAATAGATCTTACTTGGCAAGCCACTGATAATTTAAGAATGACTTTAGCAGCTGCTTACATTGACGGTGTTTATTCTGATTTCTCAACCGCTGCATGTACTGAACTTCAAACTGCTTATTTCAGAGGGATGGCCGGTCCATCAAGAGGTTATGATGCTAAGCTCATTACTATAAATGACTTCGGTCCAGATGTAACTGATCCTACAGGATTGTGTAGAATTGTTTGGAACGGCGCCGGTTTATACGCTGGTGGTAACCAGGATTTATCAGGGGAACCATTAGGCACGGGTGATTACAATGGCTCTTTGCGTTTAGATTATGCTAAACCATTAGCTAACGGCATGGTGCTATTTGCTGGTGTTGATTATAATTTCTTTGATGACTATAGGCTCACAGGTGATTTAGACCCTATTGATATTCAGGAAGCAAACGCAAGAGTTAATGCAAGAATAGGAATTAGCAAAGGTAATCTAACAGCGTTAATCTATGGACGTAATCTTTCAGATGAGTCCATTGCCACAGGTGGTTTTGATACCCCATTACTAGGTGGTGGACACTCATACTATATGGGTGAATTCAAAACAGTGGGAGCACGTTTAACCTACCAGTTCTAAGGCTAAATATAGAACCATTAAAAGAGGCGATTCATTCGCCTCTTTTTTTTATGTAAGATAAAGATATGAAGATAGATGCAGGCATTATGGTCAACAACCCAGCAGAAGCAGGACCAGCCATAAAACAATTAGAAGATTCAGGTTATGATGGCGCCTATAGCTTTGAAGGCGCTCACGATCCATTTTTACCCTTAGTAGCTGCTGCTACCAATACATCTAAAATTGAACTCATTACATCCATAGCTGTGGCCTTTGCCAGAAACCCAATGACTTTAGCAAACATCGGTTATGATCTAAATTTAGTATCACAAGGTCGATTCATCTTAGGGTTAGGCTCACAGATCAAACCACACATCACAAAACGATTCTCAATGCCTTGGTCTAGCCCAGCAGCACGGATGAAAGAAATGGTAGAAGCAATCAATGCTATTTGGGATTGTTGGCAAAACGGCACTAAATTGAACTATCGTGGTGAGTTTTACACTCACACCTTAATGACCCCATTTTTTAATCCAGGTCCTAACCCGTACGGTCTTCCTAAAATATATGTGGCAGCAGTTGGACCTTTGATGACACAAGCTGTGTCTGAAAGTGCTGACGGATTACTAGCTCACCCGTTTAATTCACCCAAATACATTAATGATGTGACCCTACCTATTATTAATAAAGGCTTGAAAACAACTGGAAAAACAAGAGACCAATTTGATTTATCTGTTAGTGTTATGACGGGTATTGGAGCAACTGAGGAAACACATCAACAAGCCGTGAAAGCCTGTAGAGATCAAGTGGCATTCTATGCATCAACCCCTAATTATAAAGCAGTTCTTGAAACACACGGACTTGGTCATTTAAGCGAGGAGCTTAATAAACTTTCTAAGCAAGGACAGTGGAAGGAAATGGGAGAAGCCATAGACGACGAAACCTTAAAAACGTTTGCTGTTGTCGAAGAGACGCCTGAAGCCTTAGCCAGGGAAATAAAAAATCGTTATGGAAACATAGGTCAACGTATTGCACCGGTGCTTTATTCTGGTGAACTTGATTTGGCTGCTAGTGTACTAGATGCACTAAAAGCAGATTAATTTTGTTCATTTAAAATTAGGTGCTCTTTTTTCAAAAAAAGCTTTAACCGCTTCCAGACTATCTTCTGATCCATGAAGGGTATTGTTGGCTTCAGCTTCAAGTTTAAAGGTATCTTCATAAGACGCAGTCATAGCTGCTCTCATAACTTTTTTAGTCTCTCTCAGAGACTGAGTAGATTTTCTTGCTAATGACTCTGCCCATGATACTGATGCGTTAAGAAGGTCATCAGCTTCAACGACTTTATTGGTTAAACCTAATTCTAAGCATCTAGAAGCAGAGATGTTGTCACCTTCAATGGCCATTTCGTAGGCTAATTTATACCCAATTGCTCTGGTTAGAAACCAATTCAAACCGCCATCAGGGATTAAAGCAATATTAACGAAAGCTTGTTTTAAATAAGCATCCTTAGACATGACCATCAAGTCACAGGCTAGTGCAAACGCACTGCCTATTCCAGCTGCTGGACCATTAACCGCAGCAATCACTGGTTTAGGCATATCCATGATGCCTTTTAAGCTCGGCATATACCCATTGACCAAGCCTTCATAGACTAATCGATCATTACTGTGATCATCCATACCATTTGGGTCAGACAAATCAGCACCTGCAGAAAATCCTTTTCCAATGCCGGTAATAATCAAAACCTTTGTAGCATTATCATCTGAGATCTTCTTGATAACATCTTGGGTTTCAATGACCATTTGTTTATCAAACGCATTAAGTTTGTCAGGTCGATTGAAACTTAGTGTTGTAACACTATTTCGTTGATCAATCAGCAGTGTTTCATAATTCATATCGTATTCTTTTTAGTTTTTAGGAAACATTCCTTCCTTCTTTATCCCAATACGGTGCTCGTAATTCTCTTCGTAGTATTTTTCCAGAAGGATTTCTAGGCATTTCTGATATGAAGTTAATCGAAGTAGGGCATTTGTAGGAAGCTATTTTTTCTTTCGTTGAAGCAATGATTTCTGTTTCAGTTATATTTGAGCCTTCTTTAAGTATAACGAAGCCTTTTACGGTTTCACCCCATTTATCATCAGGGACACCTACAACACCAGCGTCCATAATATCGGGGTGACTCATTAAGGCGTTCTCTACTTCAGCAGGATAAATATTTTCTCCACCTGAGATAATCATGTCTTTAACTCGATCATATATATAAAGAAAATCTTCATCATCAAAATACCCTGCATCACCTGTATAAAACCATCCATCAACAATTGATTCCTTATTAGCTTCATCTCTATTCCAATAACCTTTCATGATGACCGATGATTTAATTACAATTTCTCCAACTTCACCTAAAGCGACCTCATTTTTATCATCATCAACAATTCTGATATCAACACCGGTGTATTTTTTTCCACAAGATCTAAGTTTTCCTAAAGAAGGTTCATGATGATCAGGTGATAAAGTAGTGCCAATACCTGATGTCTCAGTAAGTCCGTAAACTTGCCAAAATTCACACCCCATAACCTCTATAGCTTTAAGAAGGGTGTCTTCAGAAATAGGAGATGCGCCATAGACAATTTGTCTTAGTGATGAGAAATCAGTTGTTTTTGCATCCGGATGATTTAATAGGAATTGTATTAAGGCAGGGACCATAAAGGCTGTTTCTATTTTTTCTGTATGGATCATATGTAAAATTAGTCCTGGATCAGGCTCTGGAATGACAATATTCTTACACCCAAAAACCACACCCATAATTACAATATTCGACCCAGCAATATGAAAAAGAGGGGAGAGTACAAAATTAACTGACTTTTCATGCCAATCCTTACCCCAGGTCTCTTCAACCATAGGCGTAGAAGCATTGACATTTTTATTCGTTAATCTAACCCCTTTCGGGTGACCTGTTGTCCCTGATGTATATAACTGAATAACATCATCATCAGCATGACCTGTAAGCTTCGGGTTTTTATCCCCAAACGAGTTTCTCCATGATGTATAGCTTTGCCAACTATCATGATCATCTTCTATGGCAATAATTTGTCTAACATGAGTAAACTGATCTTTAATAGAATCAATTAGCTCATAAAAATCTGGCCCAACAAAAAGTAGTTCACTCTTTGAGTCATTCACGACAAAAACCACTTCAGGTGCAGCCAGTCTCCAATTTATGCCAACTAATGCAGTTCTTGACTTAAGGCTCCCAAAGAGGATCTCTGCATACATATCAGAGTTCTTAGCTAATACAGCTACTCTAGAATTTGGCGAACAATCCTCAGCAATGATTCCATTAGCAACACGATTGGCTTTTTGATCATATTCTTTATAAGTAGTTTCACGACCATTAAATTTAAAAGCTATGTCATCTGATGACTGCTCAATTCGCCATTGAAATGTTTCTAGTAGGGTTTCGTTTCTTGGAAATTTATTCATCAATTGCTATCATTTTTTAATTATTAGAATCCTACCCTAATCTAAATTAAATAGACTCTCAAGTCACATAGTTGAGTAGAGTGTTATCAAATAACAATTAACAATAAATGAATCCACATGCATATAACTTGCGTATAATGAAAAAAACTTAATTTCTATGAAAACAGCAATATTTTTAATTTTTATATTTTTGATACCTATCAAGGGAAACTCAATGATAATTGATGATTTACAAAATCCAGAATCAAGAAAGTGGATTCATTTCACAGATACTGTTATGGGAGGAATCTCTTCTGGAAAACTCGCTTATCAGATAGATAATAATGAGAAATATTATAGATTGACAGGCGATGTCAACACTGAAAATAATGGTGGCTTTATACAATTTGCAACTGAAATAAAAAAAGTTGATAACAATAATTTCACAGGCATAAGATTAAGAGTCAGAGGTAATGGTGAGAACTACCAGCTGCACTTGAGAACACGTATGACTAAATTGCCTTGGCAATATTACTCTCAAGAGTTTATAACTACTGAGGACTGGAATATTATAGAATTGCCATTCAGTAAGTTTAAAAAATCCAACATATACCAACCCAGGTCTTTTAAACCCAATGCAATAAGATCCATAGGCATTGTTGCTATCGGTAAAGACTTTCAAGCAGAAATTGATTTAGCTCATATAGAATTCTTTTGAGTTATAATTCATATAAATGGAGCACGGCTTATGGCTAAAAATAAAATTATCACAGGGTTCTTAGTAGCTCTTTTAAGTTCGAATGCTAATTCCATAGAGCTACCAGAAACAGATACCAGTAAGCTCTTTCAAAGACTCGGGGTCATTTATGAAATTAACACGATGACACCCTTTACTGGCACCTCTGTAGAATATTATGAGGACGGTCAATTGCATTTGAGAAAAGAATACAAAGATGGAAAAAAACATGGTCTTTGGGAAGAATATTTTGCAAATAATCAGCTCATGACAACTGGAAATTTCACTAACGGTGTAATGGATGGACTCTGGGAGAGTTTTTACGAAAATGGCAATGTATTTGAAAGAGGAACACTTTCTAACGGCATTAAAGAAGGCCTATTCGAAGAATTTAATGAAAACGGTGCAATTAAAGTCAATGAATGTTTTGAAAATGGTCAAAAAATCAAACTCATTAACTGCAACGACATATAAATAAATCCATATCTTGAACAAGCAGAAGCAACTACTTGCAATCTCTAGAATTTAAAAAAAATCACTACATCTTTAATAGTTCCAAGAGTATCTGAAGGTTGATAAATAACTCTTAGCTCGAGTTGACACAAAAACTGACACATACTAATATTTTGTGTATAAAGACTCCTATAAGATATTTCATATAGACTATAAATAAAGAGTCTTGAGATAATGGGAGAGATGGCAGAGCGGTCGAATGCGCCAGCTTGGAAAGTTGGTTTAGGATAATATCCTAACGGGGGTTCGAATCCCTCTCTCTCCGCCATTCATTCCTCTGAAACTCTTATAAATGCTGACTTTCTGTTATAATAGTCTTAGACGCTTTAACAAGCTTGAAGTGTCCCAGCGGCCTCCCTCCATCGTTTGAATCTCTTCGTAAAACTGATTCACTATCTCAGTTATTGGAAGATTTATACCATTTTTATGAGCTTCATCAAGGGCATACTTTAGGTCTTTACGCATCCAGTCTACAGCAAACCCGTGCTCATAATTATCATCAATCATGGTTTGGTGACGGTTATCCATTTGCCAAGATTGTGCAGCACCTTTTGAAATAACCCCGATGATTTGTTTGGAGTTGAGACCAAGAGAATTGGCAAAATACAATCCTTCAGATAAGCCTTGTATTAAACCAGCCAGACAAATTTGATTGACCATTTTAGTCAGCTGTCCATATCCTGGTGGACCCATGTATTCAGAATGCCTAGAGTAACAAGCCATCAAGGGTTCAATCTTGTGATAAATTTTCTCAGACCCTCCTGCCATGATTGTTAAGGCACCTTTTTGGGCGCCCAATTCACCCCCTGAAACGGGTGCATCGACGAAGAAACAGCCAATTTTTTTGGAGTGTTCATGCATTGCCACCGCCAAAGTTGCAGATGTTGTTGTGTGGTCAACGACAATGCCTTTGGGGGCAAGCCCAGAGAAAACACCATGTTCCGAACAAAGTACCGATTGAACATCTTCATCATTACCAACACAAACAAAGACAATATCTGATGCGTGTGCAGCTTCAGCTGCTGTTTTGGCTATTGTCCCTGGGTATGTTTTATTCCATTTATCAGCCTTTTCAAAACTTCTATTGAACACCGTAACAGTGTACCCAGCATTGGCTAAATGGCCTGCCATAGAATAACCCATGACTCCCAATCCTATGAATGCCACTTTTTGTTTCATTTCTGAAACTATATCAATTAGAATTTAATTTGGAAGGATAAAGAAACATCTATTTCATTGAAACAGAACCAATACGGGAGCCTGCCTTATATGGCGATTCGGAAAGTCAGTACCTACCTTGTCGACGCAACAGAAGAATTGCCTAAGAAATTCATATTCTGCCGTGTCGAGACGGACGACGGTACGGTCGGCTGGGGTGAAGCTTACGCCATCCCATGTCGCGAGCGAGGCATCGCCGAGTTCGTCAAAGGATTGGGCGACATGTTGTTGTCGCTTGATGATACATCACCGCAGAGTTTCAGAAACAACGTGAAAGATTGGTACGACAATGGACATCTCAGTATCGATTTTTCATCAGCAGCTGGTGCCATCGAAATTGCGTTATGGGACATCCGGGGTAAACAGGAGGGCAAACCACTCTGCGAGTTACTGGGCCCGGTACTGACTCGATCAATACCGCTCTACGCCAATATGGAATCGCGGAAGCCTGATGAATCAATCGATCAACTTGTTGAACGCTGTATCGCGATCAAGCAACATGGATTTGATGCCGTCAAGATCTATCCAATGGAACACGAACCTCTCGATAATGCGATAGAATTCGTTCGCCGGGTTCGTCAGGCGATCGGCAACGAAACCCATCTATTGCTCGACTTCTGGGCCCTGGAAAGTCCCGATGATGCGTTACAGGCCGCCCATGAATTCGCCCAATTCAATCCTTTTTGGTTAGAGGAGCCGATTGCCGGGGAACGAATCAACGAAATGGCCAAAATTCGACGCAAAGTTAACATGCCAATAGTCACCGGTGAACGGCAATCAGGATTGCATCATTTTCGGTCGGTTCTGGATAATGAGGCCGCAGACATCTTGAACCCCGACATCATTGGCGTTGGTGGTGTGCAGGACATGATAGAAATAAGTCGGTTGGCGGAATCCTATGGAGTCAGCATTTCACCACACTGCTGGAACAGCACACTTGTCGGCACGGCTGCAATGATTCATACCATCGCGGTGCTGCCGAACGCAATTATTGGCGAATACTTTCCTCACTACGAACCCTTCTTTGCTGAACTTGGTGAGCTTCATATCGATATTACAAGTAGCATTGCTACGATCGGTGATGCGCCTGGCCTTGGCGTAAGTATGTATGAAGACGCCCTCGCTAGCCATGAATATTACTCACCAGAGAACATCAACTCCCGGTACATACGGTAAAACAGGAACCACTCGAAATGTTACGTATATTTGAAAAAAAACCATCAACTGATGTTCTCGTCGAGGTATTGGAAGAGGACGGAGCGGCCGTCATTCACGATATGGCCGAACATCACCTGCTTGATCAAATTGAACACGATCTCAGGCAGCGTCTTGAGGACAACCGAGACGATTTCAAGTCGAAATTTAATGGACAGAACACACTGCGGGTCGCTACGATACTGGCGGTTTCGCGATCGTCGGCAGAATTGGTGGCACACCCATTCGTTCTCGAAGTAGTCGATGCAATTTTGAGTCCTTATTGTGACAATTACCGACTGAACTCTTCAGACGCCATTGAAATTCACCCTGGCGAAACCGCCCAGATCCTACATCGCGATGAGGACGACCTCTATCCAATAATCAATCAGGAAGTTGAATACCAAGTCAGCGCCATGTGGGCGCTCAACGATTTCACCAGAGAGAACGGCGCAACCCAACTTATCCTCAAAAGCCATCGCAAAAATAGAAGCCAGTCATTCACTGATGATGACGTGATTCAAGCGGTAATGCCGAAAGGGGCGCTTCTGCTTTATCAGGGTTCAACCATTCACGGCGGCGGGGCCAATGTGTGTAATATGCCGCGCCTTGGTCTCATTAGCACTTACAACCTCGGGTGGTTACGGCAAGAAGAGAATCTGTATCTATCAATGCCGAGGGAGATTGTTGATTCATATCCAGACCGTATTCGACGACTCATCGGCTATCAGGTCCATGGCGGAACCCTAGGACTCTATCCGGGTGACCCAGACGACCGGTGGACACGATGAGCCCCAGAGTAAAGTGAGTTCAACCCACCTAAAACCCGCCACGCTCTGGACATATAGCTCCTCTGGGACTGCGTATGGCGTTTTCGCCAACTCGCATTACTTTGTTCTGATCTTCTACAGCCAGGTGCTAGGACTAGACCCCGGACTGGCTGGTCTGGCGGTAGGAATAGGTCTGGTTTTAGACGCGATTACCGATCCACTGATTGGCTACCTGTCTGACAACACGCGTTCCCGATGGGGGCGTCGTCACCCCTGGCTGTTTGCCTCTGTGCTGCCACTGGGCGCATCATTTTATTTTCTCTGGCATCCACCGGCCTTTGTAGAAGGTGACACACTCCTGTTCGTCTGGCTCGCGATCATCAATGCGTCGATGCGCACCGCCATCACCATGTTCCTTGTGCCTGCCTATGCGATGGTGGCCGAGCTTACGGAAGACTACGACGGTCGGACCCGACTGCTGACGGGCTTTAACGTGGTCTATTCGGTGGTCAGTAATGGCATGTCGGTCCTGATGTATGCCATCTGGCTGGTGCCCACCGACGAGATTACCGATGGAATCATGAACCCTGATGGCTATCAGAGTGCCGGTGTTTTTGGTGCAACGCTAATCATCATTTCAGTGTTGATATTCAGCATCGGCCTGAGACGGTTCATTCCCAGGTTGCGGCAACATCAGTTCAAACAATCAATTGGGATTCGCCAGTTCTTTCGCCAGATTACCGACGTATTAAAGAGTTATTCAGCCCGGATGACCACGGTAGCCGGAGTGATGTATTACGCTGGAAATGGCACCTACGTGGCGTTGTGGGTTTACATCTACAGCTATTTTTGGGAATTCACCAGCGAACAAATCACTATCATCGTGACTCCCATGGCATTTGCGGCGCTGTTTCTGCCGCCGGTGATGAGACGATTGACTAAAGGACGCGAAAAAAAGAATGTCGCCATCATTGGCCTGTTGTCGGCTATAGCCGTTAACGTCATTCCCATCGGCTTGCGTTTGCTAGGGTATTTTCCGGAGAACGGCAGTGAGACCTTGCTCTGGATCATGGTTGTGGCGGGCTTCCTCGAAACCAACTTGTTCTTGATATTCGATATCAGTTGGCGTTCCATGATTTCGGACTTGACTGAACGAATGGAACTGGAAACCGGCCGACGTAATGAGGGTGTCATTTCGTCTACGATCACGTTCATAACCAAGTGTGCCGATGGTCTGGGCGTTTTGATCGCCGGGGTTATGCTTTCGTTAATCGCATTTCCGACCGAAACGGCCGTCGGTGACGTTCCGCAGGAAATCATTTACGATCTTGGGCTTGTATATGGGCCACTTGTATTCGTGATCTACATGGGGACGATACTGGCAATCAGCCGCTATCGCATCAGCCGCACGCGCCACCTAGAAATGCTGGAGAGCCTCTCAAGGAAATGAAGCAAATGCAACCACTTGAAGGGACCACCGTCATAGAATTCTCAACCATGATAACGGCTTCGCTTGCGGCGATGATGTTGGCCGAACAAGGAGCGAGAGTCATCAAAGTTGAACCTGTCTATATGGGTGACCCCATGCGTTACTTGGGAACCTCGAAAGGCGGTATTTCTGCAATATTTGCTAACTGCAATCGGGGCAAGTCATCCATCGGCCTGGATTTGAAACAGCGTACTGGGCAGAAGATTGTTAAATCCTTGATATCCTCTGCTGATGTGCTGATACACAATTATCGACCCGGGGTGATGGAACACTTGGGACTGGGAAGTGAAAATCTCAGATCAGAGAATCCTGGGCTTATCTACACGGCGATTACTGGATTTGGCACTCACGGTCCCATGAATAA
>Ga0310124_10001816_pt1 | contig 14763 bp, 12 predicted proteins | sample CB11b_AW_Bot5_MG_FD_203507 | JGI IMG/M metagenome (GOLD analysis project Ga0310124, IMG submission 203507) | Marine microbial communities from Western Arctic Ocean, Canada - CB11b_AW_Bot5 | ecosystem: Environmental > Aquatic > Marine > Oceanic | place: Canada: Western Arctic Ocean | collected...
TGGAACGGTTTGTTTTCTTTTTCACCCATTGGGTGTTGATCTCCTCAGCGCCTTGAGTGCTTTCCAACCCGCATAAATAAAGGCGTCCGAGGCCACCCGCTGGTTAGCAGAACCGAAACTAAAGTGGAAATCCGGGTTACCTGAGCCAGCATCGTTTCGAGCCGGCCACGGGCGAAGGCGCGGTTCGCGCCGATCCTTTCGAACGCCGAGCACTTTTGAGCCTTCGTCATGCGATTGATTTGAACGCGTTCTTTCACCGCCGATCGCTGTATGACCGCCTTGGCGGATTCGACGAGAGCCTGACGTGTCTGCAGGACCTGGATCTGATCTTGCGCTACACCGAAGACCGTGCGCCCTTGTTTGTACCCGCTTTGGTCGGTCGCTACGAAACGGGGCACTTCGGCATCACGGATCGTGAGCCTGTCCAGCCGACCGTTAGCCGGACTGCTGGAAAGTACGGTCCGGATGGCAACAGACCTCCTAGGGCACTCTACGCCACCTCCGACCACCCTCAGGTGTCTGAAGGCTATGTCCGCTTCGAGATCGATGAGATGGTACGCAGAGGGGCCGATATCGCTGTTTGGAGCCAGAACACCCCCCCCCAGTCCGTATGAAGCCGGTGAGAGCACCTTTCATGGCTCGTTGGCGGCTGCCGCGCATAGCTTCAAACCCGATGTGATTCACGTTTACTGGAGCCACTTCGCCGAACAGAACCTTGGGGCGCTACTGGCGACCGGCGTGCGTGTAACGATTCGTGGGCACGGGTTCGACTTCTCGCCGGATCTCATCAAGCGCTTAATGGATCGCCCGGAGATCGAACGCTTCTACCTCTTTCCGCGCCACGCCGCGGCTCTCCCCTCGTCGTCACGTGTGACGGCAATCCCCGCCGCGGTCCCTCTGGAACGATTGAGGCCCGGCACGAAGAACCGTACGCTGGTCTTGCGTGCCAGCGCGGCACTACCGACAAAAGGCCTGGAGCTTTTTGTACGAGCCGCGAAGCGCCTGACTTCTTTCACCTTCGTGCTTTGTCTCGCTCGGGCAAACGACAGAGAGTTTGAAGATCGATTCTCCGCTTTCGTCAGGAAACAGGGCAATCCGATCGATCTGCGATTTGATGTCCCGTACGACGAGTGCTTCGATCTCTTTCGTGAGGCCGGAATCTACCTGCACACCAGTGGCGACTCGTATCCGTTTGGAATGCCTGTTTCGATTGCTCAGGCACTGGCCGCGGAGTGCTTCACTCTGGTCCGTTCCGTGCCTGGCGCCGACGAGTACCTGGGAGTCGCCGGAGCGCTCTATCGTGATGAAGATCACGCTGTTGAGCTCATCGAGGCCACTGGTGCTTGGTCGGAAGAAGACTGGATGGAATGCCGAGAGAAGGCGGGCGGAAGAGCCCGCGCCTACGATGCCGAGGCCGTTTTAGATCCTATGTACCGTGATTGGGTGCTAATATCGAAGATGTCCGGTTAAACGAAGGTCTTCGAGGAGCAACGGAACAATAAACCATCAAGGCGGTTTCGCGCCGCCTGTTTCTAGCATTCACATTCGCACCTTCGGCGAGGAGTTCTTGTACGCGAGGGGTATCGCCGTCACTGGCTGCGGTCAGCAGCTGTTTCTTGACGTTCGCTGCGGGCCCTGAGAGCGTGACCAGCAGAGCGGACAGCAAACCGATGACGTGAATCCGTCACACGACCCCAACATTCTCCCACTCTTGGCGGGTTGTCTAAACAACCGACGAAAGATGGTAAGTTTGAGACTTGTATCGCTTCCGTTACTGGACGAAACAGGAAGTCCGAGCTTAAACTCCTTTACACTTGAATCTTCGCAACCTCCCGGAAACCGCGTAGTGGCTTGACCATAGACAGATGCTGGTGGTTCTTCTCCCCTTGGCCGGCCTATCGGTTCTGATCGCCTTCCTGGCGTTCGGATTCGAGTTCAGACGTGCGTTCCTACATGCCGCCATCGCCTGTGGCTTGCTTGTCGTCGCCTTCGCCGAGGGTCTCAGTGTCTTTAGCGCCATCAACCAATTGACGTTCGCCTGTGCGTGGGCCGGCGTGGCGGTCGCTGCGTTGACACTCGCCTGGCGCCGGCGCAAGACGCTCATACCGTTGCTCCGCGCACGGTCGCATCCCGGATGGCCGTGTGTCGCGGTGGTGTTAGCGGCCTTGCCCATCCTGGCAGGCATAGTACTCTCCGCCGTCTACGCCCCACCGAACACCATCGACGTTCTCGTCTACCACATGCCGAGGGTGGTCTTTTGGAGCCAGGCGGGCGACCTTGGCTTCTTCCCGACCAAGCTCTACCAGCAGCTCTCGATGCCTCCCTTTCACGAGTACGTCATGCTGCACGTCTACATCCTCACGGGCAGCGATCACTTTGTACAGCTTGTCTCTCTCGCGGCTTTCGTGGGGTGCATCCTTGGTGTCTCGATCATCGCTCGGTCATTCGGATGCGGTGTTCGCGGCCAGGTTGCGGCCGCAGTTTTCTGCCTCACCCTGCCGAACGCGATCCTCCAGGGTTCCTCCGCCAAGAATGATATGACGCTTGCTTTCTGGCTCGTGGTCGCCGTCTGCTTTGCCTCATGGCGTTGGGACGACTTCACACGCGAACAGACGTACGGCGTGTCGGCTGCTCTGGCCCTCGCTTTCTTGACGAAGGGCACAGCGTATCTCTACGGCCCCGCGCTCCTGGGTGGAATCTTTCTCGCGCAAGACCCGATCGCCCGCCGCTCGTTGCTTCGCCGGCTCCCTGCGATGATCGCCCTGGTCTTGCTGCTAAACGGCGGCTATTACCTTCGCAACATCAGCGACAGCGGCCGCCCGCTCGGGCCCCCTTCTGCCGCGGCCCGCGGCTTCTTCACATTCGCGAACGACCGCTTTGGTGTCGAGACGACCGGCTCCAACGTCCTCCGCAATGCAACGCTACAACTCGTCGCGCGACCGGCGTGGAGCGAGTTCGCCTATCAACGCGTACTGGCCATCCACGACTTCCTGGGCTGGGATCCTAACAATCCAGCGACAACCTGGATCGCCACGGAGTACACTGCATCCGAACCCGGCAACCACGAAGCCACCGCCGCTAACCCCTACCACGTGCTACTGTTCGTGCTCTGCATCGGCTGGCTGACTGCGTTGCGCCGCTGGGGCCGCGCCGGTTGGTATGTCCTCGGGCTTGTCGTGGCGGCGCTCCTTTTCTGTTCTTACCTACGCTGGCAGCCCTGGCACGCTCGACTGCACCTCCCGCTGTTCATTGCCACCGCGCCGGTAGCCGGTCTGGCCATCGAGCATCTTCGATCCACCGTGTTGGCCCTAGCGATTCTCGGGGGGCTGGTTTGGACTGCACGTATCCCTCTGCTTGACAACGAACTGCGCTCGCTACGCGGCCCGAAGAGCGTGTTCCAGTTGGATCGGGCACTTCAGTATTCCCCGCATGAACCCAACTACCGACAACCTCTCGAACGTCTCGCAACAGTGCTCTCCCAATCCGATTGTCGAAGCATCGGTATCGATGTGAATCGGGACTCCAGAGGCTACCATCTCATGGCCGGGCTCCTCGGCGAAGACCCCGCGTTTCGATTCCAGCATCTGGGCGTCGAAAACTTGACCGTTCGCTATCGCCCGAACCAGCCAGTCCCTTGTGCCGCTGTGTGCCTGAACTGTGACCGGAGTCGGCCGTCGAGTTCCACCTACCTACCTGATTCCGCTCCTGTAGAGCCCGCCACTTTCGGGCCGCATCTTCTGTATCTGAACGAAGGCCCCAACTGACGGCGCCGGGCGAGGCCACTTCACAGATACCTAGTGAAAAACACTTTAAACACTTTAGGACAACACTTTAGGACCGTATCTGCAGTTTGGCGGCAAAAAAGAGCCTGAGGAGGGCGAAAAAGCTCCGCTCCGCCGAATTGCAGATAGGGGTTATTGGAGGAAGCCGGCCTCGGGTCTAGCTATGTGGATTGTAGGGATGGACTCGGTCGTTCGGCGGGAGGAGTGGCACCTTAGGGGCGTCGAACGTGGCTCGGATTGGTGGAATTTCTTCGATGTGATGAAGGAATGAGCTGGTCCAAGCCCGGCGAATGTGGACCGTGTGTGGACCTGGGCGCAGGAGTACTAAGCGCCACTGTGGGGCGCTTAGTTGCGGCATTGATTTGACTCGTAGGCGCAGAGGTCTCATGAGAAATCGATGGCCTCGGGCCTGGATATGTCGGGCAGAGCGCAGTTGCGGACACGCAGTTCGAATTCGAGTGCCGAGAGCCATTCGACGATGCGTAGCCTTCCTTGACGGCAGCGCGGACAACGACGCTCAACGGCTCGTTGTTGCGCCTTGCTCAACACGGCGGCGGAAGCTGTAGCAGCCCCAGACACGTGCAACAGTTGCCGACAACGGGCAGGCCGGCCGCGCGTTTGGGATGAGACAAGAAGCCGTAGTAGCGGATCTTGATGAAGTCGCGCGGCAGCACATGCAACGAGAAGCGCCGTAGGAACTCGACCGCGTCGAGCGTCATCGTCTCAATCCGGTTGTTGTTCTTCGAGTTGCGGAAGCGTAAACGCAGGCGACCCTGTTGGAGCGAGCGCAAGCGGCCGTTGGAGATGGCGACGCGATGAGTGTAACGCGCCAGATACTTGAGCACCTGTTCGGGTCCGGCCATCGGCGGCTTGACGAAAACCACCCACTCTTTCGCCCGCAGCTTTCGCAGCCAGGCATGAAAGCGTTCAGGTTTGCGCAGCGGAGCTAGCTCTCCTTCGAGTTCGAGTTTGCCGCGCTCATACGCCCGCCGCACCGCATCGAGCAACTTGCCGCGAAACAAATGGCTCAACGGACGTACGGGCAGGAAGAACTTCTTGCGGCACTCGATCCAACGACTGCCGTCCAAAGCGATGCCGCCCGCCGGCACGACGCAGTGCAGGTGGGGATGAGCGAGCAGCTTCTGGTTCCAGAGTTTTGGCTGGGACTCTGAAGAGCCAGCCGTTATCAGCAAGCCCTTTGAAACGAAAGAGCCAACCGGCTTTCCTATTCGCACCAGTCGGGAAAACTGCTTTATCACCACCAAACAGCCAAGCGCCGCTAGATCTGCACTACGCCGTTATAGGGAGGATCTGGCACTTCCAAGGCGCCGCACTCGCCTCCGAGAATGCCCGTAGAATTAAACGGTTCCGATGCCACCTGTTCACCCTACGGCCGAACGATTGTAAAGACAAGACTGAAATGTGGATCCGGACGAAGATCTGCGTCGTTTCAAATCGGCGGCACAGGTTCAACGATTTCTCTCGGTCCACGGCCAGATTTACAACCTGTTCCGAGTTGCACGTCATCATCTCAAAGCGTTCCACCATCGACTCCTGCGGGAGCGAGCCCTTCACTGACTGGAAGACGGCGACGTGTCCGCGCAGAAAGGGGAGAAACCTCGGACGATCTCCAGGGCAAAATCGCCTTCGCGCCGTGAAATTGACAATGCCCCGGCGAGCGATACGGCACAAAGCTCACGATCAACTCCATGGGAAGGGGCTATTCGAAGCCGGGTGCAGCTTTCCCTCTTCGTAACGGCTGAATCGAAACGGCTCGAGCAAACGACTCGGCCGGCCTGTGATTTCTTGCGCAACCAGTTTGCCGACACCGATCATTTTGAAACCGTGGTTCGAGTCCGCAATGACATAGCAGTTGTCCCGAAACACATCGAAGACAGGAAAACTGTCAGGCGTGAAGGCGCCGATTCCCCCCGAGGGTTCATCTTTGTAGAGGTGCGACTTGCCACGGAAGCGTTCCTGGCAAAACGCCAGTGCTGAGCACCACTGACGAGCAAACTCTTTGCCAACGACGAAGTCGGGCGAGTCGGGGCCATAGGGATCGATCTTGACTTGGTCCAACTCCGTCTCGACACGCAGGGGCATGGCGCCGCCTTGGATGCCTCCGAATCCGGGCTTGAAGTAGATCCCCCACAGACGATCGGTCAACAGCGAACCGTCCACGTCGGAGTAAAGGGGTGCGTCGGTGTCAACGTGTAGCACCGGGGCCGGTCCGTCGTCGTTAGTTCGTTGCAGGTTGGGATCGACGGCCAGGGTGCCCTCCTGGAGAGACCAGAAGGTCCACATTGGCACACCGTTCCGCACTTGGCCCTCGGCGTTTCGAGCACGGATCGAGAGCGGCAGCCCCAGCATCTTCCACAAGGGATAGATCCACGGTCCCGCGCCGATGACGACATAGTCGACGTCGATCGGGCCGGCTTCGGTTTGGACGCGCCGGATCGGGCCGCTGTCCGGCTCGAAGCCTGTCACAGCAACGCCGCTGAGAATGTTGACCCCCTGTCCACGCGCTTTCTCGGCCAAGCCGTGCATGGCAGCTTTGTTGTTGGCGTAACCTCCCTTCTTCTCGTGAAGAATGCTCGTGATTCCCTCGGCGCTCCAGTCGTGAAACAGTCCCTGCATGTAGCGGCGGCAGGCGTTCTCGCCTTCAATGAACTCCGAGGTATAGCCAATCTCTTGCTGCTGCGCTGCGATCCCGGCCAAGTCCTGGCGCATCACTTCGGGACTGAGCTGAATGTACCCGACCGCATGGTAGTGAAACGCCTCGGGGTCGTTCTCCCAGACGGCAACACTGTGGGCCATCAGCTCCCGCATGGCCGGCTGAAAGTAGTTGTTGCGTATGACGCCACACGCGATGCCGGAAGCGCCGGCGGCGATGTCCTTCTTGTCGACAACAAGAATGTCCGCCCCTGAACCCCTGCCCTGCGCTTTCAGTTCCAGGGCTAGGTGGTAGGCCGTACTCAAACCGTGGACGCCAGCCCCGATGACCAAGTACGAGATGTGAGATGGTAGCTGCATCTTGAAACGGGTGGCTTTCGGCACCACCGTAGCGGCTAGAGCTTCTCGGCGAACTCCCGGTTGTGCTGCTTGAGGCTCGGGTCGCTGCCAAGCGCGTAGTGCTTCGACATGTCAGGCGAGTAGCGGCTGGCCTCGGTCTCGCGGCCCATGGCTTCCGCGATGGCGCGTATATGATGCGGACCGGCGCCACAACACACGCCCAGGTACCTGACGCCCATCGCATATGCTTCCCGCGCAAACCCGGCCATCTCGTAGCGATTACACGTGAAGGGGTCAAGCGCGGTCGGGAACGGGCGATCACCGGGCAGGCAATCGCACTCTGTATCCTGCAACGACTGAAAGGTTGGGTGTTCCGGAGTCGTGCGATAGGGAACGGGAAGGGCGGCTACGTGGCAAGAGACCGCCTCTCGGACGCGCTCCACCAGAGGCAGCAAGGTTCGCGGTCCGCGCGTGCAGTTGAGCCCGACGACCTCGGCGCCGGCTTGTTCCAGGCGCCGACAACTCTCTTCCACCGTGTAGTCATCGCGGAGCTTGCCCTCCAAGTGAACCGCCAGCGTAACGACGGCCGTTAACCCGGCGTCTCGGATTACCTTGAGAGCCAGCTCAGCCTCGCCGTGAAACGACAGCGTTTCCGCGATCACGAAATCAACACCGGCTTCGCAAGCCCACCCGACCTGTTCTTCGAACATCGCTAGAACTTGGGTCTCGGCCTGTCGATCTCCCGGCTGATAGACGTTCGTGTTGCACACGTTGCCCGCTACCAGCGGCGCTTCGCCCTGGGCCTCTGAAGCCACCGACTTCGCAATCTCCAACGCGTTTCGCTGCAGCGGTTCGAGCTTGTCCTCTTTGCCGATGAGACGCAATTTCGCGCGATGCCCATAGTACGTGAACGCCTCGATCACGTCGGAGCCGGCCCGGAGAAACTCCCGGTGGAGTTGTGCGACCACCTCGGGGTGATCGAGAACCACCTCAGGGACGTACGCGCCGGCCTGCAAGTACCCTCGCCTCTCTAGCTCGAAAAGATAGCCTTCCGCACAAATGACCGGTCCCGACGCCAGGCGTTCCGGAAGACTTCGTTTTGGAGGCCGTGCTGAGGTCATAGGCTTTCTCGGTTGATGCGTTAGGCCGCCCGTTGATCAGTAACCATGGTAGCGAACGATCCGCCCGGTCCGCCTTAGCGATCGCTCCGGGCGCCCTTCACGCCGGCAACCGCCCTGGATTCCCGCGCAGCCCGCGCAAGCAGCCACTGCCCGGCCAGGGCGAGACCAATCAATCCGATGCAAGCCAAGTAGGCCGCCGAGGTCGAGATCTCGACCGAAATGTACCCTGCTAGAAACGGAGCGAAGATGGAGCCGATCCCGACGAGCGAATGGTGAATTCCCGTCTTGGCTCCGCGGTGTGCCGCTTTCGTGAGACTGACGACCAAGCTTGCAGCGTAGGCGGTCGCGACAGCGATTCCGAGTCCTACAAAAGCGACGGCGAAGAGCGCCGACGGGATGGTAAGCCCTTCCGGGTCGGGACTGGTACCTCCGGGCACGAGGTAGAAGCCCAGAGCGACGAGCGCGAAGCCCCCCACGGCTACGAGTTGAAAGGCGACACGCCAACGGACGAAACGGTACCAGTCGATGAAACCCGAGAGCGCCAGGAACGTCACAAGCTGCGCCCAGGCAACAATCGACACCAATCCACCCACGCTCACGGCGCTGAATCCGATGTTCTCGGCCTGGGCCGGAAAGACCCAACCAATCAGGGAGTAGCAGAACCCAACGGACAACTGAGCCAGCCAGACGGATCCCAGTTGCTCCCAGTCCTCGCCCTGGGCAGCCAACGTAGCCACGGGCTGTGCTTTCTCTTCCGGCTCTTCGGGCTCCTGCGGTGCGGTTTCGGGGCCGTCCGGGTGGGGCGGCGGATCAGACATGAACAAGCGGACCATCAGGCAGCCGGCAGCGATGATGGCAATGGTCCGGTAGCTGACTCCCGTGCCGAACTGCTCAGTGATGCCGGCGTACAGGAATCCTGTCGCTCCTCCCGCAGCCCAGCCCAAGTTGTAAAAATGCATCTCGCGGGCAAGGCTCCCGCGGGCACGGTCCGCGAGCCACGCCTCGAAGACCGGCCAGACCCCATTGACGCCCATCGTGATAAGGAAAACCGTGCCGACAAACAACGGGAACTCCGTCACCGACGGCATGTACCAGCAAGAGCCGATCAACACGAGGTAGAAGAGAACCATGGTCGGCTTGCGGCCGAAGCGATCTGCCAGTACTCCGGCCAGCGGAGGCGTCAGGAAGTTGGCCAAGCCGTAAGCCAAACCGGTCTGGCCCGCCGAGAAGGTATCGCCTCCCAGGTCTCTGACCTTGAGGGCCGAGGTAAGCCAGAACATCGTCTCTGCCATGCAGAAGACAAAGCTGTGTGTGAAGTTGAAGATGAGCCGCGATTTCATCTGGGCCTGGGGAAATAGGGCGCTATTCCGAGTGATCCGCTACCGGGGATCCCGAAGGCGTCTCGAGAAACCGACGGAGCACGTTCTCGGTGATGCGCGAGACGTTATTTTCGTATTGGCTGTGCGAAAGGCTTCCCGTCCAAGTGACCGATCCGGCGGCGAAGACGGCTCCCCCTCGTGGGCGTGCCCAAAACGCGAGATGAGCTACTGGAGGAACGGGTGTACGCCGAGGAGGCGTGAAAGCATCATGGCGGGCTTCCGCCAGCACCACCGGCCGGGATTCATCATCGTCCAACTGCCACTCTTGGACGGAATCCATCTCGAAACCGGCCGCGCTTCCCAGGTTCAATCCGAAATCGCCGATCACTTCGTCCCGCTCGACTCCCTCGAAGATGAAGCGGTATTCCGGCTTGTAACTGCCCTCCACACGCCGAAACCCCCAACGGCCGTCTGCTGGCGTCCATACGTTCGCCGAGTGTTCAACACCGAGCGTGTGCCGTGGAAGCCGCCCCCGCCGCGCCCACAGACCACCAAGCTCACCGGTCGTGCTGTGTTGCCATTCGCCAGGCTGAGGGACGTAGGTTGGACCGTAGTCGCCTTCTCCGCCCTTGCGCACTTCGATCAAGTGCGGACGATCCGCATCGATCGACGTCACCCAATAGAGACCGTTGCCCCCTAGATACAAAACCCGACCGCCGTCACGGGTGTATTGCGAGAGAGCATCGACCATCTGCTCCGTGCAGTATTCGGGATGGCTGCCGAGAATGATGCAACGATAACGAGACAGCAGGGACTCACCTTCGCGGTGGAGGTCTTCGTCGGCGTAGACGTCGTAGTCAAAGCCTTTCTGCTCCAGCCAATCGATCAGGTAGAGGTTGGCGGTTACAGTATGGGCGCCCCAATGTTGAAACCCGGCGCTTGGATTCCACGAGCGTGTGGGCTGACGGCGGGTGCGGTAGTAAACCAAAGATCCGTCGCTGTGGACGTTGTACAGGCCGAGGCCGCGATCAAGAACGCCGTCCTCGGTGTAGCTGTAGCAAGAGCGATTGCTCCCGTAGGCTTGCCAAGTGAGGGTTGGGACGAGGCAAGCCAGCGAACACTGCGGTTCTTTAGGACGAACTACGAAGGGGACGAACAGTTTGTCGGCCTCGTTCTCGACACGGGCAGCGTAGATGCCGGACTGTGCTTCCCCGGCCACTGCAAGCTCGCAGGTAGGCTCCCACCGTGCGTCCTCGAGGTCGTCATCGTGCAAGTGGACGGCGTTGTAGTCTTTTGGAGTCTCGGTATAGAGGCGAGACGGCATCCCTCCCCAGAACGGGCCCGTGACAGCGCGGCCCGGGGCATTGACCGCTTTGCCATGGTTGCCGTGCGCTGACACATCGACAATCCGCGATCTGCTCACGTCGAGTGAAAGATCCCAGCAGCCGAGAGCCCCGGTCAGCTTTGCCGGATCCCGTGCTTCGGACAGCGCCCAGACCTGCTCGCGATTGAGAGCCTCGCCCACCAGCACCGGATGGCCGATCTTGCCGTTGAAGTGGGCCCAGTGGCGACTGATGCACTCGGCGTCGGGTGTCGCTCCGAAGAGAAGCGGAGCCGTGCCGGCGAAGATCCGGCCTTGGCTCAGGATCTTGGGCGAGACAACGAGCTCATCCTGCGAGCTGCGGGTCTCCACCGAGCCCGAAGTGTCGCCCACCCGCTGGTAGAGGAGTGCTTCTCCAGTCCGCGGATCGTAGCTGAATGCCACGAAGTGCCAACAATTCAAATGCGCGGTCTCGCGCGCCGTCACCCACTCGGCCGTGTGCCCATCATGCGAGATCGCCGCCGTCAAGACTCTGTCGCCGGCAAAGAAGAGTGCATAACTCAACTGCCCCGGCATCCACTTCGCAGCCAAACTCTGCCAGCCGCTGGGCTGTAGGGTGGGATAAAACCACATGGCGAGCGTGAAGGCCGCTGTCGGGTTGAGAGAATCGGCGTGCGGTACTTTGATATACGAGCCGAAATCCGTCAACTGTTCGCGGATGGAAACACTCGCGGGCTGCCCCCAGGTGACAACCTCTTCTTTATATCCCGGCCCAGTGGGATTCGGGTCCCCGTGAATCAGCCGGACGAGCTGTAGTTGCGCTTGGCAAGGGGGACCACCCAGCATGAGCCGAAGGCGCTTGCCGGCCGCCACAGACATCTCATCCGCATAGCCCTCGAGCCCAAGGCCGGGGATCGGAGAAAGACGGCTACCGTCGGAACGCGCCACTAGTACGTGAGCCCTCGATACAGATTCTCGTCGATACGCACGGCCAGCACTGTCAGTTGCCGATTGGCCACCCAATCGACCACCGCGGATGCCAGCGCCTCGAAAGAATGAACCCATAGTCCTTTCGCACCGAAGCCCTCAGCCACGGCGGCCCAATCGACGGTGCCAAAGTCTACACCCCGCAAGGGCAGCTTCTTAGCCTTCTGCGCGATCTTGATCACGGCTAGGGACCGGTCGCACAGGACGACGACCAGTGGTTTCACCTTCAGACGCACCGCGGTTTCCAACTCCTGGACCATCATCCCAAAGCCGCCGTCACCGACAACCGCGACCACAGACCTTTCGGGAGAAAGCAGTGATGCCGCCAGCGAGGCCGGTAGTCCGAAGCCCATCGACGACAAGCCGTTCGAGACCAAGAACGAACCCGGCCTCGGGGCGTGCCAAACCTGTGAGATCAGCATCTTGTGGGCGCCCACGTCCGTGGCGAGAATCGTTTCCTCGGGCACGCTTTGCTGCAATCGTTCCATGACGTGGTAGGGCGACAGGCCGGCTTCGGTCTCCTTTTCCTCGGGAATCATTGCCGCTCTCACGCGCCCGCGTATCTGTCGAAGTTCATCCGGGGGCCAGGTTGGCCGGCCGGCGTACTTGCCTCTCAGCTCGTCGAGTAGCTTGGTGACGTTGCCGACGCACTCGACTGTGGGTGAGAAATCGCGGAACGCTACCGAGCCGTTCGAAATCGAACAGAAAGGGCGGTCCCGGTGCCAGTCGTGGCACGATTCCACCGGATCAAAACCGATTCCCAGCAGGCAGTCGCTTACCTTCACTGCCTCGACAGCAACATCGTCTCCCGCGGCCGAGGCGATCGTGCCCAGATAGCCTTCAGCACGATCGTCCGCAACGCCCTTTGCCTGCGGCAGCACAACGAACGGGATTCCCGTTTCCGCAAGGAATCGTCGAACGGCCTGGTGGTCACGGTGAGAATCCAGCGCGAGACCGACGGCCGTCACGGGCCTCTGTGATTCGTTAAGAGCGGTATGGATCATCTCCAGCCCTGAAGACACACAAGACTCGTCGCGTACTTTGGATCTGGTACGGGTTCTATCCTCTTTCCCCGCCACGTCGGGCGGAAGACTTAAGTGGACAGGCCCTCGTGGCGGCGTCAGTGCAAGGCTCGCGGCTTCGCGAACAGCAATCGGCGTTCCGTGACCGTCCAACCGAACTGAACTCTTGCTGATTGGTGAGAAAACCTCGCTGAGGGGAAGGTTTTGCTTGTTGCTTCTTTCGTTGAGGGCGTCCGGCGTCCTAGCGGAGAAGTACAGTAGCGGGTCACGGTCCAACCAGGCGCTTGCTACCCCCAAGACCGCGTTGCAGGCCCCTGGGCCCAGCGTCGACAAGCACACGCCGGGGACACCCGTGAGGCGTCCCGAAACACCAGCCATGAACGCGGCGGCGGCTTCGTGGCCGGTCAAAACAAACTCGATTCCATTCGTTTCGAGCGCCTCGATCAGCTCGACGATCTCACCCCCGGGGTGTCCGAAGGCACGGCGCACGCCCAGCTCGTACAATTCGTGAGCGATTGCTTCGGCGCAAGTCATTGTTTCTCCAGGCGGGGAAAAACCGAGCGGGCCTTCACTCCGCCATCAACGTGGCCGCTCCGATAGCGCAAGCGCACCCCAAGGTCTGCGTGGTTGTGATCGATTCGTTCAACACCCACCACGCAAGCAGGACCGTCAGAACGGGATAAGTTGAGACCAATGCCGTCACGACCGCGGCCTTTCCGCCTTGGCTGAACGCTCGGTAGTAGAAGTAGTTGCCCAACCCGCCCGTCAGTCCCCCCAAGACCGAGTAGAGGAATCCTTGCTCATCCCAAACCACACGGAAACCCAAGTACATCAAGATGGGAATCGTAGCCAGTGTAAAACCGATCGTTTCCCAAACCTTTGCGCCCAAGGTCGACATCCGTCCGGTCCCCAACTTCGAAAGGACCGACCACGAACCCCACAGCAGCATCGTCACAAGCGAGAACGTGAGCCAGTTTTCCATGAACTTACAGACTGAACAGGAAGATTGCGATGAACGCCAGTCCCACGCCGATGGACTGCCGGAGGCTGAGGCGCTCTCGCAGAATCAACAAGGCGAGCCCAAGTGTCACCACCGGGTAGAGCGCGGTCAGAGGAACAACGACGGAGGCTTTTCCACGGGCCAACGCCCAGTAGAAAAACAGAGCCGCCAATTGGGCAACCACGCCCGCGATGCACGGTATGGAGGCCGCCCGTGAGCGGAGATCTCTTGGGAAGCCAAGAACCCAAGCGATACCGAAGGTGATCGGCACATAGCCGACGACCCACCAGACGGCCACGCTCGTGCCCGGCAGTGTGTTCGCGGCCATCTTCGCCGAAAAGCTACAAACCCCGAACACTCCCCACGCCAGAGTGCAGGAGACCAGCCAGGAGCTCGGCGATGGCTTCGGCAACTCTGAAAACCCTGGCGATTGATCCATGTTGTTCCTCCGTAACTTTGCCGCGTGCTTCCCTTCAACACAGGTACGGCTGATTGGGAACTGCCTTCATCAGGTCCAACCATTCAAGATGCGAAACGGCGACCTTTTCTGGATGCGACTTGCTGCGCACGAGCAACCCGGGCACGTCACGCCCCGTGGGCATGGCGGGGTCACAGTATCGTATATCAAGACTCCAGCGGATCCTCGACGTGCGATTGGGATACGACCGGTGAATCGTCTTGTGTTGGAAGACCACGACGTCACCCCTGCGCGCGGGACAAGCGAGTCGCCGCCCTGCCGGCAGATCCTCTTCGCGAATGCCGATGTGACCGTCCGGGTAGCCGGCGATTTGAACGTGTTCCTTCAAACCCTCCAAGTGACTTCCCTCGATGACCTCCAGGCATCCATTGTCAACCGTCGCATCCACGAGGGGGATCCAGAAGTTCACCATGGACGTTTGCGCGGCTTCAGGCTCGAGGAACGCCAGGTCCTGGTGCCACGGGATCTCGGATCGTGACTCCATAGGCATTTTCGCCTGCAGGTTGTACTGCGGATGGGCCAAGAGTTCCGGTCCGATCACAGACTCGACGGTGTCAAGAATCGCCTTCTGCGTGATGATGGCAAATAGACCGGTGGTCTTCAGGTGCTTGCCCGTAACCGCCCTCTTGATCTGTGAGCCGTCGTCCATCGCGTCTATGATTCGGGCCAGACGTGTTTCGAAAGGCTGATCCTCGAAGAGATCAGGTAGTCGCCCCTGTTT
>Ga0310124_10001817_pt1 | contig 14759 bp, 15 predicted proteins | sample CB11b_AW_Bot5_MG_FD_203507 | JGI IMG/M metagenome (GOLD analysis project Ga0310124, IMG submission 203507) | Marine microbial communities from Western Arctic Ocean, Canada - CB11b_AW_Bot5 | ecosystem: Environmental > Aquatic > Marine > Oceanic | place: Canada: Western Arctic Ocean | collected...
CTAGCTTTACCCACAATAGCTACTGCCAGCGTGTGCCCGACGGTAAGACGGTGATCCACAACACGACGACCGAAGACGATGTGAACAAGAGCACGCCGTCCGATCTCGCACTGATCGGCGACGCCCGGCTCACCATCGAGGCCATGATCGACGAGATCAAGGGTCAGATCGGTGAGGGCGGCCGTGATACCGGCGTGGCTGCCGAGATTGCAGCCGTGAAAGCGGAGTGGATGAAGGAGTGGCAGCCGATGCTCGAGGTGGCCGATGAGCCGCTCAGCCCGTACCGCGTCATCTGGGAGATCGAGAACAACATCGACCAGGAAAACAGCATCGTCACGCACGACGCCGGTGGGCCTCGTGACGCCATGGTCCCGTTCCTCACAGCGACGGTCCCACACAGTTACATGGGCTGGGGTAAGACGACTCACCTGGGCTTCGGAATCCCGGCGATGATCGGTGCAAAGCTGGCCAATCCGGACAAGTTCTGCCTGAACTACATGGGCGACGGCGCGTTCGGCATGTCCGGACTAGACGTTGCGACCGCTGCCAAGGCTAACCTTCCGATCACCACGGTTCTGCTGAACAACGGCGGAATGGCGACATACCCGGGCGGATTCCCGGTGGCTCGCGAGCAGTACGACGTGTCGTTCATGGCCGGCAACTACGCGCAGATCGCGGAAGGCATGGGCGCCACAGGGATTGTGGTCTCCAAGGTCGCAGAGATGGGGCCGGCGATTAAGAAGGCCCGACAGTTGAACTCAGAGGGCAAGACGGTCTTGATAGACGTTCACTCCAACTTCGAGGCCAAGAAGTCCCGGTTCTAAAGCGAACTTCGACGCTGGTGGTCCGCCCCTGGGAAGCCTCCGGGCGGGCGCTGGCAGCGTGCACTGAACCAGACACCGTCCAAGGTCGTTGCAGCAACATCGTCGTAGGTGCGGATAGCGATCCGCCGTAGGGGCCGGGCCACTGCCCGCCCCTACGTTTGCCTCGACGGCGTGGCATTCTAATCAGTGGCAGGTAAGGGGACGAAGTGCATGCCATTTTCGAACAACCCGATTGATGGGACAAAGATTCATTACCAGGCCGCAGGCTCGGGCCCTCCCCTGCTTCTGGTTCACGGGTTCAGCGGGTCCCTGCAGGGGTGGATCGATTGTGGGTACGTGGACGCGCTGAAGGCCGACTACCGGCTGGTCATGTATGACGTTCGTGCTCACGGCGACAGCGGCCACCCGCATGGGCTGGAGTCATACACGCCCGAGTTACATGTGAATGACGCACTTGCGGTGTTGAACGATCTTCGGATCGACCGGGCCCATTACTTCGGCTACTCGTTCGGCTCGTGGATCGGGTACTCGATCCTCAAGTACGCGCCTCGTCACATTCTTTCGTTCGTTGGCGGCGGAAGCGATCCGTACCACCGCAAGAGCGCCTTCGTGGGCAACATCATCGAGTCGCGAAAAGACGGGTTGAAGACAGCTCTGGCGGTTGCAGAAGAGCGGAACGGACGGATGTCAGACGCCGCCCGTACCAACTATCTCAAGCAGGACCCCGACGCCCAGATTGCGGCGATCACGGTTCGGAGCGATACCCCCGGTTTAAGTGAAGGACTCGGTTCGATCACGCAGCCCGTACTGGCGTTTGCCGGGACCGAAGATGGAAACCATGATTTCGTCAAGAAGGCCGCGGGCGAAATGCCGACTGCGTCATTCGTTTCGTTGGACGGCCTGGATCACGGACAGGCATTCCGGCGCAGCGACATCGTCCTGCCGCACCTAACGCAATTCCTAACTGGCGTTGAATCGGCAAGGGCGCTGGTCTGAGCGATGCGGAATCGTAGGGGCGTATGGGGCAATACGCCCAAGGGAAGGCCGTTACCCGCCCCCTACAGTGCTCATGCCGCGGTAAACGCACCTCACCGGTTCTCGAAGGGCCGGCGTTCAAGGCGGTTACTCCCGCTACGCCCTACGGAGCGCTGACCGTTATCTCGTGCATCGCGTGGTGGCGGTTGTGGGTGTACGGGCGGACTTCTTCGGCCCAGCGGCCCTTCTCCGAGGCGACGGCCCACGCATCGCTACCCGTGATGGCAGGGTCCTCGACCTCGTAGTAAGCGATGTAGGTCGGCTCGCCGGCGCCTACCTCTTTTAGCTCGCCACCGATGGCCAGCGAGGCCGGCTGCTTTTTACTGCGGGACACGGAGATCACCCCGGGCACTTTCATCAGCTCAGGGATGTGCTCCGTGTCATACACCTCGTTGAATATGGCGTCTTTATCCGGATCGACATCCATGCTGACGACGAAGACATATCGGGTCTTGAACGGCATTTCTGGCTCTTTCCTCGGTTCCTGTAATTCTGAATCGAGTTCAGGTTCCGTCGCTATTAACGTTGTCAGAGTCACTGTATATCGATTACGCCAGATTGGCGTCGTCAATAGGCCACCTGGATTTCCTGTGCGTCGTTCTTGGCGCGAGACTTGTCACATATGCCAGAACGACTTCAGAAAATTCTCTCCTCGGCGGGCGTCGCATCACGGCGTAAATCTGAGGAGATGATCGAACAGGGCCGCGTCGCAGTTAACGGGGTTACGGCGACCGTCGGAGATCAGGCGGAAACCGGCGTCGACGTAATCACCGTGGACGGCCGGTCGATCTCGGCTCAACGCAAACGATACCTAGTGCTGAACAAGCCGCAGGGCCACGTCACGACGCTGGCCGACCCGCAGGGCAGGCCGACGGTTGCGGACCTAGTCGATGTCCCTGAGCGGTTGTTCCCGGTGGGTCGACTCGACTACGACACCGAGGGTTTGCTAATCCTGACAAATGATGGCGATTTCACTCAGCGCATTACCCATCCAAGCTACGAGATCGAGAAAGTCTACGTGGCCCGTGTTGCAACCCCGATCGGTCTGCGTGCACTTGACCTACTCAGGACAGGCGTGCAGTTGGAAGACGGCATGTCAGCGCCGGCCAAAGTCCAAATCGTGTACCGGGACCAGAGGACGGTCGAGCTGACAATCCATGAGGGTCGAAACCGGATGGTCCGTCGGATGTTGGCTGCGGTAGGTTCCCCCGTCACAGGGCTGATCCGCACGCGAATCGGTCATTTAACACTGGGCGACCTTCCAACAGGCAAGTGGCGTGAGATGACGGCGGTCGAGGTAGCAGGATTGCAGGGCGAAGTCACAGCGCCAGGAAGACCGGCACCAGCGACACGCATGAGATCCACGAGATCACCGAGGCCAGTTGGTCGAAGGAACGATGACCGCAGAGCCGGTTCAACAAATCGAGGCGCACGCAGCCACCGTTAAAGACGATATCGAGTGGGCTGGCGGAGTAATTCTCTGGATGGAGACCATAAATGACCATTATCCAGCGCAGGATTTTTTACGGAAACGTCGGTTCAGCCGGTGAACTGGTGACCTGGGCACACGACATGTACGAGGTGATCAGGGTGCACAGCCCGGAAATACCCTTCCGAGTGTTGTCCGACTACCAGAGCGGCAGGACCGATCGAGTGGTCGTTGAGATTGAGATCGAAAGCATGGCCCACCTGGACGCCACGCTCGAAAAGACGATGGCAGATCCGGACACCCAGGTACGATTCGCGAGCGTGTTCGGCCGATTGAAGAACCTGATCGATCATGCCGAGGTGGAGCAGTGGACCATTAGTTAGGCCTGCCCGTTCGATCACGAGGACCCTGTAAAGGTCGTTCGCGCCAGCATTAGGTATCAGTTAAGGACCGAATTTGGTGCCGAGGGCGGGATTTGAACCCGCACGCCCTAATAGGACAGCGGATTTTAAGTCCGCCGCGTCTGCCATTCCGCCACCCCGGCACACGATCCAGATTACGTTTGATTTAACCAAATGGCGATATCAAACGTTGCGTCCAAAACACTTTTGACAGCCAATATGACACTCCCAAGGTTCAGGACACTGCAAATATTGTCGCACTAACCCACTCTGTTGCATCCCTTAGCAGTTCAGGGCATTTATTTGGTGCTAAGGCAACAACTTCGCACCAAAACGGGCGCACAGCTCAAAAATTAGACAGCGCATGGATACACCCGCACACCCCCTTTTTTTGCACTATCCCTGCCTCGACTTCAGGCCCACGGCTCCAGTGAGTCGTCCCGGTCCATCCAGGCTAGTCGGGGTAGTCGCATTCCTGTTACATGACCATCGGCGTTTGTTACCAGCGCGATCTCTGGTTTCTGGAGCGCGGGCGTGTCAATCGCCAGGAAGAACGGGTCGGACTCGCTGGCAGGCAAGAGGCGGGCGCCGTTGCGGAATGCGCCTCTTCGGGAGCGCAGGATTAGCTCGCCGGATTCTTCCGTTATCTGGAGTCGGCCGTGCGTTCTTATGGGCCGGGAGTTGGTGAGCTTCCCGGGCGGCATCGAGTAGACGCCGGGGGCTGCTGCTAGGACTTTCGGGTCGAGCACCACATCGGGTAGCTCCGGAACAGGAGCACCAAGGACTGATCTCAAGATCTGGCTGTACACCTCGCCCGAGACGTCCAGCGAGCCGTTGATGTGCACCATCATTCCAAGGTTTCGGCCACGAATGATAGTCAGATCGGTGTTCCAACCGCCTGCGATTCCGCCTCCGTGCCCGAAGACGAACTCTCCGAACTGGTTGGAACGGAAGAACGAGAGGCCGAGGCTTCCCATTCGGTCGTCCGGGCACCACTGCGGCTTGAGCATCTCGGCAAACGTTTCCGAGCGCACGATGCCCGCTCCGTTGCGAAGAAGGGCCGAGGCGTATCGGGCCATGTCCGGGATGTTGGAGTGCACGGCACCAGCAGCCCGCCCATTCACGTAGGTCCACTCTCCGCGAATGTTGTAGCCGTCCACCGTTTCTCCGGTGTTGTCCTGACCGAAAATCTCGAGCTGGTCCATGTCCTCGTGGGTCGGCGCGTGATGGTAGCCCGTGGTGAGCCGTTTGGCCGGCCGATCGTAGTTGTCTGTGACGGTCATACCGAGCGGTTCGAAAATTCGACGTTCAAGCACCTCCTCGATGGTGACGCCTTCCGCGCGGGCGACGATCTCGCCGACAAGCATCCAGCCATGGTTGGCGTAGTGCCATTTCGTCCCGGGTTGGACGTCTATCGTTATGCCGTCCGGGTACTTCTCAGGTATCGGCGGAATGTCCGGGCCGTCCGACCACAGAACACTCAGGGGGTCGGCGATATCGGTCTCGGTGGGCGCTTCTCCGATACCACCGGTATGCGTGAGCAGATGCCAGAGCTTGAGGTTATCGCCGTGGCCGTTTAGCTGAAGGTCCGGCAGCAGATCGACAACCCGGTCGTTCGGCGACAACTTCCCTTCATCGACGAGCGCCATCGCGCAGAGACAAACCATCGTCTTGGTGATCGAGCCGATGCGCTGATGCAGGTTCGGGTCTTGGTCTCTGCGGGACTCGATGTCCGCCCAGCCGAATCCTTCTGCGTACACAAGGTCATCGCCGGATACGACGCCTACTGAGAGGCCAGGCAGGTGAAACTCCTCCAGCAGCCGTTTGGCGGTTTCGGAGATTCGTGCCGGGTCGATGGATTGTTGTGATGACATGACCACAGCCTACATGTGAATATTTTTGACGATCAACAATCAGAGCGAATGTCGGTGATGGAAACGCTCCCACCACAGGCAGTCGCCGAAGAGTTCACGGAACGCGCTAACAAGTCGGGCGCTACGCACAACGGAATTATGGTGGTGGCCGCAGTGCTCCCAACTGATCCCGTCTCGGCAAATGGCACTCCAGGCGCGAACGCCACCCTTCTTGACGATTGTAGGTTCGGACAGAACTTCGCTAGCGCGGCTCGAAGGCGTTCGCCTTCGGGTTAGACACGCCGCTCACCCATGAAAGTGAACCAGCCCGTCATTCCGAACGAATATGGTTTGACGGGTGGTGGTCCTCGATTCGGGGTGACTGTACGATGGCTTCCGTTTCCACGTCCTGGTATCGCCGGTAATCCCACCCTTTATGACCGGAGGACTCTTGACCCATCCTGATTTCATGGCCGATTTCTTCTTTATCCGACACGGAGAATCAGAGTCAAACCTTACCGTCCATGGCGGCCTCGCCGCAGGTTTGAATTTTGACGCTCCGCTAACCGAACGCGGTCACAAGCAAGCTTTCGCTGTTGGAGAACGGCTCGCTGCCGAGGGCCGGACGTTTGACCGAATCTATTCGTCGAGCATGGTTCGCACCGTCCAGACCACACAGGGCATGCTGCAGGGCATGGGGATCGGCGAAACAGCGTTTGAACAATCCGGCGACATCATCGAGCGTCAGGTACCTGAATGGCGCGGGCGGCCCGTCACCGAGGTCCACACTCCTGAGGTGAAGCTGCTCATGGCAGAGAGCGGCAAGTGGTTCAAGCCGGGCGATGGCGAGTCACACAGGGAGGTGGAGCGGCGATTCTCAAACTGGCTGGAGGACGAGTTGTTGTTCAACGATGATTTTGTAGGACGCCCTGGGAGGCAACGGGTCGCAATCGTCAGCCACGGACTGGCCCTTCAGGCGTTGTTCCACTACATCATGGGATTTAACGACGGGCTAGTCGGCCGGTTCCCCCTTAACAATACGTCGATATCCCGTTTTCGATTTAACAATCTGGGCTGGTTCCCGATCTCGATCAACGATGCCACGCACACAGAGGCCCTCGGCGACATACTGCGGGAAGGTGGTCGTAGCTGAGGAGGAGCGTTCTGATCTGTTGAGTGTGGCGTTCTCTAGAACGACATCACCCGAATGCCGGCATTTCGACCGCACCTAGACATCCGCCACGCCGCCATCTAGAGCATCCCATGACCCGCCTTGATAGTCGTCATCCGGGTATGGCCTGCTTGCGATCACATCTTCGTCCAGGTCGACCCCCAGCCCCGGCGCCGTTGGAAGTTCGAAGTAACCATCTTTGATGACAAGCGGCGTTTTCTGAACGAGATCGTGCCACGGCATGTCTCGAGCGGTTTCAAGAATAAGGAAGTTCGGAGCGGCGGCGCAGACGTGGAGCGATGCAGCAACGGACAAAGGCCCAGCGGGATCGTGCGGGGCGAACTTGATGTACTCGGTCTCCGCCATCGCTGCGATACGGCGCAGCTCGGAGATCCCACCGGCGTGGCAGATGTCCGGCTGAACCACATCGACAAGCCGTCGGTTGATCAATTCCTTGAAGCCCCATCTGAAGAACAATCGCTCACCAGTGGCCAGATCGGTGCGCAGGTTGGCGTTTCTAAGTGTCTGCAGTGTGTCCAGGTTGTCCGGAGCTGTTGGCTCTTCAAAGAAAAGCACGTCGAACTCCTGAACGGCTTCGATCTGCTTGATGGCGATCGTTGGCCGGGAGCGGCCGTGGTTATCGATCATGATCTCTCCGTCCGGTCCAAGTCTCTCCCGCATGACCCTGATTTTCTCCCGCAGGGCCTCCACAACGTCCTTCTCACGAAATGAGCTTTCACCCACCTGCCATCCAGCACACTTGTACGCCGTAAAACCGGCCGTCGGGTCCTGCGATGCCGGATCAGGCCTTAGATCCTCCCAGTGACCGTAGGCGCGCACGCGGTCACGGACCTGACCTCCCAGTAATTTGTACACCGGCTGGTTGTACACCTTGCCAGTCAGGTCCCATAGCGCCTGGTCTATGCCACTAATAGCAGAGCCGAGGATTACACCGGCGCGCCAGAAAAAGTGGCGGTACATGATCTGCCAGTTGCGCTCGATCTCTGTCGGATCTCGTCCGACGAGCGCCTTTTCCAGGACGTGGACTGAATCTTCGACCGCCCGCTCATGTCGCTCAAGTGTGGCCTCGCCCCAGCCATGAACGCCTTCGTCTGTCATCACCTTCACGAACAACCAGTTCCGTCCGCCGCCCTGCATCTTGAAGGTCTTGATCTCGGTGATTTTCATCTTGAGGTCCTGAAATGTTGGGGATTCTGGAGTTGCCCGGCCGTTGACTATCGAATCTGTCCAGATTCCTACGTCTCACTACCGATTATCGACTCGTAGGAGCGGGGAGATTGGATACGAATCCATGCGTCTGACTCAAGTGTCCGGACCAGGTTTTCATCCATACCGAGCGCCTCCGCAACCTCATTTGGCGTGGCAGGACGCCCATTTAAGACGCCGAGCCTGAGCACCATAACCTCTCGCTCTTGCTTATGAAGCGATGCTAGTGCGGCGTCCACGAACGCGATCGCTGCTTTGGCCGAGATGCTGCGGGAGTGGCCGTCTGCAGCGCGAAACAGTCGGTCCATCGTCTTGGTACGCCCCATCATCAACAATCGCGTGGAGGCGGCCGATTTCGCCCGGGCATCGCCACGTCCAAGGGCCGGTATCTGGTTACGAGCTACAGATTCAAGGCAGAGCCAACCGGGCCGTTCTCGCGACTGCCTGAGACCGCTCACCCCGAGCGCCCAGGAATCTGGGTTATCGCTTTCAAGAAGACCACGCAATACACCGATGGCGTTGCGCTCATTCAAGTCTCCAAGTGAGATCGCCGCCCGGGACCTGATCGAGGCGTCTGGATCTTTGAGTTCCACTTCCAGTCGCTGGACGCGCGCCGCCGTATCAGAGCCCAGCTCGCGTGCGACCCGGATGAGGTGTGCGCCTTCTCCCTCAGAGAGTGCCGCGCCAAGAGCCGCAATGTCATCCCCGGCCGGGGCTGGACTAGTATTCCCAATGGCAGATGTGTCTTCAGATTCGGCCAATCAGTTATCGCCCTCGTTCCCGGGAACATTGCCTGCACTACGCCGGTTCTGCAGCCAATTTCATCGTGAAATAGCAGGTTAATGGCAGTAAATATCGACGGCCGAGTCTAGCACGATACGGATTGGATCCCCGGGACATCTAGGGAACACTACTGAAGACTCAAAACCCGCCGTACGCCACTCCCCGGACAGATGAACTCGGGCCGGTCGCCTGAACGAAATACGGGTTTGACCGAGCGCACGGCCCGTCGTATCTTCGCTCAGTGCTGAAGACGCGCTCCGCCCGTCCTTAGATCGGCTCCGGCCGGGCGACATACGCCGGCAATTATCCAGATTTCCGCCCTTAGATACGAGGAAAACCCGATGAAGATCACGGGGATCAAACTTCGAAAATTGCACGGAACGATGGAGTTCCGGGGCGAGTTCTGGGAGGAGCGACTGATCCAGCCGCTCGACATTTACCCGGAGTACAAGGTCCAGGGTCCGGCCTGGCTGCCGAAGATCGACGACAACCACTACGCCATGACCTCAACTTTTGTGGAGATCGAGACCGATGGCGGCGTCACTGGCATCGGTGGGCCGATCGACGGCGCCCAGTCCTACATAATCGCCACGTCGCTGAGCAAGATCATCGAGGGCAAGGACCCGACCGCAAACGAGCTGCTCTGGGACCAGATGTTCCGAGCCTCGGTCCACGGACGCCAGGGCGAGACGATGATGGCGATCAGCGCCATCGACTGCGCCCTCTGGGACCTGCGCGGCAAGATCTACAACGCGCCCGTCGTCAGCCTGCTCGGCGGACCGACACGTACCGAGATCCCGGCATATGCCAGCATGCTCGGCTTCAACGTGGAAGACCCGACCCTGGTCCGCGAGCGCGCACTCGAGTACAAGTCGAAGGGATACCGGGCGCAGAAGTGGTTCTTCCGCCACGGGCCGATGGATGGGCCGGAGGGCTTCAAGAAGAACGTAGAGCTGGTGCGCACGCTCCGGGAAGCGGTGGGCGACGATGACGACATCATGCTCGACTGCTGGCTCAGCTGGAACCTGACCTACACGAAGCAGATGGCGGAACAGATCGAGGAGTTCCACCCGCGCTGGCTTGAAGAGACGGCCATGCCGGACCGCATCGACACCTACTCTGAGATCCGGGCCAGCACGACTATCCCGCTCTCGGGCGCTGAGCACGAGTACACGCGCTGGGGCTTCAAACGATTCGTCGACGCCGGCGCACTGGACGTCATTCAGCCGGACATCTACTGGGCGGGCGGGATTACAGAGACCGTCAAAATAGCGACCTATGCATCGATCCATGACTTGCAGTGCATCCCGCACGGCCACTCAAGCCAGGCGAACGCACATTTCTCTTGCGCCATGGTACCGACGCTCACACCGATTCAGGAGTATCTGGTGAAGTGGAACACGATCCACCAGTGGTTCCTGAAAGACCCGATCGTGCCGCAAAACGGCGTCGTCCACGTGTCTATGGAACCCGGCATGGGAATGGAGCTGGATCCCGACAAAATCGAGTCAGAAGAGGAGGTCGAGTTCTAAGACCTGTTGTAGGGAGCGCGTTGGGGAGGCTCGCTCCGACCGGATGCGGCGCCACGGTATTGGACGCGGCAACAACACGGGCACAAAGACAGTTTGGAGACAGATCCACCGGGCGCATCCCCAGAGATTCTTTAACTCCGGCTGGCTCCAGATGCCACCGGATCCGTTCTGCCCGAAACTGCCATGCCGGCCCTAGAATACCTGCGTGAAAATCTTTACCCACCCTCGCCCAGCGCATCTGCGCATCGCTCTGTCATCGGCAATTGCACTGGTTGTGCTGTTCATCGGCGGCGGCGGCGAAAAGGTTCAGGCGCATGGGTCGGGTACCGAGATATTCAGGCAGGTAGACGGGCCTTTCGTGATTGCAGTCCGCATCTTGCCGTTACAACCTCTCGTGGGCAAACTCCACATCACGGTGACTGTGGACCTGCTTGAGACCGGCGAGCCTGTAGAGGACGCGCGCATACGAATCACGGGCCGCCACCAGGTCGGCTCCGCAACGCCGCAGTTCAGTCCAGGCCTGAACATCCCGACCGATCGTCGTTTTTACGATGCGAACTTTGATCTTGATGACGCCGGGGTGTGGGATTTTGAGGTAGAGGTGGCGTCCGATGAGGGCGAAGGCAGAATCGTAACGCCCATCTCAATAGCAGGACGTGTTCGGGGAGATTCGCTCGGCATTCCCGGGACGATGATGTTTATCCTGGTCAGCGCCGCCCTGTTCGGTGGAGCGGGCTGGATTACCTACACGGCCCGTAAGAATGCCCGCATTCGTCGAGAGCGCGCCGGTCGCGCCTGAACTCCTGAATTATGGCGCCTAGACCAGGAGCCGGCGGCGCAATAATCGGGTGGCGATCGGGTAAAACACGAGTGCCGCCACGATGAGATACAGCAACGACCAGAGCAACCCCATGTGGAGATCACCCGTCGAAAGAGCGCGCGCAATCCGAACCGGGTGAGTGAGCGGCAGCGCCCATGCGATCGGCTGGACCCAGATCGGCAAAGTACTGATCGGGAAGAACGTTCCGCTGAAGAAGAACAACGGCGTGCCAACCATCGTGAACACCAGCGTCAACATATGAGTGGACGGAGCTATGGCCGCAGCAATCAGGCCGAATCCGCCAAACATGAATCCGGTGAGCAGGCCGATTCCAAGGATGCCGACCGCCCACGGCGATTCAACAAGTCCGGTGACTGTCGCAAAGGCCAGCACCGCGGCCGTGGTCATGAGCGCCCGCGTTGCACCCCAGGTGATCTCGCCAAGCGCAAGTTCCCGCATAGAGACAGGCGCGGCAAGGATGCTGTCGTAGATCCGGTTGGTCTGAAGCCTGCGGTACGCACCCCACGAGCACTCGAACAACGCATGCCACATCGCGTTCCCGACGACGATCCCCGGAGCGACAAAGACCGCGTACCCAACGCCCCCGTCCCGTATTTCCACGTCGCCAACGAGTTTTCCGATCCCGAACGCTACCGCCGCCAGGATGAATACCGGCTCCAGAATAATGCCGGTCATCTCGACCATCCAGCCGCCTTTGAATGCCGTGTAGTGGCGTAGCCAGACTCCGACGACACCACGCGTCCTGAAGTCCACCCTTCCCGTTGCGCGGCGTTCCGCCAACGACTCATTCATCGCGTAATCCCCTCCCCGTCAGTGACAAAAACACGTCTTCCAGATTGGGCGGCCGAAACGACACTCGTGCCCCGGAAATTTTTGTCAGGTCCGCCCTAGTGTCGTTCGCTCCACGCACGGTGAAAATGGCGCCTATTTCAGCGACTTCGTAATCCGTCTCCTTCAATTGGCGGTGCACTGAATCACGCTGGCCCGCTTCCGGCCTTACCTGCGCGACATCGGCGCCCGCACGCTCCCTGATCAGTTCTTCCGGGGTGCCGGCGCCCAGGATGCGACCCTCGTCCATGATCACGAGCCGGTCACAAAGAATCGCCGCCTCTTCCATGTAATGGGTGGACATCACGACGGTTACGCCGGAATTTTTGAGGACAGCAAGCTGCTCCCAGACGCGGTTCCTGCTGCTGGGATCAAGGCCGGTCGTTGGCTCGTCAAGGACGACCAGCCGCGGCCGCGACACGAACGCCCTTGCGATCGTCAATCGCCGTCGCATACCGCCCGACAGGTCGTCCACGGAGTCGCCGCCACGTGATTTCAAGTCAAAAAAACCCAGCACTTCGTCCGCCCGGCGGGCCGCCATCTTCCGGTCCAGGCCGAAGTAGAAACCGTATATCGTGAGGTTGTCCCGAACGCTGATGTCCGGGTCAAGGCCATCGTGCTGCGATACGACGCCGATCACGTCTCTGATCGAGCGCGGGTTTGCCGTAGCGTCTATGCCATCGATCTCGAGTTGCCCGGAAGTCACGGGGGACAGCCCGCTCATCATCCTCAGTGTGCTGGTCTTGCCAGCCCCGTTAGGACCGAGCATGCCGAAGGTCTCGCCGCGCTTGACCTCGAACGAGATTCCGTCAACCGCGGTGAAGTCGCCGAACTTTTTCACAAGTCCGGCGGCGCGCACCATCGGTTCACTGTTTGATGTCTGATCAGCGGTCACGACAGCCCGTTACTGGCACGCCGGTGTGGCGTGCGCGATGAAAATCGGCGGAAGGAAAGATGATATCGCGACAAACCGCCAACCGGGTCCCGTGTGGAAGCGATTTCAACGGTGTCACTACGGGCGCTTGACCTTATATTCCAGCGAGTGCTAGTTTGCCCTTAATAAACCCTCATTTCAGGGTATACAGAACAGGACCAATTCACGACCATTCAAGGGGGTGTCACGATGGCTGAATCAACAGGCCAGGTATACGATTTCCAGGAAGGTTCGCCTTCCCCGACCGACCGCGGACCGGCGACAGAAGCCGCTCCGTTCATCGCTGTTGTCGAACGGCTTAAGACACGGGTCCGCAGCGCTAAGCTCAAGGACCACGGCGAGGTTCTTGAAGATCTCCAGACGTGGATAGACCGTGCGTTGCGCGGCGAGATGAACATCGCTCGTGACGGCGACACCATTTCGGAGACGCTTTCCACGAACGTTGACGAGATGGTCGCCTCCCGGACGGTTTTGCGCAGGGTCGCATCTCCGTTGCTCGGACTTGGCATCCTCTACCTCGCGCTCGCAGGTCTAACGATATGGACCGTCGCAGCAGACATCCTCTTCCTGGGCGCATCGCTTAGCGTGCCGATGGCTGCGATCATCATGGGTGTCATCGGTAGTTCGTTCGTTGTACTTATTCGAACGGTCACGTTCCAGCACCAGCAGACTGAACGCGGCGCACTACTGTTCACCGGTCTTGCCAGGCCGCTGGTTGGTGGCGTGCTTGCACTCGGAGTATTTGCGCTGTTCGGCTCCGGCATCGTCTCGCTACCGATCGTGTCCGATCAGGAGACCAGCACTTTCATCGACTTCCTCGCCTTCCCGGGTAGCGGGCCGGGCCTGGTTGTCGGTCAGCTAGCGCTGTTCTCCTTCGCGTTCCTCGCCGGTCTGCTTGAGGGCTTTATCGTCCCGTCAGCCGGACGAACCGCAGGACGGATGATTCGCAGGACCGGCTAGCCGAAGGCTTGCAGACTCCAGATAAAAGTAAAGAGGCCGGTCGAAAGACCGGCCTCTTTTCATGTGGATCATCCCCGGCAGACCGCTTTGCTTTGCTAAACTCGATGCCGGGTTTCACCCATCCTTATCTCGTTAATAGTTTTCTGGTCCTCTCCAGCGGATGGCCGGACTCCGGAACGGACTGATATTGGCCGACGAACTGACAACGCCAGACTTAACCGCGGACGATGTCCGCCACATTGCCGCACTGACTCGTCTCGGGTTATCCGACGACGAGATCGAGTTGATGCGCGGGCAGCTTTCGAGCATCCTCAAGGTGTTCGAGTCCTTGCAGCAGATCGATACCGAAGGCGTCGAGCCGACGGGGCACACCACAGAGGTGCGAACGGTGCTTCGTGAAGATGAAGCCGCTGAATCACTCCAACGTGATGGCATCCTCAAGAACGCGCCGGACTCCGAAGCCGGTTATGTGAAGGTGCGGCCGATTCTTGGTTAATTCTGGGGCTAGTAATGGATCGGACCTGACGGGGCTCACGGCGCACGAGGCACAGGAATTTCTAACTTCAGGCAAGGTCTCTTCCGTAGAGCTGACGAAGGCCGTGCTGGCGCGGGTCGACGAGCTCGAACCACAGATCCACAGCTACATCACCGTGACTCGCGAAGAAGCGCTGGCGGCAGCCAGAACGGCTGACGAGGCGCGCTCGGCCGGCAAGGCTGAAGGTCCGCTCGCCGGCATCCCGGTGATGGTGAAAGACAATCTTTCTACTGAGGGCGTGCCGACCACCGCGGGTTCGAAAATCCTGCTGGGTTACATACCTCCTTACGATGCCCACGTCGTGAGTCAGCTTCGTTCCGGCGGGGCCGTGATCATCGGAAAGGGCAACCTGGACGAGTTTGCGATGGGCTCGTCCACCGAACACTCGGCGTTTGGCGCGACCCGG
>Ga0310124_10001819_pt1 | contig 14755 bp, 10 predicted proteins | sample CB11b_AW_Bot5_MG_FD_203507 | JGI IMG/M metagenome (GOLD analysis project Ga0310124, IMG submission 203507) | Marine microbial communities from Western Arctic Ocean, Canada - CB11b_AW_Bot5 | ecosystem: Environmental > Aquatic > Marine > Oceanic | place: Canada: Western Arctic Ocean | collected...
GCGGGGAGTCGTTCTTGAGAGTGGCCTTGAGTTGGTCGAGCGTCATGAGGGCGTCTCTGGGTTTCGGCGTGCATCGAGTTCAGCCGCGGAGTTTCGCGTGGACGGTGTCGACGACGGTATCGAGTGGGATTCTCTCCTGTTGCAGCGAGTCACGGTCCCGCAGTGTCACGGTTCCATCCTCGGCGGTATCCCCATCGATGGTAACGCAAAACGGGGTCCCGATTTCATCCTGCCGTCGGTAGCGGCGTCCGATGGCTCCCTGTTGATCGTAGACCGAGGCGATGCCGGCCTGCTTGAGTTCCTGGTAGAGTCGTCCGGCGGTTTCGGGCATGCCTTCTTTCTTGATCAGCGGGAACACGGCCACTTTGACGGGTGCCAGCTTGGGGTGGAACTTCATCAGCACGCGGCTCTTCAGGTTCCCCTTCTCGTCGGGCTGTTCATCTTCATGGTAGGCCTCGCACAGGAATGCCAGCGTGGCCCGGTCGGCTCCGGCGGCCGGTTCGATCACGTGCGGAGCGAACCGTTCCCGGCTCTGGTCGTCGAAGTAAGTCAGGTCCTTGCCACTGCCGCGGTGTCGTGGTTGTCCGTGCTCGTCGGTTTCTACGACCAGTTCGTCACCTTCGCGGACCAGTTTTCCCTCCATGTGGCTCCTGAGGTCAAAATCGCCCCGGTGAGCGATTCCTTCGAGTTCCCCGTATTCACCTTCGGGGAGGAAGGGAAAGGCGTACTCGACGTCGGCGGTCCCGACGGAGTAGTGCGAGAGTTCATCGGGGTCGTGGTCTCTGAGGATCAGGTTGTCGCTGGTGATGCCCAGGTCGATGTACCACTGGAATCTCCGGTTCCGCCAGTACTCATACCACTGTCGCGACTGGTCGGGGTGGCAGAAGAACTCCATTTCCATCTGTTCGAACTCACGTGACCGGAACGTGAAGTTCCTGGGCGTGATTTCGTTTCTGAAGCTCTTGCCGACCTGTGCGATGCCGAAGGGGACCTTGACCCGGCTGCTGTCGACGACGTTTTTGAAGTTGACGAACATGCCCTGTGCGGTTTCGGGCCTGAGGAACGCGGTGTTGTCTTCTCCGGAGAGTGCTCCGATGATCGTCTTGAACATCAGGTTGAATTCACGAGGCTCGGTCAGTTGGCAATCCTCGTGTTCTCCGGGAATCTTGCTCGGCTTGCGTGGGCACTGGCTGGTGGCCACGTGATCTTCTCGGAAGCGGGCCTGGCATTCTCGGCAGTCGATCATCATGTCGTGAAACAGGTCGTAGTGACCCGAGGCCTTCCAGACCTGCGGGTGCATGATGATCGAGGTTTCCAGTCCGACCATCTGAAACGTGGTGACGGCTCCCTGTGGCACATCGAGTTCGTTGTGGTTGGTGACCATGTCGTTCCACCACGCCTCGCGGACATTGCGTTTCAGTAGTGCCCCGAGCGGCCCGTAGTCCCAGAACCCGCTGGAACCTCCGTAGATTTCCGACGAGGGAAAGATGAAGCCTCGCCGTTTGCACAGCGAGACGATGGTGTCCATGGTTTTCGGCATTCTGTCCTCGGTCGTCCTCAGGCGAGCACGCTGATGGTGTTGTCGTGAGAATTGAAGGTGGGGACCAGGTCGAGGGTGTCCCGCCGCGCGGCCAGCGCGATGTCGTTATCGAGGCCGAGTTGTCTGAGATTGCGGCCCCCGTGGCTGTCGCGGATGGCTTCGAGCAGTCCGTCGGGGTTCTGTTCGAGGTGTTGGTCGAGGTGTTGGTAGAGTCCAATGGCGATTCGGGTGGCGTCACAGGCGTGGGTGTCGATGCCCGCGTGCTGTCTCAGTGCCAACCCGATGGCACCGGCACACAGGCAGTCTTCGGCGGTGACCTGCCCATCGGTCCCGGCACAGACCAGGTGCACCTCCTGTTGCAGCTGCAGCAGCGTCTTGATGACGGCCTGCATGTTGCAGAAGGCGGCGACGAGCACGAGTTCGGCAGGGCGACACGATTCCAGGGCCTTTGTGCCGTTGGTGGTGGTAAAGACAATCGTGCGGCCAGCGACGGATTCGGGAGTAAATCGAGACGGCGAGTTGTCCAGGTCGAAGCCATCGATCCGGGTCCCGCCCCGTTCTCCGGCCAACAGCGGCGGCTGTCGGTGCAGGGAGTCGTTCGGGGAGTCGTTCGGGGAGTCGTGCGGCGGGGCCTGGCTGGCCAGGTGTCTCGCGGTGTCGACGTCGCTGCAGGTCCTGATGCTGTGGCAGCCGGCAGCCAGCGCGTGGGTGAGCGTGGTCGAGGCACGGAGCACATCGATCATCACTGCGACCGACCCGCCCAGCCGGTCGGGGTCGACGCTACCGGGCAGCAGGTGAATCCACAGCGTGGGCGTCATGCGGGGGATCATAGAAGCGGTTGACGGGAGCGGCAAGATCAGCGTTCGGGGTGTGCGGTGTCCCTGGCAGGCTTTAGACTCGACTCGAGGGGTTCTCCACGGGGAGGTGGAACGGGTCGGCGGTGAGCATGGTGACGCAACAGCATTGGACACGCCGCGAGGCCTTGGCGACGGCGGGCGGCCTGTTCGTCTTGTCGGGCCTGTCGGCATGCGATGCGACGACCCCACCGTCAGGCCAGACCTCCGGGGACGGCTCACAGCGAGGGTCACGACCTGCCGAGACGCCCCTGGAGGCCGCTTACAGCCGCAGACACGGCATCGACGTGCCGCGGACGGTTTTGGAGTGTCCCGGGGGTGCCTGCATCCTGCTGCACTTTCCTCTCCGCGAGGATTTCACTCCGGACTCGATGAGTGACCTGTTGTCGGGGCGACCCGGCACCGCTGAGGACGATGGCCAGATCGTCTCGGAAACGGGGACGGCGTGGCATGTCGAGCGGGTCGCCCAGTTGGCGCAGTTCAACTGCTGTACCTATGCCGCCGGCGACGTGATCGGGTTGGGTCCCGGCGACTGGTTGTGTGGCGAGGTCAATCCGTTGACCGACGGGACGAATCCGATGCAGGTTGTCCTGGAGAGTTATTACGAGCGGGTGGCGGAGTTTGCTCCACCGTTTTCGGATCGAGCGATCGAGTCGTTCGAGGCTTCGATGCAGCTGCGTGATGACGACGTGGTCTGCCTGGTCGGCAGCCGTGGCCCCGATTTCCCTCACGCAATGCGAGTCCGTCGTCGTGGCGATCGGAACTGGGTGGTGGGGAAGTTTGGTGAGGACCCCATCCTGTGGACGCCTCTGGGGACAGTCGGCGGAGCCTACGAGGGTCAATTCGACGCGGTCTGGGTGTTCCGTCTCTCGGAGCCGTCTTCGCGAGTCCCCTCGGAATCTCTGTAGAGGACGGGGTGTGACGGGGTGTTTCAGGAGAGCAGGAGTTCCAGGTCGTCCTTGGTGAGATTCTTGAGCACACTGCGATTTTCCAGCAGGATGGCATCGGCCAATTTGCGTTTCTTTTGCTGGAGCACGGTGATCTTTTCCTCGACGGTGCCTTCGCAGATCAGTCGATAGGCGAAGACCTGTCGGGTCTGGCCGACGCGGTGTGCCCGGTCAATCGCCTGCATTTCGACGGCGGGATTCCACCAGGGGTCGAGCAGGAAGACGTAGTCGGCGGCGGTGAGGTTGATTCCGAGGCCACCGGCCTTGAGGCTGATCAGGAACAGGCCGCAGTCGGGGTCCTGCTGGAAGTGGTCGATCCTCGCCTTGCGATCGCGGGTCTGTCCATCGAGGTATTCGTAGGCGAGGCCCTGTCGATCGAGTCTCTTGCGAACGATGGCCAGCATGCTGGTGAACTGTGAAAACACGAGTGCCTTGTGGCCTTCGGCGACGAGTTCTTCGAGCAGTGGTGCCAGGGTGTCGAGCTTGGCAGAGTCTCCGTCGACGAGGTCGGGGTTGAGCAATCCGGGGTGGCAGGCGACCTGTCTGAGCCTGAGCAGTGCCTCGAGCACGTGCATCTTGGAGGTGTTGAGTCCCTGTTCCTGGTGCATCCCCAGCAGGCTCTGGCGGTAGTGCTCGCGCATTTCGTCATACAGCCGCTGTTGTTCTTCTCCCATCTGGCACCGGATGGTCTGTTCGAACCGTTCGGGCAATTCGGCAGCGACTTCGGACTTGGTCCTCCGCAGGATGAACGGCGAGAGTCCCTGGCTGAGCAAATGCCGGTTACCGCTCTCTTCGCCGGTGAAGCGTCGAAACAGGGAGCTGCGACCGAGCATGCCGGGGTTGAGAAACTCGAAGATCGACCAGAGGTCGCCGAGGTCATTCTCGATCGGTGTCCCCGAGAGTGCCAGGCGGTGGTCGGCGTTGAGCAGTCTCGACGCCTTGGCGATCTGCGACCCGGCGTTCTTGATCGTCTGGGCTTCATCGAGCACGACGTAGTCGAATCGCTGGTCCTTGAGTTCGAGGATATCTCGGCGGAGTGTCCCGTAGGTGGTCAGGATCACGTTGAACTGGTCAAAGGTCTCTCTGAGTCCGGCTCGATCGAGCCCCGAGTACTCGAGCACTTTCAGCGACGGGCAGAACCGTTCGCATTCTTCTTTCCAGTTGAAGACCAGTGACCGGGGCACGACGACGAGTGAGGGGAGGCTCGAGTCGTCGGCCCGATCGGCCAGTGCCGCGAGCACCTGCACGGTCTTTCCCAGCCCCATGTCGTCGGCCAGGCATCCCCCGAACCGGAATTCCTCGAGAAACCGCAGCCATCCCAGTCCTTCTCTTTGGTAGGTCCGCAGCGAGCCCTCGAATTCCTCGGGCTGCTCGACCTCACCAATCCCCTCGAACGACGCGAGCCGGCCTCGGATCTCCTCGAATCTCTCATCGACATCAACAGTCGTCTTTGAGGCGAGCAGTGCATCGAGCAGTGCGACCTGTGCGGGTGCAAAGCGAACGTGTTCGTCCTGGACGACGCCCAGTTGTCCGATCATCGCGTACTGATGGGCCCAGTCCTCGGGCAGCAATCCCAGCGACCCGTCCTCGAGCCGGATCGCCGATTCGCCTCGAGCCAATGCCGCGAGCAGTTCGGGGAAGCGGACACGTTGACCGGAGAATTCGATCTCACCGTGCAGCTCGAACCAGTCGATGTGTGAGCGGATCTGCATTTGCAGTTCGCCGGCCTGGTGCACGGGCATCCCGTCGGACTGCACCTGCCAGTCGAGTTTCATCAGGGCCTGGACTGCAGGAGCGAGTTGAGCGAGCGGGATTTCGAGTTGCCTGAGTCCTCTTCGATGCTCGTCGAGCTGTTCGAACCCGGCCTCTGCGAGTTCATCCCAGGCAGCTGATTCGCGGCCGAGATGTCTGCGGGCACAGCACCGCTGCTCCTTGAGCACGATGGCCGACTGCGTACTGTGTGCGGCGACCCGTGTGTCGGAGTAATCGAACTGAAGCGTGGCCGAGAGTCGTTCTCGTTGCCAGCGTCGTCCTCGAGGCACACTCAAGATCAAGACCGGGAAGGGCGTGACGTCGATGTCCTTGAGTGCCAAGGGCTCGGGGAGATCGAGGTCGGGAAGTTGGGGCAGGTCGAGCAGTCGAGTGACCAGGTCGTGCTGGTCTCCGTGCGGCACCGCAAAGGGCAGGTCTGCGGCCAGCAGAGTACTCCAGGCGGCCGCCACTGATCCCGAGTGAAGGTGGACCGAGTCGCTGGTGATGAAGAGGCCTCCGGCGAGGACCAGTCGTGCGTCTGCCAGTTCACGTTCCTCCTCGGCACGGTGGAAGACTCCCCTGAGCCGCCACAGTGACGCATCGGAGTCCTCGTGGAGTGCCAGCCGGAAATCCCAGGCGGGACCATCATCGAAGGTCAGCCGGACTTCATCGGGACCGTCGGGGTCAAAGAACACCAGCCGGTTGGTTTCGCAGAGCCGAGGCAGCAGCATGACGGCCAGGGGATCGGGGACCCGGTAGCGGTAGGTCGAGGGCCCCGAGGCCTGCATGCGTCCGGCGGCAGCCGTTTCGGTCGGAATGCCTCCTCCGAGCAGTGTCAGCAATTCGCGGTCATCGGGGTCCTGGATCGCATCGACGCGTCCTCCCCGAATCCTCAGCGGCTTCCATTTCCCCCAGCGTCCGTTGGCTCGCCGTTGTCTCTGCGAGGTCTGCAGCACCAGCTGCCCGGCAGTTCGGCTCTGGGCCAGGTCGATCTCGTAGACGATATCCCGTTCGGATTCCTCGGCGGCGACCTGTCGTTGCAGCACCTCGTGCAGTTCACCGAGTCGAGTCTCCCAGGACCGCCTTCCGCCACCGCTGCGACCGAGAAACTCGGCGAAGTCCTCGTCGCCCTCGGCCAGGTCCTCCAGCAGTGGCGACTGCCAGTCGCTTCCTGCAAACGGGGGCATGTAATCGGCGGCGGGGCTGCCGGCCAGCAGCCCGTCTCGATCGACGATGAGGATCGCGGCCCAGACGTGTCGGCAGTGGGCCTGGCGGTCGTCTCGACGCGAGCAGCTGCACAGCAGCTGCAATCCGTCGTCGGTGTGCAGTAGTTCGGCTTCGAACTCGCCGTCGTCCTCGATCACCACGGTCAGCGACGAGGGTGTCAGGGCCGTGAGCCGGATCACCTCGGTCTTGAGGAACACGGAACCACGAAACTGGATGTCACCGCGAAACCTGTCCTCGAGGTGCTCGGCCAAGCTCACCGGTGTCTCCCGCCTCGGGCGCAGTCCATCGCTCGCCCGACGGGCGAACCCCCCCTTTTATGCCACTCGTCGAGGGGATTCAAGCGAGAGGTTTCGGGAGCCGATTCTCTCTTTGTGAGAATGCCCCGGGCGACGTATGATTATTGAGAGCCTCTCGGGCTGTCCTGACAGGTGTGAGGCCGGGTGAGAATGGACGTGCACGAGACGAAGACCGACGGCGACACGGACCGGCGCAGCGGCGTGCCGTTGCCGGTCATCGGCGTTGTGGCGTTGCTGCTGATTGCCGGCGGAGTGGCCGCCTGGACCGGCCTGGTGAGGACGACTCGTTCGGCCGGAGGTGCCGGTGACCCGGATGGGGGCGAAGAGTCCCCGGTGGACAACCAGTCGCTGGCACTCTCGGACGCCGAGGCCAAGTACCTGCAGGATGCCGAGCACCTGGGCGGCTTTGTTCTCGGAGATCTCACGCTGCCTCAACTGGCGGCCGCGATCGGTGATCGAGACGAGTCGGCGTTCTCGAGTTACCTCACGCAGGAGTTCTCAGGCGAGTTATTTGCCAGGGACACCGGTGAGTCGGTCTTGCTGGGGGTTGCCGAGTCTCGGACGTGGAAGACTCAGCGTGATCGGACCCGGCCCGTCGACGCCGCGGAATTCGTTGCGGCTGTACTGGAGTGGCGTGACGAGTTCAAGACTCTCGAGTCGTCGTCGCTGAAGGTGATGCTGATGCGTCCCGAGACTCATGCCGTCTTCGACGGTCCCTGGGTCGGTTCGTTGAAGCTGCGGCTGACCGGTTTGGACTCCGAGGATCGGATCCTCGAGCGGGAAGTCCGGTTCCGCTGCAGGTTGAGCTCACTGACCGAGGACCAGCCGCGACAGCGGGGCTGGTTGTCCGAGTGCGTGGCGTATGAGGCTCGATTCAGCCGGACTCGCGAATACCTGCTCGAGCCGATGCAGGGTGAGACCGGCATCGACGTTTCCGGTCTGCACGACAACTGGCATCGAGCCGACAAGAAGAACCTGCCCTTTCTGACCGGCGGCACCTATCTGGTTGACTACGATCGCGACGGCCGGGTCGATGTTCTGATCACCGATCTGAGCGGGTTGATGTTGTACCACGGTGAGCCTGACGGTCGGTTTGCCAACGTGACGCTGGCGGCCGGGTTGCCACCGTTTTCGGCTCCGGGCGAGCCGCCTCCTTTGGGGGCCGTCTTTGCCGACTTTGACAACGACGGCTTTCCCGATCTGCTGCTGGGCTCGAAACTCTATCGCAACGTGGGGGGGACTCGTTTCGAATTGCTGGCGGTGGGGCGGGACACGTCGTTGAGGCTTCCGCGATCCGCTTCGCAGTTCTCGGTTGCGGATTATGACCGCGACGGGAACATCGACCTCTATGTCGTGGGACTCTCGGAGGGGTCTCCGGAGGGTCAGCCGTGGATCGGCCAGGCCCGGGGCAACTACCACCAGTTGTGGAAGAACCGGGGTAAGTGGCAATTCGAGGAGGTTGCGATTGCGAGTGGCACACGGGGTCGAGGGGGGCCGACGTTTGCTGCGGTCTGGTTCGATGCCAACGGCGACGGGTGGCCCGACCTGATGACGTCGTGTGAAACCGGAAAGAACGACTACCTGATCAACCGGGGAGACGGCACGTTTGTGGAGGGCGAATTGCCCGACATCTACGGCGGCTTCTCGATGGGGATTACCTCCGGTGACATCGACAACGACGGCTGGCCGGACATCTACGTGGCCAACATGTATTCGAAGGCCGGCGAGCGAATTGTCGGCAACCTCCGCCGCGGAATCTACACCGACGACGTGGACGCCCAGATGCGTGACTTTGTGGCGGGCAACGAGTTGTACCGCGGTCTGGGTGACGGGAAGTTCGACCGGATCGGACAATCGACCGGGGTGGCAGACGTCGGTTGGGCTTATGGGCCGGGCTTCGTCGATCTCGACAACGACGGTTGGCTGGACCTGTATGCTCCGGTGGGTTTCCAGAGCGTGACGCCGGAACGTCCGGACGGGTGACGCTGCGTCTGGCTGGCTGTCGTGTCACAGCCGTTCAACAGCACGGCCCAGGTACCGTGTCTCCGCCAGCTCGACTCCGAACACGGCGAATTCTGGGTCTCCAATCCCTGGAACTTCTCGGCCAGCGGCGAAAATCTCAGTGCCTACGAACGCAACGGCGTGTTCCTGAACGATCGCCAGGGCGGGTTCCACAACATTTCGCACAGCAGCGGAGCGGACAATCCCGGCGACGGCCGCAGTGCCGTGTCGTGGGACATCACCGGTGACGGGATGCCCGAGTTGTTCATCCGCCAGGCGGGTGGCGGCCCTCTGGTGATCTACCGCAACAAGTTTCCTCGGACGCACTTCCTGCAATTGAGCCTGCGAGGCACTCGCAGCAACAGCCTGGGGGTGGGAGCGCGGGTTGAGTGCGAGGTTGGGGATGCGGTGGTGAGGCGTTCGATGAACCCGGTGGTTAATTTCCTGTCCCAGTCCCCGGCGATGGTGCACGTGGGCCTGGGCCAGGCCGAGGTGGTGGATCGGCTGACGATCCGGTGGCCTTCGGGCGAGGTCCAGAGTTTCCAGGCGGTCCCAGTGGACCGGCACCTGCGGATCACCGAGGGGTCCGACGAATTTCGAACCCTGTCCTTGGGGTCAGCAATCGGCGGCTGAGGCTCAATCGGCCGTCTGCCGGGCGTGTCGACTGATGTTGGCACAGGCATTGCCAATCAACAGGCTGAGTATTCCGCTGCCAAAGAGGTACCAGAACAGGTAGCTGTAGACGTGCCCGGGCAGTGAGTGTTCGAGTGGGTCGTCGAAGAAGATGGTCTGGGCCAGCGGGACATAGATCAGGCTACAGAGCAATCCGCCGGCGACCGCGGCGGTTCCCAGTCCTTCGAGAGCCTTGAGATTAGGATTCATCGCCATGGGCCAGGCGATCAGTCCCACGCCCAGGCAGAGCCAGGCGACGAACTGGGGTGCCATGAGTGCGACGTAGGCATTGATGTCTCTGCCGTTCATGGCGTCGGCGACCCGTGAATGCAGGGCTCCTCCGAGGAATCCTGCGGCTCCGGCCAGGACGGCACAGGCCAGGGTGCCTCCGATGATCATCAGGATCGATCGTCGCCGGATGCCCTCGGCCAAGCCGGTGGCGGCTCCGAGCAAGATTCCCAGCAGCAGCAGGTACACCGCGACGCGGTTTCTCCTGGGCGTGGCCCCCTTCGCGGCCCGTTCGGCCTCGAGCTTCATCTGTTCCATGACCTGGGCGGGATCCGGGCTGCTGGGCATTGGGGTGGGCGAGTCGCTGGCAGGACCTTCGAGGACGTTGAATGACGAGTGCCTGGGCGGGATGCCAAACGCCTGGAAGACAAATTCAAAGCCGTACAACGAAATCTCCAGATCTTGTTGGGCCTCTCCGGGGAGTCCTGAGGGGGCCAGCGGTTCGATCCTGAGAATGAACTCCGATTGCAGTTGCCAGGCCACGAAGCCCGCCCCGAGTCCCAGCGTCAGAAACAGCAGCGTGAAGAGCAATCGCTGCGTTCGGCTGGGCCGGGTGTCAGCGGCCGGCTGTTCCGTCGTTTGCTGCGAGGTGTCTTCGACAGTCTGCGGAGATTGCCTGTCTGTGGGCGGCTCGGTTGTGGCGGAGTCGTCGGCGGTCGACTCGGGACCGGGAGTCGCCTGGGGTGTTTCGTTCACGGGGAGTCCTGCCGAAGCGTGGTGCCGGGTACAGATGTCTAGGTGTTGCAAACAGATCGAACCGGTCTAGTGAGGGCCCCTCTGTTGAGGCCAAGTCTAGCAGAGCAAACCCTTCAACGGACCGCAGGTGTCGGTCGAAGTTGTGTGGGAGGCAGAGGTTGGGGCAAGCGGCGGCAGGCTGCGGCGGCCTGTCGCCACATGGCAGCCAGTTCGAGCTTTCCGAGTGATTCGCAGATTTCGGCCAATCGGTCGCGAACCTCGGCATTACCGGGAGCTCGATTGGCCTGCAGATTTGTTTTGGTGAGTTCCTGTTTCAGCGTGCTGGATCGTTCGTGCCGTTCCATTTCGAGCTTGTACTTGTCGGGATCTCCGAGTCGTTGCCAGGCCTGTGCCAGCTGGTATCGGCAAGCGGTATCGTGCGGGTCGACCTCGAGGATCCTCTGCAGCGGTGCGACAACAGCGGCCGTCTGTTTGCGGTCGACGGCCATGTCGACCTGCAGCAGCACGGCCACTCTCTGGTTGGGGTCCTGTTTGAGCGCCTGGTCGAGCAGTTGTCGGGCTCTGGCTGAATGTCCCAGTCCGCGGTGGCAGTCGGCTTTCAACGCCAGCACGAGCGCGTGATCGGGCTCAGCGGATTCGAGGACATCCAGGGCCTCGGGGTAGTTGTTTTGTCCGATCAGTGAGCGGGCGAGGTTGCGGAGGACTTCCTGGTGGACGCGTGAGGGAGTCTGGTCGGGGCGTTCCATCGAGAGTGCCTTGCGGTAGTTCTCGATGGCCACCTTGAAGTCCTCGAAATCGAAGGCCATGTGTCCGATGAGTGCATGGGCGAGATAATTGTCGGGTTCGAGTTCGATGAGTTCCTGCAGGTGGGAGATGGCGGTGTCGAAGGCACCGAGGTTGTAGAAGATCTGTCCGAGCCAGCGGTGGGCGTCAGCCGAGCGTGGGTTGTCCTTGAGCAGTTCCTGAAACTGCGCGGCGGCCAGTGGAAGTTGATCGAGCAGGAACAGGCATTCGCCGGTCATTTCCAGTGCCGGCTGTCTGAGTTCACCGTCTGGCCTGACCGCCCCGAAGGACTGCATTGCCGCATCGGGGTGGCCTCGACGCAGTTGATAGCCTCCTCGCAGAAGCGCCACGTGGGAGTCGTACCCGTCGTGGTCCTGGAGGATCTTGATGCCTTCAAGCACCGCGTCCTGGTTGCCCTGTTGGAGTTGCTTGAGGCTGTCGCGAAAGACGATGGCGGGGTCGGTTTGCGTGAGGGACCAGAGGCCGGCCGCTCCGAGGAGGAGGGCGATGGTGGCGAGCAGCGGGAGCTTGCGGGTGGGCTTCACTGGGGGTCGCCGATCGAGTTGATCCAGACTTCAACCGGTGCGCTCGAGGCCGAGCGAGTATTATTCCCCAAGACGATGTCAATGTCACCGTCGCCGTCGATGTCTCCCAGTGTCAACGTGGGATGGTTGCAGAGGTGGGCCTGGAGTGTCCGGGGTGTGAAGGTCCCCTTGCTGGTCTGTTCGATCCACAACAGCGAGGGGACTTTCAGGCTGCTGAGCAGTTCGCTGCGGGAGATTCCCTTGAGTTCTCCTACGAAACCGCAGGCGATGATGTCGAGGTCGCCATCGTTGTCGATGTCGGCCGCCTCGGCCCGGTGCACACCGTAGAGTCGTGTGAGGAGGTGAGGCGTGAAGTGTGAGCCGTCGCCGCTGTTTTCCAGCCAGCGGACTCCGTGGTCGGATTTGAGCATGGCGTCGTCCATGGTGTCTCCGTTGGTCATCAGCACGTCGGTGTCACCGTCTCCGTCGAGATCGACCAGTTGCATTCCCGATGAGCCCCAGCAGGGGTGGGGTGCCTGGAAGAGTGTTTTTACGGTGAAGCCGAGCCGTCCGTCGCCGATGAAGGCGACGACCGCTTCGTGTTCCTGGGCAATCAGGGAGACAAAGTCGAGTTGGCCATCCTGGTCGATGTCAACGGGAGCGACGTTTATGGCTCCGTGTCTCTGGTCGAGTCGCCGGTGCGTGTAGGACTGCTGTGAGGGGAGGCCGGGTCGCCCGGTGTGCTCGAGGACAAACACCTGCCCGGTGGTTCGCCAGCCGAAGGCTCCGACCACCAGGTCGAGATCGCCATCGCGATCAAAATCGGCCGCGCGGACGTCGGCGACTCGGGGGAGTCCGGTGGCGAGATCGACGGGGGTGAACCGGCCGGCGGGGTGCTGCCTGAGCCAGGTCACCTTGCCGAGGTTGTGGTCGATGGCGCCGAAGGAACCGAGGTCTGCGATGAGGAGGTCGCGGAGCCCATCGCCATCGAGATCGACAAGGTGGCTGCGGGCCGGGTGGCCGACCCGGGCCAGCACGTGCATCTGTGGAGTCCACTTCGGAGTCGCATGGCCCATCAGCACCAGACCGTTTGCCATGTCGAGTGCGATCAGTTCCAGGACCCCCCGGCGGTCGTCTCCGAGCAGGTCGAAGAGCTGAACATTGGAGACGACGATGGGGTCGACGGTCGCTTGAGCGACGGACAGTTCCTGGACCTGGAACGCCGGGGGGCCGGCGTGGAGTTGGTCCTCGAGTACAGGTCGCACCAGCGACTCTGGGGCACGGGCTTCGTACCAGCGGATGACCGACTCGGTGTTGACGATTCCTCGGATCTTGGACCCGTAGCCCTTGAACGTGGCCATCTGTCCGATGCGAGACCGCCACTCGGAGCGGGGCAGGATCGACGGGTCGGGGTAGGTGTGGCACTGCGTGCAGAGGGTCTTGACGGTGGCGTCGGTGACGGGGGTGCGAGCCGTTGAGGTGGTGCCGGGTCCGGGGAGATCCGGGCTGCCGGGGGAGCTGAGATTGGCGGCGATCAGGGACATGCCGATCGCTGCGGCGACCGCGAGGGCTGCGAGCCATACGGCGCGTGAGCGGCCTGATGGTTGAGAGTTGTGCGGCGATTCCGCGACTTCGGGCATGGTGAGGCGGGTGTGTTAGTGATTGGCGTGACCGGTGAGGCGATACCAGTCGTGGGGGACTCGATTGTAAAAAAAGACTCCGCCGGGACGCGAGGGCGGTCCGGGCGGAGTCGGTGTTCGAGGAGTCAGACCCTGGGAGAGGTCAGTCTTTGAGGTCGGCCTTGAAGTCGTTGGCACCGGGTCCCTGGACAGTGAACTTGAGTCCGGAGGAGTCGATGTTGGCGTACTTGGACGGTAGCGCGCTCTCGGATTCCTTGAATCCGCCCTCGCCCTTCATTTGTGAGAGGTAGGCCTTGGTGGGGTCGGCCGACCCCATGCCGGGCCCGCCGCCCTTGGAGGGATCTCCGGTGTTGTTCTTGTTGTTGTCTATCATCGCCGGGTCGCCCATTCCGGCGAGCTCTCCTTTATTGGTCGCCTTGGAGACGGAGACCTGGTAGGGGCCGGGCATGGCTCCATCGTCGGTTCCGAAGGTCCCGATGACGGCTATCCCCGACTGGTCGGTCGTACCCTGGCAGGTCCGTGCTCCTTCACCGGCAGCGCTGAAGGTGACCTGGGCGCCTTCGACGGGTTGACCCTTGTAGGTGACGGTCAAGGAGACCGGGATACATCCTTCGCTGGGGTTCGGGGCCCCGCAGCCGCAGGCCAGCATCGAAACTGCCAGAACGGTACAAGCGGCTGCAAAGGAGGAGTTTCGCATGGGTTCACCAGATCTTACAGAGAAGGGAAGTGATTCTGAAAGAAAGGAGTCTCGGGGTGGTCGTTCTATTCCCACCAAAGTCCCGCGAGTGGTCTGGCGGCGACATCGTCTCGCCGCATGGCCATCCCGATGTGTACCTAAAAGACAACCCCGCCGCAAGGACGGGGTCGTCAATCGAAATCAATGCTATCACACCTCGGAGGGCACATCAGCCGTGGCTGACTTAGAAGTCACCAACCACGCCTGGCATGCCACCCTGGGCCGGGTCTTCTAGGGGATCCGGCGTATTGGGGTTTCCGTTGAGGTACCAGGGAACGTTCCTGTCGGCCCGATCGCCCAGCCGCTGATAGGTGCGGTAGTCGATCGCTTCGCTGAGCATTTTCACACGACCGTCGGTGAACAGGAAGTGTGCCCCGGTTTCGTGCTTGCTCTTGAAGCCCTGGCTCGTCTGCCAGTTCTGCCAGTGGTTACAGCCAGCGGGAACCTGGTTCCAACCCGGCTCGTAGACGCACTTGATCGGGAAGTTGATCGGAGCGGTCGTGGCCATCCAGGGTGCGTTCCAGTGGTACCAGCCATTTCGGGCGTGGTCGCCGCACTGCGGCAGGGCCTCACCCATGAGGATGGTCTGCGATGTGCCATCAGAGCTGCTAATCGCACCTATGCGAGCCGCCCAGTTGTGGCGGGCGAAGAGGCCGGAGGTGAAGTTGGCGTTGGCGACGTTTCCGTGACCGGCACGGCCAGTGAGGAAGTTGTTGCCCGGGTAGCTGCGGCACCAACCGCCCAGCGAGTTCATCCGCTGGTTGCCCATGCTGCCCATGTAGTTGGTCCGTGCGCGGTC
>Ga0310124_10001820_pt1 | contig 14755 bp, 10 predicted proteins | sample CB11b_AW_Bot5_MG_FD_203507 | JGI IMG/M metagenome (GOLD analysis project Ga0310124, IMG submission 203507) | Marine microbial communities from Western Arctic Ocean, Canada - CB11b_AW_Bot5 | ecosystem: Environmental > Aquatic > Marine > Oceanic | place: Canada: Western Arctic Ocean | collected...
GGAAGTACGCGGGCAAAAACAGGCTTGAGATCACGATGCGGGCAACCAGATAGCCCAGCACCACCTGCAGGAAACCCATGTCCCCGCCGAACGCCAGCGCCGGTGTCCCGATGATCGTGAGAGTACTGGTTTCGGCGGCGACGATCGAAAGCGAGATGGCCCACCAAGGTGCCGTGCGGCCGCCCAGAAAGTAATCCGTCAACGACTCCTGGCGCTTGCGAAAGCGTGCGCCGAAGATCGTGATCGTGATAAGATAGACGCCGATTACGCTAAGATCGAGAACTCGATCCGGCAAGTTACACTCCTCTGAGGAGCACGGATTGTAACAGATTGTGGAACGCGCTCCGTCGCGCAGTCGTCTCTATAGGCAGCAGCACAATTCACAAGCGGCGGGCCGAACTCATCAAGCCCCCTAGAAGGCGAACTCCCGTATAGGAGCCCTTGCCAACCGCTTCACGCTGCTATATACTCCGCGATTGAGTTTGAGAGATCTTTTGTAAGACAGTAGAGGCACGTCGTTTCATCCGAACCTCTACTTCGTCGCTAAGCAAGGGTCGAGAGATACTGTTGGGAGTCGAACTATGTTGACACGCATCACAAACTTCGCATTGGCCGCGGCCCTCTTGCTGCTCGTCACCGGCGCGGCGATACCGTCGCCGCAAGATCAGCCCGAAAAACGCCCGAAAGATCAGAAAGAGTACGAGCTGATCAACGCCGTCTTCAAAGAAACCGACGCCGCAAAGAAGCTCCAGATGCTGACGGAGTGGGGAAAATCGTATCCCGAGACGGCTTTCAACGTCGAACGCATTGTGTCGTTCATGAAGGCCCACCAGCAGGCTGCGAACGCGAAGGAGACGATCGAGTGGGCGAAGAAAGTACTCGCGGTGAAGGCCGGCGACATCGAGGCCAATCTTGCGATCACTTCCATGACGACCGCGCTCTATCCCGGCGCAAGCGACTCCGAGAAACCTCAGATCCTCAAGGATGGAGAGACCGCCGCTAGCGCGCTCTTCAGCCTGAAGAAACCGGCCGGCGTTGACGACGCGAAGTGGGCTGAGGCCATGAAGCAGATCGAACAAACCGCTCACCAGGCTCTCGGGTGGATTGCGATGCAGCGCGGCGACCACGAAAAATCCGAAAAGGAATTCTTGGCTGTCATCAAGAGCAACCCCAACGCGGCCCAGGTTTCGTACTGGCTGGGTACGGAAGTCCTCAAACAGAGCAAGCCGGAAAAAAACGAGCTCGCCTTGTTCGCCATCGCCCGAGCCGCCTCTTATCAAGGCGAAGGAGCGCTCCCCGCTGAAGGCCGGGCCCAGGTTGATGAATACCTCACGACCGTCTACACCACTTACGCGGGAACCGAAGAGGGCCTTGCGGAATTGAAACAGCAGGCCGCTGGCCAAGCGCTGCCGCCGGCGGGTCTCGAGATCAAATCGGCCTCCGTCCGCAAGTTCGAAGAAGAGAAAAGGTCGCGCGCCGAGAGCCCGCTGCGCTGGGCTTTCCTTGACCTGAAGAAGACACTGCAGGGGCCGTCCGGCGACACCATTTGGGGTGACCTCAAAGGTAAACTCACCCCGAAAATGAGCCTGTTCGTGATCTCCGCGGCCGCACGCTCGAAGTCCATCAGCTTCAGCAGCACCAAAGGCGGCCCGGTGGAAGTCGTCCTGAGCTTGACGAACATGATGCGCACAGGCGTTGGCTCCGGACGGGAGCTCACCTTTGACGGAGTCGCAGCGAATATGACGAAAGAGCCCTTCAAGCTGACTCTGACCAACGGTGCGGTTCCGGCCTTGGGCATCAGCCGCTAAGCGCTCCGGCGGCGTTCGACGCCGAAGACGCAAGGTTCAACGGGAGAAGTAGCCAAGCACCGGCGCTTCTCCCGTTTTCCATGTGGGGGACAATAGATCATGAACCGTCGACGCTTCTTACGCGCTTCCACCGCCAGCTTGGCAGCCTCCGGTCTGAGCCCCAAGCAAGAACTGCGGGCATCGTTGGCAGGTGCAGGCCGCGCGACAGGCATCGCCCCGGCCCTCCCCTTCCAGGGTGTATCAAGCGGCTTGCGCATCACCGGCGTCCGCGTCGTCGACCCGAAACCAAAGTCCCCCGAGAACTTCTGGGCTTGGCTGCAGAACACCATCATTGCCAACCCGATGTCGATCTACCCGAAGTACAAGCAGCAGCGCTCCTCATGGCGCTCGCAGAAGATGCGAGACGCCGTATGGGTCGAGATCACCACGAACAAGGGCATCACCGGGTACGGCAAGACGGAAGGCGGCGGCGCGGCCCGGTACATCATTGAGGAACACTTCGCCGGCCTGCTCGAAAATGAAGACCCCTTTGATGTCGAGCGGCTGTGGGACGTCATGTTCCGCTCTTCCCTGCCCTACGGACGCAAAGGGGTCGCGATCTTCGCCATCAGCGCCGTGGACTTGGCACTGTGGGACATCATCGGCAAGGCGCACAATCAGCCGGTCTACAAAGTACTCGGCGGCAGGACCAAAGATAAGATCCCCGCCTACGCCACCGGCAACGATGTCGAGAACTACGTCAATTTCAACTACCACGGCGTGAAGCTCGCCATCCCCTACGGACCCGCCGACGGCGTCGCCGGCATGAGAAAAAATGAGCAACTCGTCAAGGAAAGCCGCGCCACCGTCGGGCCGGATCTGATGCTCATGCTCGACTGCTACATGGCATGGGACGTTCCTTACACCATCGCCATGGCGCACCGGCTCGAACCCTACAACGTCCACTGGATCGAAGAGTCCTTGATCCCCGACGACTACCGCGGCTACGGACAAATCACACAGGAGATCAGCTCCACACTCATCGCGACCGGCGAGCATGAGTACACCCGCTGGGGCTTCCAGCATCTGCTCGACCACAAAGGAGCCGACGTCCTGCAGCCCGACATCAACTGGTGCGGCGGGATGACCGAGATCCGCCGCATCGCCGCCATGGCCGCCGGGCATGGTCTTCCCGTCATACCCCACCAAGGCGGCACCGTCTGGGGCCTGCATTTCCTCATGGCGACGCCGAACGCGCCCCTGGCCGAAAGCATTGGCCCCTCCCGCAGGATCGACGAAGAGCGGCGCTCGTTCATGCGCGCCGTGACACTACTGCCGGACGAAGACGGCTACGTGGTCCCACCCGAAAGGCCCGGCTTCGGCCTCGACATCACACCCTATCTGGCGTAATCGTCCTTGTGGCTTGGTTTGTTATGCTCTAATGCTTAGACGCTTCCGGCCCCTCCAGCGAAGCGATCCAACTTCCCTCCGCGGGAACATCGGGACGCCGCCGCCTACTCGCGAAAAATGCACGCTATAAGTGAGCGCCCTAGCGCGATCGGCCCGCTCGTATTGGCCCTCGTAGCGATTCACTCCACAGCGACACTCGAACTCGCGCTCGCCATGGCGCGTCAAGGTCCCAACGCTGTACCGGGGTGGCTCGACTTGCTAAGTGCGTGGGCGGGATCGATGCTCGTGGCCGCCGCCTTCTTCGGGATACTGTACATCCTCATCGCGGTGGCGCTGCGCGCTATACGACGGGACACGGGGTTCCCGGCGGCCGCGGCGGCAGCCGCGGCGATGGCTTGTCCTATTCTCCTGGCGGCCTTCACGGGTAGTGCAGCCTCGGCGCTGTTTGATCCCGTGCGTGGATCGGTCACCCTTGCCGTTGCTTTCGGCAGCGCCGCGGCCGCCTACCTGATTGCGCGAGTCGTGGATTTCGAAACATCCGAGGGCAGCCAGTTCGCGAAAGCCCTCTTGATGACGCCCTTGCCACTGGCCCTAGTGGTCTGCCTCATCTGGCTGCGCCTGTCGTATCTACGGACCGAGCTCGCCTTCATCGCGCCGGCCTACTGGGCCTTGCTGACCTTGCTCCTCGTCGTCGCCGCCACCGTCTTCCTTTGGAACCGGAATTTGCCACAATTCGTGCCGCGGGCCCTAAGTGCTTGGAGCGTGGTTCTCGTGATCGCGTTCGCGTGGCAGGCCTTTGCGCCACAACCGGCAATGCGTAAGCTCTCCGCGGCCACACCCGGCAATCAGAAGATTCGCCACGTCATCCTGATCACCATCGATACTCTTCGAGCCGACGCGCTTTCCCGAGGGCTCTCCCCCCACTGTGAAAGCCCGGTGCTCGACGCACTCGCACAGGAGAGCATCAACTTCAAGTCCGCCTACGCTCCTTCCCCTTGGACTCCACCGTCGGTAGCCTCGATCATGAGCGGGCTCTCGCCGACCGTCCATGGCGTGGGCCGTCAGCGCACCCATTTTCCGGTATCCCCGCCAACGCTTCCGGACTTCTTCCGCGAAGCCGGCTATCTAACGGCGGCCTTCGGGGGCAACACGCTCCTCGCGCCACAGTACGCTCTCTACCGCAACTCGGATGTCTTTCGGTTTCCCGAACCACAACCGCCCCGGACACTGGCACGACAGGCTCTAGCCTGGTACCGCGGTCCAATCCGCATGAGTGATCAACACCGGACCGAGGACATCACCGCCGATGCCCAAGAATGGATCCGATTGTACGCGGAGCAGAACTTCTTTTTGTGGCTGCATTACTTCGATCCACACGCCCCCTACCTGCCTCCACCAGAGTTTCTCGCGGACCATGACCAGGACCGGCTCTACCGAGTTGCCTTGGCGTTCGATGAAGATCGCGGAAGAGCGAGGTTATCACCGCCGCCACCGTTGCGTCAGTTCCTGCTGCGTAGTCTCTATTGCGGTGAGGTGCAGTACGTTGACAATCGTATCGGTAGAGTGATCGAAGACCTGAAACAGCGTGGCATCTACGATGACGCGCTCATCGTAGTCACGAGCGATCATGGTGAGGAATTCTGGGAGCATGGCAACGCTTTCCACGGGCACTCCATGCTGGATGAGTTGCTACGGGTGCCGCTTATTTTCAAACTGCCCGGGCAGGCTATGCGGATGGCCATCCAGGAACCTGTTTCCAATGTCGCGGTGATGCCTTCGATCCTTGATCTTGCCGAGATCGAGTTCGATCCAACACAGTTCTCCAACCAGCCCTTAAAGCGATTCTGGGATGGGCGGCAGCCGTCGCCGGAGTTCCCCCCGGTCTTCGCGGGCCACAACTTTCTGGGCGGCGAGCAAGAGGCAATCGTTTCGGGCGGGTGGAAGTATGTCCAACACGCGAATTCCCAAATGAACCAGTTGTACAACCTGACTAAAGACACAGAGGAACGAGTGAACCGGTTACACTCCGAGCCGGCTCTCGCCGAGCGATTTCGTGCGCTAATCGAGGAGCATCATGAGGCCAGTGCGGCGTTGCGGGAGCGAATTGGGATCGGGGGCCGACCACCTCTGCACATCCAAAAAGAGATGCAGCGGCGACTGAGATCGCTCGGCTACATCCAATAGCCATATCCGCCGGGTCGAATGCAACTTCGCTTGGCCCGGAGCGTCTATCGATGAAAGCTTTCAGATGGACCCGAGGCTGATATCCTCGAAGAGCATGACCCGATCGACCATGCGAACGAAGCAAGACAGTATGAGAGCAGTTCTCGCCCTACTGGCGCTGACGGCAATCTGCGTATCCTCATACGCCGCGGAGTGGCCCCTCTTTCTCGGAACACCGCAACGAAACGCTGTCCTGGAAAAGGCCCTCTCCCCGCCGCTTGCGGTCGAATGGAGCTACGACGCGACCGAGCCCATTGATTCCACCGCCATCGTTGTAGCGGGAACCGTGTACTTCGGCGACATGAACGGCCGCTTCCATGCGGTCGACCTCGAATCCGGCAAAGGCAAGTGGATCTACCAAGCCAAGCTCGGAGTCCCGGCTTCCGGATGCGTTCAAGATGGCGCGGTCTTCTTCGGCGACGAGGAAGGCTTCTTCCACGCTGTGGATGTCGAGACCGGCGAAGCTCGCTGGACGTTCGAAACCCACGCCGAGATTCTCTCTTCACCGAACTGCCTGCCCGGCGCTGTGATATTCGGATCCTACGATTCGAACCTCTATAGCCTGAACCCTAAGACCGGGGAGCCGAACTGGTCACTTGCCACCGAAGACCGCGTTCATTGCAGCCCCGCCATCGAGGGCAACTCGACCTTCGTCGCCGGCTGCGACGGCTATCTCCGCGTCATCGACATCGTCAAGGGCGAGGAAACAAAGAGCATCGAGATCGGCGATTATGTCGCGGCGACACCTTCGGTCGTCAACGGCATCGTCTACATCGGGACGTTCGGCAACCAAGTCCTCGCCATCGACTGGAAGAAGGGCGAAATCCTCTGGCGCTACTCCCATCCTCAAACGGACCACCCGTTCTTCGCCGCCCCCGCCGTGAAAGACGGCAAGGTTGTCATCGGCGGCCGTGATAAACGCCTTCACGCCATCGATCAGGAAACGGGCACTCTCATCTGGGATTTCGAAACCAAGGGCCGCGTCGATTCCTCTCCGGTCATCACCGGAGATGTCGTCTACGTCGGCTCGTATGACGGCAACCTCTACGCCCTCAACCTCGCCGACGGCAAGGAACTATGGAAGTTCACGCTAGGTGGCGATGTCGTCGCATCACCGGCCGTCGCGGGCGACCGGCTGCTCATCAGCTCACGCGACAACATCCTCTACTGCCTGCGCGCTGATTAGGTGTAAGAGCTCCACACAGACAATGTAGGGGCACGGCATGCCGTGCCCGCCAGGCCCTCAGAGCTTCATCCGGCAAACGATCCCGACATCATCGCAGTACCACAGGTCGCCATTCCAGATCGTCATCCCATGTGGCAGCGGGTCGGTCTCGGCGAGCTGAATCTTCTCGACGATCGCACCCGTTTCCGTGTCGTGCTTGTAGAACGCGTTCAGATTCGAGTCCGTCACCCAAAGAAACCGGCCTTCCCAGCCGATGCCATGCGGACGGTTACCGATCGTCGAGAAGTTGTGCTCGACGACCCAATTCTCCGCGTCCATGCGGTACACCATGCGTGACGGCGGGACGGCCACCCAGAGCTTCCCGTCACGCCATTCGAGACCGTGTGCGCCGGTGCCGGTCGTGTTGAGAGGCTGGGGCCGCGCCGGCGCCGAAGAGAGCGCGGGTGCGGGCCTGTCTTTGATCAGCGGGCTACTGCGGCCGGCGGCGTCGCCGGTCCGCTTGTAAATGACACCCGCGCCCGGCGTGAAGTACTTCTTGATCGTCTTGCCGGTCTTGCCATCGGCCTGAATCATCTCGCGGCTATAAGTGGACGCCAGCCAAAGCGCTTGGCCATCAAACGTGATACCGCTCGCCTTGTCCGCCTCGGTAGGCAGATCGCGGATCACGCGGCCATCTTCGTACGAAACCAGGTAGACATGGTTATCCCCCTGGTCAATGATCCATAGCCCGTCGGGCGTCGCCTGAAGCCCGTTCGGTTTGGGACCGGGTGATTTGAACACCGTCTCGACCTTGCCCGCCTTGCGCGTCCGGATACTCCCGGCGTCAATCGGAGCAGCGGCAGAGAGAGCAGGCAGAGCGGCGAGGGAAAGAAAGGTCCTTCTTGTAGTCGGCATGTCGCTGCGATGATATCAATCGCTGTCCTCGCGCTCAAGGGTGAAGGCAGGTGGTAGACCGGCGCTCTAGCGCCGATCACGCCACTTCTAGATGTCCGCTAGCCAATTGACCGTTTTCCCCGCGGGCCACCGCCCGCGCACCCGCTACTTTACAGTCGCGGCTCTGCCGCCGCACAGCGCGCCTTCGCTACCAGTATTGAAACTCCTCCCACCGGTTTGGGTTTTCGTAAACCGCCATGGAGCGACCTTGTTGGCGGACAACGTAGTCCACAACTGAGTCGACGTGAAGCGCCTTCCACACCCAAGCGGTGCTGCCGTGGCGGGTCCAGCGATGGTCTTTCTTCCCGAACTGTTCGTTGAGGGCCCGGCTCGCATAAGCTTTCAGCTTGTTCATCACAGGCTCGGGCTTCGTCCGCGCTGAGACTACGATGTGAACATGATCGCTGCGAACGTGGACCGCGTGAAGGAACCATTCCTCATGCCGGCATACGCCACGAATCGCGGCCAGTACAACCGACCGCTCAGCGGCATTCAGACGCACGCTCGGTTTTCGCAGAATCGACCGTGCGTGGTCGTGAAGCGCACGACTCTCTTCGCGATATCGTCCCCGCCAAGCATTGTGGTGACGATCGACCGAGCCCTTGGCACGGCCATGCAGTCTTGTTCCGTAACAGGAAAACGTAATCAGGTAAGCCCAAGGACGTTCGACAGGCCGCTCAGGCAAAACATCGGCGCACAATCGCCCAAATCATAGCAAACGACCCCAACCCAAAGGAACCAATCATATTCCGGTCAGAGCCGCGACTGTAAAGGAGCGGGCCCGCGGGCAAAGTCCGCGCGGTAGCACGACACAGCCACATTTTGGACGCACGCCGGGTGCACGGTGGGTGGGGTGGCGGAGGTTGGCGGGTTTTGTCAGTTGGTCGAAGTTACTTTTGGGCCTCCTGTGGGCCGAGTTGGCCGGAGGTAGGCAGGACGGCTTGCAGATTCTTGTCGATGATCTTCAGGACTTCGTCCGGGTGGAGTTCGCCGATCTCGTTCCAAGACATTGAATCCAGGCCGGTTGCGACAGATTCGGTCTGTCCGGCCGGTTCGATGTTGTCGCCGGGATCGGTGCGTGGGACGGACGCACCGTTGGCCGTAGCGGCAGCGGCCGGCTGGTGTTGCTCGGGTGGTGGTTGCGGGTGACGTTTTCGCCACTGTTGTTCTTCGCGGTCGCGCTCTTCCATGGGGCGCTCACGGAGGAAGATTTGCTCACGGTCTTTTCTCAGGTCACGGAGTTCCTTGACGGCGCGGTGGTAGCGGCGTGAGAGTTGGCCCTCGTAGCGAGCGAGACGGGTGAGGGGGTCGAAGCTGAAGGCATTGCCGAGGATTTGTTCGTCATCCTTGCCGGCGTTGTAGCTTTTGCCGGTCTCTTCCTCGATGCGGTATCGCTCGAAGGCGGCTTCAATGTGCGAGAGGCGCTTGAGACGCCAGAAGGTGTCGGCGATCTGTTCGACGAGGTCGTCTTCGAGGGCGTTGAGGGGGCGAATGTCGTCCCGGAGTTTTTCTAGTTTGTGTTGGTATTCGGTTGGGTCTTCGCCGGGGATGACGGGGTGCTTGGAGCGGAGTCCGTGCTTGATGGCGTTTTGTGAGCAACGTTGTTTGCCTTGGTCGGTGCGCGGTCCGGTGGAATGTTTTGCGTTTTCGCGGTTTGCTTTGATTTGCTTTTTGGTCGTCATGAGATTCGTGTCCTTTGGGGGCGGTTTGCGCCCGGGAAATGGAAACGGCCGAAGGGGCGCTGGTTTCTCGCTAAGACGCCAAGTCGCAAAGGGCGGCTAGAGAGAAACCGGGCAGACCTTCGGCCGGTTTAAGCAGGAGGGAGATGGAGTACGGCCTCCTAGTTCTAGTGTCTACCCTGTGTCAAGGGGTGGGATGGATTGCGTGGGTTGGAGGAAGTCGATACCTTCAAGGGGCAAAGCTTGGACTCGACCAGAGCGATCTGAGCCCGAACTGCCCTGTCGCGAAACTGCCCCAGTTGAAGTCCGACAGCCAAGAGCGAGAAACCGAATCGGACCAGTGTAGCGTGAGGTCCCTTAAAGGCACCCATCGAAAGAAGTCGACTACATATAGTAAAATGCGGGCGTCCTGAGAACAATTCTAGCAACGCTGGATAAATTGGGCCTCATCTTGCCTTCGGCAGTGGGACGTCTGTTAGCGACGTGTAGCAAGGAGGAATACGAGACCATTCTGTACTGCTTGCACCATGCGCTGCTAGAAGATACAGCTGAGACGCGAACGAGCAGTCACGAGAGAGGTCTGGACCAGTTCCGATTCTTAGCTGGATCATCGATCCGCGGTGACTCCGGTTGTGCGCACCTGGACTGCCGCCTAGGAAAGGTTCAGGCATTGGCGCGTTATGCGGCGCTTTACGCGGACGAAATAGTCATTCCCGTAGAGCTTCCGCACTTCGGCGGTTACGAAGATGACCTCCTTGCAAGACTTGGCGTGGCTGCAACAATATGCCTTGCGCTAGAACTCCGACCGTTAATCGAAGAAGGCATTGTGAAGTTGGAGTTGCCGCTTTTCGGGTTCTGTAAAGAATGCGGTCTTGCACATCGAAAGCGCGAGCGCGAGGTATTGCGTAAAGCGCGACAGCTCTACGAGAAAGAGATCGATCGTTTCTCTCTCCGCTACACTCCCGCGACAGCCGAGAGGCACGGGTTTGTCGAAATGATGGGCCCTCCTGAGTATCTGGAACACGGACTCATCATTTGGAAATACCTAAAGGAGCCAGCGTGGGCACCGAAGAGACCCATCAAGCGGCCCCCTCGCACGCTCTCAAGAACCGTGGTGCGCAGATCGAAGTTGGTTCGAAGGCTCTTCGATGGCCTTGCGGACGACTTGGTGGATCAGCAACTTTGGGGTATGGGGTTCGACTTAAAGTACTTGACCGCCTCGGAGGGAGACATTAGGTTTGCGTCGTGGCTGAGCAGCGGGGTGAATGGTGAGTTACGGCTGCCAGGATCGGCTGCGCGACTTACACATTCGATCCCAATTCTAGGCGACCTCTCGATTCGATCCGTGCTGAAGGTCCGACGCGATGACCGAGAGTCCTTTCTGATCTATCGAGACACTATCACAAACATATTGAAGGACCACTTAAGTCGAGGCAGCGAGTTGAGCGAGCGCGACACGAACCAAATCTACAACGATGTGCAGAGACCAGAACTAATCCGACTCGAAAGGGCCGTCAGGGACCACCGGAGAGCCCACAGAAGGGACACCCTCGCAAAGTTGGTCGGGCCAGCTGCCGTGATGTCGTTAGGGTTCGCTAGTGGCTTGGTGCCGAATGAACTACAGAAGCTCTTCGTCGCGCTTGGTGGACTAAAGGTCTTGAACGATATGACTGAAGCTGTGGCATCGATCCGGGAGCGACCGGATGAGGTGAGAAACCACAGCCTGTACTTTCTACTTCAGCTTGCACAAGACGGCTAAGCGTACTCCCTACATTCAGAGGTTTACCCAGGGCGGCACCCTTTGGGCTTGCCCTGGGCTACTTTCTGGCCGCCCCTGCCGGGGCTGGAATCCTCGGTTCGGCGGGCTTGTGGCGGATATCCGAGGGTTGGTCAACGCAGGCTAACGCCTGCGGCTCTGAGTTTGGCTTGGGGTTGATTGCGTTGTCCACGGAGCGGTCGTGGTCCTGTGGGTTTTTCCGCGGGCGGGGCCCGCGGGCCGCCGGATTGACATCCGCCGCTCCGTTCCTTGGATTGAGGAAAGGCCGCGGATCTCAAGACCGAGATCCGCGCTACGGGGCTAAACTCGCCACTGCTCCCCCCTTCACCCGACGTGTGTCTAGATCGTCCACCCGTCAAACTCGGAGCCGCAGCCGTGAGGCTGCGTTGACCCACCACCACCAATCACGATCCCCGACAAGCGGCAACCAGCCTCGCAGCTCGTTATTCGCGGGCTCGGCGATACCTCGCGGGCCCTCAACGCAAGCTCACGCTTGCGGCTCTGAATGATCGTTCGAGCGGATTGAGTGGGCCGGGGGAAAGGCCGCGGATCTCAAAACCGAGATCCGCGCTACGGGTGTTCGTTGACATGTTTCGGTCTGTTGTATGTTGATAGACTCTGACCCGCGGGTCAGGAAGCGGAGGATCATCATGGTCAAAGTCGGCAACAAAGCTCCCGACTTCACAGGCGTCACCGATACCGGCGACAAAGTCAAACTCAAGGATCTACGCGGCAAAACCGTCGTACTCTACTTCTACCCGAAAGACAATACGCCGGGCTGCACAACCGAGTCTTGCGACTTCCGTGATTCCTACGCCGCGTTCAAGAAGAAGAAGGCCATCGTCCTGGGTGTGAGCCCCGACAGCGTCAAGTCGCACATGAAGTTCAAGACCAAGTTCGATCTACCCTTCCCGCTCATCGCCGACGAAGACCGCAAGATCGCCGAGAAGTACGGCGTCTGGCAGGAAAAGTCCATGTACGGCCGCAAGTACATGGGCATCGTGCGCTCAACCTTCGTCATCGACCCCGAAGGTAAAGTCGCCGAAATCTACAACAAGGTCAAGGTCAAAGGCCACGTCGAGGACGTGCTTAGTAAGACGTAGTGGTTCGTGTTTCGTGTTTCGTGTTTCGTGTTTCGTGTTTCGTGGTGCGTGGTGCGTCGTTAGGTCGTGCTCTCGACGTTCTGCCAGTCGGGCCTCTTGAGCACTTCCCGAGGCCGGCTGCCATCCGGCGGCCCGATAATCCCGTCGCGCTCCATGACATCCAGGATACGCGCCGCCCGGCCATACCCCAGCCGCAAACGCCGTTGCAGGATTGACGTGGACGCCTTGCCCATCTCAAGCACGATGCGGACGGCTTCGTCATAGGCCGGATCATCAAAGTCAGCGTCTTGGTCCTTACTGTCGCGCTCATCCGCCGGCGTCGCCAGGAACTGATCTTCGTAGCGCGGCTGGCCCTGCTCCTTCCAAGCACGGACCACCGCCTCGATCTCCTCTTCGGAGACCAGCGGGCCATGCAGGCGCTGTATTCGCGACGAAGCGGGCGGCAGATAGAGCATGTCGCCGCGCCCAAGCAGTGACTCCGCGCCCATGGCATCGAGAATCGTCCGTGAGTCGACCCGCGTCGCAAGCCGGAACGAAATCCGCGAGGGGATGTTCGCCTTGATCAGGCCGGTGATCACGTCGACGCTCGGCCGCTGCGTCGCCAGAATCAAGTGGATGCCCACGGCGCGCGCCATCTGTGCCAGCCGCGTGATGGATTCCTCGATCTGACGGCCTTCGAGCATCATCAGGTCAGCCAGCTCATCGATGATGATCACGATGTACGGCAGCTTGCTCGGCGGCTCACCTTCCTCAGCAGCCGTGCCACCCACCTTCGACGTCAGCTTGGCCACCTTGCGGTTGTACTGGTCCAGATTCCGCACGCCGAACTCGGCAAGCAACTTGAGCCGCCGCTCCATCTCCCGCGTGGCATTCTTCAACGCGTTCGACGCCTTCTTCATGTCGGTGATCACCGGCGTAAGCAGGTGTGGGATATCGACATAGAGCCCCAACTCAACCGTCTTCGGGTCCACCATGATGAAGCGCACTTCGTCGGGTGTGGCTTTATATAGCACCGACATGATGATGCTGTTGATCAGGACACTCTTGCCCGATCCCGTCGAACCGGCGATCAACACGTGAGGCATCGAAGCGAGATCCGCGCTCTTGATGCGGCCATCGATATCCTTGCCCATCGCCATTGTCAGCAGCGACTCCGCGTCGGCGAACTCCGGCGATTCAATCACCTCCCGGAACGAGATGACCTCGCGCCGGCGGTTGGGAATCTCGATACCCACCGTCGACTTGCCTGGAATGCGCTCGACCATGATCGATTCGCATTCCAGCGCCAGGCAGAGATCCTCTGACAGGTTGACGATCTTCGTGTACTTGATGCCCGCGTTCGGCTTGAACTCAAACGTCGTAACGACCGGGCCGGGATTGATCTGCGTAACGCTGCCGCCCACCCCAAACTCGTCGAACTTCGTGCAGATCTGCCGCGCGATCCCATGCAGCTCTTCGGGATCATAGGCGGCACGCGGGTCCGGCGCATGCAGCAGCAGCGTCGACGGGATGTGGTACGCCCTCGTCGTCTCCTCGGGAATCGGCGCGCCCGGTTCCGCAGTGGCGAATGGATCGGGCTCGGTATCCGCCGGGTCCGCCGATTCTCCCGCTTCGGCCGCGTAGGGAATGATTGGCGGTGGCGCGACATCTTCCGCCGCATCCGGAGTTGATTCCCACGGAGAAGAACCACGGCGAGTGGTTGCCGGCTCCTCGTCGGTCTGCTGCGATGTCAACGGCTCGATCTGGATGCGCCGCTTGCGCTTCGTTTCGCCATCTCCCTCGGTTGACGCCGCTGTCCGCCGTTTCCGCCAAGCCCTCCAACGCGCCCCAACAAAGTTGAACCGGCGCGGGGACCCGGCGAGTCTCTCTTTGCCTGAACGCAACGAACGTAGTTCGAACAACGTGATCAGATACACAGACACGATCGCCGAAGTCACCAAGACCAGACCCAGCCCGGTGTAGTTCAAATAGAACACCAGGAAGTCGGAGAGCAACGACCCGACCACGCCACCCACCGCGATTGTCCCGTGCCAAGGCGCCCCGCCGGCCAGGCTGAGCGTCGTGCAGACCACGAACAACAGCAGCACCGATCCCACAGCCCTGCCGATGGGCATCGCGAGCGGCGCCGATCGTACCCAGAACCATCCGAGCACAATCAAGTAGAGCGGAAGCAGAAAAGCAGCCATCCCCAGCCACTGCAGGAGCAGGTCGCTGAGATACGCACCAGGGAAGCCGATCAGGTTGCCCGCTGATTCCGCCGCGCCCGCCACGTTCCACGATGGGTCGAACGGCTGGTAGGAAACCAGACTCAGTGCCAGCGCGACAGCGGCACCGAGCACAACAAATCCAATCGGCTCGTTGAGTCGTTGGCTGTCAGTAGGTTGTAAAAAGCGCATTCCTCTCAAACCTCGTTTGCGCCCAATGCTCCGGGCGGTTCGCGCCTTGTTTCGGACGCCGCTCAAACGGGGAACCGGAAGAATAACGCTAAGGCCACTACTATTATGCCAAAGATTACGCGGTAGTAGATGAACACCCGCATCGTCGAGTGCTGCAAGTAACGCAGGAACAGCGTGATCACGGCATAGCCACTCACCGCGCTCACCAGGATTCCGACCAGAAACGGGATGTGCATCTCGGCCGGTATCCCGTCGCCCAGC
>Ga0310124_10001822_pt1 | contig 14754 bp, 7 predicted proteins | sample CB11b_AW_Bot5_MG_FD_203507 | JGI IMG/M metagenome (GOLD analysis project Ga0310124, IMG submission 203507) | Marine microbial communities from Western Arctic Ocean, Canada - CB11b_AW_Bot5 | ecosystem: Environmental > Aquatic > Marine > Oceanic | place: Canada: Western Arctic Ocean | collected...
CTGCCGATGATGAGCAGCCGGTCGGTGTCCTCAGCATCGAACCAGTTGACTCCGGACCAGGGTGAGTGGCCGAAGGTGGCGGCGGTGAAGCGGTCACCGCTGTTTGGTAAGAACTCCCAGAGCACGGTTACGTTGGCATCGCCGAATTCGCGGTCGTGCTGCACGTTTTCAAGTTCTATCACGCCCGCCCAGCGCTCCGCCACGAGCAGCATGCTGTTGTCGGTGAGCGTGCGCCCGAGCAGGAATTCGTGGCCGTCGAAGTTGTCCGGCATCATCCAGATCCAGTTGTGAATCGGTTGGCTGTTCTTCCATGGGTCGTCCTTGTAGAGAACGTTCTGGCTGAATATCATCCACTCGGCTCCATCGGAGGTGAAACTGATCTCGCACGGATCGGTGCCGTTGGCGATGAGGCTGCCGTCATTCGCATCGAGCCGCATCCACTTCGACTCATCGCAGTACGTGAATACACCAGGACCCGGAACGATGCGGCGGGTATGGCTTTCATTGACCTCATTGGGTATCTCATGCTCCCACACGGGTGACGTGCCCGCCCAGCCTTCGGTGCCCGTCTCGAGCCCGCCGACATCGGAGAACATCAGCAGATGCGTGCCGTTGTCGACGATGAACGAATTCGCTTCGTCGGACATCCAGAGCATCTCGCCTGCTCCCGGCTCGTCTCGGAAGGCGAACGGCTGTTCTTCAGCGTCCATCATGTACGAGGCGATGGGCACGAGTGTGAACGAGAGCGCAATCCACAGGATGAACAGCACGCCCCATTTGATGATCCAATCGAGTTTCTTCTTTGCCAGCCAGAGGATGATGAAGGTGAACACCAGGATGAAGAAGAACTCCATGACCAGCCAGCCCGCCTTGGTCGTACCTGCGTCTCCGAATGCCCGTGATTCGGCTCGATCGTGATAGGGCTGGATCCAGATGGAGATGAGGATGGTGACGGTGAACATCAGTGCCATGCCCAACATCGACTGCCACTGTGAGGCGAGCGCTCGCATCACCAGTTCTCTATGCCGAGGCGCTCCTCTGGAGCGCGCAACCTCGGTACCAGCCTCGTTTGCCATCGGACGGGCGAGCCGCGAAGCCCATTTCAAGGCGACCGTGCAACCCCGGTATCCTGGGGGGAGTCTGTGAGCGAGGTTCGAGCGTGGCTTGAAGAGTTGCGGGGCATAGGGATGCGCCCGGGATTAGAGGTCACCGCCGCACTACTGGCCAGACTTGGAATGCCGCAGATGCAGTTCCCCTGCTTCCATGTCGCAGGCAGCAATGGCAAGGGTTCCTGTTGCGTCATTCTGGCTAACGCGTTGACCCTTTCAGGAAGGAGTTGTGGCCTCTTCACTTCACCTCACCTCTGCTTTGTCGAGGAGCGAATCCGAATCGATGGCGTGCCCATCTCTGCTGAGAACTTCGATGCGAGTCTCTCCAAGGTGCGGGATGCGGCAGAGAGGGAGCCGGTCACGCTCCCATCCTACTTCGAAGCGACCTTCCTCACCGCGATGGTCACATTCGCAGATGCTGGCGTGGACAGGGCGGTCATTGAGACTGGCCTAGGTGGCAGACTCGATGCGACCCGACTTTGCGTAGCTGACTGCTGTGTATTGACAGCACTTGCACTCGAGCACACGGACGTGCTAGGTGACACATTGGCTGAAATAGCGGCTGAAAAGGCAGCAATAGTCCGCCCAGGTGCCTTGTTCATCGCGAAGTGGACATATGATGCAGCAGCAAGGAAGGCGATTGAGGATGCAGTACCACCACTGCAGCGTTCCTTAGCCTACTGGTGGCGATATGATCGAGCTATGATCATCCGCTTCGACAACGCCAACAAAAGCCATCGCCCAGTTCGGAAAATCGAAGGATTTGACGGCTGGTCATCATTTCAACAAGATGCAGCACGACTTGCGGAAATCACACTCGGTTTTTTCTTCGATAACTCTGTTGGCGTCATAGTCGAGCCAGCAGAGATGGTGGAGAGTGCGGTGATGCATACAGTATGGCCGGGCCGGATGCAATGGTTGGAGCATGAGGGGGTGCCCCTGCTGCTCGATGCCGCCCATAATCCGTCGGGCATGGAGAAGGCGTGTGAGCAGTTGCGGACTCAGATGGATAAGGACAGCCATCCTACCCCGGGAGTGATTCTTCTGGGCTGCACCCCCCAGAAAGATATTGTCGGCTTCCTACACCCTCTGGTCGAACTGATTGTCGATGGAGAGGTAGAACATGTGGTGGTCACCGAGCCGCAGAAGGGTCGCAGGCCTGCGGTTCCAGCAGCCGAAGTGGCAGCAGAGTTGGAGGCGCAAGGCGTGCCGGCGAAGGTTGAGCAGGTGGTTGAGCCTGCCGCTGCACTTGCTCGAGCGGTTCAGTTGGCGGGGGGCGCTCCTCCGCAGCCTGTACTTGGAATTGGTAGCATCTACCTCGTAGGCAATCTGTTGGAGGCGATGGGACTCGACAACAGAGAATCGATGACCGTGCTGAGGCCGGCTCCTGAGAAGCAATACTGGACATGAGAAGGCATGATATGGTCAGCCCCGCACAAGGAAGTCCGCAGGTGGTCGAGATGAAGGATAAGCACCTGCGTATCCGCATAGAGCAGTGTCTGGCGCTGTCCAAGGCGAGCAACTGCCCGCGTGCCAAGTTCGGGGCGCTGCTCGTCGACCCGGACCGCAACGTCATCCTGATGGATGGCTACAATGGTGGCCCGCGCGGCGGAGGTGAACTGTGCGGAGGAGATGTCTGCCTGCGCGATGAACTCGAGATAGAGAGTGGGACGCGCATCGAGATCGGCTGCCATCACGCCGAGATGAATCTCATCTGCAACTCGGCCGCCAACGGTGTTCCTACCAATGGAGCGTGGCTGATCGTCACCGGAGAGCCGTGCATGATGTGCTCCAAACTCATCCATCATGCGGGCATCACCCGCGTCATCGTCGTGGACGGCGGCTTCGGCGGACAGAACGGCGTAGACTACCTCGAGCAGCACGGCGTTACAGTGCAACTCACCGAAGGGCCGCAGGACCCGCGCGGCGACCTCAAGCCTGGCGAATGAAGTTCACAGGTCTCCGGCTCTGAGAGCGGAGAGCAAAGCCCCCATATCCGCTTCCAGTTCCGCCACGCTGCCCTCGTTCTGGATGACTATGTCCGCCAGCTCGGCGGTGGCCAGCAAGGCTTGGCCGCTGTCGTCGGCAGCCTCGAGTTCCGCCTCTTCCTGGGTCCGGAACTGCTCGAAGGTCTCAGCGTCCCCAGCTCTGCCGCGGGAGGATAGCCGCTCCCAACGTAGCTCCTCTGAGGCCCGCACCTCGATGAGCCAGAAGTCCGTTCTAGTCTGGAGCGCAGCCACCTCAGCCGGAGTGCGGATGCTGTCGATCACATGGTCGCTGCCTTCTGGTATCTGTTCCAGCAGCATCTCAGCTAGTATTCCCGGCCCCCCCTCTGCGCGCAGGGAGCGCCCACCGTCGATCAAGGAGTCACGAGTGATCTCGATGCCCTGCTCGGTGAGCCAGTGGCGAATGGAGTCGGAGCAGGAGGAACTCTCGAATCCTTGAGCCTCCAACCAGCGAACGACGGATGACTTGCCCCCAGCGTTGCGCCCGGTCAGTCCGATGAGCAGAAGTCTCCCTCGGGTCGTCTCGGGTGGTGCCAGCCCTTCAGCGTGCGGGTGCCATTCATCCCCAGAATCTGCGTGTGCGCGCGTATTGCAGTTCAGCCTCGTGAATAGTCTTGAGCAGCATCTCCTCGTCACCGGCCGGCACCCTGCGCAGGATGCGTGTGGCTGTGTCCGGTCCTACGCCGCGAGCGAGCAGGCAGAGAATCGCCTCCTTTCCTCGCAGTTGTACAAGTTCGGCATTGCGTTGCATCCGGTTGCGCACCGCCGGTTCATCGTCGGCGACCCATTCCTTGAGCCGTTCCTCGAGCCCTTCGCGAGCGCACGCCAACATGGCACCACCGCAGGCGCATCTGTGGTGCTTCTCGGCGTAGCGTTCGACGCGGAAGCGCATCCAATCCTTGCAGCGCAGGCAGACCAGTACCACCCGCTCGTTCACCAGCCGGTTCTTCAGCTGCTCGCGCACCTCGGTCGCCGACCAGTTGGGCAGCAGCAGGTCACGTTGGCCGCGCGGAGATATTCCGAGGGCGCCTGGAGCCGTCATGCGCAGTTCGACGGCGCCAGACTGGATCGCCCGCAACAGGTCGGTGGTTCCTTCGATGTCCATCCGCTCGCTGAACAGTTTGTCGAGCGCCTCGTCGACCAGAGGTGTCCCACGATACCTCGTGAGGATGCCACCCAGATTCACCTTGCGTGGATCGACTCCCGCGTGCAGGACACCGAACACCTTGCAAACCTGCACCAGCCGCGCCCGCAGTTGACGGCCGTTTGGAATCGACAGGCGGATGAGGTCGTCGAGCGCTTCAGGTGGAGTCTCGGTCAGCCATTCGACTACGCCTGCCGGGGTCAACCCGGGAACCTGTAGAGTGATGCGGTACGGGTCCACTAGCACACGGCCGACCCTGCCTTCGATGTTGCTCGCCATCGCCTGCAGGAAGTGAGCCAGCGTCTCGTTGATGCGGCTGCCGTGAGTGGAGTTGAGCACGATGGCGTCGCGGCGCTGCTCTAATGTCAGCAGACGGGCGTGCGGCAGGCAGCCGCTCGCCTCGATGTGCTCGGCGACGTTCTCAGCGAGGAGGGCGAGTGAGGGAGATGAGAGAGGGTAGTCGTCGATGTCGTAGGTCACAGCGTCGCCGGTCAACCAGGGATCGAGACCTACCATTGACCCCCGAGGTTCGGCTGAGGCACTTTCCTCCACACCGGTTGACCATCCGTGTGATTCGGCCACCGCGATACGTATTGCGCCCGCTTCGCGGGCGATGTCCGCTGGTACTGGAGGCAACTCTCCCGCCCACACAGGTGCTTCTCCCTGCTCAGAGACAGGCGCGACCAGCAGTTCCACCTTCTCCGAGTCGGCGTCGACCACCTCCCATGTGCGCCCAGCCATCACGAAGCGCCGCGGGGTACCGTCCTCCTCCGCTCCGGAGTCATCGAGCGAGAGCACGAATGTCTCGTCGACGTTGCCCAGCATACGGCGAGTGACGGCATCGCGAACAGCGTATTTCGTCTCGTCAGCGATCATGCTCAGGTGTTTCTGGAGGTATGTCCGCGCCCTTGGACCTGGGCTGAACCAGCCACCTTTGAGCCGTTCAGGCAGTTCCTGTGACAGCGCCCTCTGCCAGCCTCGTGTCACGCGCTCCTCCAGTCCCGCCAATTCCTCCTTCTTGGGCTTCTTCTCAGGGAGCCCTTCTTGGGTGGACTCGGAGATCTCCTCCCACAATGCAGGCGGCCAGTCGAGCGGGTCGCTCTGCTCGGGTTCCTCGACCACTCGCAGCAGCCAGCGGTCGTGCAGGATTCGGAGGATGGCCAGCGTCTCGTCATCTGTCAATTCCGAGAACAGGTCGCACCTACGCAGCAGTTCAGCTCCCGCAGTGAGCGGGACCACCCGCTCGGCGAGCGCGGTCAGGATGAGTTGGTTGGCGGCGACCGTGCGTGGGTGGCGACGCCACTCAACGCCTTCGATGTCGCCTGCCATCGCCCTGCGAGCGATTACCGCCGCTTCGGCGATCTCGTCTGGCTCCCAGCAGAGCAGCATCCCCCGTCCTGTTCCACCGAGCACGTGGTCGGCACGTCCGACACGCTGCAGCATGCGGTCAACCGCTCTGGGACTCTGCAGTTGGTGAACCTCGTTCACGCTCCCGACATCGATTCCGAGTTCGAGTGAAGAGGTGCAGATGAGACCGTGCAGCGTCCCTTCCTGAAGATTCTGTTCCATCTGGTGACGAGTCTCTGTTGCCAGTGAACCGTGGTGTACCCCCACAGTCATGTCCGGGTCGAGACGTTGGATTCGCTGAGCGACCGTCTCGGCCGTGTTGCGCGAATTGACGAACACGAGGCAGGGAGCGCTTTCTCGGATGCGCGTCGCCAACCTGCGCAGCGCGGCTAGACCTTGCGGCGAGACGTGCAGTTCGAGTGACAGCGCCCTGTCTGCATCGGTGACAGGCTCGGTCACCACCTCGAGTTCGGTCCCTCGGGGTGAGGGTGCGAGCACGGGCGTCGCATTCGGAGACAGCCAGCGGGCCATCTCCTCTGGATTGCCGATGGTAGCGGAGAGCCCGATGCGTTGCACCTTGCGTCCACACAGTTCGTCGATGCGCTCGAGCGCCACCAGCAACTGCGAACCGCGCTCCGAGGAAGCGAGTTCGTGCACCTCGTCGATCACCACCGCCCTGAGATTGCGCAACCCTTCCCGGAGTCGACTTCCCAGCAGCAGCAGTTGGGTCGTTTCGGGGGTGGTCACCAGCAGGTGAGGTGGATTCTTCGATTGGCGGGTGCGGTGGTACTGCGACGTGTCCCCGTGCCTGAGGTCAGCGGTGAGCCCTGCGGCCTTGGCCAGATCAGCGATGCGCCGGTCGATGTCCCGGTTGAGCGCTCTGAGGGGCGTCACGTAGAGAATCGCCATCGGTTGCCAAGAATGTGCGAGTGCCCGGCTGAGCAGAGGAAGCACGACCGCCTCGGTCTTGCCACTCCCGGTCGGTGCGACCACCAGACTGTCCTCACCTGCGAGCAGTGGTTCGATGGCCGCCGTCTGCACCGGTGTCGGATGCCAGCCGCGAGCGTCGATCAGTTTCTGGAGCGGCCGGGCGAGCAGTTCGAACGCAGTCATGTCACCGACCACCGCCGCGGGGTCGTGCGACCCATGAAAAGGGTGGCGACTACTCCCAGTCGTCCTCTTCTTCGTCCTCTTCTTCGTAGTAATCCTCATCCTCGTCGTAGAACAGGTCATCCTCGAACACTGAGGTTTCCATGCCACCGCGCATGCTCACCGCCCCCACTACGGGCAGGATGATCATCGCGATGATGATGCCGATGACCGTCAGCATGTTCTGGCGGGCCAGATCGACCCAACCGAGTCCCCATGCATACTCTACGGACACGCCCACTTCCGCTGAATTGTCGCTCTCATCCACTTCGATGATATCGTCGTCGATGTCCACGACCACGCGCACCCGGTCAACACCCTTCTTCGCCTCCCAGGTCGCCTTCACGGGGATGGCCTCGTCGCTGATTCCCGCCAGTGCCTGAGTTGCGAACGGCTGCAGGTCGTCACCGGAGTAGAATCCCACGGTGAAGCTGGTGTTCGTCGGTCCGCCGAGGTTTGCCACCCACGCGGTTATCTCGACATTTGCCCCGTTGCTCATGACCTCTCTGTCCGCTGATACGCGTTCGATGGTCAGCTGTGGTCCGGTCGCACCGAAGCGAATCCACTGGAGATCGTGATCACCGTCCAGTTCGACCGGTTCGCGCACGGGATCGGACTTGGAGTTGGATTCGGTGGCGAGTGGGTTTCCGGCCACGTCCCAGCCCTCGATCCAGAAACCGACGACGTAGTCTTGGATGGGTGGGTTCATGCCATCTCCGATCAGATCGACCGTACCGGTCCACTCGATGGCGGTGCCCTCCTGGCGCATGCCGAGTTCAGAGGAACCTGACGCGATCTGGCGTCCGTTGTCGTCGCGCATCAGCCAGTGAACCCATTGTGGGCTTCCTGCCAGGTCAGCATCCTCGGAACCGAAGAACTCGACCGGGACATGAGTCAGGATGGAGGTGTTGCTGATGTCGATGATGTCGATGGGTGCCAGACGCTCAATCACACGCGGTGGTGAGTGATCGACGTGCAACTGCAGAGTGGTGGCGACCGTGTCGCGGGTCATGTCCTCGCCGCGGCCTGGGACATTGCGGATGCCGGTGAGGAATGTGCGCATCTCAGATGATGCGAGCGAGGTCGCCGCTCCCAGTGGCACCTCGAGCGAGAAGCCACCGTCGTCGGTCAGGCTGCCGTCGGACCAGTACTGTACGCCGTCGAACGTCTCGACGGTGATGCCGAGGTTGCGTGGCGCAGGAACATCACTTCCCTCGTAGACCACGTGTCCCGACCAGCGCAACCGGTCATTGGGTACGACACGGCTGCCGTCTGACAGCACACCGGTGCGCGGCTCCTGCACGTCCTCGACCTTGTACGAGTCAGCGTCGAGCACGAGATCGTTCTCGACGCGGAACGTGTGCTCTTCGAAGATCACACGAGTGGGCGTTTCCACGCCCAGTTCCTTGTATTCGAGCGCCAGGTCGGAGAGGTCCTCGTCCGGCCAGTCCCAGGAGAAGCGGAAGATGAACGACGGCCTGATCCACGGCATGCCGGTGTCGTTGGTAATTACCGGAACCCCACAACCGCCGTCATCTCCGTCGTTGCACGAATCATCGAGGATGATGTACGGCCCATCGGACCAGAAGGTGTTGTTCTGGCCGGAGTAAGAGATGCGCTGCTGGTCGCGCGTTGGGTCTGGTCCCTCGAAGTCGAAAATGAGAGAGATGTCCTCGTAGTCGATTCTCCCGTTCGCATCAACCAGCCCGAGGCTGATGTGCTGATTGACACCTGAGAACACCTTTCCTCCGTCTACGTGTCCCATCCAGTCCAGGCCGGTGAACACCGCGTCCGTGTCGACGCGTGTGCGGTATGTGCTCAAATCGTACTCGAAGCCCGGACCTTTGACATTGGTGAGCGGATGGCCGGCGGGGTCGGTTCCGGTGACATAGTAGGAGACCTGAGCCATGTTGGGGTTACGCGAGTCATCGATGTGCCCGAAGAAGTACTTGTCATCTGAATCGGTCAGGTTCATCATGCTCTGATTGACGTATTCGGATTCATCCGCGTATCCATTGCGATTCGCATCGTTGTCGAACTCAACCCAGTAGTGCAGCGTCAACTGCTCCGGCGAGCTGACCGCGTCCTGTACGCGCACGCGTATGCTCTGGTCCACAGAGCCAGCTTCGTATGCTCCTTGGGGTGGCCATGAGTCCACGAGCGTGGGTGGGGTGGCGTCGATGCGGTAGGTGCGTGCCCACGAACTGTTGGTAGTGAGCACCTTCAACGGGTCGCGGGGGTTGTCGATTTCGATTAGGTATTGAACGCCCTCGGGGCGGTCGAAGTCATCCATCTGGACTGATATGAAGAACTCCCCGTAGGGGTTGCTACTGTCCTTTGCCATCAGGAACTTTCCTTCTGTGGTCTGCTTCATCACCTTGACATCGAAGGTCGAGTCGAGCGGTGCGTCCTCTGAATACGCATACCAGATGGCACCTTGGAAGTGCAGCGTCTCGCTGGCCGCGATCCACGTATCATCGGGAGCGTCGTCGTACAGCACTTCACCATCGTTGTCGCGCACTTTGAGCCATCCAAGTCCATACGACTGGTTGACGACTATGCCCGCCGCACCGGTGCTCAGCATCATCGGCGTGTAACCTTCGCTGTCGGTGCTACTGACGCGGAAGCCGACGTTGTTCTGTTCCAAGAATTCGGAAGTGATGCGGAATTTCCAGTGGATCTCCTGGATGCCGTTGCTGTTGTTCGTCCATGTTCCCGCTGAGTCCGGGACGATCCAGTCGTCCGGGTCGTCGTCCACCAGCGTGCCATCGCTCGCCCACAAGAGGCTCGGGGCGGATGAGGCGGGCTGCGCCAAGATGTCCAGTTGGGCACTGGATATCTCGTTGGCGTTCTCACCGATCACGTGCCGCGTGATCACCTCGTAACTGTCGACCCTCTCGTGCAGGATCATGTCCTCATCGTAGTTGATGTTCAAGTTCACAGTCTGCATCGTGTAATCGATGGTGAAAGAGGTGATGCTCACCTTCCCGGCCGCCTGCGATCCCACGTTGACGCCGATGGTCACGGTGCCCTGACTAGCATTAGAATCTAGGGAAGTGTCGGGAATCAACAAGTTGAGCGCGGCGACGATTGCGGACCCCTGGGCGGTGGCCGTTCCGAGGAGCGTGTTCTGGGAGGTCCATTCCTTGGAGCCGTCGTCGCCGATGTCTAGCGAGACATCCTTGGGCGCATTGCTGATGATGGCGATGTCGAAGTCGTCGAGAAGCGGTGTGTAGGCGTTGCCAGAGCCCGCATATAACCAGATGCAGAGCGTGATGTAGAACGGGTTGCCGGTGAAGAAACTGGGTTGGCCATTCGTGATGCTGGTGCCTGTCACGGTGCACGATGTCGTGGTGGTGACCCATTTCATCGTCAACGAACTGCCTCCCGGTGTGCTGGCGTTCCACCAGACGGTGGCGGCGACCGGGGTGGACCCTCCTGCGCCTCCGAAGTAGCGGTAGAGGCGCATGTAACCGTTGGAATAGTAGGTGGCGACGTAACTCAGGCCGACGGTGTCCAAGATGGGTGTCGCGGTGCTGGTTCCGTTCAGGTAGGCCCTCCAGCCAATCTGTGTGCCTGCGTTGGCGAAGGTGATCGCCTGCCCCTGCAGTGCCGGCTTCCAGGTGGTGCCACCGTCATTGGTGACCTCGAACTCTATGCTGGTGGAACTGGGCTCGTATGTGATTGCTGTGGCCAGCGACACCTCGGTGACCGACCGCGTCAGGGTGATGAAGGCAGAAGTGACGATGCTGCTGGTGGTGGTCGGCAATCTGGCGTCGGATGGAGCGGCCGCTCCGGTCCAGAATATCTTGCGATTCAGGTTGTTGTTGTTGCAATAAGAGTAGTAGTAGCAGGTGTACAGCAGTTTGCCGTCTGATGCTCGTTCCAGCCCGTAGTGTCCATGGTAGTTCGGCAGTTCGACCGCACCTTGGTAGGTGTACCAGTTTCCGGTGTGCAGGAAGATGTGGTGCGTCCCCTGACCCGTGCCTTTCTGTGCGTATGCCGCCAGTGTGATGCGCGGACCCTGGATGTCGAAGCCGTACACGTTGTAGCCGAGCAGCGTCGTGTCCGCGAGGTATTGTGACTGGATGACGGTGAGGGGACTGCTTCGATTCACCTTCTCGGCGTAGAACGCCCATGTGGGTTGCTGATAGTTCCGTACGAGCATCCACATCTCATTCGTGTTCGGTTCGAAGGCGATGGCCATCGGATACTTGTTGCCGGTCATCGTCCAGTAGTCCTGGCATGTCCATGTGCCCCCGTTCACACTCCACTTGGCGAAGGCGCGGTAGGAGTAACTGGCAGTCCAGACGGTGCCGTTGCCGTCGCTGGTGGCGTCGTAGATGTAGCGGGCGGCGTTGAGGTTGCAGTTCGTCGTCGTGTCGAATGTACCCTGACCAATGTAGGTGCCGTTAGACTTGTACCAGCGGTGGATGTACGGAATCTGGGTGCTGGTGGACGTCCAGATGATCACCTGATATTCATCACCCTGTTCCACCACCGGTCCGCCATAACTCCAGGTTCCTCCGCTCACCGTGTCTTGCACCCCCATCTGCGAGGCGGACAGGTAGCCTTGGTCGCCGTTGGCGAAGAACGCCCCCGTTGTGTTGTGGTGGCCGTTGGTGTTGCTGGAGATGTCGCTGCTGCTGGTCAACTTCCACTCTTGGGTGGTCTCCTGGGGCCTCAAGAACGCCTTGTCGTTGTCGACGTCGATATCGTAGCGGTAGCCTTGGGTGAACCAAGGAACGGACATCAGTCCGTTGGTGGTCGCTGGCCCGCCGAAGTTTGTGTTGGTTGAGGCGTTCGCCCACGTGGTGGTCGCCGCTTCTCCGAGGAGGTTGAACGTCGCCGCCGTCACCTCGGCTCCAGTGGGCATCACGATCCCTGCGGTGCTGCCGGTGCCGACACCGCTGAAGGTGTGAGTGTACGAGGTGGTGCCGTCAGAGAACTGAGTCTCTGTACTCGATGCGGCTGCCAGGGGTGCTATGCTGGCTGCCAGCATGAGCCAGACGAGCAAGAAGGGAACCTTGGCGCGGGTATCGCTTTCGCTCGACATGGCCGGTCACTTTGTGACCGTCAAGATGCCCATTTAACCTTGGTGCGTAGAAGTCAAAGTCCCACTGTACGCCGGTGGGCAAGAGCAAAGACAGGCGGACCGCTGCGTGGGCCGGGTGAGAACGTGTCCATCAGTCGTAAACTGAAGCGCTTTCGCAAGTCGCTGTTCAAACCGTTGGGCGACTGGTGGCAAGGACAGCGTGACAACCACCTCGTCCTCCTCGGGACGACCTTCGTCGCTGGATTGGCGATGATGCTCTGGGCGCTCATCTACCTGCTGTTCCTGTTGCCCAATGCGCAGCAGGGGGCGAACGAGTACAGCGACATGCTCACGTGGACGTGGGTGGCGTTGGGCGCTGGCGTGACGCTCCTCATCATTGTTGGACCTGAGTTCTTCCACTATCTCAGCCACCGTAACACCATGCGGGAGATTCTCGAACTGGGGTCCCGGGCGGAGTTCGAGCGGCGGCGCAAGGAGGCCGAGGATGGCGCTGAAATACTCGGCAGCCAATGGAGGGCGCGCCTCGAGTCGAAGCGGGTCGAGCTGGGGATTCGGAAGTCCATGCCCGCCGGCGTCGAACTGGTCGAGAGCGAGGGTTCGTTATGGCTCAGGAACTGGCTTGACACCAAGGAGTCGTTGCTCTCGAAGCGATTCCCAGAAGCGAAGTGGCTGAAGGACCCGACGGCTAACAGGAAGATAGTCGGATTGTCCGTCGTCGGTCTGATCGCCTTCGGATGGAACGCAATCTTCGGAACCGTCAGGCACGCAATCGGCGAGCCGCGCAACATGTCGCTCGACCTGAACGCAGTGGTCACCGGTGAGCAGTACCGAGCCACATGGGCACCGCACCTCGATCTGATTTCGTCACTGTTGATTGTGACTCTCGCCATCGTGTTGGGTATGACCCGCCCAGCCGTGGACGCTTCGTCCTCGGAAGAGGAGGAATGACCCAGAGGGTGCGACATGGGCGCCTTGTCGGGATGGGTGCGCGAGGCGGTCCTCGCCGCCGGTCTGATTCTGCTGCTGATCATTGGATTGTGGGTGAGCACCGGCTCGATGCCGCCGATGGTGGTGGTCGAATCGCAGTCGATGATGCACGACCCGCAAGGTGAGGTGGGCGCGATCGATCCCGGTGATCTCGTGCTGGTGATGGCGCAGGAAAGACACGGCGAGATTGTCTCTTGGGCGGAGTCCGTCGAGGAGGGAGGAGTGTTCGAGGGCTGGTCGAGCCATGGCCACCCTGGTGACGTGATCATCTATTCCAAGAATGGAGGCAGCGACACACCGGTGATCCACCGCGTTCTGCTGCACGCAGTGGCCCACGACACCGCCTCACCACTCAACAGATCCACACAGGCCTGTCCTTCAGATGCGAGTTGGGACCCTATCTCGCTTGACGCAGATGGACTTGCCGGAACCTGCGTGCTCACCTGGGATCTGCTGGGAACCAACGTCACCGACGTAGCCACAATCGATTGGACGTTCACGGACATCCAGTGCTCGGGCCAACCGCACGGGCTGATGATCCAAGCATGGGACCCCGGTCACGCCGGCTATCTGACGCTCGGCGACAACAATGACTGCAACGTTGACCAAGGTCAGGCTGCATACCCGCTCGCTCGGGGTCTGTCTGACGAGAATGGACGCCCGGTTCTGGCCGTACGCGATGACTGGGTGCAAGGAGTGGCGGGCGCGGAGATTCCGTGGGCCGGCACGGTGAAGCTGCTGGTGGCGAACAACGCCGCTCAGGTCACCAGCCGTTCGTGGACGATGCTCGCCGGCTCCGCCTCAGGCCTGCTGCTGCTCACCTGGGTGATCGAGCGAGCCACGACTAGACTGATTGCCGAAGCACCAGAGATCGAACTTGCCCGCAAGGAGGCGGAATCCTCAGCCGAGGAGGAGTAGTGCTCCTTTCAGGGCAGGACCGTGCGCAAGTAGGGCAGAAACAGCGCGATGAGGATCATCACCAGCACGGTGAAACTCGACCAGGTCGACATCTTGTGCGCCAGCCGCTCGACACGCATCGGGTGCCAGTCACGTGACATCGCGGACAGCCTGCTCAACTGGTCGTGCATCCAGTCGCGCATCAGGTGCCCGCCATCGAACGGCACCAGTGGGATCAGATTGAACGCGCCGAGCACGATGTTCCACCAGATGAACCAGAACAACATGTGCACCAAGATGAGCATCCCAGACATCCCGAGCATCCCGGCGAGGCCATCATCAGGGACTGATAGCATATCGAGTTCCTCCACGTACATCACCTCACCAGAGGTCTGGATGGGCATGAACAGTAGGGTCATCGGTTGCACCCCGAACCCGATCGCGGCAGCCAACTTGCCCTCTGGCCAACTGTCAGAGAGCGGTCCGGCCAACCGATCCGTTCCCACAGTGCTCGAGGCCACTCCGCTTACTCCGAGGAAGGGATCTCCAGATTCGACGCCTTGCGCCTCCAGCCAGGCTTCGACGGTCTCCACGTCACAGCCTTCCGTCTCGACACACGAATTGACGTAGTACGAGCGCTTGTCGGAGAGCACCACCGGGACGGTTCTCTGCTCACGTTCGCCATTCGTATCCGGCACTGAGAGCACGGTCAAATTGACCTGTTCGCCAGCGCTGTACTCATCGATGACCACCCCGAACTCGGCGTAGTCACGAACCGGATCGCCGTTCATGTGCGTGATGATCTCCCATGCTTCGAGTCCCGCGGCGTGTGCAGGTTCTTCCTCGATGATGCCGGTGGCGTGGATGCCGGGGTCCGCGGCGATGAACTGGCTGGCGACAGCAGCGAGCAGCAGGAAGCCGAGGAACGAGGCGTAGATGTTCACGGCCGGCCCGGCTGCGAACACACGTTGGCGCTCCTTGCGCGGGGCGCGCATCAATTCCTCTGCCTCCGGCTCGGCGAAGGCGCCGATGGGCAGCGGACCGAGGATGAGCAACCCG
>Ga0310124_10001823_pt1 | contig 14752 bp, 9 predicted proteins | sample CB11b_AW_Bot5_MG_FD_203507 | JGI IMG/M metagenome (GOLD analysis project Ga0310124, IMG submission 203507) | Marine microbial communities from Western Arctic Ocean, Canada - CB11b_AW_Bot5 | ecosystem: Environmental > Aquatic > Marine > Oceanic | place: Canada: Western Arctic Ocean | collected...
CAGGTTCTTCTTGTCACGATCTTCGAGCATACCCCAATTGGAATAACCCACCCCATGGGAGGTGTGTTCCTCGTGGACCGCCTCGATAGTTGACACCGTGTCGCGCCGGGCGCAGAAAGTGTCCTGGTCGATCTCTGCAATATGCAGCACGTTTCGGGGCAGACACCCTTCGTTTGGCCGATTGAGAATGTTCGTAATGATGTACACGCGACCGTTCTTGGATGAACAGAAAGTCGAGCCGAAACTGGTCGAGGAGTAAACGTATTTCCCGTCGTCAAAGGTCAATGGTTTCGGGGCCTGCCATGTTTTTCCGTTGTCATCGGAGACGGAAAAGTGTTTAACCGACGGATAACCGGGGCCGTCCTGGCTGGGCAGGACGATCGATTGACGGAAGATGGCGAATAGACGACCATCAGGAAGCTGGCAGGCCTGGGGCTCGCCGACACCCTGCGAGCCCATGTCGGACGGGATTTGCACGAGGCCGCCTTTTTCCCAGTCGAGACCGCTGCGATCAGGCCGCCAGGTCCCCAACCACGTCTGGCAGACAAAAAAGATGGCATCCGGCTTGGTGTTCGCCAGCGTACTGAGCTGAGGTCTGTTTTCCTCGATGATCCAGAACAGCTGGCCGTTCTGCAGTTTCATCAGGGTGAAGCAAACGATGTCTTCACCGAAACCCAATTTCTCGGCCTTCCCCCATGTCTTGCCTGAATCCGGCGACACCTGGATGACCAGTTTCTGCTCCGCGTGCTGCTCGATGGCTTTATCATTGTAGATCTCACCGTCGCCGCGTGTCCGGTAGTGCCGGATCAACATCCCGTTGTCTTTATCGAGGAAATAGTTGGCGACCGGATCGGCAAGCGGCCCGTCCGTGACAGTCTCCCAGGTCGCGGCACCGTCGTGACTGACGACAACATTCACGGGCCTGTCATGCGGTTGACATTGCTTGGTGCCGTCAAGGATCGTCGAAATAATCGTCGGTTCGCTGGTGCTGAGATAGGAATAATTGCTGGCCGTTACATAACCGCCGCTGACACTGCACTGCGCGTGAAAGGTCTTACGCACCCCGATCCCCGAATGCGCATTACGGCGAATGTACAACGGTCGGCAGCGGGAGAACGCACCCGGCTCTGCTGCATGTTCAATTGCCATACCCAGGGTCCGGATCATCAGCCCTGCCCAGTGAACCGGAAACTCGGGCTTGAAACAGCGCTCTCGCACGGTGAGTTCCACGAGCTCATCTTTCGGCGCCTTCCCGCCGGCAAAGTGACAGATAATTTCCTTGCCGTCCGCGGAGACCACAAACGAGCCGGGGACAGCGTGCACCGCCTCGAGGCTGTCCAACTGTTGCAGTGCCTCATTGTCGATGTAAATCTGCCCCAGCGTCTCAGGCAGTACGGGGTCGGTTGCCGGCCGGACCTGCGTCGGGCCTATCGGCTCACCGGGATCATAGCCGCCCCGGTCGAACTCATAATTGACGGGGCAGGGCGCGGGAGTGCACGTCATTTCATAAGGATTATAGGCGTTCTTTTCGAAAAGGGATTTCGGCAGCGGGGCCTTAAAGACAGCTGGTCCAATCTCCTGCCACTTGGGATCGAAGACATCCGACCCTTTCAGGTATACTTCTTTTCCCGTCACTGCGGCGAACACAATCCAACTGCCCGAGATGTTTCGGTTGCCCTCGCGCACAATGGGCACCTGCTCGCGATAGATCCCCCCATCAATCAGGATCGTGTCGTACGGCTGCGCCACTTTCGCCGCGGCCGAGATCGTCTTGAACGGCTGCGCCGCGGTCCCCGGGTTCGAATCGGCCGCTTCCGGACGTTGTTGTGCAACGTGGTGGGTGCTCCCGAGCGGCCAGGCATTGGGCACATATTGTCTGGTCATTGCATCACTCCATAGTTTTATCCGGAACAGGCGAAATATTCAGCCCGTCTGTGTCGGGCCGATGCAGGATACGATTGGATTGTTCAGAGTTTCTTCCCCACCGAGAGAAGCTCGGCGGTGGCGATTATACTTTTCGGCGTTTATCCCAGGGCTGGTCACCAGTCATCTTGCCTTCTTGCCATGCACATCCGTCAGCCGCACCGGCTTGCCCCTCTTCTGGGCCAGCCGTGCCGCGGTCGCGATGGCTATGCACTCCACCATTTCGTCGTGGCAAGCCTGGGGTTTCCCGGTGCGGACCATCTTCTTGATTTTCTCCAGGATTTTCGCCGCGCCGTAGGGGAACTCGAAATCGCCGATGGCCGGCGAATGCACGGCCCCGCGCCCACTGTAGGCACTGGCATACATGGCGCAGTGAGGCGTCCCGCCGCAGGCGCAGTTGAGCACGACGCCGGCGTGCGGCCGATGTGCCTTCCCGCCGAAGTCGAGGTGAACATAGGCCAGTGGCGTCTGTCCCATGCACGACACGGTCTCCACCCCCGAACCAAACAGGTGTTGAGCCAGGCTGATGGCATGAATGTGCCCGGCCATCGTCGTCAATCCACCTTTGACGATACCGAACTCCGGCTCGTCGAGCTCCTCGAAGCGGTCCCTAAAGAGGGAGAAGTGCGGAACCTCTCTCAATATCGAAAGCGACATCAGCGGCGTCCCGTATCGCTTGGCGAGCTTGACCAGTGCGACCGCATCCTTGACATCGTGGGCAAAGGGTTTGTCCACGAAGGTCGGCGTTTTCTTCCGAAGCCCCGGCGTCGCCAGCGCCAGGTGATCAGTGCCATCGCCATCACAGTCGGCAATGAAGACAAGGTCGACATCGTCGGAGATTTCCTCAAAGGTGTCACAGACCTCAGGTTTGCCGTAGAAAATGCGCGCCAGGTTCTCTGCCCGCCGGCGATCCGCATCCCAGACCTTCGCAATCTCGAGGCCGGCGACCTTTGGCACCGTCATCTCTTTCGTGTTGTTGTACTGCGTGTAGTGGTAGAAATAACCGCCGCACCCCAACTCCGGCTTCCGCAGAAGGTGGGGGTCGTGTTTCTGGAAGAGGCAGCCGTAGTAGATGGCATGGAGATCGCAACGTATGATTCCCACCCGTATCTTCGCCATCAGATCCCCTCCCCCTACGATCTAGTTGCCCCAGATGTCAACTTCACACAACTCAAAGGCCGCCGGGGCCTTCCGAGCGGTGAAATCGAACCGAACGTAACGGTAGCTGCCGTCCCTGGCACTATCGACATTCTTACCTTTCCCGGAGCGGTCCGCGTCGTTCAGGTAAAGCCGGGCTGTCTTCACTTCGATACCCGCGACTTCTTCGGCTGTGGAAGCGAGCCGCAGCCACTTCGTCCCGTCCTTGCTGCCGCTGACAGTAAGTGACGGCATTGTGCCCGAGAATACCAATCGGCACTGGATCAGCGGTTGATCCGATTTCAGATCGAATGTAATCCCGATGGGCGCCGGATCCTTCCAGGCGACGACCCATTTGGGCGTTTCCGCTTCGATGTGGGCAAGCGTCGAGCGTTTGTACTTGTCGCGCGTCTCGAACGCGGCCAGGCGATTGGTCAGGTGCCCCGTCTTGAACGGCACGTTCTCAGTGGCCACGTCAGACATGGCGTCCGGGGCACGGCTGTAGGAATACGTGCCCTTCAAGTCGCGATTGTTCGGCTCCAACAGCGACCCATTGACGTCATAGACGTAATTGTTGGTCAGGCACATACCCGACTCCTTGCGATAGATGTCCGTCTTGTACGGCGGCAGCTTGAAGCGCCAGATGTCGTGGCCCGTCTTGACACCGGCCGATGCCTGGATCGCGCCGATAAATTGCACGACCGGTGAACCCTGAGCGACGGTTGAACGCTTCTGCGGATGCTCATACACCGCATAGAACGGGTCCGCGGCAAAGTAATAAACTTTGCCTTCGCCGTAGGGGTGCATGGTGATTGCCGGGTCGCCGTTGGGGAATGTCGCGATCGTCACCACCGTATCGTTGACCAGCTCGACACGCTGACCGGGCACCAGTGCCGAGAGTCCGAAGCCGTCGGGCAGATCGAGATGCTCGCTGGCCTTGACTGTCATAACAGCTTCGTCCTTGCGCGGCTCGATTCTGCGAACCCCGGAAAGCGCCTCCCACGCCGCGCCGAATTTTTCGCCGTTGATGTTCCAGGTGAACGCCTCGGGGTCCGTCACGATGAGCACCCCGCCGGCGCGGGCGTACGCCTTGAACTTGTCGAGGAGTTCCGGGTATTCGTACGTCGCCCATGGAACGACAACTGTCTTGTAGTCGCTCAGGTCACGCGTTTCCCGAACGACCTGGCGGTCGCTGACGAAGTGGAACCAGTTCTCCAGGCACGGGCCCAGCGCTGCGTAGGCCGTGAGATGCCGGTCATTGTCACCCGACAATCCGCCCCACTGATCCGTGACCGTAGTGATCGAGGAATAGAGGATTGCCGTATCGGCGGTCTCCGGCATCTTCGGCAGGCGCATGGTGCGAATCACCTTCGACAATTCGAGCATCGCGTTCCATTTGAACGGCTCGGTATACATCACGTCCGCCAGCTCCGCCTCGAAAAATGCACTGTTCATCAGGTGCAGGCTTTCTCCGCCATTGCGGAAGATCTGGCTGTAGACTTCGCGGATGTATTCGGGATCGCGCACCGGCATCTGGCGCTTTGCCATGTGCATCATCATCCAGATGGGCTTGTCCGAGAGGTCGACATACAGCTTGGTCGTACCGCCGGGACGAACCCAGTCGAAGAGGGTGTTGGTCTGGCCACCGACGGTCTGGCCCCCATAGATGTCGAAGCCTTTCGACCATGCCTCGATGTCACCTGAAGTGGCTGTGCTGCCATGGGTCGGGCCCATAATCTGCACGTCTGGATTGATTTTTTTCGCCGCTTCGTAGCCGTTGACAAAGGATTCAGTCAACCGGTCCCAGGCCCAGCGGGCGTAGGCGATACGATCAAAGGGGTCGCCATCCGCGTAGGACGCCGGCATCCCGTACTTCCCGAAGCCGTAATCCCGGCGGATTATCTTGTCGGCTTCCTCGATCTCTTTGTACCACTTGTCCCTTGGAACAGGACGGTTCGCGTAGCCGGTCCAGAGCTCGTCAAAATGCCGGACAAAATCGTGTTCATTTTTCCGGGCTCGCTCCTCTACCTGGCGGCTTATTTCCTTCAGGTATCGGGGGTCGAGAATCCAGCCACCGCTGTTGTAGACCGGCGGCAGGTCACGGTCCGGCAGGCAGATCAGCGGCCTGCCCCGGGGCACGTCTACGGCTTCGCCATAGGTGAGGATGCCGCGTTTTTTGTATTCCGTCTCGTCCCGGTGGCCGTAGCAGGGGATGTTGTAGGCCGCGGCCTCATCGAGTGCTTCGCCGAGAACAAAGCGTTTGCCGAACCGCTTGCCTGCAAACCGAAGTTTCGGGGGACTGTTTGCCCCCCTGTCGTTCTTCCGGCCATCGTACTTGAGGCCGTAGGGCAGGAAGATCCCGGGCGTCGGCCGGTTGCTGAACAGCGTTTCGAACAGTGGATCTTCGACTTCGAAGCCGGTGACCTCATAGAACTCTGCCTTGCGTTCAGTCTTTTCGAGAGGTATGCCCTGGCCGTCGTTCTTCGTGTAGATCTGCACGTTGTCAAAGCGGCCGGAGGAATAGACTGATAGACCGACCCGGTCGAAGCCGGGCTTGTCGATCGGCTTGTCGTGAACGTGTGAAATGATGACCTTGCCGTCAACGGTGAAGGTGATGTTCTTTCCCTCACGTTGGCAGATGACGTGATATCGTTTGCCGGGCACGATAAGCACATCGGCGCGATCAACGATCTTCTGGCGCGCGATCAGGAACGATACGGTATTGGACTGCCCGCCGAAGCCGAAATAGTAACCGCTCGACTCCTGCCCGAAGCTCGCGTTGAGGACCCCGCTCAGGTCACAGGGGTTCTCTGAGTCGGTAACCGCATCGTATTCCAACCGTACGTCGCCGGTAAAGCGCCAGTTCGTGACGATGTGGCCCTTCTCGTTGGGGTGATCGAGCATGCGGTTCTTGATGGTCCAATTGCCATGGGCAGATCGCCAATTTTCTCCCAGTTCCGTGCGGTTGAAGTCATCCGAAAACTGAAGCTTCCATCCCTCGGCTTCGGCCGCTGCGCCCGCCATGTCCAGCGCTTGCTGTCCAGGTACGCTTTGTGCAGCGAGTGTCAAGGCGAGCAGACAGGCCGCTCGCCAGACTGTTTTTTTCTTGAATGTCATGTGCAACTTTCAACTCCTTTGTCATTCTGATAATTCCTGGCGTGGCCCGTTGACAGGGCCACGCCAGGAATTGGAAGGGCAATATAAGATATAACATTCAATAGTCACGCTCGAATGAAGCGTGGCTTCGCTCCTGCTCTTCATCGGTCCTCTCAATTGCCCGGCTACCGGATAAAAATGATGGGGAGCAGGGCGCAAGCGTTCGAAGAGTTGCCATAAAAAAAGCCACCAGGTCAAGGGGAAAATCCCTGGCGCAGCGGCCGTGTAACCTTATCCCGTGATCACGCTGCCAGGCTCGCAACGGGATTTGCAGCCGGCTGTACTTCGCATAGTGTACACAGTCACGCAACCATTCACGCAACCAGTCTGACCGATGATCGCAATCGTTGACTACAAAGCCGGCAACCTCACCAGCGTACGCCTGGCGTTCGAAGCGCTGGACATCGAATCGGTGATCACCAGTGATCCCGAGCTCATCTGCGGTGCCGAGCGGGTCGTGTTTCCCGGCGTCGGCGCTGCCGGCGCCGCGATGATGCACCTCACCGAGATGGGGCTGGCAACGGTGCTGACCGATGTCGTTGATGCCGGCACGCCGTTTCTCGGCATTTGCGTGGGGACGCAGATTCTTTTTGATTCTTCCGAGGAAGACGGCGGTGTTGCCTGCCTCGGCCTGGTACCCGGCGAAGTGAAGCGATTCCACCCGCCCGACCCGCTGTGCAAGATCCCGCAGATCGGCTGGAACACGGTCGGGTTCAAAGTCGACCACCCGTTGTTCGACGGCATCGAGAACGACAGCGAATTTTATTTTGTGCACAGCTACTATCCGGCACCGTCCGACGCCTCCTTTATTCTTGCGGAAACGGAGTATGCGGATGCCTGCTTTGCCTGCATTGTCGGCCGCGGCAACATGGCGGCAACGCAGTTTCACCCGGAACGCTCCGGCCGGATCGGGCTGCAGCTTCTGCGCAACTTCACTACCTGGGACGGGCGTGTCTGATGCTGACGAAGCGAATCATTCCGTGCCTGGACGTGCGCAACCGCGTGGTCACCAAAGGTGTGAAGTTCCAAAACAACGTCGACCTGGGCGACCCCATCGAGATGGCGGTGGCTTACAGCGACGGCGGTTGTGACGAGCTAGTATTCTATGACATTACGGCATCGGCCGAGCGCCGGCCGATCGATATCGACATGGTTTCGGACGTGGCGAAGTCGATCCGCATCCCATTTTCCGTCGGCGGCGGCATTTCGAATCTGGACGACATGTATCGCGTCTTGCTTGCCGGCGCCGAGAAAGTATCGGTCAATTCGCTGGCTGTGCGGACGCCGAAAATTATTGGCGACGGTTCCAGGGCGTTCGGGGCACAGTGCATCGTGCTGGGCATGGATCCGGTGCGCACGGCGGACACCGGGAAGTGCCCGAGCGGCTACGAGATCACGACGCGCGGCTTCCGCGAGCACACCGGCATGGACGCGCTCGAGTGGGCGAAACGCGCGGAAGACCTGGGTGTCGGCGAGATCGTCGTCAACTCGGTGGATGCCGACGGCACGCGAGAGGGTTTCGAGCTGAACCTGACAAAGCTGATCGCCACCCATGTGAGCGTGCCCGTGGTGGCGTCCGGCGGTGCCGGCACCTGTCAGCATCTGTCCGATGTCTTCAAGCAGGCGCACGCCGATGCGGCGATCGTTGCGAGCATGATCCACACGGGCGAATTCACCATCGCGCAGATCAAGGAAGAGCTGGTCAGGGACGGTCTGCCGATTCGCCGGAAGTGGTGAGCGGTTCCCCGCCGGTATACTCCTCGATCACTGCTGCGACGTCGTCGGCATTTTTTGTTTCCATCAGCGCCATGCGCAGCGATTTGGCGCTGTCGAAGCCCTGCACGTACCATTTGAAATGGCGCCGCAGTACCTCGAAACGCTTGAGCCCGGCGAACTTCTCCTCGAACCGTCGGCAATGCTCGAGCATGACCTCCAGCCGCAGCGCCGGTGTGATGTCATCGGCCAGGATGTCGGGATTGAACAGCCACGGGTTGCCGAAAATGCCGCGGCCGATCATGACGCCGTCGGCGCCGGTTTCCCCTGCCAGCCGACGTGCTTCCTCGAGAGATTTGACGTCGCCATTGCCGAGGATCAGTGTCTGTGACTGCATCTCTCGCTTGACATTGACCGCTTCGGCGATGGCGTCCCAGCGTGCCGGCACCTTCGACATCTCGGCCCGGGTACGGGCGTGGACGGTAACCGCCGCAGGGCTTTCCTCCAGCAGATGGGCCAGCCATTCGCAGATGATATTGGTGCTGTAGCCCAGCCGCGTCTTGACGGAAACCGGCAGGCCGCCGGCGCCTTCGCTGGTGGCTCGGATAATCTCCTTCATCAGGCTCGGGTTCTTGATCAAAGCCGAGCCGGCGCCCTGTTTTTCGACGTTTTTGTCCGGGCAGCCGGTGTTGATGTCGACACCGTCGAAACCGAGCTCCTTGACCAGTTGTGCGGTCTCGAGAAAATTCTCGGGGCGCGACCCGAAAATCTGGGCGACGATGGGCCGCTCACTGTCGTCGTACCAGAAGTCCGGCAGCAGTTTTTCGCGGCCCGGCGAGCATAGGCCGTCGCAGGACACGAACTCGGTGAACAGTATGTCCGGCTTACCGTATTTGGCGATGAGCGGGCGGAACGCTGCGTCGGTGACGCCGGCGAGCGGGGCCATGGCCATGATCGGCCGGTCGAGCCCGGCCCAAAAGCCGGGGTTGGTTGGATTGGTGGCAGTAGTCATGATCGGCTCAATCGACGATGTCGATACGGTCGGTGCTGCGGATGTGCTTTGACTGCGCAAATGTAGCGGCGTCGCGGGGCCCGTCCATAAGGATCCGGTCGCCCGCCGCCGCCTTTGCAAATGCAGCGTTGCCGGTTGCCTTGTCGCGACGGCCGAGCACGGCCTCGACGACGTGCCGACCGTCGCAGATGTACCGGATGCCGCTGCGGTGGACACGCCGCAGGCGCGACAGCACGCGCCATTGGTTCTCGGCATTGGTGGTTGTGCCGGAGAAGACGAAGCCGATGAAATGATGACGGTCATTCTGCCGGTGCAGGCGGTTGGCCATGCGCTGGATGAGCGGCAACTCGAAGCGGTTGATATGAAAGTGACACCAGTTATCGGCAGCCAGCGGGCAGGCGTGCCGGCTCGGGCACGGGAAGTTGATCTGGAAGCCGTCGTCGATGAGCTGCTGACGCAAGGGCAGAATCTGGCGGAACACGGCGGCGGTGCCGGGTTCGATTATGATGAGCAGTTGCTCTGCCGGGGTGCCGAAGGTGACCGCTGTATCATCGGCCTCGTTCAGGACGTTGCCGGTAATGACGATGCCGGCGTTGCCGCTGTGTTTACGCCAGTCGCTCTGAACGAATTCGCACGGGACCTTTGCCAGGAGCGGGTCGCGCCGGATGCTTTTAGACAATTTTCTGGCAAGTTTCAATGCGACCGGCGAACGGTCCACACCAATGAGTTTCCCAATGTTGGGCAGCAGGTCGGGGCGGTGGTGGCGCAGATAAAAGAGCAGTGCCCATAGAAAGGTGCCTGGGCCGCAGCCGAGCTCGGTCACTGTGACTGGCCCGTTTGCCAGTGCGGTTGTCAGTGCATCGCCGCAACGGTCGAGCATGCGCCAAAGCTTCGGCATGTTTATTGGCATGTAAAAGCAGGCGTAGCTGCGCATCGCCGCCGGGTCATCGGCGTAGGCCGTTGCCGCGTCGGAGGCCATCAGCCTCCGGTGCAGCGTATGCAATGGCTCCAGCAGCTCGTCGCAGAGCTCGTCGCCGGGTTGCAGGGCCAGGGCATCAAAGAGCCAGTCTTGGAAGTACTCGGGAAAGAGGGGCATTGCTCGTCATATGTGTGCACATGACATAGATTAAGGCGGAACAAGGCATCCAACGTAATGGACGTGAGTACGGAAATCAATGCCGTGCGATCATTGGGGAACCATGAAAATCCTGCGCTTAATCTGCGGCCTCGTGCTTTTGCTGGGTGGTTTCGCAATGACAGCCGGTGGCGGCCTGATCGGAATGATCCCTGCTTTGGTGCTTGCCCTTCTCGGTGCGTTGATGCTGTGCCCGTTTATCGTTGCACCGGGCATGAATTTCTTCGGCAACCTCTTTTACAGTGATTCGGGCCAGCCTGCGCCGGAGCAGTATTCGCTCGTCCACAAGCTGTTGAAGGAGAACCAGCCGGATGAGGCTGCCGGCGAGTTGCGGCGTCGGCTGGAGGATCATCCGAACGATGTGAATGCTGCCCACCTGTTGATGCAGACTTACTATGACCACCTGAACTCGCCACAGGAAGCCGTCAATGTCCTGCGCGGCGAGCTGGAGAAGAAAAAGCTGCAGGCTGACCATATAAGAATGGTGGATCTGGCCGTCGACATTCTGTTGGAAGTGAAGCAGCAGTCCGACGCCGTGCGGATCCTCGAGCGGTCCATCGAAAAACTCGGCTGCGGCGGGGCTGTTTCCCCACTCAGGCAACGGCTCGACCACCTGCAATGAAGCCGTAATTATTTTCTCAAACCGGGAGTCTAATCCATGCAAATCGTTGAACTGCTGCGTGCCATGGAAGGCCACAACGCCTCCGACCTGTTTGTCTCTGTCGATAAGCGCCCGCATTATCGTATCATGCGTAGCCTGGTCGAGGCGGCCCCCGACACGACCACGGACGAGCAATTCCGGGAATTTCTCGGGTCACATTTACCGGCGGGAACGGTTGCGCGCCTGGAAAAGAATCGTGATCTGGATATTGGCGTTTCGCTGGAAGACAGCCGGTTCCGCTTCAACATATACTATCAGAAAGGCGAGCTGGCGATGGTCGTCCGGCGCGTACCGTCGGGGGCGCTGTCGTTTTCGGAGCTGGCCCTGCCGACGGTGTTGACCTCGCTGGCGGAAGCGCCGCGCGGCCTGGTGCTGGTCACCGGCTCCACGGGCAGCGGTAAATCGACGACGATGGCGGCGATGCTGCATCATATCAATTCGAGCAGTGCCAAGCATATTGTCACTGTCGAAGATCCGATCGAGTTTGTACACCAGGACCTGCAGAGCGTTGTGAATCAGCGTGAGATCGGTACGGACACGACTGATTTCTTCACATCTCTGCGGCACATCGTGCGTCAGAGTCCGGATGTGATTATCATCGGCGAGATGCGCGACCTCGACACCATCACCACGGCGGTGTCGGCGGCGATGACCGGCCATCTGGTGATCTCGACGATGCATACCGTGGACGTCGTGCAGACCCTCGAACGTATCATCAACTATTTCCCGGATCAGCGTCGCGATCAGATCGCCCTCGATCTCGGGTTCGCGCTCCGGGGCATCGTCTCCCAGCGACTGCTGCCGTGCGCTGATGGCAGCGGCGTGGTGCCGGCGTTGGAAATTCTCGTGGCCACACCGCTAGTCCGACGGCTAGTGCACGAGCGTGATTTTGATGGTCTGGAACAGGTGATCAAGACCGGCGCATCCGAGGGCATGCAGACATTCACCCGGGCCTTGGCGGACCTTGTCGAGGCGGAAAAGATCACGGTCGAAACCGGTGCCGTGGCCGCGACCAATCGTGATGAGTTTCTGCTCGCCGTCGAAGGCATGGAAACCGGGGTCGAAACTTTCCGCACCCTGGAGAGTGCCGACGAATCGTTCGGCTACGGCATGAAGAGCCTGCTGCGCGCCGCAGTGCGTCACGGTGCCAGCGACCTGCTGCTCACCGCCAAATCATCGCCGCTGCTGCGTATTGATGGCGAGCTTATGGAGACCAACACAGAGGCGCTGTCGCCGGCCATGACCAAGCAGCTCCTGTTCAGCGTGTTGTCGCCGTCGCAACGGACACATTTCGAACTGGAGAAAGAGATCGACTTCGCCCTGAGCGTCGACGTCTCGAAATCCAAGGAGAAGGGGGCCACCGATCAGCCGCCCGATCACCACCGGTTCCGGGTCAACGGATTTTATCAGAAAGGCACGGTATCGGTGGCTTTGCGGGTGATCAGCCAAAAGATCCCGACGCCGCAGGAGATTAACCTGCCGAAAGCGATCACCGACCTGTCTAACCGCGCCCACGGTCTGCTGCTAATCACCGGTCCGACCGGGCATGGCAAGTCGACGACGATGGCCTGCCTGCTGAGCCTGATCAATCAGACGCGCGCCTGCCATATCATCACGATCGAAGACCCGATCGAATATGTGCACTCCAACGACAAGGCGGTCATCGAGCAACGCGAGGTGTTCGCCGATACGAAAAGCTTCACCAACGCCCTGAAATACATCCTGCGCCAGGACCCCGACATCATCATGATCGGTGAGATGCGCGATCCGGAAACGATCTCGGCGGCATTGACGGCGGCGGAGACCGGGCATCTGGTGTTGGCAACGCTGCATACCAACGATGCGGTACAGTCGGTCGACCGGATCATCGACGCCTTTCCGGCGCATCAGCAGTCACAGATCCGCACGCAGCTGGCGGCGACCTTGATCGCAGTTGTTTCGCAGCGCCTGTTGCCGACGGTCGACGGCGAAGGGCGGGTCCCGGCATTCGAGATCATGATCGGCACCTCGGCGGTACACGCACTGATCCGCGACGAACGCACACACCAGATCCCGGCAACGATCGAAACCAGCGCCAAGGACGGCATGGTCACTATGGACAGGGCCCTGCAGAATCTCTATCGCAAAAACCTCATCAGTCGCCAGACGGTCTTGTCGCTGGCCAAGGATAAAGATATCATCTAAGGGCGTGCCTTAGATGACTCGAGTTTTGAAAAATACCCCCCCCCCTGCGGGCTTGGCCTGTGGCTTGCCTTCTGAACCCCGAATACCCAACACCCTACCTTCATTGCAAGACACACCCATTTTCTATCAGGGACGTTTCTTGCGGCTGATCGAACGGGACGGCTGGACGTCGCCTGGCTGGCGGACAAGGCGGCAGAAAGTTGCGCCAGAGATCCGAAAAATTGCGCCGGGCTCTACTTCGCACGGGGCTTCAGAAAATGAATTCGCAGATCGTCTCGTGCCGGTAGACTTCGCCCGGCTGCAGGATCGCGCTGGGGAATGACGGCTGGTTGACGCAATCCGGAAATTGTTGAGTTTCCAGGCAAAAAGCGCCGTGCTTCGGGTAAAGCTGTCCGTCGGTGCCGGCTTCGTTGTCGAGGAAGTTACCGCTGTAGAACTGTACGCCCGGCTCGGTTGAGCTGACGATTATCCGGCGGCCGCTGGCGGGGTCCGCGACCTGGGCACAGGGCAACGGCGCGGTGCTCCGGGTCGGTTGCACGACGTAGCAGTGATCGTAGCCGCCCGCTACTGCATCGATTCGCTCACCGATAGCGTGAGCTTCGGTAAAGTCCATCGGTGTTCCGGCCACATCCCGCAGCTCGTTGATCGGGATGAGATTGTCGTCGACCGGCAGATATTGCGCCGCATGGATCGTCATCCGATGGTCGAGAACGTTGCCGTTGCCGGCGCCCGCCAGGTTCCAGTACGCGTGATTGGTCAGGTTCACCGGTGTTGGCTGGTCGGTTTCGGCTTCATAGCTGAACACCAGTTCGTTGCGGCCGGTCAGCACACAGGTGACGGCGACCGTCAGGTTGCCCGGAAATCCCTGGTCGCCGTCGGGGCTTTGGCACTGGAAGCGGACTGCGTCGTCGCCGCCGATTGTGGTCAGCTCACTGTCCCAGACGATTTTGTCCAGCCCCCGGTCGCCGCCATGTAAGGTGTTTATACCGTTCTCGTTACATGGCAGCGTAAAGGTCTGTCCGGCCAGGCTGAAGCGGCCGCCGGCGATGCGATTGGCGAACCGGCCGACCATGCAGCCGAAAAAACAGGCACCGTTGACATAGCCTTCGAGGTGATCGTAGCCCAGCGTCACGTTGACACTCTCACCGGCACCGGTGGGCAGTTGCAGCGCTGTCAGCGTTGCGCCATAGGTGATGAATCGGGCGGTCACTCCGTTGAGGTTTTCCAGCGTGAATTGTTCGACCGATTGGTTTTCGAACTCGCCGATTTCCGTGCGTTCGACAGCCATCATTTTCTCCTCGGTGTGGACCGCTGATTACGTCAGATTCCAGTGTTTGAACTTAACCACGTACATACACGATGCAAGATTTCGGCAGTCGCATGCCTGTTGTCCAGTCACCTGATGTGATCGCGGTACGGCAGGCCCTTGCACAGCGTCGTCGGCACTGTTCGTTGCCTACGGTCCCGAGCCGCAGGCGACGATGACAACGGCCGGGTGCTGGGGCGTTATGCCGGGGGAGCGCCGCTCAACGACGACCTTCGAGTCGCCCTGGTGAAAATCGAGTAGTTGCCTGATCCCATTTCTGAGTTTGCATGATGGCTGTCTCCGAGATAACTTCCGCGCCTTGTCGTGTACGCCGATATCTCCTATCGTATATCGCATGGATGGTTAGTATCGGATCAACGCTTCATTGGACGCACTATGCCACGCTACGGTAAGTATCAAATCACCGGCATGAGAGATTTCCGCACAGGCGGAATGGCGACACTTTCGACTGGCAGGATGGTCGATGGTGCAGATATCGTCGTTCGCGAGCTGCAGGAGAAGTTA
>Ga0310124_10001829_pt1 | contig 14738 bp, 9 predicted proteins | sample CB11b_AW_Bot5_MG_FD_203507 | JGI IMG/M metagenome (GOLD analysis project Ga0310124, IMG submission 203507) | Marine microbial communities from Western Arctic Ocean, Canada - CB11b_AW_Bot5 | ecosystem: Environmental > Aquatic > Marine > Oceanic | place: Canada: Western Arctic Ocean | collected...
AAGAGGTTGAACGCGGCGGAAGCCGGGCGTGGGTCTGGTCCGACTACTTGTGGCACCATGAGGAAGTCTTCTTCAAAAAAATGCCCCGGAGTGTCATGCAGAGCAACTGGTTTTATGATGGAAGTTTCAGCAGGAAAAGCCCGCGGGTTCGCGCGTACGATCAGCTTGAGGAACACAAATACGATCAGATTCCCACCGGCAGCAACTGCAGCATGCCGGAGAATTTTATCCGGACCACCCGGTTCGCCCGCCGGACCATTGCACCGGAGCGGCTGAAGGGTTTCCTCCATACCCCCTGGAAGTTCACCTTGCCCTACTGCGAAGCACATCTCATGGAAGCCATTGATCAGGTCAAGGAAGCCCGGGACAAATGGACCTGACCAATTGCCAATTCACCTTCCAGGTGCGCCTTCCCCTTTCGATACAAGGTCTCATCACAACGTGTCAGGTCCTGACACCGAATTTCAAACGGGAGTATAGACTGATGAAAGAAACCAACATGATCCGTAGTATGGCAATGGCCATTGCGCTCCTATCGGGTTGCGCCACCGTGCAACAGGTCGATCTGCCAGCGGCGACAACGGTGCACATCTTTGAACCGGCTCCGGGATCGTTACCCCTTGTTCTTTATGACGTGCCCGTGGGAACGGAAAAGAGCGTGATCCTGGAGGTTCCTGATCTGCCGGGCCGAGTAACAGAGGCTGAACTCACTCTTACGATTGAGGATATGGACCAGGTAAGCGAGGGCCAGATTTACGTCAACGGCCAGGGGCCTCTTGAGCCTCCGGCTGGCCTGTTAAGCCCTTCGTCTACGCTGACGGCCGATTTGGAGGTGAATCCGAAATGGATCAAAAGGGGACCCAATGAGATCCGATTTGTCTTTGCCGACAATCTATACCGGACAACCAAAGGCTTCACGGTGGAAGAGCTGACACTGAGCCTGACGTTTCCGTAACGCTCCTTACTTATACAGGACCTCAACCTGAACCTCGAGCACCTGGACGGGAACCTTCGCATCCATGCCGGTTTCGTCCAGATGGAAGGAGACTTCGTTGTCTCCCACGCGGTACCAGTCCGGCTCCGGGCTGAAGGTGAGCCATCCCTCTTCGGCATCCTTTGCTGTGGCGGTCACGCGCTTGCCGTTTAGTTTGACCTCCATGGCGTCCAGGGCCTCGGGCGGGGCCAACCGGATTTGCAGGGAGGCGCTGCCGAGAGACTCTTGCCTGGCTGCAGCCGGAATATCGTCGCCGATCTGAAACGTGACGGCGGTTGGCCGCGCGCCCACGGCCCCGTTCGTCGGCAGCGCCATCGACGCGGGAAGGACATTCGCCGGGCCGCAATGCCGTAGCGCGGGGTCCATCAGCATGTGCGTGTAGGGCATTACGTCGGTTGCCGCAAAGAGCTTGTCCATCGTGGCGAGTTCCCCGGGATCTCCCAACTGGGTGAAAAGCGGATGCTGCGGAGTATAGGGAAACATGTTGAAGAAGTAGAGCCCATCCGCGCCGATGCGGTACGCATTAGAGGCGGCGGCTCTCCAGGGTTCGATATGGGGCGAAGAGGACGCGCGATAATCGCCGGGGCCATGCCCCGAGTACTTAAGGCACGGATAGGCCCTGACGTTGTACCGGTGTGCAAGCTTGACAAGCTCTTCTGCCGGCAGGTTCGGCCAGGCATCGCCGTTCCCGAGGGTCATGATGTCCAGCAGGTCCTCCCTCAGCCATCGCTCGATATCGATGCCGACGTTTCTGCAGTTGACAACGGCCATGGGCACTCGCGCCGCGATCAGGATCGGGCGGCCCCTCCTGGCGCCCTCCCGTTCCGTCATCTGCCTTATGGAACGCTGAAACCCGGTCAGAATATCCAGTTGCTCGTTTGTGGCCGGCTTCCCGTCCAGGTTCGGACGGAAGAACATGGGATAGCGGAGGTAGTCAATCTCAATCCCGTCCACGTCGTAGCGTCGGGCAACATCCTCCGTGATCCGCAGAAGGTACTCCCGCACCTGCGACTTCTCGAAATCGAGGGTGGACCACCAGTACCTGGGGGATGACTGCGGGTATTTTTTCGTGTCCTCGGGCGTACCCATCAGGAGTTCCGGGTGCTTGAGTTTCCACTGGGACAGTAAATGCAACGATTCCGGTCCACTGTCGTGGGTGTCGTTGATCCGCTGCGTCCAGAAGACCTCCAGCCCTGCCTCATGGCACGTCTTCACCACCAGTCCCAGGTTGTCGGTGCCGGCCTTGCGCAGCATGCGCATATTGTGACGAACGGCGACGGCGTGCTCATTTTCCGAACTGATCGCATCGACGAGATCATCCATTCTTTCGCCGACGTTCGTGTCGAAGGTATAGAGCGTGGTCACCAAGGTGCCGTAGAAAACGGTATCGACCTGGGTGTTCAACGCCGGAATAATCCGCTTGGAAAGGAAGTCCTCGGGGCTGGACTGGTGGTCGAAGCCAATGTCGTCCCCGTCGTTGTTGTAGATGATGCGGCGATTCCGGTTTTTGGCCGCCTCACGCAGTTGTCCTATCTCATCCGTCTCTCTTTCCGTGCCTGCCCGGTCTCCTGCATCCGGCTCTTCCCCGCGCGCCTGCCCGGCAAGCGTACCGACCGTGATGACGATCGCCAATGCGCATAGATCCATTCTGACCCTACACATTACTATTCTCTCCACCTGTTTGCTTGTTCGCGAAGAAAGGCTTTCAGAGTTCGGGTTTCAGGTTTCTTGCATGAATCCTGAAACCTGCATCCTTGAAACCTGACGACTCCACGACCTATTGCGGCCTGTACGAAGGATCCGAGAATCGTCTCTTCAATTCAAGGAAATATTGTTCGTAGACAAACGTGCCGACGCCGCCGGCAACCTGGATGCCGGCGTAATTCGGGGCAAGTCCGGTCTCCTCGACCAGGGCGAAGAAACGATCCAGGGCTTTCTCCCTCAGCGGATGATCAAGCGGTGCGGAAACCAGCAGCGAGAGATCGACCGACATGCGCCCCATTTGTACGCGCCGCAGCAGGATGGGGTCCTGCTTGACCTTGGCCTCGGCACGTCGGAACAGAGTGTCGAAGTCCTCCGCCAACGACAGCTTCAGCCGCGGCGCGGGCATGAAGTGCATATGGATCCCGGGATAGTTCAGAATGTTCTCGTCTTTCTCAAAGCCTGGACGGTTGTACGATTTGTCGTAGGCGTCGAGATGCTCTACCTTCAGGGCGTATTTCGCGATCTCCTTGCCGGCCGCCCCATAGTAAATATCGCAGAACTCGCGGACACCCTCACGCCAGTCGAAGTCGGGGTCCCAGAGCAGCCTGACCCCGATATACGCCCGGAGATGTTCGAATCCGTAGTTGAAAACCCAGGAACCGTATTCCCCCTGCCGGGAGTAGTAGTCTTCCGCCGCAGCGTACGCAGGCAGGGTCTTGTCGCCATCCGATTCGGGCGTCCTCTTGTACACCATGTTCGCCATCGAGATAAACACCCGGTTTACATTGCGATCCCGGAACAGTCGAAGATTTCTCTGCATGGCGGCAAACGTAGGACGGGGCATCGGCGCGTCCCCCGAATCCTGGTAAACCCAGATCCCCAGGTGATCCGTGTTCTTGAGCCACGCGTCCAATTGCCCGATGAAGTCATGGTGCGTGTTGTACTCCCCTTCATCCAATGCGTGGGCCCAACAGGCCTGGATGGGGCACCATGTAACCATCACGTTCGGATGGAGTTTCACCGGATTCGGCTCGAAACTTGCATGGTAGGCAAGCATGACAACCAGGGTTTCGGGAAACTCCGTTGCCACCTGCGCTGAAACCTTGTTGGCGAACTCCATGTACGTGCCGGAAATGCCGACGCGTTCGTATGAGGCTTCGCACGCATCGCACCGGCAGAAGTTTGCATTGTCCGAATGGGTAATGCTGATGAACTTCATCGGGTCAGGACTCCTGCTCAGCCGTTCCCGGGTCCAGTCCCCGACCCATCGCGCGAAGTCGTCGTTGCTCATGCAGTAGGCCCGGTGTGTAACAATTTCCTCGAAGTGGCGTTCGCCGTCTATTTCGGCGAACCACTCGGGATGCTCGTTATGGAACGTATCCGGGATATCTTGGAACATGTGTGGGTTCCAGGAGTTGGCCATCGATCCCGTGCGAGGATCGGCGTGGAGCTGCATGATGGCGGACGGTCGTGGCCCACCGGACCTTACGTTGGACTCATTGAGACGGTTTCGGACGTACCAATCCGGAATCCACGACGCCGGTGAGCCGATAATCCGCCAGCGAAAGGCCGGCTTCCGGCGGTCGGTAATCTCGCCGAGCTTCAGCGTAGGATGCTTGGGTACGTACTGGCATCCGGGAGTCAGCCACCGGCAGCCGAGATGATCCTGGAGAAATCCGTAGACGCCGTTGATCGTTCCACGCGCCGGCGCGCCGGCGATGACAATGTATTTTCCTTGGGTACGAATCTCGTACTCGTCCGGCGCGAAATCATCGGTCAGGCCATCCAGCCCCAGTTGTTTCAATCGCGCGTTGTCCGCCCCTATGACAATCTCGTATCCTCCGGGGTTGGTGAAATCATCGAAATAAACCGGCCATAGGGCACCGGTAGACTCTTTCAGTATCGCGGCCAAATCCAATGCGACCGCCATGATGCTCCGGTCGGAATATTTCGGAATGACGATTCGGAACTCGGTTTTCCCATCCTCGGCGACCACCGTCTTGCCCATGCTCACCGCGCAGGCGTTGACCAGAATTACAATTATTACGAACGTCATTCGTGTGATCTTTTTCATGGCAGGCCTCTGAGGGTAATGCGGCGTGGTCCCCGGGCAACGTCCACGGCGGGGACAAAAAAAATCCGGGGACACATGATTGTGCAAAGCAGGCGCCGAGGGTGGACAAGGGTATACCCCTCGGGCACCCCTTTACTCAACTCGTTGGTTGAGGGGTTGATGATAAAAGATGGGTGCGCGCACGGCGGACAACATGGAACACATTGGCACTCAACGTTAATACTACGGAACTTCCAACAACAGGCAAGTACGTAACATGCTGTAAATCAACTGAGTACAAAATCGGCGGAGAGGGCGGGATTCGAACCCGCGGTACACCCAGTAGGCGTACAAAGGATTAGCAATCCTCCGCATTCGACCACTCTGCCACCTCTCCTGAAAATCGCAATTTACACAGCCTGAGAATGTTACGGAACCGAACCGAAAGTCATACCGGTGTCCGGTTACCGTCTTCCTTCGTCAATACCACGACTATGCGTCGATATAATTACATGCGGAGAAGACCATGAATACCGGAAAAAGACAAGTCCCAGCCTAAAATAGGCGTCCGAGCCATTCATGGGAAAACTCGATATCCGGTTCTCTTTCAGACCCGGCTTGTCCTCCGGCATCAATCGGGGCCTTCACTTGACGACAACAATCCGGTCGCCTCGCGAAACACCCAGCCATAGGTCCCTTCCTCGGGATGCCCGATCACGCGTTGCCGCACACCAGCCATTCCCGTCCATGGTTTATGAATCATGGCGTGGGGGGCATGGAGCGCCTTCCCTTTCTCAGCCGGTTCACGGTGGTTGATCCAGCTTTCCCCTGCCTCACGGAACAGTCTCAGCAGGTAGCGCGGGCCGCGCGCTCCGCCTCCTCCGACTCCGTCCCTGTCCACGGCAACTGGCTCAGGGACCCATGCACCGCCCCAAACAGCCGCCAGCTCTCGGGGGCATCTCCTCCACCGCCAACACGTGGAGAGGCAAGTTCATCGACGCTCTCGCGTCGGGCATGTGGTCAGCCGCATGGCGGCTCCAAGCGACGAGCGCCAAGAGGCTGATGATGGAATGGATGGCTCGGCTCATCTGGTCAAATCCAAGGTGATCATGCGATTGAGGCGGGTCTTGTCCCAGGCCTTGGGGATGATCCTTGGATAGCCTGCCGCTTCGCCGATGCCCTGGTAAGTTGAAAAGGCCTCCGGGTAATCCCGCTGACGGACGTGGTCGACAAGCAATTTCAGCTCGCTGGTAGTCAGCGCCGAAAAAGCGGTGCTTGCATGTTGCTCCCATCGATCAAGATAGACCTCGCGAGACTCCCCTTCCTGGAGGAACACATCGATAATTGCCAAAACGCCCGTGGGGCTCAGCAGCGGGTGGCAGCACTTCAGTGCGGTTTGCTTCTTCTCTTTCGTCGAAAGGTGGTGAAGGGCGTAGCTCGCCAGGATGACGTCATAGCCCGCCGCAAGACCATGAGGCAGCGCCTCCAGGCTGCCTGCATACAGAGCGTACGGCACGTCCAGGGACGCCAGGTTGGCATCTGCTTTCGCAAGCACGCTCTCCGCTTCGTCCACCCCGTGGTAGAGTTTCACATCCAATTTTTGAAGAAGGCGACCTACCGGTGAGGCATCCCCGCAGCCCAGATCCAGAATAGAAATTCCGCCGCGAAACCGGTCGCACCATTCGCTCTCAAGGGCGCGGAAAAAGTAGGTGTGCGCCATGTAATCGTGGGTGAGCAGTTTCCGGTACGCGCGCCACTCTTCAAATAACAGTTCGGCCATGCCTCGTGTCCCTCGATACCGCACTCACTTCGCCACCACCTGTCAGCGCATGCCCGCGAGCATCGGCAACGGCGGCGATCATGGATGATTCCACTCAGATGCCGCAAGATTTCAATCATGGCGGAGGAGATTTTTTTTGAGCACGGGAGGGAAGACCCTGTATATTCGGGGGGTCTAAATAAAGGGAGAAGAATTCGTATGATTGGAACCCGTTTGACTGTTGTCACATTCGTCGCGTCTGTCGCTATTAGCCCCCTGGCCCGCCAGGCGCTGGCGCAGGGCGGCCCCTGAGCCCGTCTTCCTCTGGTGATCTGACCACGGGAGCGGTTCCGCCTGTGAACGGAATCGGAAATCCGCAACCGTTCATGAGAACGACTTTCGAGTGCGAGCCGCGCATCCCGATCCACAGCGTTCCCCTTGTGATCGACACCTCCGGTTCGTACTATTTGACTAGGAACATGACCAACAGCGCCGGCGATGGCATCAGCGTTTTCGCCAATGACGTCACAATCGATCTTAATGGGTTCACACTCCGCGGGCAGGTGGGCACAGGAGTCGGCATCCTGGTTCCCCTCCCCCAGTCCAACATCACGATCAAGAACGGCACCGTACGAAACTGGGCGTTGGACGGAATTGAAGCGGTTTCGACGGTAAACGGCCGGTATGAAAACCTCACGCTCATGGATTGCGGAGAAAGAGGCATTCAATGCGGAAATTTCAGTACGTTGAAAACCTCCAATCTGAAGACAACGGACAGGGCGGAGTTGCCACGGGAAACGACTGCCGTATCCGCGACGTTACCGTAAAATCCGGACTGGGAATCATAACGGGAAACGACTGCGTGATCACTGATTGCGTGGTTTATAACAGCACCGGCCACGGCATCAATTTCGGGGACAGGTCACGGATTTCATCCTGTACGGTGAAACAATGTACAGGCATCGGATTATTCACTTCGGGGGACGGCAGCTATCTACAGGGAAACTTCCTTAGCCACAACAGCACCGGGATGGACGTACAAGGCACCAACAGTGTTATCAGCCAGAACGTGGCCATCGAAAACTCTGACGCTAACTACGTTATCGCATCGAATAATTTCCCGGCCCTGCTTCTCAACCCGGGCGTTGTTCCCTCCTCGGGTTTTTCTACCGATCAGCCTCTGGCCAATCTGGACATTCCGTAGGCGGCACCGTTAGTCAAGTACGATGGAGAGCTCGTGATCGAATACTTTCGCCCATTCAGAATCTCTTATGGGCTCTGATTGGAAAAATCCACCAGTTCCTCGTGCGGGTATGTCGGCTCGGTCGATTGTGGAAGCGTGGAGAACTTCTTTCCGCTCATCTGTCAGGATCAGGGTAAGCGAAAGCGTCAATGGAGAATCCGCCTGATTATGTACGTTGATACTCCAGGTATACTTAATGATTCCGTCCTCAAGTCCGGTGTGCTTCAGCGTGACGGTGCAGCGTATGGTGACCCCGTCCGCGCCGCTACCGGTCGTGCCAATCCAGGAGGATTCGGTGTAGTTGTTGTCCACACCGGGTCGCTTCAGCGCAAGCTGCTCCATCTCGATGACATCTCCCCTTGCGGAAAACGTCGAACTGAGCAGGACCGCGATGAGCCACGGAAGGAAATATAAGGACAATATACGATCAAACGACATCACTAAAACCTATTGATACTTATCCCCACCCTCGCTTCTTCGCCTCTAAAATGTCAAGCTCACAATTCGGAAAATGCATTCACTTTGTAAAACTCCTGTAAAAGCACCCTAATTCATTCGTCTCATGCTACTTCTACTGCTGCTCGGATTTTGCGCCATATCAAGAACCTGTTGATTGGCATCTCCATTCAACCGGAGTGGATGCTCCGCCTCCTCCACGGGCGGTCTGATGGCGGGCGTTCCAGGCTTGGAGGGCAGCCGTGTTGTTTGAAGCGGCACGGGTGGTTTTTCCCGAAGCCGTCGTGTTGCGATGAGATCCTGGTAGCGTACTGGTCCGTGTTGAACGGCAAGCTCAAGCACACGGTAGAACAATATGCCCCGGCTACGGGAGCGGCGCCGATTAAAGCGGAACACGAACTCGTTTAAATCGTTGTTCATGTGGGCACCGTCCACGGAGCCTTGGTATGTGCCCGGGTTAACGCTTTGGGTTACGAAGGTCTCCAGCGAGGTGCCGGACGCGTCGATCAGCGGCGCCATCCTGCATCGCCCGAAGCCCCCGGGCTCCCTGAGCTCTACCGCAATGACGGTGAGGACCTTCTTGCCCTTGGCTCGGCCACCGCGCAACTCCGGCTCTTCTCCGCCGATATAGGTCTCGTCCACTTCCACCGTTCCAGCCAGAAGATCTCGGGTAGTCTCTGCCAGCATGAGGACTCTCCATTGCGGCCACATACCACAACTCCGGTTAAATGGACATGCCAAACCTGTTTAGATCTCGCGAAATGCGCTCTTTCACTGGGAAGCAGCATTCGCATTGCCAAGAACTCCGACTGTGAACAGAATTTGGGATCCTGGAGTTCGAACCTGGGCCGGGAGGAGTCGAGTCCGTCTCTTTCTCACACTCTAAGGAATGTAGACGGTTCCCCGGTAGGCACGATTGGAAGCGGGATCTGCGGCGGCGCCGGGATCGATGAATTGCACTCCGCCGCCGGTTCCGGCGGCCACCCCATCGGTCTCCGACCAGCTGCCCGTGCCGGACACCCCGCCGATGAATTCGAGTATGTATCCGCGGTTCACAGACGTATCGTGCAGAATGACTACGATGTCCGACCCGTTTCGTGATATGGATTCGATCCCGAAATAGGATCCGGCATCCGTCGGGTCTGTGCCCGAGATGTGTTCCTTCAGATTCGACAGGCCATCGAAATCGGAATCAACGGTGGGATCCGCGGCCGTGGAATCGCCGAAATGAATCATTTCAAATTCGTTAGGCAGGCCGTCCTGGTCGAAATCCAACATCGTGCTCTGCGCAATCACTGAGTCGTTCCAGGTATTGCCGTTTACGAAATCGGTATTCAGATCGTACGGCCCCGTGCCGCCGCCCCCGGAGGTGGCTTGTAGTGGTCCGGCGTAGAACTCATCTCCAGACTCCGGATTCGCGTCTTCGTAGATGGCCCCGTATATGTACCCGGGTTGGTAATAGCCCGAATATACGATCGGTCCGAAGAAAGCCCAATGCTCGTCCTGTCCGCCATTGTTCCGGACAACTGTGGCATCGAGCACAATGTCATTTACGCCGGGAACACCACCAGGCAACATGGGATCGCGTTGATTATCCGGGGAAAAGATCAACTGTACCACAGCCTCATCGCCGACATTCGGTAGAATCGGAACACCTCCTCCGTCAACAAAGCCGTACGATCCGATCCAGGAAATTCCCATCCCGCTTCCTCCGATGACCGTCCGGTTCCAGATATTTCCATCGATCAGATTGCTGTTCATTTCGTAAACGATCGGATTGGACGCATCATTTTCCATCGTTGGGGTCAAGTGGCCGACGAAATACCGGTCTCCGGCGCTGGGCGAATCGTCCTGGTAAATCACTGCATATACAAAACCGGGTTGATACGGACCGGAATAGGAATGCGGACCGAAGAAGCAGTACTCCGCACGAAATCCCCCATTGTTATACACGAGCGTACTGAATAACATCGTGTCGCTATCGGCGGGCACTCCGCCGATGAGCATCAGGTCGGCGTATGCGTCGGACGTGTGGAACAGCTGAATCAATGTGTGAGTTCCACCGTTCGGTAGAATCGGCGCGCCCTGCTCATCGATGAAGCCCATGGTAGCGCCCCAGTCCACGTGCATCTCGGACTGAAGCACCGTACTGTTCCACGAGTCGCCGTTGATGAAATCCTCCGAATTGAATTCGTATAGTGACGGGGCTGGCTGCGAAGAGGAGGTCTGTACCGTGGCCTGCAACGGTCCGGTGTAAAAGCGATCGCCCCGCTGCGGATCGGTCGTACCGAAAACAACCCCGTAGACATACCCGGGCTGATAGGCTCCTTCGTAGGACAGCGGTCCAAAGAAACCGTAATCCTCCCACTGTCCGCCGTTATTGCGCACAATCCCGATATCGATCACTACATCGTTGCCCGCGGGATTACCGTCCTCGGTAATGCTATTGGATATTTCATCGGGAGAGTAAATTAATTTCACGAGGGCTTCATCGCCGACGCTGGGAAGAATCGGATTGAGTTGATCGTCGATGAAACCTGCAGACCCGATCCAACTGATCGCCATGAATGGCTGATCTTCCACCGAACCGTTCCACGAATTTCCGTTCACCGGATCGGTATTGAAATCATAGTAAACCGGAATCGCCGGAGATGCCACCGCGGGCGCCATCGGACCCCGATAAAGCCGCTGCGTGCCTGCCGGCGTAGGATCCTCGTAGACGACCCCGTAGATGAACCCGGCATTGTACGGACCTTTGTAGGAGAGTGGACCGAAAAAGGCATACTCTTCATACTGTAAACCATGGTTGCGGATAATTCGCGCATCCAGAACCACGTCGTTATTGTCGGGAATACCGCCCGGCAGGATCAGGTCGGCGACGCCGTCCGGTGAATAGATCAGGTGAACCAGCGCTTCATTACCCACGTTCGGAAGAACCGGGTTTCCCTGGCCATTCAGGAATCCCCACGTCCCGATCCAGTTGATATCCATAAAAGGATTCGGGGCCGCGACCGTCCGGTCCCAAGTATTGCCCGACTCGGGTCCGACGTTCAGGTCAAATAATCCGGTGAGCAAAGCTGCGTCGCCGGCGAGCATGTCGTGTCCGCGGTAGTATCGGTCGCCCGCGACCGGAGTATCCGAAGAGAAGATGACCGCGTAGAGCGTGCCATCCTGGAACGGCGCCTGGTACTGCCGCTGGAAAACGCCGAACTCCTCCAGAAGGCCACCGTTGTTCCTGACGACAACGCTATCGAGAATGATGTCGTCGCCATTGGTCCCGCCCCCGGAAAGAATCTCCGAATCGATCTGACCGTCCGGCGCAAGGTAGAGTTGCGCGAGGACTTCGCTTCCCAGGTTCGGGAGGATTCCGAGATCCAGGGAGGGGAAAAAAATCCCCGAGGACGCGCCCCAGGACAGGTTAAATTCCGGGGGCACCTGGAACTGGTCAATCGTTTGGTCCACCGCCACATTGGAGACCATCTGCGACGTTCCGTCCGGCCAGAAAATATCCAGAGTCACCGGGGTGGTGCGGCTGCCCAGGCCGAAATGAAGCGTCAGCTCATTCTGATTTCCTTCCCCGGTGCCGGCTTCGACCTGCCGCGTCAGAGTGACTCCGCCGCCGAGATCGATCCGCACCTGAGCCCCGATTGCGGACCGGTTCACGCTGGTGCCGTTGCCCTCGAGGCGCACCCGGAGCCAGTGGTTGCCGTTACCGTTGTTTTCGTACAGTCGTCCGGCGGTGACGAGGTCCAGGAATCCGTCGTTGTTGTAGTCCGCCCAGGCAGACTGATACGTTGTCGGCATGCCTCCCAGACCCTCCGCTGAAGTGACATCAGAAAAGCTCCAGTTCCCATTATTCCTCCAAAGCCGGGAATTATCACCGCCGTAGACAGTGGAGTAATAAACGTCCAGATCCCCGTCGTTGTCATAATCCGCAACCGACGGCGAGGCATACGACTCCTGCCAGGCGCTTCCGGTCAATTCCCACCGCTGCGTAAATCGCCAGTTACCAGCCGGACCCAGGTTTTGATAGAATCTCGCGCGATCTTGCCAAGCATCCGGGTGGCTGAAGTTCCCGGCAAGCACATCGATATGCCCATCGTTGTTGAAATCTCCCCAGCAGGAGCCGATCGAATGGCCATAGGACCACCGCCATCCATCGTAGGTACCGTGCACGCCAGCGGTCGGGGCAACGTCGGTGAACCCACCGGATCCGTTGTTCTGCCATAGGTAATTGGCCTCAAGCCGGTAGTTCGACACGTAAACGTCCAGGTCGCCGTCCTCGTCGTAGTCGCAGGCGGTTACCCCGCGGCCCGGGAACCGGGTGCCATCCGTGGTCGGTTCTGTCCAGGTACGCAGAAAAGATGTACCCCCCTGGTTCATGAGCACCGAGTCAGGTTCGTAGCCCGAGGCTTCATATGCGCCGACGTACAAATCAATGAACCCATCCCCGTTCAGGTCCCCCCAGATTGCTCCCCGGTTGTCGTTTCCAGCTAATGCCGGCATGTTGATCTGCGTAAAGCTACCGCTACCGTTCTGGTTGCGCATGACGCGGTTGCTGTTCATGTCGTAGATATCCTGGAAACCGTCGTTATCCATGTCTCCCAGAATTCCCCACCCGTAACCGGCCAACGTCGTAAAGTTGTTGCCGGCATTGTTGCGATGCAGATTACCGCCGTCGTAAATATCCGCGTACCCATCATTGTTGAAGTCGCACCACGCGGTATTGCCGCCTCCCAGCCCGGGAATTTTTTGACCGGTCTTGTCCGTGAACCCCGCCATGGCAAGCGTCGGAACGCAGAGGGAAAAGATGAATATCCGGAGTGATGCCATTACATTTTGAACCTTATTTAAGGACGCACGGTAAACCCAATTGGTCGGACGCCAACCGCCATATACCATAGCCACGCATCGGGTCAATGTCAACGCCCCCGGCCAGGCGAAAATCTGCGGTCGGTTTCGTGCATTTGCCCACACTTTGGCCCTTCGCCACGAACCTCGAGAATACCTGGCGACGGAACTCGATAATTCTCTGGGATCAAAGGTCGGTTCGGTGGGCCGAAATCTTACAGATTCCCTTGGCGCTGGTACGTGAAATGAAACAGGCCATCGCCTGCTACGAACCCGCCCCGTAGCCGGACCACGGGAAAAGATCCTTGCAAATCCCGTCGCTGAATCTACCGTAACACGAGTCGGCGAAAGCGAATTGCTATCAAGATGAACATTGCACTGGTGGGTCCGCGAGGCTCGGGGAAAACTCGTATTTCACTGCATCTTGGCCTTCTTCTCAAAAGGCCGATTCTAAGCCTGGACGCGATGATTTCCTACGAAGAAAGCGGCAAATCAATTCCAGATCTGATTGCGGAACATGATGGGGACTGGCGGCATTTTCGAGACGTTGAGTACCGGGTGCTGGCGAAGGCCGCCGCAGTGGAAAACGTCATCATCGATTGCGGCGGGGGCATTGTCGTCGATCTGGATGAACGGAGAGAAGAAGTGTTCAGCGAACGAAAGGCCGCCGTACTGCGGGAGCGAGCGCTCGTCTTTTTCCTGAATGTGCCATTAGACCTGGTATCGACCGAAATCGCCGGTGCGGGTGATCGCCCTTCCCTGGGAAGCGAAAGCAGCCCCGAGGAAATTTTTCATCGCCGATTGCCGATGTACCGGCAGGTCGCCAATCACGAAATCAGCGTCGCCAAGGGAAAGCGCAAGAGCGCGGCGAAGGAGATCTGCAAGATCGTCGCTGCGAGCGAGTGACGTGGCACGGGTATCCGACCCGTGCCACGGAAGACGAAGGTCTTTCTTCACTTCGACATTCGGCATTTTCCGCACAAACTAGTTGGGCTCCGCTACGCGGGTCGGATACCCGTGCTACTCAGCCGGCTTTTCGTCCTTCAGTATGTTCCCGACATCAAGAAAAGGCATGGCGCCGCCGCCTACGAATTTGGGCATGACGCCATCCCATTGCTCGATGGTCCGGAGCTGAATCAGTTCAGGACTACCCCGAAGCGCGTCGGCCTCGCGCTTGATCGCCTCGGCGCGGGCGACGGATTCCGCCTCAATCTGGAACGCAGAAGCCGCCGCTTCCAGTTCGCGCTGCGCCGCGTTGGCCTCGGCGACGGTTATTATTTTCTCTTTTTCGTTCTCGGCCTGCAGGGCCTGCTGCTCGGCCCGCACCTTCATCTCGATCGCCTTGTTGAATTCAGCGGAGAAGTTGAAATCGGTGATTGCCACATTGGCGATCCTGATCGCACCGACCAGATCTTTTTCCAATAGCGTCGTATCGATAAAAGAAACGATCGCTTCCTGAATCTGCATTTTCACCTCGGAGCGCTTGGTGACGAGCGACTCGGCCGTGTATTGTGCCGTAACCGCTTTCACCGATTCCTGAATCGCCGGAGCGACGAGGCTCCGCGAGATCTTCTCCCCCGTACCGACCCGCTGAAAAGTCATCGGCGCGATCGATCCCACGATGGAATACTGAACGCTGATTTCGGTGGTTACGATCTGCAGGTCCTTCGATGCCGCC
>Ga0310124_10001830_pt1 | contig 14736 bp, 3 predicted proteins | sample CB11b_AW_Bot5_MG_FD_203507 | JGI IMG/M metagenome (GOLD analysis project Ga0310124, IMG submission 203507) | Marine microbial communities from Western Arctic Ocean, Canada - CB11b_AW_Bot5 | ecosystem: Environmental > Aquatic > Marine > Oceanic | place: Canada: Western Arctic Ocean | collected...
CGCAATATGAATGCAGGCTATCATAACATTACCTGGAATGCTGATGGAATTTCAAGCGGCATGTATTTCGTAAGAGTAGAAACAGGTGTAAATACAGCCATGCAGAAGCTCATGCTCTTGAAATAGTATAATTCTGCAAATAGTATTCAAAAGCCCCCAGGATGGTTATTCTGAGGGCTTTTGTGCGATTATAAGACGATTTATTGTTATATACCGCACAGAAATGAAATAAAAGGGTAATTAATTCCAATTATGTGATGAGAACCATAATAATATATCACATATCCCGGTAATTTTGGGCAGTATATGAAGAGAAATAGAAAATATAATAAGAATTTAGTGCAAGAAAATTTAATGAATGGACTGAGACATATAGTATTTATTCTGATTATTGGGTTTGCATATGCTGATGTATGTGAAGACGTAAATGCATGCAATTATAATCAGGAGGGTGAATGCGATTTGCCAAGTGATGAATGTCATGATTGTGATGGTTACATTGGAGGAAATGACGAATGCGGTGATTGTAATGGACCAGGTGCTTTAAATGGACTATGCCCTGATGGTTCACCTGCACAATTTCAGTTTAACCAATCCACCTTGCAGGCATTTTATTATTTTGTTTCAGTTACCATTAACGGTGCTGCAATAGAATCAGCAGATTGGGTAGGTGCTTTTAATGGAGATATCTGTGTAGGTTCCCGAAAGTGGGATATATCCTTATGTGGTAGTGGTGTATGTGATGTACCGGTTATGGGCGATCAAGACGCAGACTTTACAGAGGGCTATATGAATACAGGAGAGATTCCAACCTTTAAAATTTATGATACATCAGAAGATGTTTATTATGATGCCATCGCATCAGAAGATTATGAATGGGCACCAAATGGATTCTTTAATAATAATGATAATTTGAATGGAGTTATGTCGGGTTGTACAGATATAGATGCATGTAACTATAATGCAGATGCTACAATGGATGATGATAGTTGCCTTGAGAATGACTGTGCCGGTGAATGTGGTGGATCTGCTGTCCTTAGTGGATGTGATAATGTTTGTGGTTCTACTTTAGAAAATGATGCATGTGGCGTATGTGGTGGTGATGGTTCTGATGATGTTGGTTGTGGCTGTTTTGAAGCTGGTCCTTCAGGCTGTGATAATGTTTGTGGTTCTACTTTAGAAAATGATGCATGTGGCGTATGTGGTGGTGATGGTATTGTTGATGGCGAGTGTGACTGTGATGGCAATGTAGAAGATTGTGCAGGAGTATGTGGAGGTGGTGATGGTATTGTTGATGGCGAGTGTGACTGTGATGGAAATGTAGAAGACTGTGCTGGTGAATGTGGTGGATCAACTGTAGAAGATGAATGTGGTGTTTGTGGTGGTGATAGTTCTTCTTGCATCGATTGTAATGGACTTCCGAATGGTGATGCTGTAGTAGATGATTGCGGTACCTGTGATTCTGACCCCAATAATGACTGCCAAGGTGAATATGATAATTGTGGTGTTTGGGATGGGAATAATTCTGATTGCTGGTTTATTGATATTACAACCAGTATAGGATATTTAGCCATAGAAGATAGTTTAAGTCGAATTGGAATGCATGAAGCTGCAGAAGATGATTTTAATGCTGAAGATATCCCAGGGTATACCTGTGGAAATTGTTATAAGGATGAATTGGAAATTGAGTTTAATAACCCCTCTAATTGGATTGATTTTTACTTTCCTCACCCTGAGTGGGTAGATGATATACATGATTATATTTTTAATGGTAGAACTGATTTAAAAAAAGATATAAGACATTTAGAACCATTCACAGTTGCAGATTTAGATTTTAATTCGTCGATTACTGTAGATGGGAAAATATATTATGCCCAACAAATTTGGGACCTTATGATTGATACTGATCAGAATATCTCATCTTTACCTTTTGGTGAAGATAATGTAAAATTGGAATTTAATTTTGTGAATCAAATTCCGAATTCAGAAGATTTTACAAAGGTCTTCTTCTATAAAGATAATAATGGTAATGCTGAAATTGAAGAAATTACACCATATGGTGGTTCATCTGACCCTTCCTGTCTATCTGATTTCTGTATTGTGCTTGATGATTTCGAATTACTTACTAATTTAAAAATTATCCTTGGAACTGACACCGTTCAGCCTTCTGCAACTATTACTTCTCCAATTCCCAATGAAATATTTGCACTAGAGGAATATAATTTTCAGATTGAATTAGATATAGATAATCCAATTATGATTGACCATTTAGAGTTTTTCTTTGAAGTAGATGGTTTGACATCAAATGTAATTCCTGTTGAACCTGCATCGTTTGTGAGTATATATAAAAATGATTATTATGACTTTCTTGATGGCCTTATTGATGGAAATTACATTGAAAATGTTAATTTACATGTTGAAATAATTGATATTGCAGGAGGTAGTGTCAATAACCATCCAAATGGTGAATATCATCATGTTATGGGTCCGTTAACTTTTTCCCGTGGAAATATAACTACAGAATTAGAATCAGGTTGGCATTTACTTTCTCCATCTTTAGGAGGGCACCAGCAACTAAATACTATATTTGATGAGGATACTTACGAGTGTACAATAGAAGGTTGTATGCTAATTGAATCTGCTAATTCAGGAGCTGGTTTTTATGTGGTGTCATATGGACAAAGTCCAGATTTTACATTTAGTGGAGAAGTATTGCCTGAATTTACTACTACTTTAAAGGAAGGGTGGAACCTAACTGGAAACCCCCTCGTAAACTCTGTAGATATTAACTCAGTCATCATTACATATAATGGTTATGATTATGATTGGCCTGTTGCAGCTAAATATGGAATCATTTCACCCACTCCAATCATTTATGATAATGAAAATGGAGGTCATATTGGAACATCAGAATTGGTTACAGCTGCTGGTTTTTGGGTACATTCATTCTATGATGATGTAGAAATATCGTTTATCCCATCTAATCCAACTCCTGAAATAGAACCATCTTTATATTGGAATCTTTCCCTATTTGCCAAAGAAAACAATGTTGGTGCATATTCCGATGAAAGTATTGGTAGCCAGATTGTTATTGGAATTCATGAAGATGCGAATAATGTAATTGTAGAAGGTGAAGATCAGGAGATTTTTCCTTTAAGTAGTATTAGCATTTTAGATCATTTTAATGAATTGAGTATTAACAGTAATGGAACATCTTCTATTTATCGTGATATTCGTTCTTACCATGAAACTTCAATCACTTGGAATCTAGAAGGAGAATCAGAACAACCTTTTGATGCTGATCAGGGAATAAAATTTACCTGGGAATTTAGTGGTGATGATAATCCCTATGATTATTATTTAGATATTGGTACAGGCATTCCCGTAAATATGAAAGATGTGTCAAGCGAAGTAGTTAGTTCAAATCATTTTTCAGAAGATATGAGTATTACTGCAGTACTAAAAGAAGAATATATTGGGTGTACTCATTCCGGAGCAGATAATTATAATGAATTGCCAGGTGGTGGAATATGCGCCGGCGGAACTTGTCTGGGTGGAAACCAGTCTGATTTTTGTGAAATACTATCATTATCATTACCAGAAACATTCTCTATTGACCCTGATTTATCTGACCAAGCATTTGATTTGCCTATATCTTTGACGAACCCAATGAGTGTTTCAATTGAAGGACTGCAATTTGTATTGGAATATGACGCTGGGATGATTCAGCTCAATGAAATTACCCTAAATGAAAATTTAGGTATATGTGATGAAGATGTTGAAACTCACACTACAAAGGCGCTGTGTGATGCTCAAGCTGGTGACCATAGTGATGGTTTAGCCACACATTGGCAGGAAAGATATGATATTCAGCAAGAAATTTGCACCGATTGTATACCTGCAGAATTATCAGTAATTGTTTATTATAATGGAACAGGGGACATGATATCTGGTGAAGGAGAAATTATGACTCTCTCAGGTAACGGTTTAGAAAATACAGGTGTAACAACTATTACCTTTTCTTCAGTTCAGATTAATGAAAGTGCAAATTCCTTTGGAAATAGTTGTGAAATTAGTATTGGGTTAGTTTACTTGGATGTCTCAGGTGAAATAATTTATTATAAAAATGGTTTGCCTGTATCTGGTGGAATCATCAGCATTATAGAAATAGATAATCCTTCTAATATAAATGGTACAGTGTCAAATGAAGATGGAAATTTTATTGTGGAATCATTAGTTGGTAATAAAATATATGAGTTATTATTATCAAAAGATGAATATGGTGGGAATTTAGAAAATTATTTTGATGGATTAAGTGCGGTTGATGCCTCGAGAATTGCTCGTCATTCGGTTGGATTATACAACAATTTTACCGAAAAAGATAAATTGGCTGCCAATGTAAATTTTGATTATCGCTGTGAGGATGAAAATGGAGATCCCATTGATGTTAATGAAAGTGAATGTCTAGATCTTAGTAATGTTTGGTCGCCTAATGTAACATCTTGGGATGCTACAAGAGTTGCTAAATATGCGGCTGGAATTGATGAAGATTTAGATGATGTTTGCGACCCTCATTGGATATTCCTCAATCTTGATAGTCCTAATAATGAATTGATGTTAGATACAGATACTTGTGAACCGATTCCTTATCCAATAAATTTGGAGTCTAGTGTAACTGACTTGGTTTTTGAGGGAATCCGACTTGGAGATGTAACGGGAAACTGGGAGGCACCTTTAGGTCGTCAATCAGAAGAAAATATTGTGGAAAATCCAACCGTTGAAGTAGAAGTTGGACAGATAATTAAACTACCTATATATTTACCAAATAAAGCTGAGATTGAAGGCTTAGATTTGACAATACAATATGACCCTAAAGTATTTACCTTAATTGGATTTAATAATAATAACAGTATTCTGGATAATTCTGTTTACATTACCATAATTAATGAAGATCTGTCCGGAATGTTTAAACTAGTGAGTTATGCGAATTCTACTATCATAAATGATAATGGGCTTTTGGGTTATATCAAATTTAAAGTAATTGGAAATTCCTCACGTTGGTCTTCTATCAGTATTAATAAAATGAAAATAAACGATATTCAGGAAGGTGGGTTTTTAGTTGATGGTAATTTCGAATCCAGTAGTATTGCTTATGGATTTGATTTTCAAATTAGTTCTGTTCCAGAGATATTTGCATTAAATAAAAATTATCCAAACCCATTCAATCCCAGTACCAATATCCAATTTGACCTACCCAATGATGGTGATGTAAAAATCTTCATTTATGATATAAAAGGTGCACACATTGATGAATTGGTCAATGGCCACATGGAAGCCGGTTATCATCAAATAAAATGGGATGGATCCCGTGAAGCCAGCGGAATGTATTTCATTCAAATGATTGCAGATAATGGTAATTATATCAAAATGTCAAAAATGATGTTGGTAAAATAATACAGTGCTGTCCAAAACGATTTAGAAACAGCATAATTATTTAGCTGTCCTTGAGGGATTGGGACAGATTTTCCCACTTTTCTAAAAACAGACCCCCTAACACTTATCACATTAACCCCATTTAATATGATTTGGGTGGTGGATCCAAAAAAAACACTTAACCCGTCATTTATATCGGGGTTAAAAAGTATCAACCCCAAGGGGATTTATCCCCAAACTGACACTGAAGTTTTATTTTGGGCTAAAGCCCTGTATTTTTTAAGAGTTAATCCCCGCCATAAATGATGGGGTAAATATCCATTGTAAAACAATCGTTTTGGTCAAATGTGTAAAATAATATTTGTCGTCACTTTTTATATTGTATTCCATTACCCAAAACTTTTAAACTTATCAGCTAATTATTTACTGAAATATATTGGTTAATAGACTTAGTTTTTAGCCCTTTAAAATTGCCCTTTGTAAATTTGATTTTAAAGGGCATTTATATGCAAAATATTATATAGCTGGATTATCAATTTTAACACAATTAATATCTTTTTCACCCCTGGATTTTATTTTTAGGGGATTTGAATTGGTATGTTTAATATCAAAATAATTTCTATACTTACAATATTTGTATTTCTTTTTGTGGGATGTGAGGATCCAACAAAACCAAAAGAATCAAATCCCACAACAAAAAAAAATACACTGAATAATCCTAATCTTGGGAATGAAACGGGGTATGTCCATGACTATTTTTTTGATTTTGATGAAGAAATTAATGCTCGGTATCTTTATTATAATTCCTTTTTAACCCGAGGTGCAAATACAATCGGTAGTCCCTCCCAGCTAGACCCTTATCAAGACACTTTAAATTTCCAGACATTTCCATACTACATTGCTGAGATTGAAAATGGAAATACATCCGATACAGTAAGCTATTTATTAAGTTTAACCCCGGAAAATATTGGTGAGTACTCAGCATTTTATCCTCTAGATGAGAAAAATACAGCAAACCAAAATTGGTGTAATGAACTATTGGTTGAATATGCCGGTAATTGTTCCACTTCTGTTGAGGTAGACTTTGATTATTCATTCAATCCTTCCACTGTAACGGGAATTGAAGAAGATACAGTGAAAAGTGCCGCGGAATTCTTAAATATGCCAGATGTAAAAGATACTACATTTACAACAGATTGGACTGATATTAGCTCTCTGGTTTGGGATAATGATTTGGAAAGATATAGTGTGGTAACTGATACAATCACCCAGACTTTGTCCTCAACCGTTACAAATACAGATGATTACTTTGATTCATTGATTTATATAGCCATTATTGATACCAGCCGTATTTCAGTTTCGGATTTAATGTTCGTAGATCGAACGGAATGGGAACGCTTTGATATTATCAACAAAAGTGAAGATTATCCTCATGTATTAGCAGATACTTTCAGGTACAGTCAGGTATTGCTTATTGACGATGCGCCCATGTACCGAATTAATGGTGATTGTAATCAAAATCTTCAGAGGGATTTGGCAGAGGAATATTTTGATTTTGGTGCGGATTGGTGCCCTGATAGTTTGGAAACGGGAGATGGTAAATGTGAAGTTGTAGATACAGATGAGCCTGGTGACCCGGGATATGGAAGCGTATTTGATGAGGTTCCCTGTAATTGCATTGGAAACTGGATTCTTGGTAATGTAGTTGAATTAAATGCCGATTGGGTGGCTGATAATAATATTGACCCAAATGGGGATAACTGGCGAGATTGTGGATGGGATGGCAAATGTCCGGGAGATGCAGATTACGACTCAAAAGATCCCAACGATACAGAATCGAATGGTATATGGGATAGCTATGAAGAAATCGAAAAGAATGGTCAATATAATTTTGATATTCTTACCGGGACTGGTGAATATTTTCTTGATTTGGGAAATGGAGTTTCTAATGAACCCCCAGAATATTATTCCGATAATGATAGTAATGGTGAATATGATTTAGATGAGCCCTTTGAAGATAGAAACTGTAATGGGAAGTGGGATGACGATGAAATTGGAGATGAGGGTAATGATATATGGGATGACGATGAAAATTATATTATCGTTGGTATAGATACTTTACTTTATGCTTTGAGTGAAAAATTAGAAACCTATACCGTGGACTATAAAGATCCTGGTGATCCTACCCCTATTACGAGTTTATCATATGGTGATTCAATCACTATGTATTACGGTACGTTTGATAATCCAACCTACATTACTTACACAAATATTCTTAAAGAGACTGATATTGTTGAGTCTCATGGGGGCTCTTATCAGGATATAGAAAGTAAAATTACCATTTATACCAATATTATTGTAGAATCTCCTCTCCCTGGTGTTGCGGCTGATTATAGCGTAGCAAAAACGCAATGGTATCAAGAGTTTAATAGTGAAGTTGTTAAGGCGTATGGTTATCACCTTTTCAAAATTGCAGATGATGGCTCGATTATTAAAATAGTACATCCTGAGTTTTTTAACTATTATGGATATTATTATACTTGGGAAGAGCTTATATACGGCGGTTTTTGGGAGACTGTTTTGGCAGAAGAGGAAAAATATATTTATTCTGTAAATGGATTGTTGAGGGATGGTGAATTTTACTATCATGACACAACCCTCGTTACTCCCGTTGCTCAATATCGCATACAAAATCAGTATGAGGTAGAGTTTGATTCTAATGTAATTGTACCATTTAAACAAGAAACTGATACAGTGAGATCTGGTCAAGTTCGCTGTATAGCTGAAGATCCGGATACTTCAGATGTGAGTGTCATGGTTTATCCTCCCTATAACTGCCCTCCAGTTGATACGGTATTGACCAATACATTTAAAATAATAAGAACAAAAACAATGACAATGATTGGTAGTGGTGTTGAGTTTGGTCATCGGAATACGGTTTGGGTAGGGAGAGATATTGCCGCTGAAAAACCACTCGGTATTGTGAAGGATCAGTTGGAAATTAGGTGGAGCGAGCCTTTTTGGGAAGAATATGGTTCTGACTGGCGTGTCATGGCTCGATTAGAATTGGTATCGCTAAAAACCTCAAACTCCGGTTCAAGCCTCCTGAGGAACATTTTTAAGCCGTCAAAACGAATTACTACCAAGCAATTTGAAAATATAGATAGATTTAATTATGACCCTTACATTCCCTCTCCAACTTTTGGATTGCACAGATTGAGGATGCAAAATGAAGAGTAGTTATTTGTCATCTATTATATTTGTGATTTTAGTATCATCGTCTTTGTGGTCAGGGACAGAAGGTACGATTCGTGGGGCTGTAAGGAATGTTGAAGGTGAACCATTGATTGGCGCTCAGGTTTATATTGGGGATTTAGGTGTTGGGGCAGTAGCAGATATGGATGGTAATTATATTCTGATAAATGTTCCAGTGGGAACTTTTGATGTAACTGCTTCTATGTTGAGTTATGGAACCCAAGTGGTTTCAGTGGATGTAATTATGGATGCCACCCAATGGATGCATTTTGCCTTAGATGTTGAAGCGATTAAAGGTGATTTGATTAGAGTAAGTGCTGAAAAGGCATTAGTAGAAAAAGGGGCGACCTCCAAGAAAGTAACAATGGGAAAGGAAGCTATCGAAGCATTACCTATCAGGGATGTATCAGAACTCTACTCCCTGCAGTCAGGGGTTGTTAAGGTTGAAGGTGGTATGCGAGGGGGAATCCCCGACCATGAAGAAAAAGGATTGGAAGAAGTCCATGTTCGCGGAGGGCGATCAGGTGAGATAGCCTATTTAATTGATGGAATGTATATTCGTAATCCAATTTACGGTGGAATTGGTAACGGCACTCGTTTAAATTTATTTGCCATACAGCAATTTGACTGGCAACCAGGCGGTTTCAATGCAGAATATGGTGATGCCATGTCTGCTGTGTCTAATATCCATACAGCTTCAGGAGGCGATGAGTTTTCGTATAAGTTCAAATATTCAACAAGTATGGTTGGGGAGGAATTAGGAAGTCACTATGATGAATTACGGGGATATAATGATTACAATCTTGGGTTTGGCGGTACAGTGCCTCTATTGAGTAAATTGAAATACTGGGTGTCAGGTCAATATACATCTTATGAGAATTACAGGGTACTTCATTTTGATTCCACCGCTTATATTAAAGGTGATCTTAAGAATAAGATTAACAAAAAGAATATGGTGCAGCCATGGGATGGCGAGGTTGGTTTCCGTGGATTTGGCTTTGACAATACCTATGATATATTTGGAAAATTGTCATATAAGCCAACAAATAAGTTGCGGTTTAATCTCTCTTATTGGTCAGTTGCTGCTCATAGAAAAATATTCTCAACAAGATTCCTTTACTGGGATGAAGGGCAAAATGAAATGTTTAGAGATACGGACCGCATTGCTTTTGAAATGAATCATTCTCTAACGGCAAAAACCTTTTATTCTTTCCGATATTCTCATTTTATTCAAAATGCTTTTTCTGGGGTACGATGGCGAGATAGTGACAAAGATGGTTTTCCTGATTGGTTTGAATGGACTCATGGTGCTGGAGGACGAACAAATGGCGAGGGTGACAAGGAACTGTCAGATATCAATAATCCTTATGTGGTTCCGTTTCAAGTTGTGGGAGATACAATTTTTTATACGCGAAAAGATGGTGATGGCCCTCAGGAATGGAGCAGTGGATGGTATGTTGGTGCTAAGCCCGGAAACTACAACTGGGATGTGGCAGAGTCTTTCATTGATGTAGATAATGATGGGATTTATAATAAGGATGTTGATATTTTCAATATTGAAAATGATGATGATGGAGATGGTGAGTGGACTGGGCCAGCATTGGTTAGTGCTAGTAAATATAGGGATGGAAGTTATTGGCTCACCCCTGAAATGTATGTAAATAATGAGTATTTTCATGATATTGAATCCGAAGCAGTTAGTTTTTATCAAGATCCGTATGTGGATGCATTCCGTCCATCCTTTTTTGTAGACTCATTGTATTATGGTGATTTTTTTGGTTTCGGTATTACAAGTGATTGGAATGAGGGTAGAGCTTTTGGTGGCCATGATCGATTTTTCAGCACATCTCAGGCTGTTACGAATGAATTCAGGTTTGATATTACTTCTCAGGTGAATGATAGAATTCGAGCCCGAATGGGGCTTGATCTAAAATCTCATAAACTTAACTTTTATGAAGTAGAAAATCCATGGGATGGTGTGGCAGCATTCAGACAGCGATTTGCTGAACAGTGGGATGATTTTGGGATTGACGGCGTAGAATGGCTATATTCAGATGAAGGTGAACTGGATGTGGGAGAGGGAAATGGAATATGGGATGGTGTGCAAACTATTGATTATGGTGATACAATTATAACATATCCTGGAGAAAAATTTGATGATTTTAACGGGAATGATAAATGGGATGACTTTGTTGAGCCAGTGGAATTAGCTGGTTATTTTCAGACATTTTATGAACTCCCTTGGATGGTAGTTGATGCCGGTATGCGTGTGGATGCAGTGAATTATAATACGAAAATTTGGTCAAAACCCAATGGTGAATATTCACCTACTAAACCCTGGTTTTGGGAGGATTGTGGTTATGATTTACTATGTGCCTCCCATAATGATCCCAATTCCCAAAACTCTGAAGGTGTTCATCAAAAAGATGAAGGTGAGAATGAGATTGTAGATGAGTGGGATACCTGGTCTGCAATTGTATTGGATCAAAATGGGAATTTGGTTGATAGTACATGGTCAGAGATTACTACAGATAATTTTGGCACCCATGGTTCTAAGGTATTTTTTGAATATTCAGAATGGTTATATAAAGTAAGTCCAAGATTTGGAATCAGCCATATACTTACTGATGGAGCTACATTCACATTTAACTATGGATTATACTATCAAACTCCGGTATATGAAAATATCTATCTAAATACCAGTCGCCAGGAAAATCCAGAAGAAATAATTGTTGATAGTGAAGGGTATATTGGAAATGCTACAATGGTTGCGTCTCGTACACAATCCTATGAATTTGGATTTAATGTACAGGTTGGGCGAAATTGGGCTTATTCTGTTGCCGGGTGGGTGAAGGACATGGATCAACTATCAACGGCAAAAACATACCGAAGCATGATTGGAGATTATCAAGTTGCATCCAATGGAGATTATGGTGTGGCAAAAGGGATTGATCTATCTCTTACAAATCGAGGTTTGTTAGTAAATACAACCATCCAATATACCTTCTCAGAAGCAAAAGCGAATGGCGAATATGATCAGGCTGCTTTTGGAAATCAAATTGTAGATGCACCTCTGCAAGAATTTACCATGCCATTTGATCGCCCGCATGATTTAACTGTACAATTATACAGTTCTGCATTGCCCTTCGGAATAAATGCGTCATTGGTAGGATTTTATCAATCGGGATTCCCTTATACAGGTACTTATGAAAAGGGTGATGGTGAACCTGTGAGCGATGTGTTAAACAAGTATTCAAAGCGAGCGCCTGCATTTAAGCAAATTGATGTCTCATTTTCAAAATATTTACAATTTAAGGATATGAAATTGTCATTAGGCGTAAATATATTTAATGTGTTTGACATAAGTAATGTTATAGACGTCTATCCTGAGACGGGTGACCCTGATGTGAGAAGTGAATATTATATGAAAGAAGTAAAATTGCCGGAAGATGGAGGGACAATTTCAAATTCATTTTATGATACCCCATGGCATTATAGTTCGCCAAGACAGATCGATGTATTTTTCAGGATTGATTATAAATAAATGAAATTGCAATTACCATTACTAATATGTTTCCTTTTATTAAATGGCGGCTTTTCGGCAGAGCCAGTAAAAAACACTAATTTCAATAGAAATGGTAGTAATTTTGAAGCAACAGAGGGCTTAGGTAGAATTGGGGATTATGGGTATCCGAATAATCCGCAATATGATAGGGCGATTGGTTTTCTGCTCAAAGGAGAAGTTAAAAATGCTGTTTCTAATAATGGTAATTTTATAACTTGGGATCATCATCCTTCAGGACTCTGGAGACAATATGGATATTTACCTCATATTGGATTTATTGCTGGTGTTCCAGGGCATACTTATTCATCTGAATGGTCTAAACCTGGATATGACTCATGGACTTCTGAATACATAAGCATTAATGGAGTAACTATTTTAATTTGGAAGTCAAATGACGCTTATAATGCCTGGGTAGAGGATGTTGATGACCCATTGACTGAAGAAGGAAATTTTAAAACAGTTGTGTATAATACGATAGATGACCGAGGTGACATTGCTGGGCAAAAAGAGAACATTTCAATGCTAGATACAGAAGGAGATGCCCAGTGGGTGATTGACCATGAATTAGAACTCGTATATCTATTTTTTGACAACCCCAGTTTAAATCCTAATTCTGTTGGTTCACTAATTGGGTTTGCCTATCCATGGGCAATTAGACCTGCATTTGAGTCTAGATCAGAGGGTTCGGGTGGTTTTTATTTTGACCAATACAGCTATGGTGTAGATTTGGAAGAATGGACAGATGATGATGAATATGTCTATTTTGGTGCTACATTTGCTGAATCATGGTTTAAGAGAGATGGTGGTATTAAAACAGATTGGCAGGCTACAAGTCAGGCTCGGTATAATTCGCATAATTTAGATAATACAGCTGGGGAACTTTTCGGAGAAACGGATTATACAGACCCCAATGACCCTAATTCTTTGCTTGCACATAGTGCGTATCCGGGAACTTGGCCCTCAAAATATAGCTTTGACACAGGTGAATTTGAATCATTCTGGCCTGGATGGTGGGCAGACGAATACTATGGCGATTCACCTGAAACTTGGTCCACCGTTGGAATTTACGACTGCAACGGAACCCGCGCTGATGATGGGTGTTGGAAACCGTTAAAAAATAGGTTTATTTCTGAAATGGATGTGTATATGGAATTTGATGATAGATGGGCACATGTGGGCAATAATGTTCTGGATAATGAATATGTTTCTGCTGGTTATCCTATGGGATTAAAGGTGATGTCTGTAGCACACTCTTATGGAGTTGCCTATGCGGAAGATGTTATGTTTGTTACGGTAAAAGTGCGGAATGAAAGTGGTGATTTCTGTGCATTTGAAAACGATAAAAATGGTTTCGCTATTCAAGTTCTAGATGAAAATGGTGCAGTTATTTGTGAGGATGGAATGGTGATGCCCGATGGTACTAAGCTTAATCGAGGTACAGGGTTTGATTATCAAAAACTCTACCTTGGTTTTTATATGGATGCAGATGTGCTCTCTACCGATGCCAATGGTGGCTTTGGAGTGCATACAAATGATGACGACTTTATGCAATATATTGATTGTAAAGTTTCGACAGATGTTTATCCTGATGGTTGCCCAGTGGTAAATGAGGATACCCTTCGTATTAGTATGGCGGTTATAGGTGATTATGATGGTTCATCAAATGCAGCAAAAGGCTATAGTATGGAAACGGATAAAAGTGTAGGTCCAGATTTTGGTGTTGTAGCGATTCAATTGCTCGATTCTCCCTATTCTACAGGTTATGTGGATCTTAATCAAGATGGTTTTATTGACATTTATCCTGGGGAAAAACTAAAAATGACTGATTGGCATTGGTTTGACTGGTGGGACAGACCTGGAGTATTGTCTGGTGAGCAATCCAGTGATACCCCTGCTAAAAATAAAGAATTAATCCAATATAAAGTTATGGCAGGTGATAATACAAATTTAACAATATCAGAAAAAGATAGATATTTTCATACTTCCGATCCAGCTAATGATTTAGACAGTGAGTTGAATCCCCATTTTGATTCGCTGGAAGGGCTTAAGCAAACTCAAGATTTTTTGGATCTTCCTGTGGGATTAGATTGTGTGCTTGAAATGAGTACAGGACCTTTTGACTTGAAAGTGGGTGAAGAGGTATCCTTTTCCTTCAGTATTATTTTTGGAGCGAATATAGAGGATTTACTCCAAAACGCCTATTTCGCCCAGATCATGTATAATTCACATTATCAGGGATATACTCCTCCTGTCACGCCAAATGTGATGGCGGTTACCGGGCATAATAAAGTCGAATTATACTGGGATGATATATCAATAAGTTCGAAGGATGTTATTACAGGTTACTCTGATTTTGAAGGGTTTAAAATTTACAGAAGTTTGGATGGTGGCAACACGTGGGGGGCTGCAGAAGATGAGATTTTCATTTCTGATGTATCACAGGGGTGGCAGCCTTTGAGTATTGGTTGTAAAGATAATCCGCT
>Ga0310124_10001831_pt1 | contig 14732 bp, 11 predicted proteins | sample CB11b_AW_Bot5_MG_FD_203507 | JGI IMG/M metagenome (GOLD analysis project Ga0310124, IMG submission 203507) | Marine microbial communities from Western Arctic Ocean, Canada - CB11b_AW_Bot5 | ecosystem: Environmental > Aquatic > Marine > Oceanic | place: Canada: Western Arctic Ocean | collected...
GAGCGATATCGAGCTCGCGTCGAGGCTCTCGTTCTTCCTCTGGAGCAGCATTCCTGACGACGAGCTCCTTGATCTGGCCGCGCGCGAACGGTTGCACGAACCGGCCACGCTCGCGCAGCAAGTGCAGCGCATGGTGGCCGACCCCCGGGCGAGCGCGCTCGTGGAGAACTTCGCCGGCCAGTGGCTGCAGCTGCGCAACATCGCCAACGTCGCACCGAGTACCCGAGCGTTCCCGGAGTTCGACGAGTTGCTCCGCCGCTCGTTCCGGCGAGAGACCGAGCTGTTCGTCGAATCCAACATGCGGGAGGACCGGAGCCTGGTCGAGCTGCTGACGGCGAACTATTCGTTCATCAACGGGCGGCTGGCACGACACTACGGGATCCCACACGTCTACGGCGAACAGTTCCGGCGTGTCACGTTTTCCGAAGACACGGACCGTGGCGGGTTGCTCGGGCAGGGCAGCATTCTGACGCTCACATCCTATCCGACGCGCACGTCGCCGGTCGTGCGCGGCAAGTGGCTGCTCGAGAACATCCTGGGGAGTCCGCCCCCGCCCCCGCCGCCTGACGTCCCCGGTCTGCCAGACAGGGGTGAAGGAGGCCAGCCGGCGTCTGTGCGCGAGCGGCTCGAACGGCACCGGGAGAACCCGGTGTGCGCAACGTGTCACTCGCAGATGGATCCCCTCGGGTTCGCGCTCGAACACTTCGACGGCATCGGCGCGTTCCGGAGCGTGACCGAGGCCGGCGCCCCGGTGGATGCGAGCGGCTCATTTCCGACCGGCGGGGAGTTCGAAGGACTAGGCGGACTGCGGGCATTCATTCTCGGCCACCGCGAAGCGTTCGCGGAGACGTTCATTGAAAAGCTCTTGGCGTACGCGCTGGGGCGCGAGCTCGAAGTCTTTGATTTGCCGACGGTCAGGAAGATCCAGCAACAGGCGGCGTCCGCCGACTACCGGTGGTCGTCCATCATCACGGGCATCGTGACGAGCACGCCATTCGTCATGCGGACGGTACGGGCCACCGAAGAGGCAAGAGTGGCGGCAGCGACGCCCTCGGCCGGCGGCGCTGTTCGGTAGGAGCAACTCGGTAGGAGAAACACGGTCATGTATATCTCGAAGCTTTCGATGCCGCGACGTACGTTCCTGCGGGGCGTCGGCACCGCGATGGCGCTCCCTCTACTGGACGCGATGGTTCCGGCGCTGACTGCGACGGTGAAGACCGCCGCGAAACCGGTGAAGCGTTTCGGTGTCGTGTACGTCCCGAACGGCCTGACGATGGCAGCATGGACGCCGAAAGCGACCGGGGCCGCATTCGAGCTACCGCCCATCTTGAAGCCGATGGCGCCATTTCAGGAACGAATGCTACTCGTGTCGGGCCTCAATGGCGCCGGTGGTTTCGGGCATACCGGCGCCTCTACGGAGTTCCTGACCGGCATTAAGGTGGGCACCGGCGATTCGGCTGCCGGGCCGTCGATCGATCAGCTCATCGCGGCGGAGGCCGGGAAGGAGACGCAGCTGGCGTCGCTCGAAGTTTCGATCGATCCGCGCGATAACACCGGTACCTGCGACGGGCATAGCTGCGCGCTGAGCAACACCATCTCGTGGCGGTCATCGACGGTGCTGCTCCCGATGGAAAACGATCCCCGCGTCGTCTTCGAACGACTGTTTGGTGACAGTGGAACGACCGATCCCGCGGTGCGCCGGGAACGGCTCCAGTTCGATCGCAGTATCCTCGATTCGGTCACGGCCACCGCTGCGGACTTGCAGCGCGGCCTTGGCGAGGGCGACCGCCAGCGGATCGTCGAATACCTGGACTCGGTTCGAGACGTCGAGCGCCGGATTCAGCGCGCCACAGAGCAAAGCGCGCGCGAGCTGCCGGTCGTCTCGCAGCCCGATGGCATCCCGCAGAGGTTCGACGAGCATGCCGGGCTCATGTTCGACCTGCAGGCGCTGGCGTTTCAGAGCGATCTGACACGCGTGACGACCTTCATGCTGGGCCGCGAATTCAGCGCTCGGACGTACCCCGAGATCGACATCTACGAAGCGCACCATCCGCTCTCGCACCACCAGAACATCCCGAACCAGATTGAGAAGATCACGAAGCTCAACACGTATCACATGAGCCTGTTTGCGTCGTATCTGGAAAAGCTGCGCTCCACGCCCGACGGCGACGGCTCGCTCTTCGACCACACCGTGATGCTGTATGGCGCCGGTATGAGCGAAGGCAACACGCACGATCACACGAACCTTCCACTGATGCTGGCGGGTGGAAAGGACCTCGTCCCCGGCGGCCGTCACCTGATGTTCAAGGGCGATCCTGCCGCGAACCTGTTGCTCTCGATCGCAGACAAGATGGATGTTCCGATCGAGCAGCTCGGGAACAGCCGCGGCAAGCTGGAGCTCGACACGCTGCTGTAAGCTCGCCAGAACCACCCCACTGCGGTGTTGGTGCGTGAATCGGTGCCGACCCGCAGCGCCCCTACGGAATGTAATCCGTTCACCGTCCAGTGCCGTACGACCCGGTCTGCCACGATCGGCTGAGGCGGGAACGTCTCCGTGTTCGGCATCATCCACGTGAACAAGGGCGACGACCGACCCACTGACTTGCAGGAAATCGTTGGACGGTGCATCCATAGCCAGGAATACTGCATCCCTATTGGTAGACAGAAGGGGTGTCCCGAACAGAGGCTCTTCCACGACGATCGCCAATGTCGCGACCCCGGCTTGTTGCGGCCGGTACAAGTCTCAATCCGACAGCGGCTTCGAGCACCGAGAAGGGCGCGCTGCCGTTCGATCAGGCACTCAAGGTCGCCGTTGAGATCGCGGACGCCCTGGACAAGGCGCACCTGCAGGGGATCGTCCATCGGGATCTGAAGCCGGGCAACATCATGCTGACCAAGACCGGGGCGAAACTCCTGGCGCTCGTCCTGAATCGTCTTCCGGGAGACATCGCATGACGAAGCGACATTCCGTCGTCGCGGCAACACTCGTCGCGGCGGGCATCGTGGTGGTGGTCAACGCGGGAGAGCAGAACCACCCCTCGCGACGAGATCGGAGAAGTGCGGACCCTTCATTGCGATGGGCTACTTAACTTGCTGGAACAAAGCAACTTACGGACTTTCCAGCACGGTTCGTGCACGCATGAACCCCACCCGAAGGAGCTCCGCAAGTGCGTATTTCGCCGAAATAGCGCCAGATCGGCACCGATTACGGGGGTAGTCGAGGGGTATTCCAGCGGTAATGCCGGCCTTTTTAGCGGCAATTCGGGCCGCCTATGGAGCTATTGAGCCGGTTGGGCGCGATCGTGCTGAGAAAGTCACCCAGCGAAGGTGTTGTAAGTCGCTGTGTGATCGATATTTGTACCGGCCGCAGCAAGCCGGGGTCTCGACATTGGCGATCCCCGTAAAGGGCGACGCCGTCCGCACGGACCCCGGGCCCCGATCGGCAGACGATGCTCGAAATTGGACCCCGTGCCAATTCGTCATCGCGGCATGTCGCCCGTTCTACGATAAGGAGATATGCGACGCCAGGTTCGTCGCACGCGCTCGAGCCGATCGGCACGGGGGATACCGCCTAGACGGGTTGCCGCCGGTCGACCATCTGGTATTGCGGTCGAGCCGCTTCCGTCGCCCGCGCGGGGCGTCCGTCTCCCCCGGCGGCTCATGGCGCCCGGCCCCGAGCTGTTGGAACGCCTGTGGCCGCAGGCCACACCGTTCCGTCTCGACGAGGGCGAGCAACAGGTGCTCAACCTCCGCTTGGCGCGGACGCCGCCTGGACTGCTGCCACGCTGACGGCTCAAGCGTCGACGGTCAGGCCGTCAGCGTGGCTAGGCACCGACCCAGCCGTGACCGCGCTGGGATTCGCAGCAGGTTATGGCCCTCAAGGTCGACACTCGCCTCGGGCACTACGACGTCACCGCCCTCATCGGTGAGGGCGGTATGGGACAGGTTTGGCGGGCCACGGGCACCCGGCGCAACCGCGAAAGTCGCGCTGGTAGCGAGTCGAATGGAGGTCTCTGCCCGCGAGTCAGTTCAGTCCACGCCGCTCCAGCAGCGGCCGCACGTCGGGGTCAGCTCCCCGGAACTCACGGTAGAGCTCCATCGCCTCGCGGCTCCCTCCCCTCGACAGCAGCGTCTGCCGGAAGTGGTCGCCGTTGGCGCGCGTCAGCCCGCCGTGCTCCTTGAACCACTCGACCGAATCGGCGTCGAGCACCTCGCTCCAGATATACGAGTAGTACCCGGCTGAGTAACCGGTGCTCCAGATGTGCGAGAAGTAGGCGGTGCGATATCGGGGCGGCACTGCGTCCAGCGCGACCCCAGCCCTATCGAGCGCCGTCGCTTCGAACGCCACAACGCCGTCTGCCGTCGGCACCTCGTCGGGTCGAAGCTGGTGCCACGCCAGGTCGAGCAGGGACGCGGCCAGATATTCCGTCGTCGCGAATCCCTGGTTGAACGTCTCGGTCGCCAGCACCTTGTCGAGCAACTCGGCCGGCATCGGCTCGCCGGTCTCGTGGTGCACAGCGTAGTGCCGCAGCACGTCCGGCCAGGTCGCCCACATCTCGTTCACCTGCGACGGGTACTCGACGAAGTCACGGGGCACGGATGTGCCGGCGAAGTACGGGTACTGGACGTCGGAGAACAGCCCATGCAAGGTGTGGCCGAACTCATGAAACATGGTGGTGACCTCATCGAAGGTCAACAAGGTGGGCTCCCCCGCGGTCGGCTTCGTCACGTTGAGATTGTTCACGATGACAGGATGGGTGCCCAGCAGACCCGACTGGGACACATAGGCGTCCATCCAGGCTCCGCCGCGCTTCGATGGCCGGGCGTAGTAGTCCGCGAGAAACAGTCCCAGCGCGGTGCCATCCGCATCGAAGATCTCCCAGATGCGGACGTCGGGGTGATACACGGGCAGGTCCGGTCGCTCCTCGAACCGGAGCCCGAAGAGTTGGCTCGCGGCGAAGAACACCCCGTCCGCCAGGACGGTGTCCATCTCGAAGTAGGGACGTAGCTCGGCGGCATCGAAATCGAAACGAGCCGCTCGCACCTTCTCTGTGTAGAAAGACCAGTCCCACGCGGCGACCTCCAGTTGGGTACCGCCAGTGGCGGCCTCCGTCCGGAGGTCGTCCGTCTCGCGCCGAGCGTTGGCCACCGCGGGGGGCACCAAGCTGGCCAGCCGATCGGTGACCGCCTGGACGGTACGTGCCGTCTGCGTCTCGAGGACGAACGCCGCGTGGGTGGGATAGCCGAGCAGGGCGGCCCGCTCTGCTCTGAGCCGGGCGATGTCTGTGACGACCTGTCTGTTGTCGAACTCGCCTCCCTGGGTACCGCGAGCGAGTGACGCGCGAGTGATCCGCTCGCGCAAGTCACGATTCTGGAGCGCGGCCAGGCTCGGCTGTCCGCTCGTGTTGAGCAGCGCGAGCACATACTGCCCCTCGAGATCGCGAGCGCTCGCCGCCTCGGCCGCCGCGGCCACCTGGTCGTCAGGCAGGCCCGCGAGCTCTTCCCGCGTTGCGACGACCACGGCCGACGCATTGACCTCACCCAGCACGTTTTGCGCGAACGTGGTCTCCAGGGTGGCCAGCTCGGCGTTGATGGTCCGCATCCGGTCCTGCTCGGCGGCGGACAGCTCTGCCCCGGCCCGCACGAAGTCGGTGTCGTACTTCTCGACGAGTCGATACGCCTCGGGGTCGAGGTCGAGGCTGTTGCGCCCCTCATGTAGGGTCCTGACCCTCGCGAACAGTGCTGGGTTCAAGTAAATCTGGTCACTGTGGGCTGCGAGCCGCGGCGCGATCTCGGTGCGGGTCGCGTCCATCGCATCGTTCGTATCCGAACGGTTCAGCGGAAAGAAGGTGGTCGCCACCCTATCGAGCAGGCGGCCCGAGCGTTCGAGCGCAACGAGCGTATTCTCGACCGTCGGCGCGTCAGCGTCGGTGGCGATAGCCTCCACCTCCGCGAGCTGCTCCGCCATCCCGCGCTCGAACGCCGGCAGGTAGTGCGTGTCGTCGATACGGTCGAACGGCGGAAGGTCGTACGGCAGCGAGTTGTCAGCCAAGAACGGGTTTGCGGCGTCCCCCGGACCAGATGTTGGCATGGACTCCTCGACCGGTGCGGCGCAGCCGGCCACCGACAGCATGAACCCTACAACGACAGTCGTTCGAACAGTGCTCATCAGATCGCCTCCGATCGTCCCAGGAGGATACCCCAGCCCAGTGCCCCCGTCGTCTTCGAGGAGCCGTCTCGCTGAGCACACCGGACCGTGTGGGGTGCCGGCCGGACCGGTGCGTCTGGTATCGTCGGACCCAGATCATGAGAATAGCTCAACACGTCCTGCGGTCTTTCGTTCTGGTCGGCGCCCTCCTGGGGCTCCCGTGCTTGGCGCTGGCGCAGCCGGGCGATGAGGCGGGGCCGCCCCGAACGCCCTGGGGCGTGCCGGACCTCCAGGGGACCTGGGCTCTCCCAACCATGACGCCGCTGGAGCGTCCAGCCGGGTACGAGGACAGGCCACGTCTCACCGGCGCGGAAGCGGAGGAGTTTCTCACAACGCGTCGGAGCCGCATTCGCCTGGCGCTGGCTGCGGCCCTGAGCGCGGACTTCGAGCTGGGCGATGGCGGTGTCACCGAGTCGATCTACGACGCCCCGCTGCTGGACGGGCGCACGTCGCTGGTGGTCTCACCTTCGACCGGACGGATCCCTCGCACCCCGGTCGGCGAGGACCGGGCCGGGATCCCGTCCCGGCGGATGCGAGGCATCCCCGAAGGCCCCGAGGACCGGGCCCTGGACGAACGGTGCATGATGGGCGGGACGCTGCCGCTCCGGGGGAGTGCGTTCCCGGCCCGGATCTTCCAAACCCCGGAGCATCTCGTCATCCACTATGAGTTCGTGAACGCCACGATCATCGTCCCGCTGGACGACCGTCCGCCGGGGCCCACCGCCATTCGTCAGTGGACGGGGACCTCGCGAGGGTCCTGGGACGGAGACACCCTGGTGATCGAATCGACGAACTTCGATCCGCGCTGGACCTTTCAGGGATCCGGGGCCGGTCTCCGTCTCGTGCAGCGTCTGACACGGATCGATCAGGACAGGATGCACCACGAGTACACCGTCTACGATCCGGAGTCGTTCACGGAACCGTGGTCGGCGGCCTACCCGCTAACCAACACCCGGGAGCCGATCTACGAGTACGCCTGTCACGAGGGCAACCGCAGCATGTCGCTGCTGTTGTCCGGCGCACGGGCCACCGAGCAGATGGCCCGGTTCGTCGGTTCGTTCGGCCTGTCGTCGTTCGAGCGTGTCAGTGAGGCGGCCGGGGACGGTCCGCCGTTCACCGACGGGATGCTGTCTTACGACGCGAGTGGGCGGGTGTCGGTCCACTTGACGAACCGTGAGAGCTACCTCGCATACTACGGCCGATATGACGTGAACGTCAGTCGGAGAGTCGTCGAGCATGCGGTGGACGGCGGGTCTCGGCCGGATGTGCGGGACAGGATGCTGAGCCACTCGTACGAGCTCACCGACGATGGCGACACGCTCGTGCTGTCGCTGATGGGAGACGACGGAATCGAGAGCCGCGCCACCTGGCAGCGTCATCGATAGTCACTGATCTAGCCGCGAAGCCCGCGTCCTCGTCGACTGGTTGGTGGGATCTATCCTGGCTCAACGAGCGGCGCTACAATGGGTGCGATCGACGACGACGGCACTCGATTCAGGAGGCGAACCTACATGGCCATGAAGTCTGTGTTGGCGGTGCTCGGTGTGCTCATGTTCCCCTCGTCCGGCGTTCTGGCCCAGCCGGCCACGTCAGCGGAAACGCCGGACGTGCCCGCCGACGTTGAAGAGTGGATGCGCACCGCATGGGGCATGGAGCCGCAGGTGCTTGGCGTCACCGACACGCACTTTCTGTCGTCTTTGAGCGCGAGCGAACGGCAGGGCGCGTTTCTGTTCAAGCAGCGCTGCAACACCTGTCACTATTCGACGATGTCGACGACCAGGGGCGCGCGGGCGGGCCTCGTCAGCGAAGCATCCTATGGGCCGTCGCTCTCCAAGAGGAATGTCGAAGGGGAGGGCCGCGAACGCGCGGTGCGACTGCTTATCTCCGAAGGCTCGGCCACGATGCCCGCGTTCAAATACGCCCTCCGGCCTGAGCAGATTGACTCGATCATTGGCTACCTCAAGAGAGTCGAGACTCTCCGCCCGCCGGTGGTAGACCGGCTGGTGGAAGTATCGTCGCCGAACGTGGCCGAGGCAGTGTCCTTCGGTCAAATCGCCCAGACCCTGTGGGGCACAATCACATCGACTTCCGGCGAGACACTCGAGGGCGTCACGGTGTCTGCCCGTTCCCTGGGAAGGAACGTCACCACGAGCGTGTTCACCGACAGCGACGGAGAGTACTATTTCCCGCCACTCGAGGCTGGACGGCCATATAAGGTCTGGGCGCAGGCCCAGGCCTTCGAGGCGGGCCGCGCAGACGTCGCGCTGAGCCAGGCAGGGGCTCGACGGGATTTCACGCTCGCCCCCGACGCGGACTTCCACAATCAGCTCACGGGAAGCCAGTGGTATGCGGCGCTGCCAGATGGTACACGTGAGGACCGCCGAATGAAGGAAGTCTTTCGGGCGGCCTGCATGGGATGTCACCCTCAGAACTTCACGCTGATCAGTAGATTCGATGAGGCAGGCTGGAGGAACATCATCACCGTGATGAGTCGGATGCATCCGTATCGGTACGGGAGTCCGGCCCAAGCGGCCAATCGCGAGCCGAACCCGATTATGATTCACTTCGAGGACGAGTTGGCGGCGTGGCTGGCGAAGGTGCGCGGTCCAGGCCCGTCGCCTATGACGTTTACGCCCCGACGTCCCACGGGAGACTCGACGCTGATGATCGCCCGCGAATACGATGCCCCCGAGCCCGGATTCGGATTGCCGTTCTTTAATGATGGCAGCACCGATTGGTCTCTCGGCCCTGTCGATTTCATGGACGAGTCCAAGCACCACGCGATGAACGCGACGGTGGATCACGATGGGAACGTGTGGATGGCCGACATGTTCAACATCACCCGCACCGTCGCCAAATATGACTGGCGGACGGGGCAAGCGACGAACTTCGTGATACCGGAGATGCCAGGCGGCCCCCCCGCAAATTCACACGACATTATCGTGGACGACGATGGCGTGGTGTGGTTCGACATGAGTTCCATGGGCGCGCTTGGACGAATCGACCCGCGCACGGGAACATCAAGCATCATTCGGCCTCCCGAGGGGTCCCGAGTGGGTCCATGGATTGGCGAGGACGGACTGGGTGGTATCTGGACCGCGGGGGCGGCGAACGATGTGAAGGCGATGCGCTACGACACGAGGACGCGGGAATGGACTCTGTTTGAGAACCCGATCCCGAATGCCTCGAACTACGGGATGATTGGCGATGGCGATGGCAATGGCTGGTGGTCAACCGCCAACCCTCGGGATGGGTTGATGAAGGCGGACCTCGAAACCGGGCAGGCTTCGTTCGTGCCGGTACCTGAGGCTGTGAACGATAGGGCCGACTTGTTCACTGCGGAGGAGATGTCGGTCTTCGCAACTCGCCTGACGTTCTATGGCTACGGGAGGCCGGGTGCCGTGGCGATTCGCAAGCCAGGCGCTGATCCGCGGAGCACGGCTTTCTGGGGATGCTCGTGGTACGGTGGCGGCATGGTGAAGCTCGACACTCGCTCGCACCTTGCAACGGTGTATCCCTTCCCACCCGAGCACGAGGACGGGAATTGCTACGAAACATCGGTGGATAAGGACGGCATGGTGTGGATGCCCTTTACGCACGGCGACTCGATCGCGAAGTTCGATCCAACCACTGAACAGTGGACGAGTTACTTCCTGCCAACCATCGGGACCAAGACACACGGGCTACAAGCGGTGACGGTGAATGGTCGTACTGAGATCGGGATGGGCTACCTCGGTGCCGGAAAGGTGGCGAAACTCGAGTTTCGGACGAGGGAGGAACTGCAGAGACTGAAGGGAGAAACGCGTCGGCCCTAACCACTTGGGGCCACTTCTTCCGGTCGCCAGAAGGGCACGGTCAAGGGAATAGATGCCACGATACCGGTCGACGGCGCGACTGCTCACGGTGCTCGGTCTCCTGATGCTGTCGTCGACCCAGAGCCGGGCTCAGGAGGAGTTCACGCTCAGCGTGCTGACAACCGGGCTCGAGCATCCCTGGGAGATCACTTGGGGTCCTGACGATTATCTGTGGGTGACTGAGCGAACGGCCAAGCGTGTCACCCGGGTGAATCCGAACGGGGGCACCCACCATGTGGCCGTCACGATCCCCGACGTGTTCCAAAGCGTCGCGCAAGACGGACTGCTGGGTCTGGCGTTGCACCCGAGGCTGATGCAGGGGGCGGGTGAAGGGTACGTCTACGTGGCGTTCACCTACCAGGACGGGTCCCGCGTTCGGCTCAAGATCCGGCGCTACTCGTACCACCCCGCCACCGGCGTGCTCGAGCGTCCCGTCGACGTCATCACGAGCCTCCCTGCCCACGACGACCATCTCGGTGGGCGGTTGGCGATCGGACCAGATGAAAAGTTGTATCTGACCATCGGTGACCAGGGCGGCAACTGGCTCCAGAACTACTGCAATCCCAACGTGGCGCAGGACCTGCCTGCCGCGGCCGACGTACGGGCCCGCGACTGGACGACTTACGAGGGCAAGATCCTGCGGCTGAATCTCGATGGTTCGATACCGCGCGACAATCCGATGATTGGCGGGGTTCGCAGCCACATCCTGTCCTACGGCCACCGCAACCCTCAGGGACTCGCGTTCGGAGGTGACGGTCGGCTGTACGCCTCGGAGCACGGTCCGAGCACCGACGATGAGCTGAATCTCATTCACGCCGGCGGGAACTATGGCTGGCCACAGGTCGCCGGCTATCAAGACGACCAGTCGTATGTCTACGCCAACTGGTCAGCCGCTCGTCCTGAGTCCTGTGGATCGTTGAGGTTCAGCCAGAGTGACCGCCCGGTGTCGGTGCCGCAGGAGACGGAGACCGCCTGGAGCCATCCGGACTTTCAGCCGCCTCTTCAGACCCTGTTCACTGTGCCAACCGACTACGACTTCCGCACCCAGGGCGGGGCCACGATCGCGCCGTCGAGTCTGGCGATCTACACGACCCGCGAGGATGGCATTCCCGGTTGGGCCGATTCACTGCTGGTGCCCGGGCTGATCAAAGGCCGGATGTATCGACAACCGCTGTCGACCGATGGCACGGCTGCCGCCGGCGAACCGGTTGAGCTGTTCCGAACCGCCAATCGCTATCGCGACATCGCCTTGCACCCGAGCGGGCGAACGATCTACGTCGCTACCGACAACGCCGGTCGCACGACGGGGCCCGGCGACGCGATGACCCAGGCGTTGGAACACCCAGGGGCGATTATTCAGTTCACCTACGACGGCCGGCCCTGAACCCCTTCGGCTCACCCAACGCAACGCTCGCGGCCCCTTGAGCGACTGGAGCCGGGTACGGACCCGCCGTAGAATGGGTCATCGCCCCATCGGGGGCGGAGCCTGCCTGTTCAACGTCAACTTGACAATGCCGGCAAAAGAGCTTGAGGGGAAGATTTCCCACGCGGATACCCCTGAATATGCGGTCGGGCGCCGCGTTGATGCATAACGCTGCCCACCGATACGAACAAGCAATCGATCAAATCCGTGCAGTGCTGGGAATCGACCCGAACTTCGCCCATGCGCATCTCCATCTCGGCGACGTGTACGCCCCGGCCGGTGGCATAATCAGCCAGCAATCACCCGATATCCGATACGGGCCCCGCCCGGCCTCCGTCGGCGCCGGGCACGGATCGATGATGGGCGGCTCTCCGAGGCCGCGAGGAGGTGTGTCGATGAGGCATCGAATCTTGGTCGGCGGCCTCGTGCTGTTTCTGGTCGGTGCAGTGTTCGGACCAGCCCACGCCGAGGAACGCGTCGAGCGAAACGTGGTTTTCGGCATGTACTCGGGGCTCGCGCTTCTGATGGACGTGTACTACCCGGAGACCCCGAACGGGCACGGCATCGTGTTCATCTCTGGCAGTGGATGGACGAGACAACTCAGTTTGGACGCGACTCCACTGAAGGAGAGCGGGCAGGAGGACATCTACGCGGTGCCCTTGGCCGCGGCCGGGTACACCGTGTTCGGGATCAACCACCGTGCTTCGCCACGCTTCCGTCATCCGGCGCACTTGGAGGATGCGCAGCGCGCGGTCCGATTCGTGCGCCACCATGCCGACGAGTACGGCATCGACCCAGACCGTATCGGGGCGGTGGGGGGCTCGTCCGGCGGGCACCTCGTGAGCATGTTGGGCGTGCTCGGTGGGGATGGAGCCGCCACGGAAGCCAGCGCCGTGAATCGCGAAAGCGCGAAGGTGCAGGTGGTCGTGGCACGCGCCGCGCCGACCGATCTGACGCTCTCACCGGCCGGGTCCAACCATGCCCTCTTCGGGTTTCGGCGCGGGGACCGCGAGGACTCGGTCGAGTACCAGCGCTTCGTCGAGGCGTCGCCTGTCACCTACGTGACGTCGGACGACGCGCCGTTCCTACTGATTCACGGTGATGCAGACGAAACGGTGCCGTTCAAGAACTCAGAGGTCATGAAGACCGCTCTGGAGCAGGCCGGTGTGCCCGTGGACCTGCTTCGGGTTCCCGGCGCGGGTCACGGGCCGACATTTCCGGGAGCCACGAATCCGCCAGACTACATCGGCGCGATGATCGAGTGGTTAGACCGCTATCTGCCGAGCCACTAGTCAGACACACCAATGGCCCTGGCACCGGGTCGCTCGATCGGCCCACTTCAACGGCTCCGCCCTCATTGGCGTCATTGGCGAGGGCGGCATGGGGCAGGTCTGGCACGGCCACCGACGCCCAGCTCAACCCGTGAAGGGAGACAACGTCGGTTCCGACGGTCGGTATCTCCGCAACGCTTCCCCAAATCCCTTTCGTCGCATCGTAGAATGACCTTCTCGACGGTGAGGCCTGGACTCGAAGGAGGGTAGGCGTGGCTGGAGCATCGACGCGACGGATGAAGCTTATCGTGCCAGTGGCGGTCGTCGGCGTGCTGGCGGTGGCGTTTCTCGGCTGGTCGGCGACCTGTCCGTGCGAGCGGACCCCGGGGGCCTACCTGTTCGGCCCCTCGGCCGAGGGGCCGAACGCGGACTGGACCTTCGCCAACGAGGTGACGCTGTGTCAGATCCAGATCCGGGCGGGGATCCGTCCCCACGCCATCAACCTGAACTGCATGGCGACCCCAAGCGGACAGCTCTACCTGAGCTGCTCGCAGTGCGACGGCAAGTACTGGTCGGTGCGCGCCGCAAACAACGGCTGGGCCCGGCTCCGGCTCGACGGCACCGTCTATCCGGTGCAGCTGACGCGGGCGATGGACCCCGACGAGCTCGACCGGGCCTGGCTGGCGCGCGTCACCAAGCTCAACTCCCTGGAGGCGCCGGCCAATCCGGCGCCCCCGCCCGGCACCCCTCGCCCCGACCACTGGTGGTCGTTCAGAGTGGAGTGGAGAAGCTAGATTACCGGCACCGCGTCCGTCGCGGCGGCCGTGCTCATCACGCCGGGCGTGCCGACCGACCTCGCCGGTTGCCTGTGCCTCACCCTGGCCTTCAGGCGGCTCCTGAAGCGCTTTCCTCACCGCCAGGTTCGATCCCGAAAGCGGCTTCCTCACGGCATCAGCCTCTCACTTCGGACCCGGAGCTGCGCCCGGGCGCAACAACAACCTGTTCATCTTCGGCCCTTCCGGAATAGGAGAAAAAACCATGCTGACGAACAAACGGGTCCTCCTGGCAGCTACTGCGGTTATCGGTGCGTTGGCACTGTCCGCGCTTTCGGCCGTGGCCCAGCAACAGGATGAGGAGCCGCCGCCGATGGGCTTCTTCATCACCAGCGTCGGCCTCGGTGACGGCGCCAACTTGGGTGGGCTGGACGGCGCGGACGCCCATTGCCAGACGCTGGCCGCCGCGGCCGGCGCGGGCAACCGCACCTGGCGTGCGTACTTGAGCACGCAGGGGCCCGGAGCCGGCAACGCACGTGATCGGATTGGGGAAGGTCCGTGGGCGAACGCGGAAGGCCTGGTCATGGCCGCCAGCGTCGAGAACTTGCACTACGATAACTCCAACTTCAATTGGACCCACACGGTGGACGAGAACGGCAATCAGTTCGCCTCACGCATCGACGGAGACCCTGACTTCTCGGAGCACGACGTGCTGACCGGCTCGCAGATCGACGGCACGGCGTTTCCGGCGGGTGAGGACCGCACGTGTGGCAACTGGACCAGCAACGACGAAGGAAGCGCTATGCTCGGCCACGCCGACCGCTACTCCTTCACGACACCGGGCTCGTCCTGGAATACCGCCCACCCGTCACGGAGTTGCTCACAGGACAATCTGGTGGCGACCGGAGGGGCCGGCCTGTTCTACTGCTTTGCCATTGACTAATCGAGGGGACAGGGCCAGGGATTGTCCGGAGTGACCTCACGATGAGTTCCGAACAGAGCACCGCGCGGACATGTCTGTGGGTGGTGCTGCTGTGGATAGGCGTCGCCGCGCCTTCCATGGCGTCGGATGGGACGCTGCTCGTCGCTAATGGGCGTGGGAGATCCCCCGGCTTTGCCGGGGCGGCACCCAGGGTTTGACAGTTCCGGGAGTGGGTTTTTGGGTGTCCCTTCCAGAAACCCGATCGGCGTGGGCATGGCCTC
>Ga0310124_10001833_pt1 | contig 14726 bp, 10 predicted proteins | sample CB11b_AW_Bot5_MG_FD_203507 | JGI IMG/M metagenome (GOLD analysis project Ga0310124, IMG submission 203507) | Marine microbial communities from Western Arctic Ocean, Canada - CB11b_AW_Bot5 | ecosystem: Environmental > Aquatic > Marine > Oceanic | place: Canada: Western Arctic Ocean | collected...
GCCACCAGCTTGCCGGACACCGCAGCGGCCGTGACGAGCTCGTGCAAAGAATTCTCCGCAGTCAGCAGCTTGAAGAACTCGTATTCCCCGCTCAGACGCCCACTGTTCACATCCACAAAGCGCTGCACAAGCCGCTCTTCAGCAGCATTGATATCTTTGGCGGTTAAGCGAGAGGCCAGCAGCCAGTATATCCAAGCCTTACCCTGTCCAGTGGCTTTGGCGTGATCATAGTAGAACAGGCTGCGATCAAGCTCCTCAGCCCTCATCGTATCGTTTACCGTGTCGGCAGACAGGCGTTCAAAAATCGATCGCACCGAGCCAGACTGGGATTCGACCAGCGGCAACCCCAGCTGCAGCTGGCGAATGAAGCGGCGAGTCGCCATATGGACACTGACCGGATCGGCACTTTCACTCTCTGCAAGACGATCCAGTTCCGGTGAGAGAAGCCGCATCAACGGCGTGATATCTGCCGCATCGGAGGCGCTGGGCGGGTTGAGCTTGAGGAGGGTGAGTTGTGCCGAAGACTTGTTAAATAGATTCGGGTTGAGATGACAAGCGGCACAAGTTTCCTTGAAAGGCCTGTGTTTCATCATTCTCCCGGACGCAGACGGGACGTGGCAGTGGTTGCATTTACCGCCGATCGCCTGCATCTCCTTTGCCCTGGCGTCCAGATGCTGTTGGTGGTCGAAGCTGACGCTGACCTGATTGGCGTAGGGGTACAGGGTAAACTCGGGGTGCCCCTGATTGAAGCCATCGAACTGTTTCTCGTGGCAGGACTGGCACTGCGCGTCGCTCAGCACGGTGATCGGAGCATTGAACCCCTTATGCTCAACGTGACATTTGCTGCACGCCACATCCACACGGAATTTCTCCTTGCGCGCAACGGAAAATCCACGCCCACTGGCAAATCCATGGGGTTTAAGCATATCGTCAGATTCATCGAGAAAATGACAATTCAGGCATTTTCGGCTGTGGTCCAAGGCGGTTTTTGGCGACGCCGCGGCGTTCAGCCAACCGTGATCGGCGTTCATATCATGGCAGGCTCCGCAATTCGTCTTCCCGTCCTCGTCGCGAACTATCCCGTGATGGAAACTGAGTTCACCCGGCGAGATGTAAACATCCGTTTCATTTTGCAGGAACAGCGCCGCGCCGACAACCACCCAACTGCCGAGAAAGACAAACAGGGTCAGCATATTACGCTTACGGCGAAGACTCAGTTGTGGCTTGCATGGATTATCCGGCTGGCTGCATTGGCCATTGGGTTTCGGACCACAACTGCATGGCTGGCCGTCTGCCAGGCGACCGCAGACCCATTTCTGGCCGGGCCGCTCATAGCTGCTTTGATCATGGCGGAATTCCTGCAATCGCATCAACCTGTCCCTACATATGCGTGGATGAGGATGACATGCAGGACAATGAAGGCGAACAGCGCGAAGGTAGCAGGAATATGGATAAACAGCCAAACCTTCAGGATCCCCTGCAAATATTGGCTGCGATCAAGTTCGTACGTCTTGACTACTAATTCGCGGAGCTGCTCGATCAGTTCACACTCGGAGTCATTGCAATAGCGTTTCTGATTATCGATTTTTTCCAGAATCTGATTCAACGGTCGCTGCGCCATAAACAGGTGGTGGAGCAGATAAGCCGGTGCAACAAAAAACAGTGCCAGCTCTTCGCTATAGAACTCCGCAAGCATCTTGGATTGGCTGGACGTCAATGACGACAGGACGAGTTCCTCTGCCTTGTCCCTGAGTTGGCGACGGTAGATCGGGATCCGCTCGAAAATAATTTCCTCCCCCTGATTGGTGAGGCGGTTCGGCAAGGACCGGCTGAGCGCGAGCCCTACAATCCCACTGACAAATACAATGAGGAATAGGAGCGTCAAGGTTATTTCCAAAGGGCCATTGGGGACTGCAGCACCAATGTGTATGACAAAGATCAGGCCGCAGAAGAGACCGAGATAAATATGCAGCTGCAGCCACGTGCTCGCCCGCAGGACGGGCAGAAAGCTCAGACGTTTACGTAGATTAAAAGCAGCGAGAAAAACGATCAGGGCGAACATCAGCCAGCCGCTGAAGTGGCGGATATCGGTATGATTGCGGTGGCAGAGGACGCTGATCCAGATGCTCAGCAGGCAGACGACAGAGAATAGCGTGATGTTCCGGTGCCGCCGCTTGTGGACAGTCATCGCTCATTCAACCAGGCTTCGAGTGACGGAACATCGCTCAGATTGACACGCTTCAAGGCGTCGTGGGGACAGGCATTGACACAGGCCGGCCCACCCAGTTGGTCGACACAAAGGTCGCATTTAGTGGCCTTTTGGACCGGTCGCTGTGTCGCCGGGTCGGACACATACTCATAACTGTCCTCATCGGCGATCACATTCACCATCCGGATGTTGTCATACGGACAGCTGTTGGCGCACACGGAACAGCCGATGCAGGTGAGATCGTTAATAATGACCTCGCCGCCGCCAAGATTCCGCTGGATCGCCCCGGTCGGGCAACCGATCATGCAGACCGGGTCATTGCAGTGCATGCAGGCGTTGGCAATCATGAAGTTGTCAATGATCGGGCCGTGGCGAACGAAACGTGGATTGCCGTTATGCGCATTCGCACAGCCCTGGACACAGTCATCGCAGCGCGTGCAGCGATCCATATCGATGAGCATTGCAGCCGTACCGTTGATGGTGCGCTGAGCGACTAATTCCTCGACGACCATCTGGTCGACGTTGATGTCGAAGGTGCGCAATTCCTTGTGCGTATCGGCAGCCTGCGGCGCCTGCGGCTTAAAGCTGGCATCTTTATCAAAAATGTACTCATAAACAACCTCACGGGGGATAAAGATCACATCGACGTAACCGATCGCCCTCAGGCTATGGCGAAAGCAGATTTCGTCATCGGGATTGTGATAATTATGGAGGAGTTCGTCAAGGCCGAAATGAGCTCCCTTGCCGAGATAGCTGACGGTGCGCTGGCCATGGTGATATTCACGGGAAATCCGGGCGAAACCGGAGCGTATGAGAATCAACGCATCCGGATACTGCCCCTCCGCGGCAACGATGGGCTCAATCTCGTCACGGGCATCAGAGCCTTCCTTCATGAGGTCGATAAAAGACATGTGCCAGTTAAAGTCGCCGATAGTTCTGAGCTCGACCTTTTCGGCCAGGCGCTGTCGATCGGCATCATCAAGCTTGCCGAAGGCGTCGATACGGCGCAGATGCATGTCGAGAGCGCGCTCGCGATAGGTGGCATCGGTCAAGTTTTTGAAAATGCTGCTGCTGCTGCGAAGATCACGGAGTCCCTGCCAGCGAATCTCCAGCACCCGGGCGCTTTTGGTGGCCAATATCGTTGCCGTCCGCGGTGTGCGACCGAGCGCCGAAAGCTCGCCAACAAGCTCGCCGGCGCAGATGGTGTTCACCAACTCATTTCGTCCGCCTTCGCCGATGTCAAAGACGGCATCGGAATCCTGCAAGAACATATATTCGCCGGCGTCCCCAGCGTCCCCAGCGTCTCCCGTATTCAGGGATGATCGCCACTCCCTTACCTGGCCCTTATTCTGCCAAAGCTGGGCAATGATCTTGGATAATCCTCTCTTCTTGACCGTCTGACGGCCGTCCGGCGACTGAAGCGCGGCACGATCCATAATCACTGACAATTCGCCACTGATTACGTAATAGGCCGTATGGCCGAAGTCACCAGCCCGGCAGAGAACCAGTGGATTGTCTTCTGTTGCCGATTCCAGGTCGATAATTCGACTATCGAAACGGAAAATGTCCCGGATCTCCTTGATACTGTCGAGAATCTCCTGGCTTATCGCCTTCTCGGCCTGCTTAACGTCTACGCTATCGGCCTGTTCCATTTGTGTGCTTACGAAGCTCACCAGCAACTGCTTGAAAATTCCGTCGACATCGAAATAGGTCATGTCAACGTCAAAGGGATTCTGACGGCGAGAGACCAGGGACATGCCGGTAATGCGATTCACTTCAACAGTGAATGAGCCGATCGAGATATAATCACCGCACTGAAGCTGACGAGCCTTGTCATAGTCAGTCTGCGATGCCCGCAGGTACGCAAGCAGGTCGTCAAGCGAACTGTCCACCCCGAGGCTGTCCACCATTTTCCCAAGTTTTCCCCTCACTTGTTCGGCCTCTTTGGCACAACGCATTTCAAGATCGCTGATCGCAACAGATATCGAGTCCAGTTGCTCGGTTGGAAGCCGCGAATACGAGCATGAGATCGATGGCAGAGCCTTGTTATCCAGTAGATCGCGTTTGCGAACAAGACTTTTGCGAAGCCGCTCGAGAGTGTCAGTTCGGGAATAATCCTCGAATTCCACAACCTTCCTGACAGTCAGTTCGAAGGCGGAGAAATCATCATAATCGTCACGGTCGAGTCGTTGTAATTGTTCATCGATGACGTTGAGCTCCGAATAGTGATCGATGAGGCGATTGAGCGCGGCACAATAGTCCCGGCTGTAGATCAAGCTGCTTTCGACGCGAATATCAGCCGGTAACTTGGCAAGCAGCTCGGTCACGGCACCAACGAGCACGGTGCGGACTGCCGTCCTGGCTTTGTGCAGGTCAGCCAACTCGGCATTGGCCATCAGGGGCTGGTCATTGATGGACACGTCAACGTTGTCAGCAGAAAGCTCGTAGCTGTTGTCAACGCGAAAAATATGCACCGCTGGGGCCCGGCGTTCGCTGGCCCACTGCAACTCGCCTTTCTCGTTGAGATAGCCCCACGTCTCATCTTCAACTTCGACTCGGTGAAGATCGCAGTGGTCATGGGCTCGGACAATTAATGAAATCATAAAATAAGAATGTGTACCGGTTGTTGTTGAGACTGCGGCAGTCCGCCTGAAACATCACGATTATTTGCCAAAGAGTGCATCTCCGACTGGCTCAATGTCGACAATCTCTTCATCGAGCACGGTAAGGTCATAGGATTCCGCTGCCTTGATGAATGCGCGATTCGCCTTCTCTAAGGCGGAGACCAGTTTCGGTACCTGATCCTTGGTCAAGGACTCGATATCATCATCAAGTTCGGCCAACAACGCCGCCAGGTCCTTCAACTCCTTGACCTGCCCTTCGAGAGCTTCATCCAATGCCAGCATGTTGCCGATGCCGTCGGCGACGCGAAACTGCATTTCCTCGAAGTATCGCGTCGGCTCTTCATCCCCCTTGGGGAAGGCCGCCATTGCGATGGCCCGCAGTGCGTGCTCAACGTACAGAATCCGTCCGGCAACGAAGAGCTCCCGCTTCTTTTCTTGGGGAAACTCCCTGTTTGAGGGCTCATCCCAGTTCGTGCCCCGGAAGCTGTGACGGATCTCGCCATTCAACCAGGCGATGATCTCAAACTCGCTGCCGGCAGCATGCTCGGTCTTGTTGACCAATTCAGGATTTGGTACGGTGTGACAGCCATAGCAGTTGTTGATCAACTCGTAGGTGTCCTGCGGACGGATCATGCCGAGCTGTCGAGTTTCAGCAGCGATGGCGATTTCAAAGTCGTTCTCAGTCTTACCTTTCAAGCGCTCCTGCAGACTGCTGATCAACTTCTTTATGTCGTCACTGATGACTATATCGGTCTGGGCTTTCTTATTCGGGTCGAACTCGAGAAAGTCTTTCAGCGTCTGGTGCGAGTGCAGCGAATGCCACTCCTTGGCCGCACCGTGGCAGGACTCGCAGGAGACGCCCATTACCGGCCCGGTCGGCGTCTTGGTGAATTCATTGTTCTGCGCTGTGGTCTTGGTGGTAAAATGACACTGAGCACAGGTCCCGTTGGAGACGGCGTTCCCGAACCCGAGCTTGGTGACTATCTCCTTGACCTTACCCCCTTCATCTTCGGTAAGGCTTTTCAGGCTGCCGAAATGATGACTGGCCTGCCAGCTCTGCACTTCAAATTTGTGGCACTGACTGCACGAGGCCCCATCTCGATCGTTGATAATCTTCGCCGGGTCTCGCCGGCTGCCGTCGGCGTAAAGCGAAATGCCGGTGCTCAAGGAAATTGCCAGGGCAATCATCAGTCGTCGAATTATCATATAACAGTCTCCTAAGCGTTTACAGTAACCACAATATCTCCATCCGGCCTGCAGCAGCAAGTGAGACATTCATTTTCCTTCAACGGACCAAAGACCGGCGGTTTGTCATAAACCACCGTGCCCTTGTAGGTGGTTTTGCATTCGCCACAAAACCCTTTGCCGCACATCCGCTTTAACTTACGGACCTTCTGCAGCTCGCTATCAGCTAAATCCAGGATCGTGCCGCTGGCTGGCCGCCAATCAAGATAGACTCTGCTGTTACCCTTGCCAGGGTCAATGAAGCTTACCGCACAAGGACGCAGTTTCGAGTTGATGATATCTCCCGGCCAGTTGACGGCACAGGGGCCGAACCCCTCCCAATGGACCTTCTCTCTCGGCTGCCCCCAGAAATACAGCCCGTCCACGAGCGCCCGCATCATCGGCGGCGGCCCGCAAAGAAAGAAATCCTGTCCCTCGTCATCACCGACAATCTCTTTGATCAGTTCGATCGACAGCCAGCATCCGACCCCGTCGGGTCCCTCAATCACACGTCCGTCCTGAAAACCAGTCACTATGTGAACATTCTTGCGCGGCAGAAGTTCGGGCACCGAACCATCGGGAGCACTCATACAGATGTAGACATCAACGTTCGCCAGTTTCTCCGCGATAAAATCGATATCGGCACACATGGGAAGTTCCACGGCGGCCCGTATGCCGCAAAACATGAGTACCCGTCGTTTCGGCTGTGCCTGCGCCAGAGCCTTGGCCATTGACAGCATCGGGGTAATGCCAATCCCACCCGACAGCAGGACCACGGGAGTCCCCACGTCTATGTCCGTCTGCAAACAGAAATCACCGGTCGGCATGCCAACCTTCACTTCGGTGCCTTCTTCAATCGAGTCGTGAAGGAAACCGGACCCCTTTCCGTCGGCAACATTTTCCTGCAGATGCGGCGGGGCAAGGGCGCGGCGGACCGACACACGGAAATGCTGCTCATTCGGGGCATCGGACAGTGAGTAGTAGCGCAGCAGCGGTCCATCGGGCGTGTCAAGCTCTAAGCTGATGTGCTGACCCGGCAGAAATCCCGGCAGAGGCAGCGGGGTTTCGAGCGGTTCCAGATAAAAGGAACTGATATCGGAAATCTGTTTGCCATCCACTTGCCGCTGCGTTTCGACGACCTTTCGGGCAACCTTGAATCGCTTCAGCCCCTGCCATGAATTGCGGCGAACCAACGACTCGAATGTCAGGTTTTCGGAATGTCTCTCAATGGCCTCGTTGAGATTGGCCAAATAGGCGTCCTCGTAACGATGATAGTTCAGGAAACGCACGTAGAATTCGCGCAGGCAGTAGGCGGCGAGTGCCCCTACGCAGATCAACAAAATGAAATAGAGGACTGACATAAGCTCAGAACTTTATCTGGAATTCACTTCTTATTCCATAGGACGGTGACTGATCGTCAGCGGACGTGGCGAAGCCATCGACCTGAAAGATATACCGTTTGGCGAAGGCCTGTTGAAACTGAACAGCCAGCCCCCCTGTATCCTGATCCACCAGGCCCTCAGCAGAGCGTGCCCCCGCCTCGATGATCAGGTGCTGTGAATTATCGTTGAAAATCATCTGGTAGCCGATCGCCGCGCCATAGGATTCGTCGCCACGATTGCTGATCGCACTTGGATAGGTTCCAATCCCGCGGGCCGCGAACAGCAGTCCCGTCCGGCCGAGGGGGCCGCCGGCATCCTCCTCGCGGGCAGCCGATCTGAAATTGTCCTTGCCTGCAAAGCCATTGATATAAAAAACGTTTTCTGTCCCATGCGGGGTCCATGAGAGTTCCGAGAAAAGCAGCAGCCCGTCGTCAGCCTGCGGCGTGTCCTCTCCGGCATGGGAACCATTAAGTCTCAGCGTCAGGTTATGGGTCTGCATCAGGCGCTGCGTACTGCCCAGTCCCCACACCCATAAATCCTCGGCTGCGTCCGACTCCACGTAAGCGAGGTCAATCTCGATGCTCGCGAAGCGGGTGTCAATGGCGGAAAAGAGGCCGTAGAACTCGGCATCGTCGTCTGCGCCGTTGTCGTCACGATTGATCTCGTCCCACGCGTAAACAGCGGTTAGCCTGAGATTGTTCATCCACGGCAGGCCAGCCCAGCGGAGATTGTTCTTGGTCAACCCCAGCGCGTCCATGCGGTCATTGACGAGTAGACCGTCCTGAAAAATGATCTGCTGGCGGCCAAGAGAAAAACCGATGTCCAGCCCGCGCGAATCGTCCTCATCAAGGAAGGGCAGCAGTTCACCTAAATCCCCCTCAAAGAAAAGCACGCTGACGTTTTCGTTGATGTCGTTGCCGAAACTTTCCTGCTCGTCATCGGACCAGGCTTGTCCCCAGAAACCCCCGGCATCATCCAGGGGGCGGAGACCCAGGAGTATGCGCTCGGTACCCGTCAGCTGGAGGTTTGAAAACAGGTCCAGGCGGTTTGCCCACTCCCGTATCGTCGGGCCGTTGTCCAATTGATAGGAATGCAGCGAGGAGCGATAATTGCCGTAGACCCACAACCGCGGCTGCCACACAGCGCCACCGGACAAACGAAAGCCGGGTCGGAGATTACCGTTCCCCAGGAAGGGATCGCCAAGCTCGATCAGTGGCCGGGTGCGGCCGGGATCCGCTGCATCAGGCGGATAGGCAAAGGGTATCGGATCGTCCGTCACATAGCTGCTGGCACTTCCCCCTGCAGCCCCCGTTTCCCATGTCCACACGGCAAGCAGTGTCAGAAAGGCGACCGCCGTTGTCAAAGGTTTACCCGCCATCAGTCCACTCTCACCGTTCGTTTCTGTGATTCGAGGACTTCATGACCGGCAATCTTACTGAGCAGCAGCCCGTGATTCTTCTCGTAGATTTCAGAACTGCTCCAGTAGTCGTTCTCGTATTTATCAGTGAGAATTATCGCGAGGACCTCGTCAATCTTTTCAATATCGACTTCGGCCCGAAGCTTCCAGCGAACCAGAAAGCTGGTCAGTTCGTCTAACCGATCAATGTTGTCGAGTTTAAGTGATTCCAGACTGCATTTGTACAGATATCGAGTCGTAATTTTGCTGTAGTCTGGCAGGGCCGCGATGCGTTTCATGACAAAGTCAATTTTCTTCTGTTGCACATCACGCGCATAATAATTCACACAGGCCAAATCCATCCAATGCGCTGCATCGGATGTGTTGAGCACCCTCAACTGAGGCGCCAGTTCCTTTTCTGCCCGTTGACGGTAGCCGGCATTCGCGGTCACCGTCTCCAGGTCAGCTGCCGACTTGAATGAATAGTACCGCATCGCGTCAATTTCAGTCTTGTACCCGAAAACAACCCGGCGGGCAAGGCCCCGGGTGCTCATGCCGTAATCGAACCCGACAGCCTCAATTGCGCTCAGCAAGTTTACCGGTATCATGCCCGCCATCAATTTGACTTCAATGACATAGTCACCGCTGCCGTCAAGCAGGTCGCGGTCCACTTTGTAGCTCGCCTTGCGAACGACATTTGGCGGAATATTCTTTCGGTGGATTCGGGCTCCAGCGGGCTGTCCGGTCAGAATAGTTGAGCGTGTGCTGGGGCGGATAAAGGGCAACAAGTCGACAGAGTGGTTGACTGCCAGCACCTGCTCGCGTTCCCCGCCCCGAATATTGCGGGTGATGAAGTTTGACTGCAGGTTGAACAGCTGCCGATCCACGGTCACTGGGATGCGTTCATCGTTGTCGATTGTCTTTGACGGGCTCAGCAGCAGTCGCTGGGCGCCGATGCCATCGGCAATCGCCCAGCGACTATCGCCGTTGTGGACAAAGGTGGAATGGCTGTCGCGCAGATCGCCGTTCGGATCCAGGTCTCCCGATTGAAAGAGCGGACGGTCAGCCCCCACTTTGGTCACCTCGACCTGCAGCCATACCAGTCTTTCGGCTATGAAACCAGTCGGGACATTATGGCCATCTGTACCGTTCTTGACCCCGATATCAAAGCGAATACCGTCGCCTTGGCTGGCAACATTGACTCGAATCCTGGTGTCGCCCTGCGTGTCCCCCGTTTCAGTCTCGGCAAGTTTATAACCGTTGCGCAGAACAACCAGGCGATTGCGCCGTGCCTCCACAAGCTTGTTCATTTGCAGATAAATAATCTCCCGGGCCTTCTTGCGGTCCCCGGCGTACATCCAGCGGAAAGGTTGTCCCGTTGCCGCCGCGGGTGCGAATCGCTTCACCGCCTCAGGGTCTGCTGCCGCGCTGAAGCTGTCCTCCCAGACCTTGCTGCCCCAGCCGGCCTCAAAGTCGAAATCCAACCACTCCTGCATGGTAGCCATTTTCACAAGAAGATCATCTACAGGAAAGATGCCAGGGTGCACGACGGTATGATCCGGCCCAGAAAACATGTGATTGGTAATCTTGCGCTTGGCAGTTGAGGCGGTTGCTGCCAGGCCGACATGGTAATTCCTGGCGGACAGCGATCCGCCTGCATCCGTTAGGGCAAAGCCCTGCTCAACTCCCATATGGCAGTCCTGGCACGAGATTCCCTTCTTCGCGGCCGCAGAATTTTTATATTCGCTGAACGCTTCCTCAAGGCGAAATCCGTTGAAAAGATTGACGTCATGACAAGTCCCGCAGAAGCCGGAAGTGTTGATCTGTGCGAACTTTTTGGAGTCGGTGTGCACCGCCTGCCCCTTGATCGTGTCGATCGCCTCCTTGACCGAATCGTCCGGCCGCGGCCCGAAAACGATACCGCTGAGGTCTGACTTAAAAAGACCGATGCGGCCGCTGACCTTGCCATAAGGCAACGATCCCCTGGCTGAACTTTTCCCGGGACTGACCCGGTGACAGACCACGCAGGTGATTCCTTCGCGGGACGCCGGGTGACGCTCCAGATTACTGACGTAGGTCGACTCCTTCTTGTTCATGCCAACCGGGTTATGGCAGCGGATACAAAAATCGCCGTTGGTTCCGCTGGTCAGCCTGTTTATCTGATTCTGCATGGACAGATACACCGGGCTGATCTGGGCATAGGCATGCTGCGACAGGGACCACTGCTTGAAATGAATCGGGTGACAAGTCTGGCACTTTGTCGCCGAAACGTATTCCTTTTCCTCAAGAAGTCCGTCGTGCGCTTCATCGGACGGCATCGCCAGCAGTCGCTCAATCTGCCGGCGGTAGTCGGCGTTCCCAGCGCTTTTCGGGACCGCAATTTTAGCGATATACTTGCCGACCGCTGTGAGATAGGTCTTGGAGGACTTGCCCTTCAGGCGCTTGAGGTATTTCTCGACATTCTTCACCGCTTTCAGGGTTTTGCTGTCGTCAGAGGAAAGCCCCTTCAGATTACCAAGCAGGGTCTCGATATCGCCGACGTATTTGGCGACCGCCTCAGGCTTCTTGAGGTCGGGCTTTTGTGCCGCGTAGCCGTGCAATTCCTCGATCAGCTCGCGCTTGGCACTCGCATGGGGTGCTGCAGGCACCGGCTTGACCTTGAGGAACTTCTCGATTATCTGCCGCTCTATTTCACCGATTGGGTCTCCCTGCTGGGCGACCAGCGGCACAGGGATCACGCACGTGCAGAATAGGAGAAACAACCGCCCCGGTTTAGTCATTTCCTCACCTCAAACATGGACTCGCAGAACCGTTTGGGCCTTCCAGTCCAGACCATCCTTGATGATTCAGATGAATTGCATTCTTCGGACTTGCCAGTGACGGCACCCTCGGGCCGCACTGAAGACTACCCTCGGCAGAAAATTTAAGCTACCATGCCGACTCGACTGCGTCAACGTTGTCCATCAGGCGCGTCATCGGGCGCGTCATCGGGCGTCGCTTCAATGGAATCTTTCGGCATTTCACTCACTCTATAGATGCGCCCGCCTTTGTCTTCATACGTTCCGTCTTCTCGTCTTGTGAGTGAAAGTGCTTCTCCGGCTTGGGTTGGCGCCACCTTGGCTAATCTGCCAAGAATAGGAATCACCAACGTCTCCAGGGCTGCAAGAATAGCAAGCACGGCAACAAGCTTGAAGACGCCCTCATCATCTATCTCTACGAGAATCATAACTGAGATGAGGGCAGCCAAAGCGAAGATGTTGATTCCGGTCCCGAGCTGAAGCCAGGAATGCCTTGGCCGAAGCTCAACGGCCAGCAACGCGAGTGAGTGTGCAAATGCTATTGCAAAGACACTACAGACAGCTGTGGCCTTCCAATATCCTTCAGAATCTATTTCTGCCCAAACCCCCACAATCAGCATCGCCGCGGAGACAGCCGCCACGGAAATACCACCAAAGCCGGGCAAGGCGTTCTCTTTCCGGTTGGAGTATGCACTGCAGCACAGAGAACAGATGCTGGCAACAGCAATGACCGAAGTCGTGATCAGAACCTTTATTTCGAAATCACCGAACTTTCCGGAAAGAACACACGTGATGGCCAGCAGGGCACTTATGGCCAAAAAACCGATAAAGGAGTAAAGGGAGCCTTTTCTGACACGACTTATCATATCAACATTTTGTTTCATCTCATTCATGTCGAATGGTGGGTATCAGCAGTCGGATTTACGAGGTTCGATGGAGCAACTGGTTCGGCTGTGTGTCGTGTTTAGAAATGCAGGGCGGTCCCGTCGAACTGCACGAACAGCTCCCCGGCCGCTATATCCGGGTTGTCAACCAACGCGTAAATGCTCTCAGCAGCTTCCCCAGGGTTCCGGGTGCAGCGGGGCAACATGTCAGTCTTCATCCCGCCAGGGTGCACGGCTACTACTCTGAAGTCCTGCGGCGCAAGGTAGTTGGCCAGGATCCGCGACTGCATGTTCAAAGCGACCTTCGAAATGCGGTAGCCGTACCGGGCGGTTCGTTCGCAGTCTTGAATGCTCCCGCCATTCGGACGAGATGTTGACAATCAGCTTCACTTGCCCGTCTTGGAGCAAAGGCAGAAACTGCTAGACGACCCACAGAGGACCACAGGCATTGACGCCAATAGTCTGCATAACCTGTCCGAAATCCACCTCTTCCAATACACCGTCCGACGGCGACAAGACCGTGGCATTGTTGACAAGGACGTCAATGCTGCCGTTGTACGTGGAGACGATTCGTGCAGCTTCGCGTACAGATTCCAGGTCGGTGACGTCGCGTGTCACTTCTGTAGGCATCCCGTTGCCCCGGGCTGTATCATTCACAACTCCGCACGAGGGGGGGGGATAGCGACCCGCAAAGACTCGCCACTCCGCTTGCAGGAACCGCTGTGCACGGGCTCGTTACAGGCCCTTGTCCGTGCCCGTGATGAAGACCTTAGAGCCCACGATCTGAACCTTCTCAGATGGAGAGGCGAACCCGGACACCTCCGACGCAGATGACGCGTTAGCAGCATTGCGTGTTCGGTGCATCAAACTGGTGGTCATTCATTTTCGCGGCCCGCAACAATGGAGCTCGACGAAAAGACGCCAATGCAACCGGCCGCTAGTACAGCGGCCGGTTGCATTGATTCGTCATGTGATTCCGTCTGAGGTTACTCAGAGGGGAATAACATTCTTGGCACATGGACCTTTCTGGCCTTCGCCCACCTCAAATTCTACTTCCTGACCTTCGTTGAGCGTTGCATGGCCCCCGTCACTCTGAATTTCCGAATGATGAACGAAAAGATCTTTTCCTCCATCCTCAGGTGCAATAAAACCAAAACCTTTTCCGTCATTGAACCACTTGACTGTGCCTTTACTCATTCTTCCCTTCTTCCGTTTGGTGGTGAATTTTAGATTTTCTTTCTACCTTCGAATTCACCGTTTCGAAGGCGAAATGAAATGTCGTTACTTACGTAACCAACGCCGAAGTCGCCGGCGCGGTACCGCATTAACGGTGGCGCGCGCTCGATCAACCAAGAACGAATGGCAAGAAGTGTAGTTCGATTCTCGCCTATTGCCAAGCCAAACAGGGCTACAATTTATCATATTTCAGGATATCAAAATAATTTATGAGGCAGCCTGATCGGGAAAATTTTGGCGATTTAGCAGCATTATGTGGTACACAGCACTATTCACGGTCGGCATCCGGCGCCCTGTTGGCGACCTCCTCCCTGATGAGATCCATGGCCAGATTTCCGATGTTGGGATTGGACATGTAGCCCTGCGCGCCCGGCAACACATATCAACTGCGGTTGTGCCCTCATGTGATCAAGAGTAATCGCGAACCAGACCGGCCAACGCCGAGTTGAACCGCGGCGGCGACGCCATCGGTTCGAACGATTGGTTCACAATGTCATCTTTCCGTTGCGTCCATATCCGTGACCGGAGACCGCTTGGAATCCGACTTCTCCCTGATCGTAAAGATCATCGGAAGCGGGCGAATCCTGGACACTCCGAAACGTCGGTCTGAAGGGCTGTTCACAACGCGAAGCCGCCCGTCCCCTCCCACCAAGCCCATGATGCTGCTCCCGCCGCCATCCATATTCGTCGCATTCCAGCAACCCAAGCCGAGCATGAGGCGACCTAATTCGTGCAAATCCATGCCTTCACTGTACTGCGCCTGCCGTCCATCCACCACAACCAGCCACATCACGATCCCATCCTCGTCGACGCCGATCGCCGTCCGGGGATGCAATGCGCCGTCGGCAGGAACGACAAGGGCTCCCTCCTTGACAATCTGCTGGAACCCCGCCGTTGCCTCCCCGACCGCTTCATCGCCCGGAGTATCGCCCAGGAATACACGCCCCTCGCTGTTGACCCAAATGGACGCGAT
>Ga0310124_10001834_pt1 | contig 14722 bp, 14 predicted proteins | sample CB11b_AW_Bot5_MG_FD_203507 | JGI IMG/M metagenome (GOLD analysis project Ga0310124, IMG submission 203507) | Marine microbial communities from Western Arctic Ocean, Canada - CB11b_AW_Bot5 | ecosystem: Environmental > Aquatic > Marine > Oceanic | place: Canada: Western Arctic Ocean | collected...
TTGGTCGCAGTTGTCAAGCGAGTCAAGATGTGGGGGCGCAAGTAGCGAGGTGAGAACAGATGTGGACACGAAAGGCAGCACTCATGCTAACCTCGGGAATCGCATTGGTTCTCATCGGCATGATGATCTCAAACTTCCAACTGATGGTGATTGGAATATCTTTCATCGCCTTCCTAGCCATAAACAGCTGGGTGACGGGTCATGGGGAACTCGACATCGTACGCACGCTGTCGGCTGACAACCTGTACAAGGGCGACGACCTCTATGTCGAGCTCGCAATCACAAACAAGGCGCGTCGAAGGACCCAGATGTTGGAGGTCTTCGACAATGTGCCGCACGAGATGAAGATGAAGAGCGGCCTCAACTACATGAGAATCAACCTCGGCCCCGGCCAGACGACACGGATTCGCTATGTCCTGCGCTGCCCACTGCGCGGCCACTTCTCGCTCGGCCCGATTTCACTCCGGCACAGAAACTCGTTCAACCTCTTCTCCGAGGAGATGTTCATCGACCACCGCTCAGACATCATCGTCTTTCCACAGGTTAGGGATGTCGAGGAGGCGATGGTCCGCAGCCGCACCCCGAAGATGTACACCGGTGCAACCACCCTTCGCACGCCGGGCCCCGGGACTGAGTTCTACTCACTGCGTGAATATGTGCCTGGTGACCCGTTCAAGAACATCAATTGGAAGGCCTACGCGCGCACTGGCGAACTGATGGTCAACGAGAAGTGCCGAGACGCTGTAACAGATGTCTTCATTCTGCTCGACAGCAGAGATGTCTCTAGAATCGGAACGGTTCTCAAGAACCCATTGGAGATGGGCACGGTCGCCTCCGCCTCGCTCGCATCCTACTTCATCCAGAGACGGGACTCAGTGGCTCTCGCAGTCTACGACGAGAGGCTCTCCTACCTGCCCGCTGATGGCGGCGACAAACAGTACTTCAAGATCCTTAGCAGCCTTGCCGGCGTCGCTCCAAAAGGCAACATGCCTCTTCAAGCGGTGACCAATGCACTGGCCCCGAGGTTCAGTAGGGGAAGCCCGGTGTTCATCATCTCCTCTCTTGAGGGGGATGGTACGGTACCCCATGCGGTGCGTGACCTGACAGGACGGGGCCACGAGATCATCGTCCTCAGTCCTTCGAGCATCGACTACGAACGGCTAGTCAGCAGAATCCCGAGAATGTCCTACGAAGTGATGAAACTAGAGCGGCAGAACCGTTTGACTGCACTGGCTGGATTCGGTGCGCGGGTCATCGATTGGATGCCTGATGTGGAACTCTCACAGGCGCTCCTGCAAGTGAAAATGATGTGAGGTGAACGGTGATGGCAGGCGAGGTTGAACTTCAGGAGGAGGGAACGCGGACTCTCCATCTGAAGATGCTGAGAAAGCAGTGGCAAGTTGTGGCGCTGCAGGTCATCGCAACTCTTTCCCTGCTCTGGCTCTTCCTGCAACTCGGCTCGACATTCGGTTCTTGTGACCCGTCGCATGTCAATTCGGAAGGGGGTGCCATCTGGTGCCCCGCCCTCGACCACACGATGTCACTCGACCTCTTCCAGGCCATCTTGGCCAACGAGGTTCCCGGATACGACCTCCCACTTCCGGACTTCTTCACCGGTCAGGGCAACGAGGGTCCTGGCAGGTACTATGTCCCGCTCCTGCTCTGTGCCGTGCTGACCGCCGGCTGGGTCTTCCTCAACCTGCAGGCACCTCGACTGCGCCGCAAAGTGATGCTAGGTGTTCTTGTCGGACTGATTCTCTTCCTCGCTGGCCGGATGCTCATCGGTTGGTTCTTCGGGATGCTCTTCAGTTGGGACCTGTACTGGCCGATTTCGGCGGACGGGTCGCGCAACCACGCGCAGACGCTGGTCTATCCTTTGGTTCTCTATACTCAAATTTTCATCGTCGCATTCTATCTGACTCCGGTATGGACCGGGTTGATGGGAATCTGGGGACTCTCGAAGCGGATGATCGGCTGGTCGCTTGGAACCACCCTCGTCTATCTCGGACTTCACGCGCTGCTCTCCTTTGAGGCGGTCACGGTCTACTTCGACATGGGCTTGCGACAACTCCCTCCACAGATTAGTGACCAGATGATATTGGGTGGCATGGTTTCCGCCTCGATTTGGCCGCTGCTCATCATGGCGATGCTGCTGCTGATCTATTCGGAATCCGGATTTGCGGTCATTCGGCACCTCGAATACGCCTTCCGTCTCCCAGAATCGTGCAAGAAGGACCCGGAATATGTCAGACAGTTCGACAACTTGCTGAACAACCACCTCATCCACACTGTCAGCATCTTCCTCGGTGTCGCCCTGTGCGCCATGTTAGCCCTCAACTTCGATGACTTCCTACTCGGGTTGGTGAGTGTCTTCGGCTCCTCACAGTGGAGTGGGCAGGTACAGGAGTCGCTCGAGTTGCAACTGACCTATGGGAAAGTAATCTCTGCCATGCTGTTGCTCATCTTCGTCGCTGGGCTCCGCTTCGTGGTGCCTTGGCAGCGAATGATGGGCCTCGTTGAGACCTATCTTCCCCAACTGACCGGCCGCCAAGGCGAATGATGCTGAAGCCCGCTCACTGACGAGTTGCGGCTGCTTGGATTGGAATCAAGAGCAGTCTAGCGACTACAAACCCAAGTATCGGCAACCCACAATACGCGAACAAAGTTTGGAGTATACCCCCAATTGGGAAGTCAGCGGCCATGGTGGGGCGAATCAGGAGCAGGGCGGAGAGCAGGCAAGTCATCGTCACGAGTCTTTCAAGAAACAGGGGGTACGGTCGGTCTGCGTTCAGGTCAACTCCGGGCAGCGGATTTGCGCCATCGGCAGGGTCATCCCCTTCCGTCATCAACTCACCACTCAGAGGTCGAGGTCCGACAGTTCATCTTCAAGAGAATCCAACTCACTCCTCTTCTCCGGATCAGCAGGAGGCGGCACTCCGCTGACGGTGCCATCTCGGGTGTCAGCAGAGGAATCCATCTCGGCGAGATTCATCTCAAGTTTTGCAAGGTCGCTCAGCTCGGCCGCGGTTCCGAGTACTTCGGGTGAAGGTAGTCCGGAGGTGACGCGGCTGGTCAAATCAATTCCATCTCGGTCGGAAGGGGCGTCAATCGGCTCCCATGTCTGGCTCGTGTCACTGGGTTGCACCTCAGCGACCACCGGCGTGTCGACGGCTACGGTGGCGGTGGGCGTCTCGGAACTGTCAGAGAGTGATGTGGCAACCTCATCTCCGGCTGCATTCATGTGGGATATTGCCTCGTTGTTGATGGCTGGTCGCTCCAGATGGGTGAGGGCGTGGGACTCAAAGGGAAGCATTCCGCTCTGCTGGAAAGTCCAGAGGATTCCGGGTGGGGTTTCGCCGGTGAGACCACTCGCCTCCAATCGCGCCATCAACTTCTCCAACACCTCCACGGTCTGCTCAAGGCCGACTGCCTCGCCACTGGTACTACGGTCCGATTCGAGATATATGTCGTCTAGTGACTGACGAATGAGGCGGTTGACCTCGCGCGATACGCTTGGCAGGGCCTCGGGCATGTGTGATATCTTTTCGAGAGGGCCGACCTGTTCTGAAGGGAGTCCCAATTCGACCATCTGGCGGATGACCTCCCTCAACTGCATCAGCATGGTGACCGACTGCTCGTACTCATTGAGGATGTTCTCTAGGTCGAGCACCACATGGGAAACCGTTTCCGATAGCCTGTTCTCAAGTCGATTCTGCACCGACCAGCGGGTCAGGCTGCGGACCGTGTCTGCGGTTTCCGGCGCTTGTCGGCTGAGCAGGTCCATCACTTCTGTCGAGAGTAGATAACGAGGCGTCTTGGCGACCTCATCAACGGTGTGCTGGATGATCTGCAGTCCTCTTTCCACTGCCCGGTCCAGCAGAACCACGCTGAAGCCGCGCGAGCGGGCAGCACTCATCCTGTCGAGCACCGGCTCAAGTTGGGCGAGTCCGGTCTCATCACCGAGTAGGGCTCGGGCGAGTGGCTCTTCTGAGAGGCGAGCGCGGATTCTCTCCGCTTCGGCGATGTCAACGAGGGCCAACTCGTGAGCGTCCTGCAGGTCTTCAGACTGCTCGACCAACATGCGAAGTTCAGCCTCAGCCGAGCCCCGTCTGGTGTCGAGGTCGCCGAGTTCCCGCATCAGTTGGCGGCGTTCTTCCATCAATTCACGAAGTTCAGACTGGAGTAGCGTATGCTTGCGGTCCATCTCGGCGCAGCGTAGTCGCTCCTCCTCAAGATTGGCTCTGCTCGAGTGCGCCTCACCTTCCAGAGAGGTCATCTCATCACGACGCTGTTCAACCCGGCGCTCAAGTTCGTTCAGGTCCGCCTGAGCTCGTCGATGGCGCTCACGCTGAGCGTTTACCTGCTCATGCAGGACTCGTTGCAGTCGCTCGTCGTCATCGCTCAGTCTGCGAACCTCTGCAAGTCTTGCCTCGGCTGCCTCCAGTTCCGCCTTCGCACGCCCCTCCTCACTCAACAGACCCTCTAGGGCCTCCAAGAGTTGAGTACGGGACTCCATCTCGCCCAACGCGCCGGCAAGTTCCTCCGCCCGGCTCTTGATTTGATGTTCAAGTTCGGATACACGGCGAGCGAGTCGCTCGGAGCGGGCAGCCTGCTCTTCGGCGCTCGCCTGTTCCTCACGAATTCTGAGGGTGTGGTCATCGAGTTGCTTTGAGAGGTCCAACCTGTCATCTCGCCCCTGTTCGAGCATCTCCTGCAAAGCACCGGCCTCGCTCTTGACCTCGTCCCTCTCGGCACGGGTAGCAACGACTTCGTCCTCCGCCTTCGACTTCTCTCGAGAGGTCCGCATCACATCTTCCTGAAGACGCTGGATTCGGACCTGCAGTTCTGCGACGACAGGTCCCATCAGTGACTTGCGAGTCGTCCCGGGGAGGGCACCTACGGCATCCTCGGTCTCCACCAACTTCCAGACCTTTCGCCCCTCTTGCATCCCCTCGACACCGAGTTCAAAGCCAAACAGAGTTTCAAGGCGGCCCTGTAGTAGGTTCTTGCGATCGTCCGAACGGGTTCGGCAGGTTGCGATTGTCTCGCATAGTCCGGCTAGGGAGAAGTCGTCGACTGTGCTGGAGCGCAGCAGAAGGCGCATCGTCCGGTCGAGCCTAACCAACCGGAGACGGTTTGAGGAGGAGGTTGCGCGGGTGATCGCACCTTCGGTGGAATCCGCACCCTTGGCGCGGATGCCGGCAGGAATCCCGCCTACGAGAGTGATTGAGACCGGTTCGCCTTCCATCGGAACCGATTCGAGATATCCTGTGACAGATTCATCCTTCGCAATGCGCAGGTGAGAAATCATCTGGTCTATTCCACCTCGGGAATCCTTGACTTCTACACCTTCGGGTAGTGGCTCGGCACCCTCATCACCGAGCAGACCGGCTGATTCGGATCTGAGAAGTGCAGCAGCATTCGCCAACATCGCGGTGTGATCCGCCTCGGGACGTGTCCAGACTGCAATCGCCGCATCTCCAGCCGGGGCGAGTAGCAGTGAGCCGTTCTCCAACGCAATGGATGATGCGAGTGGGCGTGGCTGGTCGATTCCACCACCAAGCGCCTCCATCGCACTGAGGTGGCCTTCGACTATTGTGGCAAACTCATCTCCACCTGTGGGCAGTTCACCCTCAGCATGGATTAGCATGCCATCCTCGATTGCGCAAGCGCCATGAGCAACTTCGCTGGAAGCGAGCATCTCAACGAGAAGTGCGAGGTCCTTGGTCGGGACATGACCCTCGATTCGGGGCATTGGAAGAAGTGTGCCGAGGCTGGCCGGGTCGGTGAACGCCTCCAACAGGTCACGAGCGACCTGCTCAAACTGAGCTTGGGTCCAAATGGTTCCTCGAACTCGCAGGTCGGTGGAATCATCCAACTTCTTCAGCAACTCCTCCGCCTCCGCACCGGCGGTGTACTTGCGACCCTTGTCGTTGGCACAGAGCCAACCAGAGGCTACTCCGGCGCAGACCAAACGATGTGCGACAGGGTTCTTCGCCCTCGGTTTGTAGTATGTGACGCAGCCGAAATCAAATGGGAAGCTCTCCCGAGACACTCCCAATTCCATCTCTGCGTCGACCGGTTCTCCTGTTGGTAGTTCAAACATCCAATTCACCTCAATAGGTCCTCTATCACTGGGGCTCGCGCCCTGATTTCGTGCCGCAGACGCCCAATGTTGGACGCATCCGCACTGGACACCAAAATGATGTGCCCGTCCTCAAGGGGAGCCACCAGGACATTGCCTCGATCGCTCTCCACCCAAATCTGTTCCAAGTTTGAGAGGCCGGACGCTGAAGAGAGCCGTTCAGCCTCCCGCAACACCTCCAACAACCCAAAGTTGACCTCCACCCCGGCCAATGCCGGGTCGAGAAAGGTGGCAACGGGCGTCATCTCAGTATCGACCACAACGGCGCTCCTCACACCGTCGATTCGGCTGAATGTGGCAAGCAGTCTCTGCAGCATACGCTCTCCCCGAAGGGGGTTCAGGTTTCGAGGGCCTTCAAGAGGTTTTGCGCCGCCGGCCCTTATGGGGCCGATTTGAGAGGGTTTTCAAATCGCCAACTGGAAATTTACTGAATTCGGGTCAAAACGATGGTTCGGCGGTCTGAAAATTGTGGTGAAATTGGAGAGGTTGGGAATTGAATTACAGGTGCAAACTATCAATTGGTAAATGTGAAATTCAATTGAGATTCCATCTCCACGATGGAGTCACGCTCACTTGAAAGCACATGGGCTTGTCGAGCCCGTCGTGAGTAAGCTCGAAGTCGAGGCCTGCAGTCGCTGCAAGAGTCCCGCTGTCATCTTTCAGAGATACAGCGGAGTCCATCTCTGCCATCACCACCTTGGCGAGTCTATTCGGAAGCGAACGAGCAAGGCTCTGCGCGAGCAACTCTCGCTTCCAAAGAACGCCCGAAAAGAGGACGGTTCACCCCGAAGGCTCCTGCTCTGCATTTCGGGTGGCAAGGATTCGGCAGTCATGCTCGACATGATGGTGAAGTTGCTCGGTCCACGGCGTGACATCGAGTTGGTGGCCGGTTGTGTCGACGAAGGAATTGATGGGTATCGAGCGCCGTCTCTCGAGAAGGCGATTGAACTCGCTGCACATCACGATATCGAGGTCGAGACCATCTCATACCCAGACCTCGACTTCGCACGAATGGACGAGGTGGTCGAGCAGATGCCTCGGATGGCTGCGGCCCAGCGGGACGCGAAGGGACTCAAGGCGTGCTCCTACTGTGGCGTCTTCCGACGACAGGGCCTCAACGCGCTGGCAGAGAGGCTCGGGGTGGACTGGATGGCGCTCGGCCACAACTTGGATGATGTGGCTCAGACCGTGCTGATGAACCTACAGAAGGGCGAGGTTGAGAGGACCATCAGATTGGCGCCGCACACCTGGGCTCCGATTGATGGACTCGTCCCGAGAATCGTACCACTGCGCTGGATTCCAGAACAGGAGATTCACGCCTACGCGCAAGGGGAGGGGTTGCCGTTCTTCCACGGAGACTGCCCTCACGCGCCCGGCGCGCTACGCCAGAGGAGCCGAGACATGATCGCCCGGTTGGAAGCTGACGTGCCCGGTTCACGCCACGGACTTGTTCACTCGATGGACGAGATTCGACGGCTGCACATCGATGCGAACGGTGACTTCCCGAGCGAGGTGTGGGCGGCGAAAGGTGCCAACAAGTGCGAGCGCTGCGGTGAGGTCACCAGCAAGCCGGTCTGTCAGGCGTGCATCATGCGCGAGTGGCTCGCAGAATAGTTCGCCTCAACACCGTCGCCGCCTCAGAAGGCACAGGTCTCTGGCGGCTTGAACCAACGGCGCCGCCGTTTTGCCACGAACCGATAGGTCATGTTCCGCACCGGGAGGGGAACTAGCCACACCAGCGGGAACAGCGGCCGCCACCACCAACGCATGTAAGGCAACAGACGAACGATTGCCGCTGAGCGAACATATGGCTTCCCATCACGCACGAGGTAGACCGTGTCCGCCTCCTGCATCCACTTAGGGAGGGTCGAGATTACCTCCTGCCCCTCATCCGACTCGATGGCTACGAACCTGAGCGAATCGACATCGGACAGCCTTGGTCGGAGGAAGAGCGCTCCGCGGTTGCACATACCGCAGTCGCCGTCCAACAGAAGTACATCCATGCCAGTCGGGGGTGGTTCACGGTTCTCAAGGTTCACCCGCTCAAATCAGGTTCTCGATGACGGAATCCATGTCCTGCGAACGACCACAGTAGTGACAGAGGAGTTGGAGAGGCTCACTGTCAATCACCTTCAGGCGGTGAGGTAGCGGCTCTCGGTCGGCCAGGGAGATGCAGTTGGAGTAGGTGCAGCGGGCGACATTCACCATCTCGTCCTGCAGTTCGACCTCTCTCTTCTCAGCCACCGAGTAGTTTCGGATGATGGCAACACTTGCGTGCGGGGCAATCAAGCCAAGCCGGTCCAACTCGTCTTGAGTCAACTCCCTGTCCTCGACCTTGATGATGTCCTTTGCGCCATACTTGCTAGAGGGGACATTCATCACTAGGGAAACCGGGCTGGATTGGACTCCGCTGATTTGCAGCATTCGCAGAACCTTGAGGGCGTGACCGGCCGGCACATGGTCAATCACGGTTCCGTTGCAGATTGCGGTCACACGGCGCATCTCAGTCATGTCTTCACCTCCACACCGAGGACCCTGCAAAGAAGTGCCATTCGAGTGACTACTCCATTGAACGCCTGTTCGAAGTAGTGTGCGTGGGGGGTTCCGTCAACATCGGGATTGATCTCGTCGACTCGGGGGAGTGGGTGCATGATAATCATCGATTCCTTGGCGTCATTCAGGTCTGCCCGGCTCAACTTGTAGATTCCGGCGACCTCCCGATACTCATCCTCGTCAGGGAACCGCTCCTTCTGGATTCGGGTCATGTAGATGACATCCGCCGCCGCCAGATTTCCAAACAGGTCCTCCGACTCCGAGACATCCGCGCCATCCGCCCTCAGGTGCTTCACAATGTCCCCAGGCATCCCAAGTGCAGGGGGAGCCACGAAGGTCAGGGTCGCTCCGAAGCGAGCTAGGGCGTGTGAGAGGCTGTGGACGGTTCTGCCGTAGCGCAAATCGCCGACCATCACCACATTGAGGTCGAAGCGTCCGTGCGCCTGCATGATGGTGAACAGGTCGAGCAGAGTTTGGGTCGGATGTTGTCCGGCGCCGTCGCCAGCGTTGAGAATCGGAATTTCGCAAGCGTCTGCCGCGTATTGGGCGGCGCCTTGGCGCGGGTGGCGAAGGGCGGCGACATCGCAGTAGCCGTCGACCATTCGCATCGTGTCGTAGAGAGTCTCGCCCTTGGCAACTGAGGAGGAGGCGAGTGCCCCGAGGTTTACCACGCCACCACCGAGCCGCTTCATCGCGGTCTCGAAGGACATCCTAGTACGAGTCGAAGGCTCGAAAAACATGTTTCCGAGAACCTTGCCCTGCAGAAGCGGCAGATAGGATTCTCCACGGGCTACCGGGAGGAGACTGGAGGCCTGTTCGAGAAGTTCCAAAATCTCATCATTGGTCAGGTCATCCATGGTGATGAGGTCGCTCGACATCACTCTCGCCTCTCACCTCCCGGCGCGACCCTCTCTTAGCCATTGCGACCGCTTACGGCGGTCATTTACGGCCGTTTCGCGGAGCGGATGCCTTGATGAACAGGAGCAGGGTGGCGGCGCTGATGCTAGTCAGTCGAACGCCCGTCAGGGTCTCGTTCTGCGGTGGTGGGACAGACCTTGCCGCGTTCTACAGAAATCACTCCGATGGGGGACTGGTGACCTCTCTAACACTCGATGCCTACATCTATGTCACAGTGAATCGGCGGTTTGACGACACGGTACGGATTTCATACAGTCAAACCGAAATCGTCGACGATTTCGAGGACCTTCAGCACGAATTGATGCGCGAGGCGATGCGAATGACCGGAGTGACCTCCGGAGTCGAGGTGACGACCATCGCCGACATCCCGGCGCGCGGCACCGGATTGGGCTCTTCTTCGACCGTTACCGTCGGTCTTCTGCACGCACTCTACGCCTTGGCGGGCGAAGAGGTGTCGGCTGAGCGGTTGGCTCGGGAGGCCTGTGAAATCGAGATCGAGGTTCTCGGCCAGACCATCGGCAAGCAGGACCAGTACGCAGCGGCATACGGTGGAGTCAACCAGATCGCCTTCAACGCCGACGACACGGTCACCGTGACCCCCCTCTCACTTGGAGCAGAGACCCTTGAGTCACTCTCCTCCGAATTCTGTCTGGTTTGGACCGGACTTAGCCGACAGGCGACTCCGATATTGGAACAGCAGGCGAGCAACACCGCAGAGCGGATGGAGCAGCTCGTGGCGATGCGGGGCCAGGCAAATTCAGTTGCTGCGGCCCTCCAAAACAACAATTTCGCTCAAATCGGACAACTTCTTGGCAACGCTTGGGAATTGAAGCGCTCGTTGGCGAGCGGCATCGCCAACCCCGAGATTGACGAACTGTACACCTCACTGATCGAGTTGGGTTGCAGCGGTGGTAAGCTACTGGGTGCTGGCGGCGGCGGCTTCATTCTAGTTCACACGCCGCCGGGAGTGCAGGATGCGATTGCCGACTCACTTCCGAACAAGATTATCCCACTGCGAGTATCCACGGAAGGCTCGACCATCCTCTTCGACGACAGGGAGCAGTGAGACGATGCGCCGTTCTGCAATGCTACTGAGTGTCCTGTTGATTCTGACCTCTCTTGCCGCCATTCTTCCCGCCACCATGCCCGATTTGATTGGACCGTCCACCCAGACCGCTCACCAAGAGGGTGGGGTTCTCGGCTACGGGCCGGTACCCTTCGCCGCTTCGGGAGATGCCAGTCTTGACGTCATCATCACAGATGACCAAGGGCTACCAGTCCTCGGAAGTTCCATCGAAGTGTTCGATGGTTGGACCGACCTACGGGTTGCCGGACCGACCGTTGTCGTCGGGAGTCGTCTGGTAATCGACGACCTGCCGGCTGGCCCGATGCGAATACATGCGACGCACACAGCCTACGCATCGGCATTCTCAACCATAAGTCTGACATCAGGCGTGACCAACACCACAATCCCACTCGTACCTCTAGATGCCACCCTGCAAGTCTCGACAGATGCCGGCGCCACACTGACCCTCGAACTCGACAGTCACATTGAGGCGGTTACGGGCAGCACCGATTCGGGTGGCAATGCAAGTCTGCCGACTCCGACCAACGGCAGCGGATGGCTGCTGGTGGAGTCGGGCATGGGCGCGACCTTGACCAATTGGGCAGGCGAGGGGAATCTGAGTGTCAACACCAACGGAACTCTGCAACTCTTCGGCTGGCCCGGGAATGCGAGTGATAGCGGTCTGCTCAGAATCGAACACCACCCCTCCGGATGGTGGGAATTGGTGCCGTGGTCGAGTGAACTCACTCACAACCTGCCTCGCGTGGGCGCGGGTGAATGGAGAATCTACAATGTAGAGAGTGGAATCCGCATAGGTCAGCCTCTCATCCTCTCCGACGGTTCGAGCGGAAATGTGACCTCACTAATTTCTGGTAATGGCTCAAGCGGCCAACCGGCATGGGGCGGCGGTGTCACCCTCAACATGACCGAGGCCCCCCTAACCGGCTCCCCAGTCAACTTCACCTGGACCGGCTCCTACGAACTACCCGCCGACTTCGGAAGCGCTCTTCTCCCCGAGCGCTCGCGTGGCTTGGCCTCCCAAATCGACCTCTATCTCGGTGACGGGAATGGCGTACTGAACTCCACCGAAGAGGTGGCGTGGGCGATGTTCAGAGATTCGCTCCCATGGGCGGAGAGCAACCACATGGTGCTCTTCGATGAGTCTCCACTCACCGGTTCAGTCGATCTCTTTGGCCAGTCATTCTCGCAACTACCCAACACCCCGGGGCTGAATGAACAGGGCTGGAGTGAGAGCGCCGACCTCACCGGAGAGGTCGGCTTCGGGACGACTCGCATGTTTTCGTTCCCGGTGCGCGGTGATGCCATCGAGGCCATCCCGATTACAGTCAACTTGCCAGCCGGATGGGAAGTTCGCTACAGCCCTCAAATCGAACTGCTGGGTGGCACACCGGCATCATTCACCCTCAACCGTTCGCAGTCACCCACAACGGGAATGTGGACAGTCACCATCGGCAGCAACCAGCCACCAGTCGCCTCCGGCGGTCTCTACAACCACACCGGTCTGTCGATTCCACTCGATGGCGAGGTCACCTTGGAGAGCACCTGCACCGACTCGGGAATCGGCTCCCTCACCCACTTTTGGGAAGCCCGTCATAATGGAACCATTCTGGACTCAGGATTCGGCTTGACCCACGCATTGGTACCCAACAGCACCGGTTTTTCTCACGGCGAGGTGATGAATGTGACCCTCCTCTGCACCGATTGGGCGGGTGCAAACTCAACTTGGAACGGAGAGTTCTATGTCGACGGTGAGCCACCTTCGGCGACCATCTCGGCTGTCGAAGACCACTCCGTGGTAGGCGAGCCACTCTGGTTCCACGACCTCAACAACGAGAGCGATTTCTCATTGCGAGCCGGTTCATATTTCTCAGCGGAGACGAATGCGACCGACGATTCGGGCGCTCCGATACAAGTTATCTGGCGCTCAAACAAAACAGAGGGTTGGGAATACAACGAGCCTTGGTTCGTCGACCAATTCAATCAGGGCGACGATGTGAACTGGATGCACATGGGCGTAGACGAGCGCCACGAGCAGCGGGAATTGACGGTCTATTCACTTGAGATGGAACTGATTGACGAGGCCGGAAACTCTGTCACGAAAGGCTGGAATGTGACGATTACCGACGCCACACCCCCAACCATCACCGCCGAGATCTTCGTCGGTAGCTACCCAATCGGACCGCTCAATGTGGCCCGCCCTGACAGCGACATCACGGTCAACATGTCATTCTCCTTCGATGACATCGACGCGATTCATCTGCTCACTTGGAATGTGACCTTGGACGGTGTGGAAATTCTCAAGGATGCTGATTGGCCGACGGCGAGGTTCTTCTCGCTGCCACAGATGACTGTAGGCGAACATGACCTGAGATTCTTCGCCTGGGATTCGAAGGGAAACACCAGAGAGTTGTTGACAAATCCGGTCGTACACCCGCTTGTGCCGGCAAACATCACAGTGCTTTCAGTCGAGGTTGAAGGCGAGGCAATCGTCGGAGAGGAGGGGCTTCTGAAGGTGATGGTTAGCAACTCTGGGGCGACCCCGGCGGTGATGACATTCTGCTACCTCGACCAGTGCAGCCAGAACTGGACTTCGGGCTCGGCCACCTCACAAGCGAACTCGAATACCTCCTACCCTCTCACGGTGACCTCCTACGAGAGTGGTCCCATCCAAGTCGTGGTGACCTGGACTGATGTGGAGAATGGGGTTGGAGGCGAAGTCGTGGTCGATGCGGGAGTCTCTCCGAAAACGAAGTATTCCGATACGATCAACTTACTCTTCTTCATGGGAATCATCGGAGGGGCTGTCTGGTGGCTTCTTCGCGGGAAGTCCGAGAAGACTCCGTTCTAGTGAAGTGCTCTCGCCCAGTTTGGTGAAGTGCTCTCACAACGAACGCCAAGCAAACCTACTAGTCAATGTCGATTATGCTCCACTCGGAATTGGTATTCAGATAATTCGATCCAAATTTTATTGAGAGTTCTCCAGTAAGCAGCATCTTCCTCGCAGGCATTTTTGAAATTGCTGTAATCTATCGAACTAATTAGATTGGATAGCACCTCCATAGCTTCAGTTTTCGGGATAGATATTCGGAATCGATAATCAACCTCGGGAAGTATAGTAATTTCGGATTCGGGCCACAGGATATCGAGTGGTGTCCGTACTCTGGACTTTACCATGAACTGTTCTTCCACCCTCTTGTGTTGACTCACAGTAATGAATCCGTATTTTGTGAATATCCACATCAGACCCACCCCCCTATGCCGTCGATGGAGAACTGCATCGTATTGGAAACACGGTGCCAAAGTTCCCCAGTTCGACCAGCGCAACGGTTTCGAAGAAGCTTAAGTCGATTTGAATCGAGGATGATTACTTGTTCCAACCAGGCAGCCACCTCACCTCTAAAGGCGCATGCAGCTGGATTCCTGCATTGATGGTTGTCGATTCCTCTGTGATGGCTACACATGCCATTCCAGACCGCTCTGGCGTCTTCACCTATGTACATCAGACCACCTCTATTCCGAAGTTGTAGCCACGCTCCTGTGAGTCTTCGTTCTTCGCAGGTAGTTCTTTTGGCTTGACTGGTTCAATCTTCTCTATCGGTTGAGTTTCTTCAATTTGGTTGGCTTCAATTATCTTTGGAACTGGTGTAAGAGCCGTGTAAGGTTCAATTTCAAGATAGACACATGCTGTTTCACACTGAGATAGAATGAAACTCAACTGACGTAGAGACTGAATGTAGTTGAATACTCTGATACAGCGAAGGGTATCAATTGAGATTTTTTGAAGGATTACTCCCTCTCCTACATCATACACCTCTCCGGGTGGATATGCACCGATCATTCTCCAAATCATCGCAACACTCTGTTCACTCTCGGCCATTAAGGTCGCTTCCGCACTCAATCTTGGTAGCCTGTCGACTACACTCTCTCTACAACTTTTCATCATTTCAATTCCTCCTGTTTCGAAAGGTTTCAGATGTAAGAATAATCCACTAGCGCCGCTAGCGTATTTTTCCTATTCG
>Ga0310124_10001838_pt1 | contig 14693 bp, 10 predicted proteins | sample CB11b_AW_Bot5_MG_FD_203507 | JGI IMG/M metagenome (GOLD analysis project Ga0310124, IMG submission 203507) | Marine microbial communities from Western Arctic Ocean, Canada - CB11b_AW_Bot5 | ecosystem: Environmental > Aquatic > Marine > Oceanic | place: Canada: Western Arctic Ocean | collected...
TTCGACACAGGTGGTGTTCGAATCGGGGCAATCGAATGTGGTCAGGTTGGGGTGCGGGGCGGTCCGCTTGAAGAACGTGTACAGGCCACGTCGGAAGCGGTCGGCACCCGTACTGGCCTTCCACTTGAAATTGTTGGCATAGCTGAGTGCCGCCACGTCGGCCGGCATGGGAGGAAAGACGCTGGGTCCGCCGATCTTGCGAGCGAGCAGCCCGGAGGCGGTCAGGCTGTTGTCGCGGATGATCTCGGCCTGCAGTCGGACGCGGTTCTGGCGGGTCAGCAACGCGTTCTGCGGGTCGGCCTCGGCTAGGGCCGCCGTGGTGGACGACGTCTGGCGATAGGTGTGCGAGAGCACGATCGCCAGAATCAGGTCCTTGCGGCTCCACTTCAAACGCCGGTACTCGGTGGCCAGCCAGTCGAGCAGTGCCGGGTGAGTCGGCTTCTCGCCCCGGACACCGAAGTCGTTGACGGTCCGCACCAGCCCCTTGCCGAACAGGTGGGTCCAGGTGTGGTTGACCGCCACGCGGGGGGGCAGAGGATTGTCATCGGCGACCAGCCAGCTGGCCAGGTCGAGCCGATCGGCCAGTCGCTTGGGATCCTTGTGACGAGCCTTGACCGGGGGCAGGGTGGCGAGCCCGGCGGGGATGGCCGGGGTGGCCTTCTGCGGTCTGAGGAAGTCACCGCGATGAAACAGGATCGTGGTTCGAGGTTTGTCGGTTCGCTGCTTGATGACGCGCACGGTCATCTGCGGACGTTTCGGAGTGGCTTTCTTGAGTTCGGCCAGTGTTCGGGCCAGGCCGGCGGTGGTCTTGTCGACCTCGGCGTAGTGGGTCAGCAGCACCGCTTGGGCCTTGGCGTCCTGGGGCTTCTTCTTGACCGCCCGCAAAGCGGCGAGGACCGGCGGTTTGAGTCCGAGGCCGGTTTGAGTGCCGGTGAGCGGGACCAGGCGGAAGTGGCCCAGCGTGTGACGGCCTCCGTAGGCCTGGGTGAGGGTCACCCTGAGGTGCGGGGTGTCTTTCAGGAGGTGGGGCTTTGCGAGCAGAAACGTGGCCTGGTGAGTTTTGCCCATTTGCGGGGCGATGGCCCAGCCGGTCTTGGCCGCGTTGTCGAGGGAATGGGCAGGTGGGAACTTCTGCTGGTGGAACGAAGCGGTGGCTGAGGCGAGCTTCAATGCGGTGGGCTTGGCAAAGGTGGCCTCTGCAGCGACTTCCACCTTCCAACCGGTGAGGACCACGTTTCCGTTGTCGGCGCGGCCGGGACCGTTCCCGGGCAGCGACTTGTGAGGAATCAGTTCGAGCCGGAATCCCGACAGGGTCGGAGCATCGATGCGACCGTGCAGCGTGTAGGTCGCCGTGTCGGGATTGGGACCAGAGGCCAACAGCGACGCGTTCTTCTGTACGGCCAGCTTGGCACCGCCGGACGCGGTGGCGTTGAGACCCTGGATCGGCAGGCTGCGGATTGGGTCCGATTCGGAACGGGCCAGGGCTTCGAGTTGTGCGGAGATCCACTTCGTGAGTTCGGGGCGGAGCTTGGCACGGGCTGCGGCGAGTGTTTTTTGGGTGGTCGCCAGCTTCTTGTTGTGTGCGACGGCGTCGCTGGTGAACTTGGCAAGAGCTTCCGGAGATGTGACGACGTTCGAGTTGGTCTCGTCGCCGTTGTTGTAGAACGCGAACAGCTGAAAGTACTCGCGCTGGGTGATCTGGTCGTACTTGTGAGAATGGCACCGTGCGCATCCGACAGTTAGGCCCAGCCAGACGGCTCCGGTGGTTTCGACCCGGTCAAAGACGGCTTCGACCCGCCACTGTTCCTTGTCGGTGCCTCCCTCGGTGTTGGTCAGTGTCTGTCGGTGAAAAGCGGTGGCCAGGACCTGGTTCTCGGTGGCATCGGGCAGCAGGTCGCCGGCAATCTGTTCGATGGTGAACTGGTCAAACGGCATATCCTCGTTGATGGCGTTGATCACCCAATCTCGCCATCGCCAGGCGTTGGGTCGGGGTCGATCTTTCTCGTAACCGTCGCTATCGGCGTAGCGGGCCTTGTCGAGCCAGTGACGTCCCCATCGCTCACCGAAGTGAGGTGACTCGAGCAGGCTCTGGACCAGTCTGCGGTAGGCGTCGGGCCGCTTGTCGGCGACGAACCGATCGACCTGTTCGGGGCTGGGAGGCAGTCCGAGCAAGTCGAGGCTGAGTCGTCGCGCGAGCGTGTATCGGTCGGCGGCTGGCGAGGGTGCCAGCCCCTGCCTGGCCAGTCGTGCAAAGACGAAGGCATCGACGGGTGTCAGGACCCGTGCGGCCAGGTGTTTGGGCAGCTTGGGTGTGGGCGGTCGTTTCAGCGGGGCATAGGCCCAGTGAGCCAGTTCGGGACCTCCGATCGTGATCCCCTTGGGCCACTTGGCCCCCTGGTCGATCCAGGCCCTGAGCAGTCCGACCTGGGTCTTGGACAGCAGGTCGCCTTCGGGCGGCATGGTGATGTCGGGATCGAGTCCGCCGACATATCGGATCAGCAGGCTTGTTGCGCTGTTGCCGATCTCGAAGGCCACTCCCCGGTCGCCTCCTGCGAGTGTCCGGTCGTGGGAGTCTACGCGGAGTCCCGATTCCTGCTTTTTGGGTCCATGGCAGCCGACGCAGTGTTTGGCGAGGATCGGCTTGACGTCCTTGTTGAAGTCGATCTTCTTCCTGGCTACCGGCGGAAGCGGGTTATCGGGCGGCTGGGGTTCTGAGGCCGAGTTGGGCTTCAGCGACACCAGGCCGCCCAGGATCAGGGCTGGCAGACAGAGCAGGGTGATTCGGGCGAGTCGTGGTCCACGCATCGTCGGGGGCTCCGCGGTGGAGACTTCGGGAGGCCGGGGTAGGGTCCGAGGATCTCAGAAGCGGCCATGGGGGGGATCGCTGGATAGTCAATCACGTGGCTGCGGACGTGTCAAGAACGTCCGGTGCGAGGCGTTTGCGGGTAGCAAATGACAGAAACCCGTCCCGGGGCGGGACGGGTTTCTGTGCGGGTGTGCGGCTTGTGCCGTGACTGTTCAGCGTGAGGTTGAGGTGGTCTGGAAGGTACGGACTCCGCGGGCGGGCCGAGTGGGCTCGGTCTGCGGGGCCTTGTCCTTCTTGTTCCGCTGCCGCTGGGCTCCTCGGGCCCTGGAAAAAGCGACGACCTGTCGGGCACGGATCAGGTGTTGCAGGTGGAAGTAGGGGGGGTGGTATCCCCCTCCGAGGCGAGTACGTCGTTTGGCGGCCAGCGACTGCCAGGGCATCTTGCTGTTGATGTTCCAGGCCGCGGCCTGGGCCACCGGCGTGGGCAATTGTCTACGGGCGACCAGCGTCAACAGTTCGTGCAGGCTGGGGTCCTTGGAGTACTGCTCGACGGGAATCAGTGCGTAGTGCATTCTCGAGGTCGGTTCGCGTTTTCCGTGTTCCAGGCAGACGCCCCGGTAGGGCAGTCGGACGACTTTGCGGGGCGGGATCGAGAACATTCCCATGCCACCTCCACCGCCGCCACCTTGCATGCCTCCACCGCCGCCACCCTGAGAGCCGCCGCCGGAGGACTGTCCGCCGCCACCGCCACCGCCGCCGCCGCCCTGCTGTCCACCGCCACCACCACCCATACCCTGGCCCAGGCCGCCCTGCTTGAGCACCTGGACACCGACGAAGGCGTCGGGCAGTTTGACCGTCAGCGGCTGATCGGTCTTGTTCTCGATCAGCACGTTGCCTTCTCTTGAGTTCTTCAGGATGAGTCGGGCAGCCAGCGACCCGTCCTTCATGCCCTTGAACAACTCAACCTGTTTGGCGTTCGGATCGAATTTCGGCTTCGTGATCGCTCGGACTCTCCGCGTACGTGCCGCGGCCGGAAGTGCCGAGCTGACGCAGAAGATGGCCACGAGGGCGGGGACGGCGATCTTGAGGATACGCGTGGTGGTGAAACGAGACACCATGGGTCGACTCCTGGGACTTGGCCCGTGTGTTTTTCCAATCGTATCCCACAATCCCGCAACGCGCCAACAAAAATTGGGATCTGCGACGGAAAGCTGGGCATCCCGCGCTGGGAGTGGGGACCGATTGCAGCGATTCCAAGGCCTGTATCAGATAGTCCGCCCGACCGCCGAAGCCACAGCACGGCAGCGATTCATGGTATCGGCGAACTGGTCGGGAGTCAGCGACTGGGCACCATCGCTGAGTGCCTCGGAGGGGTTCGGATGCACTTCGATGATCAGGCCGTCGCAATCAGCGGCGATGGCCGCGGCGGCCATCGGCGGCACCAGCGACGCGATGCCGGTGCCGTGGCTGGGATCGATCACGATGGGCAGGTGGGTGCGTTCCCTGAGGTAGGGCACCGTGGCCAGTGGCAGTGTGAAGCGGGTATGAGTTTCGAACGTGCGGATGCCTCGTTCGCACAGCACGACGTTGGGGTTGCCCTGGTCGAGGATGTACTCGGCGGCCAGCAGGAATTCGTCGATCTCGGCCGAGGGACCTCGCTTGAGCAGCACCGGCTTGTCGGAATCCCCCACGGCCTGCAGCAGGTGGTAGTTCTGCATATTGCGGGCACCGATCTGGAGCACATCGGCGTAGCGTGAGACCAGTTCGACGTGTTCGGGCGTCATGACCTCGGTGACCACCGCCAGCCCGGTCTCGTCGCGGGCGGCTGCGAGCAGCTTGAGTCCTTCTTCCTTGAGGCCCTGGAACGAATAGGGGCTGGTACGAGGCTTGAAGGCTCCGCCCCTCAGCCCGGTCGCTCCGGCGGCCTTGACACATCGAGCGGACTCGAGGATTTGCTCGGCACTCTCGACCGAGCAGGGACCGGCGATCACGCCGACGTGGCCACCACCGAGCAGCAGGTCGTGGCTGCGAACGATGGTCGGTTCGTCCTTGGTCTCAAGGCTGGCGACCTTGTAGGGGGCCAGGATCGGCACCACCTTGTCGACCTCCTCGAGCCCCGAGAGCGTCTGTTGTTCGCCGTTACGTTTTTCGCCGATCGCCGCGATTACCGTACGCTCGGTGCCGACGATCACATGAGCCTTGAGGCCCATCTGCTCGATCCGCGACGCCACCGACTGGATCATCTCCTCGGTCGCACTCTTCTTCATGACCACGATCATGGCTTGTCCTCGATTGCCCGCGGGGGGCGATGGTAGCTGGTGTGTCCGAACAAAAAAAACGCCCTGGAATCCTCGAGAGGATTCCAGGGCGTGAGGTCTCGCGTGTGCTTGTGTCCCGGCCTAGTTGGAACAATCGCTGGACCACCCTGGGAATCCCGGGCTGGTAAACCAGAACTGATACCACCGCCAGCCGGCGCTGCCGAAGCTGCGGTCGCGTCGATCGTGTTGCGTTTGGCCGGACATGGTGCGTTCCACTCTGTAATCAGCAGGTCGAGCGTGTGGCGTTGGCCCTCTGGTCGACTTCACCGGCAATAGTAGGTGTCGAGCACGAGCCCGGTCAACCGCCGTGGTGGTGGAATGAGCTGTTGCGGGATCGGTGATTTTCCAAGCGGGGCGGTGTGAGGATTTGGGAGTCCCCGGGGATCCCTCTACTTGGGGGGCGTCGCCTTTTCCTTGGCGGTGAGAGGCCGGATCCTGAGGTTTCGAACGGCGGCGGTGGTTTGCCAGGTCGAGAGTCCAAAGGGTTTTGAGAGGTCGACTTCGCCGCGGATGCCAATCTTGCGGCCCTTGAGTTTCTGTTCGAGGATTTCCTTGCCGTCGATCCAGGCGGTGACCCGCTCTCGGGTGACTCTGAGTCGCACCCGGTACCAGCGTCCGTTCTGAAACTCCTTGTAGCCGGTGGTATCGTTTTCGCTGGCGTCGAATCCATCGATACTCGAGAGACCGCAGACCCCTCCGCCCCAGCCGCCCAGGATCAGGCTGCAGGGATCCTTGCCGATCCGAAACGTCATCCCGCAGAAGAAGTCGTGCCCCTCGACTCTCATGGCATCCAGGCTGACCTCGTAGTCGAAGTCCGGCGGTGGCTGTCGTCGGTTCCAGGTGATCCCGGTCATGTCGGCACCGGTTTCGAGGATCAGTTGTCCGTTGCGGACCACCACTTCGGCCTCGCCCCCGAACTTGGTTTTCTTCCATCCCGCCAGGCTCTTGCCGTCGAATACGAGTTGTCCGGGCAGCTTGTAGGGCAAAGCGGCCTGCCGCCGGTTGTCGGAGGTCAGTTCGGTCACGGTGTCGACGATCTTCTTCTCGAGTCCGGCTCGCCACTTGGACGGTTTCTGGTAGTAGATCATCGAGGTGTCGCCCTCGTAGCCACCCTCCTTGAGCACGCGTTCCGAGGCGATGTAGGCCATGACGTCGTTGGCGTATCCGGTGACCCAGACCGATCGGTCGGCTCCGGTGTGGCCGAGTTCCTTTTTGAGTCTCACGGCGTAGTCGACGACCACTTCGCCCCCCAGCGCGACCCAGGTCAGTTTCGAACCGATCTGCCACGACTGGATCGGGTAGCGGTATGTCGGCAGCAGTCGCCCGTAAATCTCGTACTGCTTCAGCAGGTTTCCGGCCCAGGCCTTGTTGTAGCGGTTGCCGGTCTTGCTGACTTCCAGCAGAGCCTCCTTCTTGGGCAGGTTGTCGAAGGCGAGTTCGATGTTTTCAAACCGCGTGGCGATGCGTCCGGTGACCGGCGTGGTGCGGCGGTCGAGGACCTGGTCGACGGCGACACCGAGCATGCGGCCGTACTTGACGGCGAGTTCTTCTCGACGCCTGGGCAGCGGGTTCTGGTCGGCGCCGCACCCGGCAAAGAACAGAGCGGTGATGCCGGGGTGTCGGCCTTCGAGATAGAGCTGAGCAAATCCGGCGTAGTCGCCACTCCACTTGTAGTAGCTCATCACCGTGTTGTGGCAGGCGTAGCCGAAGATGACGGCCCGCAGTGTGCTTCCATCGGGGGAACCGATCCGCAGCACCGGGACGTCGTGGTCGTAGGGACCGATCCCCTTGGGGGTGCGGCGGTTGGCGGCGAAGTGGCAGCGGCCGTTGCCGAACGAGACGGCTGCGGGCTTGAGGTCCTTGACGGCCGAAGAGATCAGGGCGACCAGCTTGGCATCGAGGATTTTCTGGTACGAGCGAACCTGCTTCCAGTCGGGTTCTTTCATGTCGAGCATGTAGCTGAGCATTTCGTCGAGTGCTGGGCCGCAGTGCGTGTGCGAGCAGGTGAACATCACCTCGGATCGTCCGAGTCCGTGCTTGCGAGTGATCTCGGCCATCACCGCTTCGACCATCTTGATCGGGACGGTGATCAGGTCGGTGGAGACAAAGACGGCGGTCTTGCCGGTGGGATCCTTGATGGCAACGGCCTTGGCCCACAGGTCATGCACCTTGTCCTCGGCCGGCTTCGATCGACCTCCGTAGCCGGACATCCACATGGGCTTCTCGGGCGTGATCACCGTGCGTGCGACTCCGGCCTGCCAACTGGCCTGGGTCGGGGCCGGGGCCGGGGCGACGGCTTCGGCGGCGGGCAGAGCCGGACCGAGGCACAGCAGCAGTGCCAGCGTGGTGAGTGCGACGTGGAGACGGGTTGTGACTTGCATGAGTGGGTGTCCTGGGTGGGTCCCGCTGTGACCGGCGCGATCATTGTAACCGGCGCGGCCGACGATGTCGCAGGCGGGTTCGCCCCGGCAGGGGGTTGTCCCTCCGCAAGGAACTCAACCAGAATGACGGGATGGACGGCCAGCAACCCAGCTCCAGCGCGACGCTCGCAGAGTCTCAGGTGCCGCAGTCGGTGCGGATTGTGGTCGTGATGCCCGCCTACAACGCGGCCAGCACGCTCGAGCGAACCGTCGCCGATTTGCCGGGTGAGGGGATCGAGGAGGTGATCCTGGTCGACGATCACAGCACCGACGACACGGTCGAGATCGCCACCAGGTTGGGGCTGACCGTGATCACTCACGAGAGCAACCTCGGCTATGGAGCCAACCAGAAGACCTGCTATCGGCGGGCCCTGGAATCTGAGGCCGAGGTGGTTGTGATGATCCACCCCGACTACCAGTACGACGCCCGCCTGCTGAGCGTGGCGACGGAAGTCCTGCGACTGGGTGTGTGTGATTGTGTGCTGGGGTCACGGATCCGGACCCGACGCGAGGCGTTGGCCGGGGGGATGCCGCGGTGGAAGTACCTGGCCAACCGGGTGTTGACGACGATCGAAAACGTGGCGTTGGGCCAGAACCTCGGCGACTTCCACAGCGGGTTCCGGGCCTACCGTCGCGAGGTGCTGGAGACGATTCCGTTTGAGGAGAACTCCGACGACTTCGTCTTCGACAGCCAGTTCCTGGCCCAGGCGGTGCACTTCGGGTTCAAGCTGGGAGACATCCCGGTGCCGGTGCGGTATTTCGACGAAGCTTCGAGCATCAACCTGTGGCGGAGCATCCGTTACGGGACCGCGACACTTTGGGTGTTGGCGAAATTCTGGCTGCACCGGCTGGGGATCCGGTCGAAGCTGTTCGGAGCCTAGACCAGGCCAGGCAGGCTCGCCTCGTCGATTTCTACTCCCAGTCCCGGTCGATCCGACAGCGTGACCGTGCCATCGATGATCGGCGGTTGGCCTCCGACCCAGGTCATCCACGGCCGCCCCGATTCGGGCAGCGGGTCGGGGTCGAGCCCGGCCAGGGCGTGCAGGGCCCAGAGTTCCGAGCCACGGTGCGGGCAGACTCGGATGCCGGTGCCCCGGGCCATCCGGTAGATCTTGACCAGTTCGGTCAACCCGCCGCACCAGCAGACATCCGGTTGCAGCACCTGGTGCAGTCGTTCATCGATCAGCCGCTGAAACGCTCGAGCCGTGTACTCGTGTTCACCTCCAGCGATCGGGATCGCCGATTCGGTGGCCAGCGTGCGGTAGCCTTCGATGTCGAAGAGCGGCAGGGGCTCCTCGATCCACTCGACCCCCAGCCCCTCGAGACCCTCGGCGACCTCGAGCGTGGTCTTCAGGTCCCATTTCATCCAGGCGTCGACCATCAGTGGCACACCGGGCCCGACCAGTTGGCGGGCCTCGCGGACGTTTTCGATCACCTTGGTCACCCGGTCGGGACCGGCGTTGCGTTCGACGTGCAGCTTGAAGGCCCGGTGGCCCTCAGCGTGGGCCTGGGCCAGTTCCTCCCAGACGGTGATGTAGGTCGGCAGCGGTTGCCCGATGCGTGGCTGGGAGTCCTCGGCCAGCAATTGTGCGACCGGAACCCCGGCCTCCTTGCCGCGGATGTCCCACAGTGCGAGATCGATGCCGCTCTGGGCCATGACGGCGATCCCGGCCTGGCCATAGGGGAGCATCAGGTCAAAGAGGTCGTCCCAGATCTCCTCGACCGGGCTGGGGTCTCGACCGATCAGCACCGACCTGAGTTCGGCCTGGATCACGTGGATCCCCGCGGCCCCTCCGCCGCCGACCCCGTAGCCGGTCAACCCGGTGTCGGTATCGATGGCGACGAGGATCTGGCCGATCGTGGTCCGCCAGTCATCCGGCGACGACTCGGCGATCGGCTGGCAGGCCCGGACATCGGTGATCTTCATCGTGCAAACCTGTGCCAGTAGCCCGTCGAAGAACTTGGAGTGTGGGGTCAGGCCCCGCTACGGGCGGCGTCTGACCTCTGAGCTCTTCGTTGTTCAATTGATTGCTAGTCGTTGCCCTTGGCATTGGGCGGTGTCTTTCTGGGTGAAGCCAGCACCGATTCGGCGTAGGCCAGGTGACCGGTTTTGCCGTGGTAGTACTGGAAGATGACCTGGGGCCGGGGGTAGGCGATCCAGCGGGTCCCGTCGGGTTTGATCGGGTTGTTGTAGACGTTGTTGAGCTGGACGACGCAGAAGTAGGGGTGCCTGAGATTGAAGCGGGGGATATCGGCGCGGAAGTGGCTGCTCCAGCGGATGTCCACCGCGCGGGGTCCGTACTGAAACCTGCCGTTGGCGGGCCGATCACCCTCGTCGCTGACCCAGTGGTTGTTGGAGTTGTGGGGTCCGGAGGCGAATTCCCAGACATTGTCGGTGATCTTGCAGACGAACGAGTTGTGCAGGTCACCGGTGAGTACGAAGACCGGTTTGTCGAGCTTGTCCCAGGCGTTGATCAGTTTTTCTCGTTCGTCATAGAACACCGTCCAGGCATCATCCTTGTTGGTAGCCCGCACCTTGCCTCCTCCGACATGCGGCACCATGAAGTTGACGCTGGAGATGACGAAGATGAAGTCGGCATCGCTGTTGCGGACCCCTTCGAGCAACCAGTCTCGCTGGATCGGCCCCAGCATCGAGAGTCCCTTTTTGGCCGGGTCGCGGGTGTCGTGCATCTGCCGTTGCCCGCGGGTATCGGTGAAGAACAGGTCACAGTTGGACACGCGGATTCGGTAGTACGAACGTCTGCCGATCGAGTACGAGACGGTCTCGTCGAGCTCGGTCTCGGGAAAGACCTTGATGCGGTGCTTGCCGAGCACCTTGACGATGCGATAGACGCCGGCATTGGGAGTGCCGCCGACTCCATCAAGGGAGTTGTCGTTGATCCCGTCGGTCGCGGTCCCCCAGTGAATGTGCAGGTTGTTGACCTGCTTGAGATCGAGCTTGGTGAAATCGGCCGACTCGTCTTCGATCACGCTCTTTCCACGGCGGACCTTGCCGCGTCCGAAGTGAACCGACTGAGGAAATCCGGTCGGGTTGCTCCAGCCGAGGTAGTCGTACCAGGCCCGCACTCCGACATCTCGGAACACCGCCCGGCGATCTCTGAGTCCCGGCGACCCGGCGCCCCAGACGTCGTTGAGGATTTCGTGGTCGTCGTAGGTAAAGAAGCTGGGCACGTGGCGGTGCCAGGTCCTCAGGTGCTGGCCCTGTTCGAGGAACTGCTTGTAGTTCTGCCAGACTCCGACGATCGAGGGAGCGATGCGGACCACGTCGGGAGCGTCCTGGTCGGCGATGTCGACCTGTTTCAGCCACTGGCCGGGCTGGAACTCTCGCCTCGATTCATAAAGCCAGTCGCCGTTGAGGATGGCGAAGTTGACTCGATCCTTGACCTGCCTGAGCATCGTGGCGAATGTCGGCAGTCCCGGCCCGTTGCTGTGGCCGGGATTCTGGTTGTTGCCGCAGGCGAATTCGAAGCTGAAGTTGAACAGTCCCCGCGGGTTGAGCTTGGCGTCGACCATCTGTTTCGAGTCGGGCATCGTGCGGAACGAGCCCCGCTTGCCGGTCAGCCCGGTCTGTTCTGGGATGAACAGCTGGTAGTAGTACCTGGTGTTGGCCTCGAGGCCGGTGATGTGCACCCAGCCTGTGTTGTCTCGATCGAGCCGGGTGGCGACGGGTTGGGTTTTCTGATCGAGCCGGCCCGGTGCGGTGCCGTAGCGAACGGCGAAGTGCCCGGTCCGAAGCGTGCGGGCCCAGATGCCGATGCCGTGGGCGCTGAGTCGTCCGAGGATGGGGCCGTGGGTGACGTGGTTGTACCTGTTGCCCGCGGCCGGGGCCGGTGACGACAAGACGGCGGCCAGGCCGATGATCGAGAGGGTTCGAAGAAGCGTCATGACGAGGTGATCCTGGGAAGTCGTCGGTTGAGATCAGTCAAAGTAGCCGCAGATCTTCAGGTGTTCGACGCTGTCGACGATCCGTTGGTGAGTGTCCTCGAGAGTCAGTTCCCCCTCGCCCTCGATCCCCTCGATCTCGAGACTGTAGGGTCCTTCGAACCCACAGACTTCAGTCAGTTCCAACACTCTCACGAAGTCGACTGCTCCGCCGCGACCCAGAGCGGGGAAGTACCAGTCGTGGAACTCGCCGTGTGAGTCCTTGAGGTGCATGTGGGAGACCCAGGGGCAGACCTTGGCCAGGGCGATCTCGCCGTTGATCGGCTGGTTGTAGTAGAGGATGTTGGCGGTGTCGAAGTTGATCTTGAGTCGCGGGTGTTCGAGTTCGTGCATCACGTCGATCATCCCACCGTGGTCCTGGCAGATGCCGGGGTGGGTTTCGAAGCAGTAGGTCAGTCCGAGTGTCTCGGCGTGGTCGCCGATTTGCCGGAGGTGCTGGTAGAGCGACTGCAGGTCTGGGTCACTGTCGGCCTCACCGGCTCCGCCGACGACCAGGCTGACTCCGAGGTCGGCGGCGATGTCGAGTTTTCTGAGCGTGACGGCCAGCACATTGGGGTCCAGCGGGTTTCCGCTGGTGACGTTGCAACTGGAGAGTCTGACGTCGTGTTCGGCGAGTCGTGCGGCGATGTCGGCGAGTTGGCTGGTGGTGGCCTGGTCGGTCAGCAGCGGCTCGTCGCCGAAGATCGAATCCGAGCCGTTGGTGCGGATCGGCAGCTCGATCCACTCGATCCCCGCATCACGGACCATCGCGATGGCGGCCAGGGCGCCGAAGCGTCCGTAGCTGTTGGTCAGGCAGGAGACGACCCGGTTCACTTGGTGGCCCGGCCGACTTCGAGGCACTTCAGCGTACGGCTGTTGTGGACGTAGAGCCGTCCCTGGGCCAGGGCGGGCAGGGCCCGGACGGTTCCGGTGAGCACCTTGGCGGAGGCCAGTCCCTGGTAGCGGGTGGGTGAGAGTCGTGCGAGCACGAGCGTGCCGTTGGTTTTCTGGATCAGCAGTTTCTTGTCGGCTGCGATCAGGGTGGCGTATCCGAACCCGGTCTCTTCCCAGGTCACCTTTCCGGTCGCCGCCTCGACACACCTCAGTGCGGCTCCTCCCACGTCCTGCCGTCCGTGGATGCCGTAGAGCCGGTTGCCCTCGACGATGGCGGTTGTGTACTGGCTCGAGAGACTGTCGTCGCTGCGCCAGGTCTCGCTGACCTTGCCGCCTGTGATCTTGGCCATCACGGCTCCGAATCCGTAGCTGGCGGTGATGAAGACCTGGTCTCCCAGGACCACGGGCGAGGCTCCGGTGACGGTTGGCCCGGTGCGTCCGAAGGGAAAGCGGAACAGTTCCTTGCCGGTCCTGGGGTCGAGCGAGACGACATTGAGCCTGGCGGCGAAGATGACATGGGGTGTGCCATTGATGGTGGCGAGGGTGGGTGAGGAGTAGCTGGCCCGGACGTTGGTGGATTTCCAGGCGAGTTTGCCGTCGGCGAGTTTGAAGGCGACCACGCCGGCGTTCTTTTCGGCACCACCGGCGTTGACGATCACCAGCCCGTTGGCAATCACCGGTGAGCTCCCCTTGCCAAAGTAGCCCTCGGGCGGTTCACCGCGGAAGGGCCGTTTCGAGTTGAACAGTGCCATCGTGTCGTGGCTCCAGGCGGGTTTTCCGGAGACGACATCCAGGCAGTGGAGTCCTCCCTGGGCGCCGAAGACCACGACTCGATTTCCCGAGACGGTGGGCACGCAGCGGGGACCATTGTCGTTGACGTAGGCGGGCACGAAGGCCGCCTTGAAGCCGGTCTGCCAGATCAGTTTGCCGGTGGCGGCTTCCAGCGCGGTGACCCGTTCCTGGTCTCCGTCGCGGTCGAAGATGAAGGTGCGTCCGCTGGCGACGGCGACGCCTGAGAATCCCGATCCCACCGGGCGGCTCCAGGCGAGCTTGGGGCCTGTTGCCGGCCACGCCTCGGCCAGTCTCTCGCCCTGGGCGCGTCCGTTTCGTGAAGGGCCCAGGATCTGGGGCCAGTCGCCGGCCGTGGCGGAGGCTGTCGCGAGCAGGCAGCACAGGCACAGGACCCGGGCGGTCAGTCTCGACGAATCAACGGTCGGGGTTCTGGGCATTGAGCAGTTCCATGAAGGCTTTCATCATCGGCGTGTTGTCGTGCCAGGTCCGTCCGCAGACGAGGTTGCCGTCGATCACGCAGTCCTGGTCGACGTATTCGGCTCCGACAGTGGTCGCATCGAGTGCACACTTGGCGACGGTGGTGATCGTTTTGCCGCGGATGCAATCGGCCGCCGCAATGATCTCGATCCCGTGGCAGACGCTGCAGACCGGCTTGTCGGCTTCGAAGAAGTGCCGGGTCAGGGCCAGCAGGTCCTGGTCGTAGCGGAGGTATTCGGGGGCGCGGCCGCCGGAGACGAACAGCCCGGCGTAGTCTTCGGCGACGACGTCTCGGAAGGCAATGTCGCTGTTGAGGTGGTAGCCGGCGGTTTCCTGGGTGATGTCCCAGTCGGACCCCGGAGGAATCTCGTGGAGCACCATGTGGTAGAGCCGTTTTTCGGGAGCCGCCACGACGACTTCATAGCCGTCTTCGGCGATCCGGAAGTAGGGATACATGGTGTCGAGACACTCGGTGGCGTCACCGATGATGATCAGCACCTTGGCCATCTGCAGCTCCCATCCCGGGGTCAGAACGGGGTCAGCATAACGAGGGTCAAGGTCGGTCGCTAGCCGCCGGCCGGCTGCCCTACAGAGACCACTCGGCTCCGCACGCGTGGCAGGCGAAGCCGACCAGGGTCGCGGTGCCCGGCACCGGCACCAGGTTGCGGTTCAGAGCCGCGTCCTGGAATTCCAGGGGCACGACGGTCGTCCGGCCGCAGTCCGGGCAGGTACGATTGGCATGAATGGCCCGGGCCCGGGCCAGGGTGGCCCGTTGATAGGCCGCACGAATCGGCAACCGCGTTGCCGAGATCGACGAGATCGACCTGATCGAGTAGATGACCGGGTGCGGGTCGGCGGGTTCGCCGGAGGCCGTGTCGTGTTGCGGTCGAAACAGCTTCAACTGGCTCATTGGCCGGCGTCCTTGCCATCTTGCCGAAAGGACTGCGGCGGGGCACATCCTGTGCCGCTGTGGAGTCCGCATGGACCTCGAAGCAGCCGTCAACATAGAATCCGCCAGCGAAATTGACAAGACGATTCTGCAAT
>Ga0310124_10001842_pt1 | contig 14680 bp, 15 predicted proteins | sample CB11b_AW_Bot5_MG_FD_203507 | JGI IMG/M metagenome (GOLD analysis project Ga0310124, IMG submission 203507) | Marine microbial communities from Western Arctic Ocean, Canada - CB11b_AW_Bot5 | ecosystem: Environmental > Aquatic > Marine > Oceanic | place: Canada: Western Arctic Ocean | collected...
GTGCGTCCGGAGTCCGGTTGGGACCGGCACCATGCACGCACAGGCCATGATGAAAAATCACATCGCCCGGCGCCGCCTCAATGGCCACCGCAGTGGACACATCGACCCCCTGCTTTTCGTAGTTCGTACCGTCGCCGTAGTCGTAGCCAATCAGCTTCCCCCATTTATAACTACCCGGGACGTAACGCATGCAGCCGCTCGCCTCCGTCGCGGTATCCAGAGAGACCCACATCGTGACTTCCGGGATGGAGGTGGAGTGGTCGACAAAGTCCTGATGCCAGTGGGTCGCGCGCGAGAAATTGCCCGGCTTCACCAGGATCATGTCGCTCAACAGGTGTATTCTGTCTGTGTCGAGCAAGGCACCGGCGCAACGGCCGCGGATCGGGTCGAGCGCCAGTTCCCGAACAATCCCGCTGGTGCGCCACAGGCCGCAGATCTGCAGAAAACTCTCCTGCCCGAGCTCGGCGCTGCTATCCCCCCCGAGGTCGGTGCGAAAGAATGTTTCCCGCTCGTTGTTGACGAAAGCCTGCACTTCCACTGTGAGCCGCGCGAGATCATCGCCCACGATCATGCCCGGACAATGCAGGTAGCCGTTGTCTTGGAAAAATTCGATTTGTTCGACGGTAATTTCCGACATGGCAAACCATAACCTCCAGCACGCTTTCTCCCACCCCTACCGCAAAGGACATTGCTCGACATCTGCTGGTTTAACATGCACCCGAGCATTGCCTGTGCCGTATACTCAGCCATTCGGCTGCAACACCACCTTGGCATATTCGCCGGCGTGTTGTTTCTCGAAACACTCCTGCCACTCGTCGAGTGCCGCGACGCGGCTGATCAACGGCTTGACATCAAGTTGACCGGAGCCGAGCATGCTGATGACTTTCTCCCAGATCGGCCAATTGTGAGAGAATGAGCCCTGCAGCGTCACTGCCTTCTGCACCAGCGGGTCGAGGCTGATATTCAACGGCTGCGGGCCCCACCCGACCTTGCTGATCTGGCCGGCCGGCCGAACCGCCTTCAACGCCAACTCCAGGGTCGCCGAAACGCCGGCCGCATCAATGACTACATCAACACCACGGCCGTCTCCAAGCTCGCGGATATGTTCTTCGACACCACCGTCCAGGGCTGCATCCGCGCCAATCCTCCTCGCCAGGTCCAGCCGGGTCGTATCCGCCGGCAACCCGGCCACTATCAGGTGCCCTGCCCCACACAGCTTCGCCATGATAGTGCATAGCAGACCGATCGGCCCCGGACCGAGCACCAGCACATGGTCGCCCGGTTTGATGTTGGCATAGTTGCAGACGGCATTGTAAGCCACGCAACAAGGTTCCGTCAACGACGCCGTAATAAAATCCAGCCCCTCGGGTACAGAATGCAGACAACGCTCCGGCACACACACATACTGGGTCATTGCACCGTTAACACCGTAGCCGAAGCCGAGACGATTCGGATCGAGATTATAGAGGCCACGCCGGGTATACGGTGAGGCTGCGTCGATAACCGCCGCCGTCTCGCTGATGACCCGGTCGCCTTCATCGTAATCCTTGACCTTGCTGCCCTTCTCGACGATGACACCGGCAAACTCGTGCCCCAGGATGCAGGGATAGTTCACGGTCCAGCTGATGCCCCCGCGCCACTGATGCAAGTCACTGCCGCAGACGCTCACTGCCTGCGTCTGCAGCAACACATCCTCGTCGCCGATCTCGGGCACCGGCACCTCACGCTGCTCAACGCTGAGCGGGTCAATTCCGTAGTTGACGATTGCAGGCATTGTCTTAGCAGACATGTCCAGATCCTCGGTTGTTGTAGTTGTCGCCGCCGGCAAGCGGCACGGTACGCACAATAAAGATAGCTCGCTGTATCGCGTTTCACCCGCCCGGGCCTGCCAACAGGCCGCAACAAGCAACGACAACCTGCGCCGCCTCGAAAAGTTGTCGCGTCGTCATGCCCTCGGGAATCGGCCAATCCGGCTGCAACTGGTCCGGCGCCGGCGGCACGTGAACGAAACCGGCCTTGATATGGCTGCGCTGCGTCGTCGCCAGCAGATGCAACGACGTGTACAGCGTGTGGTTACACAGGTTCCCGCCGGCGTAGCCACTTGCCGCAGCACGACAATCGCCTGCCTGCAATGCCGCAACGATGCGATCGACATCAAGCGTACTCCAGTAACCAACCGGACCATCCTCGACAATCCGACTGCCCTGGCGCCGGACACCCACGTTGTCCGGCGTACTGGAGTCGTCCAGATTCAGGCCCACACGCTCGACACAAATCATGTCTCGACTGCTACTGGCACCGAAGCTGATGATCGTCTCCGGCGTAAAGCGGTCGACCGCAGCAGCGAGCATAGGCGGGGCAGCCTCGAAGTCAACCGGCAGAATAATCGGGTGCACTGTGGCGGGCGCGAATGCCTGCCGGTCGGCATCGATCATCTGCATCAGTTCCGCCGTCGGATTCGGATCAATCCAGCTACTCGCCTCAAAACCCGTGAGCAACACTGTCGCCATCGGTCACTTGTCCATTTTCAGCGGTTTCATGTCGCGTTTCTCACGCTCCTGATTGACGCGCGCCCAAAGGGTTGTGTCGGCCGCCAGGGTTCGCACCAGGCGGCCGGTGGAGACCTCGAGCAGTTTCGCCGCGTCGCTGACACGGTACTCGGTCGCCGCCAGAGCATCGAGCACATATGCGACGAACACCGCATACTGCCGGTCGCGGGCACCCGGTTTCCAAGGCCCGTCCCACGACGGCGCCGGGTCGCGGCGCAGGTTCAGCGCGATCTGCAACCGCAGCCGCTTGACAGCGCGAGCACGGTTGCGATGCTGCGAACGTTCCTCACTGGCAATGGCCGTAACTTCCGTGTCCTCGAGAGTCAAGCGGACCGCGGAGTCCGACGTATTGCGATGCTGGCCGCCCGGGCCACTGGCACGAAACGTGTCACAGCGGCAGTGGCGCAGCAACTCGTCGTCTTCGAGTGCAAGCAGTTCGTCACGATCCATAGATAGTGCCTGAATGAAAACCCCTGCGGGCACTACTTGAGTTGACGGTCGACCAACTCGCACATGATGTGCAGCAGCAGCTTATGCGCTTCCTGGATGCGCGCCGTCGTGTCGCTGGGGATGATGAATTCGATGTCGGCCATACCTTTCGCATCGCCACCGCCCTTGCCCAGGAACGCGACGGTCGTGATGCCATTGGCACGGCCACGCTCGAGAGCGCTTATGATGTTGGTCGATTGACCACTGGTCGTCAAGGCAAACAGAATGTCACCTTCGTCGGCAAACGCATCGACCTGTCGGGCAAAAACAGTCTCATAATCATAGTCGTTGGCGATGCAGGTGAGCAATCCCGGATCGCTTGACAACGCCATGGCACGGTACGGACCGCGCTCACGACTGAAACGGCCGGTGAATTCGGCGGCAATGTGGGCACCGTCACTGGCGCTGCCGCCGTTGCCGCAGAACATCAGCTTGTGACCGTCCTGCAGACAGTGCAGTACCCGATCGGACAAATCGCTCAACGAAGGCGCAGACGCCTGCAACCGCGTGCACAGATCGGCAGCGTCGTCCAGACATTCGGATATGACATCGAGCATCGTTTACCTCCGATCACTGAATGCCGATTACGGATCAGCCTCCTGCGGGTATAGTATGAGTTCCAGTGACTATTTGCAACACCATACTGATACAGCAGAAATCAGCAGCACCACGATGATCGAACTTGCCATTGACCGCATCGCCTTTAGCATCGGCTCGAAAGAGATCGCCTGGTACGGCGTACTCGTAGCGGGCGGATTCCTGCTGGGAATGATCGTGCTCAATGTTCAAGCCAAAAAACGCCATGTCGATGCCTCAACTATCGCCGACCTCACCTTGGCGTGCGTAATCGGAGGCATCGCCGGGGCGCGGCTGCTGTTTGTGCTCATCAACTACAGGTACTATGCCGAGAACCCCGCTGAGATCATCCGTATAGATCAGGGCGGGTTGGTGTTCTACGGCGGCTTCTTCGGCGCCTTCCTCAGCACCGGATGGCTGCTGCGCCGGCGCAAACTGCCGTTCTGGACGATCAGCGACATCTTCGCCCTGGCGATTCCGATCGGCCAGGCGTTCGGCCGAATAGGCTGCCTGGTCAACGGTTGCTGCTTCGGACACCCGACCGAATCCAGGCCCGCAATTCAGTATGCGAACCAGGCAGTCGAGGGGATCATCGACGCCCAGATCCGGCGGGGCGAACTAAAACCCGATGGTTTCGATACGCAATGCCTGCCGGTGGTGCCGGCGCAAATCTATCAGAGCCTGATTAATGTCGGCATCTTCGCTGCCCTGATCGTGGCGGCTCGATACGTCAAACGGCCGGGCCGGCTGTTCGCACTTTTCATGATACTCTACGCCGCGGCCAGGTTCGTCAATGAATTCAACCGCGGTGATTATCTGACCTATCATTTCGGCCTGACTCCCGCCCAGGTTATTTGCCTCTTCGTGTTGCCCGCCGGCATCGCACTGTTCTGCTATCTCGGGTCCAGCAAGGCCAACGAAGACGTACCCGCGACGGATTCAGAACACTAGCCGACCAGCAAATCATGCCCCAGATTAATCAACTGATCGTCCCGGAAGAGTCCGCCGGACTGCGCCTCGACCGCTTCCTGGCAATCTCTTTCGAAGAATACTCCCGTAGCTATCTCACCCGCATCATCGATCATGGTCGCGTCACCCGCAACGGCACAACGGCACGCAAACGCGACAACGTCACTGCTGGCGATGAAGTCGCTGTCGACTGGCCGCCGCCCGAACAACTGCAGCTCGACTCGGAGGCCTTTGACCTGCCGATCCTGTTCGAGGACGAGGATATCCTGGTCATCGATAAACCGGCCGACCTCGTTGTCCACCCCGGCGCCGGCACGCAGTCAGGCACTCTGGTCAACGCCCTGCTCGGATACGACTACGACAGCTTCACGGAAATGGCGGACGGCAACGCGCGACCCGGCATCGTCCACCGTCTCGACAAAGATACCACCGGCGTCATGATCGTCGCCCGCAACCCGATTGCCCGGGACCGTCTGAGCGCGGCGTTCGCCGAACGCCAGGTCGAAAAGATCTACCTGGCAATCACCGCCGGCACACCGGCCGCAGACAGCGGTGAAGCGCGTTCCCCCATCGGTCGACACCCGAAGCATCGCAAGAAAATGGCAGTCGTCGAACGCAACGGCAAGAACGCCGTTACTTTGTGGAACGTCCTCTCTCGCAGCGCCGAAGCCGCCCTGTTGCGAGTGCAGTTGGAAACCGGGCGCACACATCAGATCCGCGTCCACCTCGCCCATGAAAAGTTGCCGGTTGTCGGTGACTATCTTTACGGCAGCAGCCGTTGCACGATCGAAGCACCACGGCAAATGCTGCACGCCTGGCGGCTCGGCATCCGCCATCCGCGTACCAAAGAACTGCTGGCCTTTGCCGCGCCGGTGCCCGACGATTTTCTCGCGGTCGCACGCAACCTGGGCCTTGAGCCGCCGGAATAAATTATGCAAGCAGCTATCGACCCGACTAAAATAACCGGCCTCTTCGGCGGCACCTTCGACCCGGTCCACAACGGTCATGTCAACATCGTCACCGAAGTCCTCGCCCGGACCGCCGTCGAGCAGATCATCGTCATGCCGGCAGCAACTCCGCCGCATAAGCTGGGCGCCTCAATCTCGCCTGGATCCGACCGCACCGCGATGCTGCATCTGGCGTTCGACACACAGCCGGGCGTCATCATTTCGGAGCTCGAACTGAACCGCAACGGGATATCCTACACATGCGATACCGCCGCACTGCTGCAGGCACAACTCGAACAGCAGCTGCACCTGATCGTCGGTATGGACAGCCTCTGTGAATTGCCCACCTGGAAGGAGTCAGGGCCGCTCGTGCGCGACTACAAGTTCGTGATCTGCCGGCGCCCGGGCGTCGCACCGCCATCAGCAGAGGACGTCGCCCGACATTTCGGTGCGGCCGCAGCCACCGAATTAACTGCGGCAATCATCGAGGCACCGGAGATCGATGCAAGCTCCTCCGAACTGCGTGCCATGCTGCAATGCCGCGACAAAGCAGCAAGCCGCTTTTTACCTGCGCCAGTGTGCGACTATATTAGCACTCACGAATTATACCGCTGAAGGAGTAATGTTTCTATGAAATCACGAGAGTTCGCCGACTGTTGCATCGAAATCTGCCAAGACAGCAAGGCGGAAAATGTCGTCTGCTACGACGTCAGAAAAACCTCCATCCTCACTGATTACTACGTCATCTGCAGCGGCAACTCCGACACCCATATCCGGGCAATTATGAATCATCTGAGCAAGACGTTCAAGGAGCAGGGGATCCATCCGAAAAACATCGACGGCGTACCGATCAGCCATTGGATTGTCATGGATTACAGTGATGTCCTGATCCATGTCTTCAGCTGCGAGACCCGCGAACATTACAAGATAGAAGCACTGCTGAAAGCCGATCAACTCATCTACGGCGATCGCACAGTCGCCGAGGAACCGATAGAGCAACCGTGACTACTGTGCCAACCCTCCTCCCGATCGCTATCGCCGCCATCAGCCTGCTGCCGGGAACAATGGCACCGGCGCAGCATCAACCGCTGCCGGCGGCACCGGAGAAACTCGTCGTCCTCTCCTACAACCTCAACAACTACGCCACCAAGCAGAGCCGGCGCGACGACAAGGCGTACGCCGCTACGGCCCGAATCATCGCCGCTGTCGATCCGGACATTATGGTCCTGTCCGAGATCGCCGGTGATTACGGCGTCGCGCGCTTGCAAGCTGACCTCGCCGCAGCCGGCCGCCAGTATCCTTACGCCACCGTCGTCAACGCCGCAGACGCCAACCGCAAACTCGCTGTACTCGCGCGATTCGTGCCCGTGCGCGTCGCCCACGACATTACCTCGACCTACCAGATCAAGGAGCGGACGCAGCCGGTCAAGCGCGGCTTTGCCCACTGCGTTTTCAGGTTCGCCAACGACTACGAACTCCACATCGTCGGAGCGCATCTTAAGTCGAAAGTGTTCAACTCACTTGGTCAAACCGACATGCGACGCTACGAAGCACGGCAACTACGCTATCACGTCGATACTATTCTCAAATCCGATGCAGGTGCCAACGTGCTCGTCGTCGGCGACCTCAACGACTCACCCAATTCCTCGTCGATCAACACATTGATGAAACGCCGTTCCGGCGCTGGCAAGCGCCTCTACGACCTGCGTCCAGTCGACGAAACGAAAGCCAGCTGGACCCACATCTGGTGGCAGGCCGACTCCTACAGCCGCCACGATTACACCCTGGTATCATTCGGGCTGCTGCCGGAGGTCGACTTCGAAGGGTGCATCATTCCCACCGTTCCTGATTGGTCAACATCGTCGGACCACCGCCCGCTGATTACCGTCCTCCATCCCCGCAACCGGACGGATCCGCAAGTACTGAATCATTTCAAACGCTCGATCTTCATGCCCCCTTCCGCCGATGCCAGGGAACCCGTCGCCGGCACACGCAAACCGCAACGTGAGGATGACAAATGACTCCGAAAGCAGCAAAGCTCCGGCAAATCCTGGAACAACCCGATATCCTCGTACTGCCCGGCGTCTACGATTGCGTCGGCGCCAAACTCGTCGAGCAGGCTGGATTCGGCGCGGTCTTCACCAGCGGCTTCGGAGTCTCCGCCGCTGCCCTCGGCAAACCGGACTACGGATTCCTGACGGCCACCGAAATGATGTACGCTGCCAGTCGCATCACGGCCGCCGTCGATATCCCGCTCGTCGCCGATATCGACACCGGCTACGGCAATCCACTGAATGTCTACCGCACCGTCACCGAGCTCGTGCGCCACGACATCGCCGGGTTCATTCTCGAGGACCAGGAGTGGCCAAAGAAATGCGGCCACTTCGCCGGCAAACGTGTCATCCCGATGGCCGAACACGTCGAGAAAGTGCGGGCCGCCGCGGAAGCCTGCGGCGACAGCGGCCTTGTGATGATCGGTCGTACCGATGCTCGCGCGCCTTGCGGTCTCGATGAAGCGATCACCCGCGGCCACGCCTACTACGAAGCCGGTGCCGACGTCGTCTTCATCGAAGCACCACAGAACATCGAGGATTTGCAGACAATCGCCAATGCATTCCAAGGCATACCGCTGTTCGCCAACATGATCGAGGGCGGACGCACGCCCCTGCTGCCGGCTGAAAAACTCCAGGAACTGGGGTGCAAGATCGTTGTCTATCCGCTTTCCGGACTGTTCAGCGCCGCCGCCGTAATGGGCGCCTGCCTGCAGCATCTCCACGAACATGGCACGACCGAAGGATTCGAAGGGCCGATCCTGAGCTTCAGCGAGTTCGAGCAGATCGTAGAAGTTCCCAAATACAGGGCACAGGAAGACCAGTTCGACCACGCCGCGGAATAGGGCAGTCACGAACAACTGTCCCACCGGTCTGCGGATTGACCAGCATACCGCCGCCCATGGCCCAGTTTCGTCAATCCCCGCGGAAACGCCACGTCCACATCTACCCGCTGCCGGATAGCTGACCGCCGGCATCGTTGGCATGGTTATCGTCGATTCTGACTGTAAGTTTCCCCCTTGCGAACCCGAATATCACCTGTGCGAGGACACCATACACCATGGCAAAGCCACCGAAAAACGCCATCTCCCCCACCCGCGCCGAAGACTACCCGGAGTGGTATCAGCAGGTCATCCGTGCTGCCGACCTCGCGGAACCTTCCCCCGTACGCGGGTGCATGGTCATCAAGCCGTGGGGCTACAGCCTGTGGGAAAACATTCAGCGCGTCCTCGACCGCAAGTTCAAGGACACCGGCCATCGCAACGCCTATTTCCCGCTTTTTATCCCGAAAAGCTTCCTCGAAAAGGAGGCCGAACACGTTGAAGGCTTTGCCAAGGAATGCGCCGTCGTCACCCATCATCGGCTTGAGAAAGGCCCTGACGGCAGCCTCGTGCCCGCCGGTGAGCTCGAGGAGCCGCTGATTATCCGGCCCACGTCCGAGACCATCATCGGCGCCATGTACGCCAAGTGGGTGCAATCCTATCGCGACCTGCCGATCCTGATCAATCAGTGGGCCAATGTCGTGCGCTGGGAAATGCGCACCCGCATGTTCCTGCGCACCAGCGAATTCCTTTGGCAGGAGGGCCACACCGCCCACGCCACCGAGGCAGAAGCGATGGAGGAAACCATCCGCATGCTGGATGTCTATGCCGACTTTGCCGAAAACTACATGGCGATGCCCGTCATCAAGGGCGAAAAAACCGCCGCCGAACGCTTCCCGGGCGCCGTCAACACCTGGTCGATCGAGGCCATGATGCAGGACCGCAAAGCTCTGCAGTCCGGCACCTCCCACTTCCTTGGCCAGAACTTCGCCACCGCCTCCGGCATCAAGTACCTGAACGAACACGGCCGGGAGGAATTCGCCTGGACCACGTCCTGGGGCGTCTCGACCCGGCTCATCGGCGGCCTGCTCATGACCCACAGCGACGACGACGGCCTGCTGTTGCCGCCACGCCTGGCACCGGCGCACGTCGTCATCCTGCCGGTCATGCACAAAGAAGAAACTCGAGCCCAGGTCTTAGAATACTGCGAAAAGCTCGCGGCTGAAATACGCGCTATTTCTTACGACGGGCGCCCTGTCGAAGTCGAAGTCGATACCCGCGACCTGCGTGGCGGCGAAAAAGTTTGGCACTGGATCAAGAGCGGCATTCCCATCCGTCTGGAGATCGGTCCACGCGACGTCGAGTCGGACGCCGTCTTCGCCGCGCGCCGCGACCATTCGCACAAGGACAAGCAGTCCATACCTCGCGCAGAATTCATCGGGAGCGTCGCCGGCATTCTGGCCGAGATCCAGGACGGCCTGCTCGAACGTGCTGTCGAGTTTCGTGCCGCCAATACTGTCAACATCGACAACAAAGACGAGCTTTACGACTTCTTCACCCCGCAGAACCGGGACAAACCTGAAATCCACGGTGGCTTCGCCATGTGTCACTGGAACGGCAAAGACGATGTCGAGAAACAGGTCAAGGACGATCTCAACGTCACCATTCGCTGCATCCCCAACGACGCCGAACCCGAATCCGGCACCTGCGTCATCTCCGGCGAACCCAGCCAACGCCGCGTTATCTTCGCCAAATCCTATTAATTCGAACGGCCGGATACCGGTCCGCGGGATTGCAGTCGCTCATTCCTTGTGCAGCCCGAGGATCCGCCGCGCCCAGAGAATCGTGGCGTGCCCGTCACCCTGCTTCGAGGCTTCACGCATGGCCTCCGTCGGCGGGTGGACAATTTTCCCGACGACGCGATTGAGCAGCTTGCGCACCTCGTCCTTGTCTTTATCGGACAGATGATCGAGACGCGTCAGGACGGCTTCGAACTCGTCCATAGCAATCGCTTCGGCGTTCGCCCGGAAATCGCGGATCGTCGTGCCTGCGTTCGCGGCACGGCATTCATTCACATAGGCCACCAGCGCCTTGTCAATAATAGCCTCGGCCCGTTCGATTTCGGTCTGCAGCCGGGCACGATTGCGATTGGCCACGCCTTGCAGGTCGTCGATGTTGTGTAAGTACACCTGCTCGATTTCACTGACGCCCGGATCGACATTTCGCGGGACACCGAGGTCGAAGATCAGCAGCGGCCGATCACGTCGGCCGATATGCGCGGCAGCAATGACGGACTCGTCAGTACCAGCACAGGTTACGACAATATCCGCCGCGGCCAGGCGCCCCGGCAACGACCCAAGATCTCCCAGTTCAATGTGATTCTTCTCCGCCCAGGCTGTGCGCGCCTCCGGCTGGCGACTCAGCGCCGTAACGTTGCGGGCGCCGGCCTCACGCATTTCCTCCAGCGTCACCTCAGCAATGTCACCGGTCCCAACCACGACGATCGATGCCGACGCCAGGTTATCGAAAACGGCCTGCGCCAACTGCACGGCCGCACCGGGCACAGAGGCGCGATACAACTTGAGCGTAGCGTCGGACCGCACCATTTTCGCCACTTCGAACGCTTTCTGGAACAGGACATTGAAGCAAGCCTGCGAAGCACCCGCGTGCCGCGCAATCTCATAGGAGCGCTTGACCTGATGATGAATCTGCGTTTCCCCGACAAGCATCGACTCGAGACCGGACACGACGCGAAACAGGTGGGCCGCCACCGCCGGACCCCGGTACTGGTATGCAAGGTCCTCGATCATCGCCGGGGCCAGCTTATCGCCAAGTGCGTTGAAGAAGTCTGTCACCGCCGGTTCGCCGTCAGCGACCCAGTAGAATTCGGTGCGGTTACAGGTCGACAGTGCGACGATTTCCCTGAGTCCGAGGTCGGCGCGAAGCTTGGCCAACAGTGAATCAAGCTCATCCAGCTGAAAGGATATCTGCTCGCGCGTATCGATCTTCGCGGCATTGTGATCGACACCAACCAGCCTCAACGGGTCGATCAGCGGCGTGTCGCCCGGGGTGTCCCAGATTGATTGTGCAGCGGTATTCACAGTGATTAGTATGGATGAACGCCGCGATGCAACAGAGTACCTGCGAAAAATGCCAGCGCCACACAGACAAATCCCATCGTCCCGGCAACGACGACGGCGCGGTTACAAAAGCCGCGGCTGCGACGCACCAGCCAACCGCAGGCGTAGCAGCCGAAGCCGATCAATGTGAGCCAGACCGTGGGATCGACGTACCAGACGTCCGCGGCACGGCCGGCACTGGGAATGCCAACGACACCCAGCACGATCGCTGCGGCAATCAGCAGCAACCCCCAGCCGGTCGATGACATGTAGAACCTATCGATACTGGTCAATGCCGGCCACGGCAGTCCGTCAACCAACGGATCGTTCGACTTCAGTGATTGACTGCGCGTCAGGAACAACACGCCGGTCACGCAGGAGATCATCAAAACGGCATAGCCGATGACCATGAGAAAAATATGCATCGAGCGCAAGGCATCGATCTGTTCGGGATCCGGCCGAACGCCCCGCGGGAAAGCGAGTTGTCCAAGGGCAACCGCCGCAGCCAGCAGACATAAAGCTCCCACCGCCAGGCGCGGGGAACGAAAACGGCGACTGCTGGCAAAACAAATTCCCAGGACAGCCAGCACGACGACGGCCAACATGCCCCAGGCATCAAACAGCACGCAATAGGGGTACACGATTCCAGCCCACAGCAGCCACGCCAGTTGCGTCGCCGCCGCGCTGGCAGAAGCAATCCAGAACAGACGCAGGCTGCCCGGATTCTGTTGCTTCAGGCGGATGACGCCCAGAATTGCAGCCAGCCAGACCAGGCCATGGGAGGTGAGCAGGAGGATGTTCATCGGTAGTCGGTTGTTACGTTGGATTTATACAGATATTATACAGTCGCAATTTCTCACGCACAACGGCTTGAGCAAACCGGCCGAGTCGCGGGCATATTACATGCAGTGACACCAGTTCAATTTTCACCGCCTATTTACGAATGACTACCCAGCGCTCCATCCGTCTTGGCAGCCGCGGCAGCGGCCTGGCACTCGCCCAAACCGAGTCCATCGCCGCCGAACTGGCCGGTCGAGGACACAAAACCGAGACCGTCGTCATAAGCACTCGCGGCGACCGCGACCTGACGAAGCCGTTGCCCGAGCTCGGCGGCAAAGGCGTATTTACCGAGGAACTCGAGGCTGCGCTGCGGGCCGCCGACATCGACCTGGCCGTACACAGCCTTAAGGATCTGCCGGTCGACGACGTTCCCGGACTGCTGACGGCAGCCTGCTCGGAACGTGCCGACCCGCGTGATGTGCTGATCAGCCGGTGCGGCAACGGCCTCGCCGAATTGGCCGCCGGCGGACGCATCGGCACAGGCAGTCTACGGCGGATCGCCCAACTGCGAATCATCCGCCCGGATCTGGTGTCGGTACCGTTACGCGGCAATATTGATACGCGCATTCGCAAAGTGCTCGATCCCGGCGGCGATTACGACGCCATCATTCTGGCGGCGGCCGGTCTGCACCGGCTTGGGCTGGACACGCACATCACCGAATACCTGACCGTCGAACAAATGCTGCCGGCACCCGGCCAGGGAGCAATCGGCATTCAATGCCGTGTCGACGACGAATGGATGAAATCCGAGCTGAAAACAATCAACCACAACCCGACCCGCGCTGCCGTCACGGCAGAGCGCACCTTTCTGTCTGCGCTCGGTGGCGGCTGCCAACTGCCGCTCGGGGCCCTCGCAACGATCGACGGTGACGCCCTGACCTGCCACGGGTTGGTTGCGGCGACCGATGGTGAGCGCATCGTGCGCGTACGCGCCTCGGGCGACGCCGCAACGCCTGAAGCTGTCGGCACCGAGTTGGCACAACAGGCGATCGACGCAGGCGCCGACGAAATCATCCGGGAGGCATCATGAATCTTCCACATCGACCACGACGGCTGCGACGCACACCGGCGCTGCGGCGTATGCTGAGCGAAACAGCGTTGTCACCCGCTGATTTCATCGCGCCGTTGTTTATTGTGCACGGCAACGACATATCCAACCCGATCGCCTCCATGCCGGGAGTCGCCCAGTTGTCCGTCGACCGGGCAGTTACGGAATCCGCAAAAATCGCCGCACTCGGCATTCCGGCAGTGTTGCTTTTCGGATTGCCGGCAACAAAGGATGCGGTCGGTCAAGAGAACTTCGCCGACGACGGCATCATCCAGCAGGCAGTCCGCGCCATCAAAGCGGCGGTGCCTGACCTGGTCGTCATTACCGACGTGTGCCTGTGCGAATATACCGATCATGGCCATTGCGGCGTACTCGACGGCGAAGAGATCCTCAACGACGAGACGCTGGAAGTCCTGCAACGCGTCGCCGTCTCGCACGCTGCGGCCGGCGCTGATGTTGTGGCACCAAGCGGCATGATGGACAGTATGGTCATTGCTATCCGCGACGCCCTCGACGGGGACGGTCATGAACAAGTCTGCATCCTGAGTTATGCCGTCAAATACGCCAGCGGTTTTTACGGTCCATTCCGCGACGCGGCCGACGGTGCCCCGGCGTTTGGTGATCGGCGGAGCCATCAGATGGACCCGGCCAACGCCCGTGAAGCGATTCGCGAAGTGTTGCTGGACATCGATGAAGGCGCCGACATGGTCATGGTCAAGCCGGCCCTTTCATATCTCGATGTGATCAGTCAGACGCGCGAACTCTGTTCGCTGCCGGTCGTGGCGTACAACGTCAGCGGCGAGTATTCGATGGTCAAGGCGGCGGCAGCCAGCGGCTGGCTTGACGAGCGTACGGTCACGATGGAAATCCTGACATCTATCAAGCGCGCCGGCGCCGACCTGATAGTCACCTACCATGCAGCCGACGCCTGTCGCTGGCTGGCGGAAAACTGATGTCCCGAGCCGATCGATTTCTCAACGCGTGCCGCCGCCAGCCAGTCGATGCGACGCCAGTGTGGCTGATGCGTCAGGCCGGCAGGTATATGCAGGCGTATCGTGACCTGCGCGCGAAATACAAGATCCTCGAATTGATCAAGGCTCCCGAACTGGCCGCCGAAGTCACCCTGCAGCCGATCAATGCGTTTGATCTGGACGCCGCGATCGTCTTTGCCGATATCCTGCCGATCCTCGAACCAATGGGGCTGCAACTCGAATTCGTCAAAGGCGACGGACCGATCATCCACAATCCCGTGCGCTGCGCTGCGGACATCG
>Ga0310124_10001843_pt1 | contig 14679 bp, 10 predicted proteins | sample CB11b_AW_Bot5_MG_FD_203507 | JGI IMG/M metagenome (GOLD analysis project Ga0310124, IMG submission 203507) | Marine microbial communities from Western Arctic Ocean, Canada - CB11b_AW_Bot5 | ecosystem: Environmental > Aquatic > Marine > Oceanic | place: Canada: Western Arctic Ocean | collected...
TGCCGCTCGCCGGTTGGAAGCTTGTCGAAGAGAAAGACCTGGGGATCGGGTTCGTGGTGCTTGTGGGGTTGGCCGGAGCGGTCGGAAGCCTGACCGGTTCGCTCATCGAGTACTATGTCGCTCGCGCCGGCGGGCGCCCGCTGATCGAAAGATACGGGAAGTACCTATTAATAACGAATACCGATCTGGATCGTGCCGATCGCTGGTTTGAGACCCGTGGCGACCTGACCGTGTTCGTAGCCCGTATGATCCCGGGAGTGCGCGGGTTCATCGCCATTCCCGCCGGAATCGCTCGGATGAACGTATGGAAGTTTGCTCTATTCACCTTCGTGGGCGCGTTGCCATGGACCTTTGGCCTGGCCCTCGGGGGATTTCTACTGGGCGCTAATTACGAAGACATCAGGTCTGCCACCCGCCCGTTCGATATCCCGATCATCCTAACCATACTTGGATTGGCCGGATGGTTCGTATGGCACAGGGTGCGAGAGATTAGGGCGGAGTCCCGTGAGGCGGATCTGGCAGCGACTTCCTTGAACACGGATGAGTGAAATTGAGCAATAGACCAGCAAAACGCAATTCTGAACAAGGGACGGTGCTGGCCTGCCGGTCCCTTCCCCTGCCGATATTCGCCCTGTACGGGATGGGCGCCGCGGGCGTGACGTGGATGATCGCCGCATGGCGAGATCGAAGGCAAACACGTCGATTGCATGAGCAGATACGGTCGCGGAGTCGGGAGGACGAGGACGGTGACAAATAGTCATCGCTCCATAGACAGATTTCGGGACGACCGATACGAGGATTGCTCCTGTGGCGGAATGCTGGCCGGGAGATTCCTGAATCAAGTTCAGGACAGGCTCTTCGCTTCAAGCTTGGGATGACAGTTAATCGTGTCGATCCGCTCCGATTGCATTGCCCCACATCGTAAGGGCGCAGGGCAATTAGCCCTCGATTCCATATACCCTGCGTTGAGGACGCCCCGAGTCTTACCCTTCGAGCATCTTCATGATGTCTTCCTGGATCTGCTCTAGGTACCGATCGTATGGCGTGTTCTGGTACGACAGTGCCGCTTGGCCGTCTGCCGATTGGTACCAGTCGAAGTGCCCCGGGTTGGCCTGGTACACGGCCATTGCGGGGTCGGCTTCGACCAGTTCGTAGTAGTCGTTGACGTACTTTTCGCCGGACATTCGCCAGGTCGGTCCACCGCTTACGTTGAAGATGTTGCGTCCCGCATTGGACGCGGTGAGTGCTGTGGACAGTGCTGAAACTGCGTCGTCACGATGAACGAACTCGATTCGTTCGTCGCGTGTGAACGGCCACTCTGCAGGTGGTTCCTGGAACACGGGCACTGCGACGCCGGAAATCCTGAGAGCGACCCAATCGAGATCCGACTCGACAACGATCTGTTCAGATTCCGCCTTGGACGCTGCGTACACATCATCCGGGTTTGCGTCTCGGTGCACCGTGATCTCGTCGGCCTGCGGTGTGGTGTCCCCATAGACGCTAACAGAGGAGCTCAGCACGAGGCGGGCAGATGGTGATTTGGTCAGCGCCGCCTCCACAACTACGCGCGTGCCGTCGATATTGACGTGGCGAGTTAGCTCAGGTTTGGCCTCTGCGACCGGCGGCAGGATGGCCGCAAGATGAGCGATGGCGTCTACGCCGCCACAGGCATTGCCGACATCGGAAGGATTCGTCAGATCGCCCCGTGCTATCTCAACGCGCGGCTCACCTTCGAGTCCCTCGTAGTTGACCGTCGGCAGGTCAAATACTCGGACAGTGTGTCCGTGTTCCAGCAGATTGCCAACGACGAGGCGGCCCATGCTGCCCGCCCCGCCCGTTACCAGTATTGTGGACATGTTTAGGTCAGTACGGTGCCGGGAGCATCGGCCTTGTCGTCGATCTCTTTTGCGACCGCTTCTAGGACGGCGACGGTGGCGTCGCTGACGGAGGCGGCGAACGCCTTGGCACCTCTGTTCGCTTTTACGGCAAACGGCAGTCCAGTGAGGGACTGGAAAAAGAACTTCTCGCGGTGGACTTCCATCGCGGAGGCTGCTGCTTCCGAGCGTGCTTTGAGGTCATCGTCAAGCCCGCCGGCGGTCTCACGAATGATGCCGATCGCTTCGTCGAGCTGGTCTTGTGCCCTGGCCAACTGAATCGTTCTCCTTGAATTTTTTCTGGTCGCTCTGTCGTCCGGCGCCGGAAATCTCTAAATCGCTGGCGACCGTAAATGTCATGAAATCGGCCCTTAACCCCTTCTGCAAAGGAAAGGTGCAGATATAACGCCATCAGGATGGCCGAAAAATTGCTCCGAGGCAAGGCCAAAAAAGAGGCGCTCCCCTTTCAGGGAACGCCTCTTTTTCATGATCTCAAGGCCTTATCTGAATAAGGGCCACACGCGCCTAGTCGTCGCCAGCGGGAGTCTCGGCCTTGTCCGAGTCGGTCGGATTCATTCCACTGTGACCGGCGGCCTCTTCCATGCCCGGATGCCACACACCATCACCGTGGTACGGGGCGTCACCGTGCGAATGCGGGTCCACCGTCGGGCCGGCGTGGCCCTTGACGGCGTCCAGATCCACCTCTGGGAGCCGGTTGAAGCCACGGGTGTCGTAGCGATCGAACGGGAACGGCTGGAATTTCTCGAACAGCTTGCCGAAGCGCTGCCGAGTCGGTCGTGTGTCTAGCGGGAACCGGAACTTCTCAGCTCCTGCCCGTTCGACATGGATGAGCTCGTGCTCTCGGGAGCCGAGTCCGTTCACGACTGCTGTGTTGATGGTCGTCTGCTCGCTGGCTCCCTCAATTGAGGAGCCAGCAAGATCGAATTTACGATCGCCCGGTGCGTCAACTCCGACCTCTTCCGAAAGCGACCCGGGGATGCCCGGCGCATGTTGGGCAGCGTCGACACAGGCCTGATCGATGGCAACCGGGTCTGTGCTTGCGAATACGCCGAGGTGCGGAACTATCGGCACGTCTGAGAAACCGGCACAGTCACACTTCGGTGACACGTCGACTGCGACCGTTACAAAGCCACAGCGCTCGGGGCCTACCGCCGTTACGACACCAAGAGCGCCGTCAGCGATTGCCGCGTCGGTGGCGTCAAAGTTGGACAGGTTTGGTCGGAAGATTCCACGTGGGTTCATGATTCCCATGCAACCCAGGCAGTTGATGCAGCGTTCTCGGTCCCACTTGAGTTCATCGTCGTCGGTGACCTCAAACAAGCTGAGCGGGCAGCAATCTTCAAGGATGGTCCAATCCGGGTCCTTGGCCTTGCCCTGAAAGTTCTCCGGGTGGAACTCCATCGCATCGCCTGCGCCGTATTTCGGGTGGCGTCCCATGTGTACGTTGAACTTGCCACGCTTGGACTGTGCACCGATACCCAGGTTCTTAAGTGCTCCGCCGATTACGCCCATGCCGTGGCCCTTGAAGTGGGTCAAGGTGATAAGGACGTCCGCTGCTGCGATCGCCTGGGCGACAAAGGCCTCCTTGAGGATATATCCGTCCGGGATGTCGACCCGGTAGTCGCTGGTGCCGACATAGCCGTCTGCGCTGATGAACGGACAGTTAAGGGTGAGGGCGTTAAAGCCGTTTCGAGATGCGGTCTCCAGAAGGTCCAGCTCCGTCGCCCGACTTCCGTAGGGGTTGTAGGTCTGTGTCGTGGTGTCACAGACGAAGGGCCGACCGCCGAGTTCCTTGATGCGGTCCGCCAGCGCCCGGGCGTATACGGGACGCAGGTATGCGCTGCTGTTCCACTCACCACAGTGGACCTTGATGGCGACCACGTCGCCCTTGTTGACCATCTTGTCGAGCCCTGCGGCGTCAAATACGGTCAGCGTCTTGGCGATGAGACTCGTATCTGCAGAGTCGCTACGGGCATCCATGAAATAGACCTTCGAGGTCATCGGTGCCTCCTGTACGGCGAACGTATCGTCCAGAAATATCCGGTTTGTTGCTGTGCCTCAGAGCCCAACTGGTTCTTAACGTAGTTCTGGGCCTTCGGCGATTTGAAGGGATTATACCCGCGCCCACGTTTGCGTGAAGTAGGGGCCGTCGCGGGTTGGTTGCGGACCCGTCCGGGCTACGCACGAGTTACCAGTAAGGGATGAACGAGGTCAGAGGACAACGCTCGATCGGAATGTGAACGGCGTGAATCTCTATAGCGTGCACACACCGACGCGTAGACGAAGGTGGCCTGACCCCGATATCCTGTTCAAGAGACGCACAGGCGCCCGCGCCCTCGTAGCTCAGCGGATAGAGCAGCTGCCTTCTAAGCAGTTGGTCGGGGGTTCAATTCCCTCCGGGGGCGCCATTTTTTCATTTCCCAGGATCACTGAACTTCTTATATTCACACTGGCCATGTGATTCCGTTAGGTTTGGCACGACGAAGCCTGAGTAGACGTTTCCATTTCGCAGGGCAACCTTTCCATACTCCTACCTGTTTGAGAACAATCGCTGCATGCCCATCCCGACTACCAATCCAATCGTTGTCGCACCCAGTCCCACGCCGTTCAGGACCGATGATTCGGTGGACCACGCCGCTATCGAACGCAACGTTGAGAGGTGGCTGAATACGCCGCTTTCCGGGTTTGTGTTGAATTCTGAGAACGGCGAAGAGCAGTTTCTCTCAGAGGAGGAACGGCTTGAAATTGTCCGCACCGTGAACGACGCGCGTGGGGGCGAGAAATTCATCGTTGGCGGAGTCGATAGCTCATCCGTAACGGATTCGATTCGTACGGCCGAGGCGCTGGTCGAGGCCGGGGCCGAGATGATCCGCATACGGATTCCGAGGCTTACGCCCAACGTAAGCAAATACTTTGAACAGGTCGTTCCTCGCGTACCTGCGCCGGTGGTCATCATCCACCAGATGGCGCCGGGGGCGTTCCACGGCGGGGAAGCTCCGGTCGGTGCTCCTGCCGAGGTTATTGGAGATCTGGTCGATATCGACAACGTGTTTGGCTACATCGCCTCGGGCAACGTTCGGTTTGAAGCCCGGGTGCGTAATTTCGTGACGACGGGAAAGCCGTTCTGGCTGGGTAACGGTGTCCTCTTGCTTGCGATGAGCGCTATCGGCGCAAACGGGGCCTGTCTGATGTTTGGGAATGTGGCTCCCGCAGAGTGCCATGAGATTATCTCAAGTGTCGCGAAGGGTGATTTGGCTACAGCACAGGCCGTTCAGACCCGGATTATGGAAGCCGATCAACAGATTCTCGACCGCGGGGCCGCCGGCATTAAAGTGGCTCTCGACATCCTGGGTTACGACGGAGGATCACCCCGGTCGCCAAACCCACCGGTGACGGACGCCGGCCGTGAGGTTATTCGATCTGCAATGCAGGCCGCCGGGCTGATCTAGTCGGCGCAAGGCTGTCGATCAAGCAACGATGTTCTTGATCACATACGCTTGTTCGGCCAGAGCGACGATCTCTTCGTGCCCCTGACCTGCCTCCTGAAAATGAACTTTGTTTTGCATAGAATGACCTTCCCGTATAGCCCTCTGGACTTTAAATAACGTACCTTCAATCAAGAGGACAACCAGGCATGAAGATCAAGTCCGTCCGCGCCGTCGAGATAGATGTCCGGCCACCAATGAAGACCACACCCCGGGTTCCACAACTGCCGGGTGACGGCTTTGTGAGCCCGATGCGCAGATACCCAGAACTGACACGTAACGACTGGTCAGCGACTTGGAAGCGAACGGCCTGCGTGGTTACAGCGGAAGATGGGACCTGGGGATTTGGCATGACCCTCCACAGCGGTCCGACCGTCAGTATCATCAACGATCACCTCTCCCAAGTGGTCGAGGGAGGGAACGTGATGGCAACGGAACGGCTCTGGGACCTGATGCAACGTGCTTCGGCCCCTTACAGCAGCGCCGGACTGGCCAGCTTCGCCATAAGCGCGGTTGACCAGGCGCTGTGGGACCTCAAGGGCAAGATTCTGGGACTGCCCGTGTACGAACTGTTGGGCGGGCCGCAGAAGGAAAAAATTTTCGTCTACGCATCAAACACGGACATTTCGTACGGCACCGAGCACAGCATCGACTGGTTCCTGGAGCTTGGCTTCAAGGCGGTGAAGCTGTTTCAACGGGCCGGCCCCGAGGATGGGCTGGACGGCATCAAGAAAACCGAGGAGTTGGTCGCCGCCACGCGTGAACAGGTTGGCGACGAAGTAGAGATCGCTCTCGACGCGTGGATGTCGTTCAACACCGATTACGCGGTACGTATGGCCGAGGCGTTGAGGCCGTATCGGATCAAGTGGCTCGAGGATTACCTAATTCCAGAGGATATGGATAGTTATTTCCGTGTCCGGGAGCGTATCCCATTTCAGACGCTAGCTACCGGCGAGCACTGGTACTCGATGCACCCGTTCGCACTCGCGGCAACTCACGGTCTGGTCGATATTTTCCAGCCAGACCTATCGTGGGTTGGTGGAATCACCGCCGCGGTCAAGATCTGTCACCTTGCAGAGGCACACGGGATCACGGTCATCCCACACGCGAGCTCCAGCTATCCGTGGGGACAGCATCTCGCTATGGCCATGCCGGCGGTGATGTGGGCCGAGAAGTCGGAAGGCGTAGCACCTCCCGGAGTGCCGCTGGAGGAGATGGTGTTGCTGCCGGGGACCGCAGTAATTAAGGACGGTTATGTGACGCCATCAGATGCACCAGGTCTGGGTCTGGAGATCAACCTAGAGTGGCTGGAAGAACGGGCTACATAGCGGGATAAGCGACTATCACGGGGCTTATTTTAGGGTTGTGATTAGCCACGGGTGTTGTATCGGTAGTGGGGATCAGCTTGTTCGAGTTCCCAGTTTGCGAACCACTGGTTGACGTGCGGGAGTAGCGCGCTGCTCAGCGCCGCACGGTTCATCTCATGTGATTTTAGGGGTTGAGAGAGCGACGCCTTTAGTTCTGCGTGAACATCGGCCTTGTTCATGCGCTTCAGTTCTCGCGCCTTCAGCAGCACTTCGCCGTCCACGATCACGGTATCCACGTCCTCGCCCTTCCCCCGGTACACGATGGCGTCCACGATGTCTGTGTCGGGGTCCAGGTACGGCTCTGTGATGCGCGACAGATCCAGTAGAACGATATCGGCGCGTTTGCCGACCTCCAGCGTGCCGACCTTGTTGCCGAAGAAAGTCACCTCGGAACCGGCCCGTGTCGCCATGTCGAAAATCCTGTGCGAAGACGGGCTCGGCGCGCCGACACCCGGCTCCCTGTGGATCTTTTGCGCCAGTCGCATCTCCTGGAGAAGATCGTTGTCGTCGTTTATCCCGGCCTCGTCAATACCGATCGCCACTTCGACGCCTCGGGCCAACAGTCGGTTGACCGGCGCCACACCGCTGCTAAGTCGTAGGTTTGAGCTGGGGTTGTGACACAGCATCGTTCCCGTTTCGGCCATAAGATCAATATCAGAATCGGTCAGCCACGTGCCGTGGGCGATTGAGACCTCGGGCCCGAGAAACCCTAGGTCGTTGAGGTGCGCGAGCGGCGTCATCCCCCAGTGCCGGGTGCCGTACATTTTCTGGTAAATGGTCTCCTGAACATGAATGTGAATCCCAGTCTCATGCTGCCCGCCGAACGCCTTTACATCGGACAGCATCTCGTCCGAGCACCAGTGCACGTTGTGTGCGCTGATGAAGATTTGGACCCGTTCAGACTCATTGCGTTTGATCAACTCCTCCGTCAGGTCGAGGTGATCTGCCGACGAGATGGGGCTGAATGGAAATACATCGTTGATCTGAGTGACGAGCGACTGGGGCAGTGTGTTTAAAAAACCGTCGTTGTCTTCGTAAACAAGGTGGTTCTGGTCGCGGTTGAAGAAGGAGAATGCCGCTCGCATTCCGGACGCCTCGTATGCCCCAACAAGGCTACTCCCCCAATCGTCCAGCGATACTCCCTCCGGTGCCGAGCGAAGGGCGTGGTTGTGCATCACTGTGGTGATCCCGGACTCGATCATCTGAATGGCGCAGTAAAGCGTGTCCAGGTACGGATCAACGTCACGCTGCCCAAACTTGGCCATTATCCATGTCTCCAGCGGGAGGTCCGGGGAGCCGAGCTGGAACGGCGTCAGCCCAGAATGGTGGTGGGCATTGATCAGCCCCGGGATGACGATGAATCCCGGGCCACCGATCACCTCATCCGGCTGATGGCGTGCCTTGAGATCATCGTACCGGCCGATCTCGATAATCTCCCCGTCGCGCTGGAACACAGCGCCGTCGGTGATGATTTCGCTCTCGTCGTCGCCAAGCGCCCGGCACACGACATACTTACCACGTATTAACGATGAGGCCACTCGTTGTCTCCCAATGAATCGAGGAACTGGTTGGGGGTGGATTTGCCACGATTTCGATTACGGTGGTCGCTATTCAGTACTGCTGCAACACTCCCACTAGGGACGAAATGTTCGTGGCGATCTCGGCACCGCAAGTCGTGCATACCGGAGCGGCTCAAAAAGGGTCTGCGTAACCGTTTCGTGTAGCCGTGAGTATGCTCGACTCCCCGGTTGTTATCGCTTGAGTTGAATCGCTTCTACGGAAACGCCTGCGATGGGGTCCAAAGTCACGATAGCTAATGTAGGCGAATTCCCGCCCGACGGCGCTCCGCTGTAAAACGCGGGAGCACCGTCTCCGCTTGTGACTTCACGGAAAACATGGACATGTCCCAGCGCCACGTAGTCGCAATCGGCTCCCGCCAGTTCATCAAACGTAATCTTGGAGCTGTACTCGTTATAGGGATCGTTGTTGGTCACGAGCCCATGTGCGATTGCGACGTACCAATTCTCGGAACAACGAGGCTCGAGTGCGCCCATCGGCATGAATTCCGGGCTGTGATCGTAGACGGGTTCTCCCCATACGGAAAGGCCGATCGAGTCTATGTCAAGGGTCTCGCCTCCACGTTCTAGCAAGACGTGTACGTCTTCTTCCAAGGTGGAGCTATCGAACGACCCGTTCATCAAAAACGTGTCGTGGTTGCCGGGCACCACGACGACCGGGCGGCCGAGCTCGTTGAAGCGCGCGAAAACGTCCGAAACAAGATCGGGCGCGACACTCCTGTTATCGAACAGATCCCCGGCCACTATCACGCCATCCACCGAGTGTTGCCGGCTGAGCTGCAGGACCTGTTCAAATCCACGAAGTGCATCATCCGGGTAGATGTCGCTTCCAAGGTGCAGATCAGATGTGTGGAGCAGTTTGAGGTGATTATGGGTCAAACTGAACGTCCGTCAGCGGTTGTCTGGGGCAGCCTTATCGCTATACAGATTCCCAAGTGAACCGATCGCCGGAGCCGCTTACTTTGCCGATGTTGGCTCCAATTTTGAGGTGCCCTGCAAACACCGTCCAACCACCGCTCGCGGCTCGGCCAAGAATGTCACGCCGTGACGTACGCGCCATGTCCTGGTTCCAGTCGAACATCGGGCACCAATGGGTCTCCGTGACCTGTGCGACGTTGTGGAACAGGTCACCGATGATCACACCGGTCTCGCCATTGGATTCGACCACCACAACCTGATGTCCCGGCGTGTGGCCGTTGGCCGGAAGTGTCTTAACGCCGGGAGCGACCTCTTCTTCACCGTCGACCAGATGTAGTACGCCAAGTCCTTCCAGTGGTTGGACGGACTTCCCGATGGCGGGAACGTTTGGCGCTATTTCGTCACTGGTCCAGTGGTCCCAGTCAGCGCGGGCGAGCATGTATCGGGCGTTCGGGAAGGTAGCTCTAGGGGTGTCGCCATCGTACGAGACGTTCCAACCAACGTGGTCGCCATGCGGGTGCGTCGTAACGACGGCCGATATGTCAGCCGGCTCTACGCCGTTTGCGGCCAGCTCTTCAAGAAGATTTCCAGGCTCTTCGCCCGGTCCCATCGCCGTGTCCACCAGCACGATCGGGCCATCGCCGTTAACCGCCCTTATCAGGAAGGCGCAGAACTGCGTCTGCCACATACCGTTCTCCAGGGCGAAGTCCTGGTATGGACCCCACTCATCGGCCGGTACGTCCGGGTAGATCGCCGAGACATCCCGTGGCGGCGGGGTCAGGTCTACCAGTGCCGTAACCTGCAAATTTCCAATTGTTGCGCTCGTTGCCATGTATTCCTCGAATGAATCATCGTACAAGGGAAATCGAATATCGCCCCGAACTTCTCCTGGCATAAATGATGTTGCCTGACGATAATTCGGGACTTTCGCGTATAAGCCGGGGCATCGTACACCCCATCTTGAGCTCGGTCTTAATAGATCAGACACCCAAAGTTGCCTCAGGCACTTGCCTCGCGCGCATTTAACGTCCACTCTATGGTGGCCCCGCGCTGGTTCGGGTCGTTTCTGGCATCTTGAGATGTGTTTCGGTCCAGCATTAGCGCGTCGGCATCCCAACGCTAACCAACGGCAGGATATTCTGCCAAACCTCATATCGGCATGATCAGGAATACTCAGGAGAGAATGAATGGCAGGGATGAACGACAGTTCAAGTGCGACGGTAATGAACCTGTCGCTTTCGCGTTCCGCTACGGAAACCGTGGTCGATCTACCGGACTTCGATCGCGGACGTCTTGAAGACATCGGATTCCTGACGGCGATGACCCTCACCGTCATGTGTAATTACGCACAGACCGGCCACTTTGGAGGCCCTCTCGCGTACACGCCTTATACGGTGGCTGCTCACCTGATCGGCCCGGAACTCGGCGGGCTTCGATACGACTACCGCCGTCCCAAGCACCCGTTCTCCGACCGATTCATGCTGGCCGGTGGACACAACGCCCCGGTGTTGTACGCGCTCTGGATGATCCAGGGGGAAGCGTTGGCCCGCAAAGAGGCGGCAACCGGCGATAGCCGATACCACGCCGACCCCAATGTAGCGATGCTTCCGATCGACGCGCTTGGCTTCCGCCGCGGCGCAGGCGCGCTCAGCACCCTACTGCGTGAACACAACCTGGAAGACCACGTGCTCATGGGTCAGGCAGGCTCGCGCGGGATCCGCGCACTCTCGGGCCATGCTGAGACCACGGACCTTACAAACGACGTGAACGGTGGACCTTCGGGCATCGGAATCGCGACGATGGCCGGAAAGGCCGCATTCTGGGACATGGTGGGCGCCCCGGATTCTCTCAAAATCATGGCGATCGAGGGCGAGTTCGCCCTGACGTCCGGCCACTCCCAGGAACTCAAGACGCAGGCAGTGGCGCAGCAGGTCGGCAAACGACTTCGTCTCCTGTTGTCCTTCAACAACGCCGGCATCGACGACGAGTTGGTCGGCAGCGTCATCAAGTCCCAGTACGACGGTTACCGGATCGAGGACCAATGGTCTTCCTACGGTTGGAACGTGCTGTCGGTACAGGATGCCAACAAATACAATCAGGTCGTTGGCGCGTTCAAAACGATGGAAGACTGGGACCCGGACGACGACCGCCCGATGATCCTAGTCGGACCGACCGTCAAAGGCTGGTGGCCGGGGGCAGAGAATGGTTTGGTCGGAAGCGAGAACCAGATCATCGATCACGCAAGCCACCCATGGGGCTTCCCGATGAACGGCGACTACTTCCAGGCTCTGGCCTCGACATTTGAGAAGAAGTACGGCGTCGAGTTCCAGGGGATCCACGATGGCCCACCCGCGGACGAACGAGAGCGCCTGATCCAACTCAAGACCAACATGGATGTTTGTATGTCCGTGTTGGAACAAAACGGACTTGGTGACTGGCTTGCGGAGCGAATGGTCGAGATCGGCGAATCCGTCGACGATAATTTGCCTCTGAAGACCGACAACAGGGCAGATCCGTTCCAGGACACAAGGCTCGCGGTTGACAGCCTCCCGCGGGAAGCCCAGACCGTTACAGCAAAGAACCCCTTCTCCGGCGAGGAGAAAGAGGTCGCTATTAAGCTCTACGAGGAGCCGGGCAATGTCCGCGGCACTCGACGAGCAATCTCCGAGATCATCAAGTGGATGAACTACGTCACGGAGAACAAGTTCATCATTGCAGCGGCCGATCTTGCTGAATCCATCAACGTTGAAGGCGGGTCGATCTGGGGTCACTTTGACCCGGTCACCAACCCGGCCGGTTCACGACTCAAGGCTGCCATTCAGGAGGCCGGGAACGCTTCCACTGCTATAGGACTGGTAAGTCAGTCGACGTCACTCGACCCGGACAAGCACGCGGGCGTCTGGGCCATCAGTGGCACGTATGGCGCGTTCACGCCCCTCATGTACCTCCCGGCGCGTGTCTGGAGCCAGCAAGCCCAGGACAGCCCGTTCCGGGTTGGCGTGCTGAACATCCTTGCCGGTCACTCCGGCCCGGAGACGGCGGCGGACGCTCGGACTCATTTCGGGATCTTCTCGCCACAGGTGTGGGATCTGTTCCCTCGGGGCCAGGTGATTCGCTTGAGTTTCTGGGATTATAACGATGTGGCCCCGGGCTACTTTGCCGCGGCAGAGATCGCAGCACGTGACCCGAAGGTCAACATCATCGTTCTCGAGGTCGCACGGCCTGACTTCGCAGTTGCGGACCGGACCACATTTGCGGATACCGACATCAACGCCGCCGCCAAGGGTCTTTACGTGATCCGGGACTTCGACCCGTCGAAACCCAAGGGCGGATATGTGTTGGTGCAGGGATCTTCCTCCACGGTGAACTTGGTCTCGGTCCTCTCCAGACTCGAAGAGGCCGGGGTGAACGTGAAGGTGATCGCATCGATCAGCGAAGCGTTGTTTGACCGTCAACCTGAGTCTTACCGGAACTCGGTGCTTCCGCCCGAGTCGCTTTACGACACGATGGTTGTCAGCACGGGCACGCACCGCGTGTGGCCCGTGAAGAACCTCGGCCCGTTGACCGACGAGTACTCTTTGGTGTCGGACCACAGTGACGAATGGCTGACCGGTGGTAGCGAGTCTGACGTTATCGCAGAGGCGCACCTGGACCCAGAATCAATCTTCGCAGGCGTAAAACGGTTTGCGGATGAGCGCGGGCAACGGCTATCCGGACAGGCAGCCGCACTTAGCGCTCTAACCGATTAATAATCTGAAACTCATCGAGCCGCAGCGCCGTGAATAACGCGCTGTGGCCTGATGGTGTTTTACGGTGGCTTCTAAAATAACGGGTGATGCCCGTCAAACATTTGGGAGGAATTCCAATTGACTGACGTACTTATCGAAGAAAACGTCCCTGTTGGCGATTCCGGCCTCCTAGTTGACGTGTTTCGTCCGGCGAAGACCGACGGACTCGCTCCTGCCCTGCTGTTCCTGCCTGGTGGTTCATGGCGGACAAAGAACCGTGGGGACATGAAAGACCGCTACGGGATCAAGATGGCTGAGCGCGGCGTGGTCTGCATCGCTGGCGAGTACCGCGTGATGACCGAGGCCCCGTGGCCGGCGCCGCTCCACGATGTAAAGACGATCATCCGGTGGATGCGAGATTCGGCCGACCGGCTGGGCGTCGACCCGGACCGGATCAGCGCAGGTGGGAGCTCCGCAGGCGGGCATCTGGCGCTCCTGGCCGCTGGGACGCCGAACTCTTCCGACCTTGAGCCGCCCTATTTCGAGGACGTCAGCAGCGCTCTCGCGACTGCGATCGGTGTCTACCCGGTAGTGGATCTACTTGCCACAGCGGAAAAGAACGATCTGTCCCAGTTGTTCCCGGACGGCGTGACAGAAGTAGCTCTTCTCGACGCCAGCCCGATCTCATACGCCAACCCCGATTTCCCGCCGACACTGCTTGTGCACGGAACAGGCGATGTCCGCGTCGACTATCGGCGTACGGTCCGAATGTACGATGCGTTGGAGGCCGCAGGTGTGCCCGTTGACCTGCAGTTGTACTCCGGGCAGGACCACGTGTTTGACCGTGAAGATATGTACAGCGGCCCCATCGCCGATTCGATGGCGTTGTTCCTCAAGAGGTATGCCCGGGCGGCGGTCGTCGCAGCCGCGGACTAGGTTCAGCGTCCATTACGGGCTAGAATCTCCGGTATCCCTCATGTACATTAGGTGCAAGCCTAATCAGATTAGTTAAAGGACGTACTCAACGGATGGGTCTTCAATTCGGAGTTTTCGACCACATTGAGCCAGAAGAAGGCAAGCCCCTGACGGAGACGTATGAGAAGCGTCTAAAACAGATCGAATATATGGATCGTGCCGGCTTTTACTGTTACCACCTCGCCGAGCATCACACTCCGGCCATTCACAGCCTCGCCCCATCCCAGAACGTGTTCCTCGCCGCCGCTTCTCAACGCACGACAAACATCCATCTAGCGCCCTGTGTTTACGTCCTTCCACTGCATCACCCACTCAGGTTGATCGAGGAGATCAGCATGGTGGATACCCTTTCCAACGGAAGAATGGAGATAGGTGTAGGGCGCGGTGGTGAAATGGAGGCGTTTTTCTGGGGGCAGGAGGCTACCGCAGAGTCCAACTACGAGCGCTATGTGGAGACACTCGCGGTAATCCAGAACGGGCTGTCGAATGACCGCTTGAATTTCCAAGGAAGTGTTTACAACTTCGACGACCTTCCGATGTTCATGCATTCGGTTCAGAAGCCATACCCACCAATGTGGTACATGCGGAACGCGGAAACTGCTGCTATCAACGGCATGGACACGATCATCGTCGGATCACTGGACAGCATCGGCCCAGAGGCAAAACGATACAAGGAGAAGTGGGAGGAGCACCAGGGCAAGGGCGCTCTCACGATCCACGGAAAAGAGCCGAAG
>Ga0310124_10001844_pt1 | contig 14670 bp, 10 predicted proteins | sample CB11b_AW_Bot5_MG_FD_203507 | JGI IMG/M metagenome (GOLD analysis project Ga0310124, IMG submission 203507) | Marine microbial communities from Western Arctic Ocean, Canada - CB11b_AW_Bot5 | ecosystem: Environmental > Aquatic > Marine > Oceanic | place: Canada: Western Arctic Ocean | collected...
CTATAATGAATATAGGCCTCACACAGCTCTAAAATACAAAACGCCCGATGAAGTACATCGAGCGTTTTAGTCAATCAAGTGTCAACCCATATCAGGACGGGTCACATCAATAAAAACAATGCAAATATTGTAAATTATTCTATTTACTTTTCTCTTCTAGCTTAGCCTTTACTATTTGATATAGTTTTTCGTATGGCAGATAACCGGGGAGCAATGTTCCATCAATGAGCATCGCTGGTGTACCTCGAACACCCAGCTTTGTGAACAAGTCATAGTTTTCAGCAACTTCAGTCGTTATTTTACTGTCTGAAGAAACGTAATCGGTGGCTTTGTTCTTCTTCGCTACTTTCATTATCGAACGAACGTTGTGAATGCCAGGCTTACTGATCAACATCTCTTCAACTGCTTTGTATTTTTCTTTGTCATTGTTCCAGACATTGAGTCCAAAGGTTGCTGAGTTCAGTGGCGAATCTCTCTCCTTTAGAGGGATATAAATATTTATCACCTTGATGTCATTAGGGAACTCATCCGCTATTTTCCGAAGAACAGGATCTAATTTTTTGCACCACGGGCAACTAAAATCAGTCATGTTTACGATCGTCAGTTTTGGATGTTCGGAACCATACCAAGGGTGATGTGGGTTGTTATAAATAAAGTCATGACTCTCAGCTAACGTTTTATCAAAGCTACTTTGTTGATCTATGTAAGCAGCCAGACTGTCGTGAACCGAATCGATAATACCTTCGTTCGTTTCTAGCATTTGCGTTATCTCGGCAATTTTTTCTTGTTTTGTCATTGCGAAAGTGACGGGTGAGAAAGCCAGAGTAACCAATAGTGTGATGATGCTTTTTGTAATGAATTTCATATTTTTCCCATTAATACTTAGCTAACCAAAGTCGGGCTGCGATACCTATTGGCGTAGTAATTCCTGAAGTAACACTTGTTACTTTCCCATCATTAATAACAATGAGTGTTGGCGTTAAGGAGATTCCCCAATCGCGTGCAATTTTACCTTGAGTGTCATTAATGTTGTCGTAGCTATACCCTTTAGCATTCATATAGCGTTGAACTCTTTCATCTTTACCCGAAGTCAGTGATACACCAACGACGGGATAGCTTGATGAAAACCAATCAACCACTGGCGTCACAAATTTGCAGGCGACGCACCATGTCGTCCAAAAATAAACTAATACCGGCTCTTTCTTACTCATCTCTATTACATCTATCGGTTTACCGGATAACGACACTCCGACCATTGGCGGAACGTTCTGCATTGGAACGTCTTTTGTACGCCAATAATCAACACCAAAGACCACGACCAATGCGAACAAGGTATACAGTAATGCCGATCTCAACTTCTGCTTTTTGGTCTGAGGTTTTGCCTTAGCTTTTTTTCTCATCATTCGTCACCACCTCTTGCTTTCTCAATCGCTTCCATCACCGCATCACTGGTTAAGATGACAGGAAGCTCAATACCTTCAGGAGCGTTAGGGCCATAAACCACATTGAACGGAACACCGAACCGGTTGTGATCTTGTAGGTATGACGTGACACTATCACTCGGTACAGTCCAATCCCCCTCCATCGGCACTACATCACCTTCAGTCAATGTGCTGTAGACAGGATCTTGTAAGAGAACCCCGATCTTGTTTGCTTTACAAGTCACACACCAATCAGCGGTAACATCAACGAAAACTACTTTGTCATTAGCAACATGATCATCAATGGCTACGGTCGACAAAGCTTCCCACTCAGGTTCTGGTGGCAGCATTTTAGATGTTGCCTTCTCGACAAATAACGAGGCAGAGATAACACTCAACAGCAGCAAGGCAACAGCACCCGCAGTCTTGATTCCATGCACTTGAACCAACCGGACAAGCAATAAGCAAACACTGAATGCCAATATTGCGTATAACCACAATTGAGGGACGTGAGGTCGAAGCAAGCTAAAGAGCCAGACGCTAGTGATTAGCATCATTCCGCCGAACAGGTATTTAACACGGTTCATCCATGCCCCAGGTTTAGGCAGCGCCAAAGCTATCGATGGGAATGCAGCAACGATGATCCATGGAAGTGCCATACCAACAGCAAGTGCGGTGAAAATACCAAACATCGTCGGGATAGTCGTGGCAAGAGCAAATGCAACGGCTGTCCCAAGAAATGGAGCAGAACATGGCGTAGCCAATAGCGTTGCGAACATGCCTTGAGTAAAGTGTCCGACGTAACTACTGTCTCCCTTGGTTGCCATCCACGTATTTGTATTCGATGAAAGACGGATCTCGAACAGCCCTAACATGTTGGCGCTGAAAAGGGCTGTGACGATAAACATCCCACCGATAAACCAACCGTTTTGGAACTGAATTCCCCAACCGATAACGCTGCCTGATATTTTTAACACAGCCAAGAAAGTGGCGATTAACCAGAAGGATGCGAGGATGCCACTCGCAGATGCAAGGAATTGGAACCTAACCTGTTTCCTTGCCATGCCTTGAGCAGAAATAACCCCACTCAGTTTCATTCCAAGTACAGGGAATACACAGGGCATGATATTGAGAATCAACCCTCCTAATAGCGCCAAAAGCACCATACTTACCATAGAGCTATTACCCACTATGCCGTTGGTAACAGTGGCTGGGTATTCTGTGATGAAGTCTTTGTCTTTGATGCTGACACGAATGTGTTGGTTGTTGAGATCGGGTGTGCCCATCCAGCTGCTTACGTCATAAGTCGCAATGGCTTGGTTACCTTCAATTTCAATGTGAGGAATACCAAATTCAGCATCTTGCATTTCATCTGAATCACCATCCACGATTATATCGGGTGCAGTCCAACCAATTTGATGTGTAGCAATAACTTGAAGTTGCGACTTGTGAGCATCCCAAATAGTAGATGTGCCCTCTACAAGCGGTGAGTCTTTCGGCACTTCGCTCATTGCTTTAGCGTAGACAAGCATCGCGTCGTTATCCACAGTCATCTCACTTGGGTTAAACACCAAATTGATATCAAAATCCGTGAGAATACATATGGTGGTGCATGAAGACATCGTCAGCACTGCATGGAGCTCAACAGGTTTGTTCATATCATCAATATGAAGATTCATCGGAAAGATGATGTTGTGCTTGTAGCCTAGCGTATCTATGCCGAGCAAGTTGAAGCGTTGAGGAAACTTCCAAAACCATTGCAGTTGCGAAACGTTCTTAGAGTCGGCCCATTTAATTTTGGGCGCAATGCCTCCTTCGCCAGGACTTCTCCAGTAAGTTTTCCATTCATCAGAAAGGTTCACTTCCAGATAACCCGCCGCGGTTTTATCTTCTTTATTAATTTGTCCTGTCATGACAAAGCGCGTTTCTACATACGGATGTAACTTGTCTTGCATCCAACCCGTTGTAACAGGAGTCATCGATTCGCTCGCACTTGCGTTCACAGTGAATGTTGAATACAGCGCAACGAATAGCCAAAGCACAACAAAGCGCAATGACATTTTGCTTTTAGGCATGTCTAATTTTTCCTTAAAAAATGAATAATATGAGTGTTAGTTAAACGCTCTTATTCTCATTCTTTAAAGACACAGACCTTGAGATGGATGCGCCTACCTTTGTGGAGGATTGGCTCAGTGAAGGGAGGGAAATACGGGACAGTACTTAGCAGCCACAATACGACGACAACGAGTATGAAGTACGTGAATATAGCTTGATCATTGACTTGATGGTGATCAAAATTTATCAGGTGTTCTGATAACTCACATTTGTGGACGGATTGGTCGTCTTGAGATTGAGATGCACCCTTGATAAAACCGCCACCATCGCTAATCTTGTTTGCCTGCGGGGCAGTAGAAATAGCAGAATCACTGTTGTCATAATTTACTTTGCAGCCTTGGATAAAACTCATATTACTGGCGAGACAGAAACAGATAACCCAACCCACTAATAATAGTGCGCTACGAGTTAGCTGATGTGTGTTTCGACTTGAGATCATATCTAAACTGCAGATGTCTTGTGATGGTAAACGTAGCAATACGACTTAACCAAAATAATAAAGTTCAATTTTTTTCGTATGGCCGATAATTTTCATGAATCAAAGCGATTGAGAATGGCAAGAATCGTATACCAATAATCAGTATCGGAAAGACAATCTCTAAAGCACATCAACAATCGAAGTATCACTCGCCGTTAATGAGAGTGATGCCCCAAGAGCGTTTGTTGATCGTTCATTATCCTCACTATTGAAAATAGAGTTAGACCTCGTCGATATAGGCACAATGGTGGGTTTATCAGATCCCCCTTTTGAAAAAGGGAATGCAAAACTCGGTATGTGGCAGCCACTAACATTCTTACTTGAAGATAATGCTGGGCTCTATTTCCTATCTGAATATGACCCAAATAAAATCCCAATTCTAATTGTGCATGGGATCAATTCAACGGCTTTAGATTTTGCCCCACTGATTGAAAAAATCGACCAATCTAAATATCAAATATGGGTGTTCAGCTACCCTTCTGGTTTATCTCTGACTTTGAATTCGAAAGGCTTGAACAATCTGTTACATACAGTTGTGAGTGAATATAAGAACCAGCAACTGCATGTTGTTGACCACAGCATGGGTGGCTTAGTCGTGACTAACAGTATTCGCCAGTGCCGTATTGGGCAGCTATGCGATTTTGTAAGCAGCGTAACCATCATCTCTTCGCCGTTTGGTGGTGTCGAGTCAGCTAAACAAGGGGTTGAGTACTCACCCGTAGTAATGCCTGCATGGGTTGACTTAAACCCAGACGGGAAATTTATCGCTGACTTATTTATTGATAACAGTAAGATCACATCCCCCACTTTTTAGCCTTTGGTTATAACTCTGGCGATCTATTTAATACCAACAGTAACGATGGCGTCATCAATTTATCAAGCCAGTTGTCACGCCCCGTTCAATTGAATGCCGACCAAATTCGTGGTTACAACGAAAACCATCTCAGTATTTTAGATAATGATGATCTGTTTGAAGACCTGTCGAGCTTTTGGCTAACAGCAGAGCAATAACCCCTCCCTATACATAACCCGACAAACCAGTTGGCGTGAATGGTATGAACATTGGCGGTATTTGCACTGCAAGCCAACACGCCAATCTTTATTCTAGTCCCATAAATCAGCACACGGAGTGACGCTAAGCCTAGCGAGCTAGGTTTCAAAACAAGGATAGTGACTTTCTAACTTGGGATAGAAACGATGACTATCAATGAATTAAAACGCAGAGATTTTTTCAAAGTTATGGGGAAAGGTGCAGTTTCAGCCGCGGCTATCTCTCTGCCTTCCTTAGCGAATGCAACGCCAACTTCGCCAACCAATTTTCCTTCAGATCACCAAACCGTTGGCTCGCCACTGGATGCGACCGAGATGGCGAACCTGATAAGAGACAAAAAAGCCTCGCCAAAAGAATTCGTACAAGAAGCTATCTACAAAATTCGCCAGACCAACGATCAAGTTAATGCGGTTGTTTCTGAGTGCTTTGACTTAGCGCTAGAGCGTGCAAACTCGTTTAACCCGAACTCACCCTTTGCTGGCGTGCCTTTCTTGGTGAAAGACTGCGTTGATGTTGTTGGGCTTGAATGCACCCTGGGTTCGAAGCTAAACCAAGGCAGAAAACCCAACGCGACCTCTTGGTTTATTCGAGCGACTCAAAATGCAGGGCTGAACACCATTGGCATGACGAACATCCCTGAGATGATGACACTAGGCTGCACACAGAACTCCCTTTATGGCGCGACGCGCAACCCATGGGATCTAAGCCGAGGTGTTCACTCATCGACTGGCGGTGGCGCAGCGGCGATTGCAGCTGGCTATGTACCCTTAGTGCACTCTACTGATGGCGGCGGCTCTTCTCGTATGCCTGCTTCAGCGACTGGTATTTTTGGCTTTAAACCAAGTCGAGAATCTTTGATCTCAGGGCTAACTGATGGCTCAACAAGCGAAGGTTTTACTCATCAATCGTTTATGTCGAGAACCGTTCGTGACGCGGCTTTGGCTGTTTCAGTCACAGAGCATCATACAAAAAATAACTTTGAGACGCCTTTTCCTCGAACTCCAATAGGAATGGTTAATGCTTCTCTTAACCGTCAGATAAAGATTGGCGTCACCCTTAAAGATATCCACGGCAGGCTTCCTGATGAAGATACGCTCGCAGCCATTCGTTCTACGGTCTCTTTGCTTGAAAACCTTGGGCATATCGTTATCGAAGTTGAGCAGCCAATCCAAGATGGCGATGTGTTCATGCGTAACTATATGGGCGTATTTGGCAACAAGATGGCAAGCTTTGCTGAGCAATTCGACCACTTAGGTATGCCGCTAGAATCGATGCCAGACAAAGTGAGTGATAACGTCGTCTATTTAGCTCGCACGATGCAAGCTCGCTTAAAAGCCTCTCCTAGCTTGTATATCGACTCTCAAGAACGATGCCGAAACTTCGCGACCAATCACAACCGAGAGTTCTTTAAAAACATCGACATTTGGCTCACCCCTTGTGCAAACCATGTTCCTTTGGACATCGAATATTTCGACCAGAAAACGCATTCCGGCAAAGAGATATGGGCACGTTCAGAGAAATTAATGTCCTACACGCCAATCGAAAACGTGGCAGGCAATCCGGCGATGTCGGTTCCCTTGTGTTGGAACAAGCAGAACCTTCCTGTTGGTAGCCACTTTTCCGCAGCAAGAGGCAATGACCGCCTGCTATTTGAATTGGCCTATCAACTAGAACACGCCAAGCCTTGGGCAAACAGAAAAGCCCCGATTGCGCTTTAAAAAGCGATTCACTTTCAAGAGCTATTTATTTTCAAGAGCTATTCGATTTCGAAATCAGTTCGATTAAAAAACTATTTAAGTACGAGTCTTTTGATGAAACATATTATTTTCCTATTCTTGGCAAGCCTGACGCTTGCGCCACACTCATTCGCAGCTCTAGCACCAAGCGAAGGCTTCAGTGGCAACATGACCTTCCTAACTGGCTTCACCGCAAACTCAAGTAACCTCGATGTTGGTCAAAGCAACCATCAATCTCAAGCCGATTTAATGTCGTCGGGTAACACGGAAGCCGAGGGAATGGTCGCGGTTTTGGGTTCGGTGCAATACACCTTTGGCGCTTTGAATCACAAACAGTTTTTCTTAGGTACCTCAAGAGACGACATCATCACAGGTACGTTGGCATTTGAAGTTGGATATAGGCAGCAAGTGGAAAGCGGAATGGTGGTCGATTTTTCTATCTTGCCGACTCTGATATCTGGCGAAGTATGGGATGACCCTTATGCTGTTGACTCAAATAGGAAAGAAACCGACCTCACTGGCACTGTGGTTCGAATGCAGCTTTCAAGAATAATGGGCTCGAACTTTAATCTCGATGTCGCTTCTGGTGAGTCAGACGTTAAAAAAGAAAACACCGGCCTAAAGGGGCTTGGTTTAACCGAAGAAGAACGCGCATTGATGATTCGAGAACGAAAGTACTTTTATCTCAAGTCTGGTTACCAGTACTTCTTAAAAGATGGGTCAGGTATTCTCACGCCTTCAATGAATGTTTTCTCTTCAGATTCTGAGGGTGATGCACTGTCCTTCTTGAGCCTTGGCGCGGAAATTAACCTAGCGAAAAGATACGGAAATCATGGTCTTGCTTTGACACTCAATGTAGCAAAACGCAGCTATGATAAAGAGAACCCAATCTTTAATAAGACACGTGAAGACAAAGACTTTGGCGCCTTCGTTGCTTATGAATATGCCAATATCTTTGAGGCTAAAAACTGGTCTTTGGTGTCACTACTCGGCGCGAAGACAACGAATTCGAATATTGAGTATTACCAATCATCACAATATGTGGTTTCAGTCGGTGTTGATTACAAATTCTAAGATTGAACTGAGGTTTTCATTACTTGTAACCCGTAAACAAATCCTTTAATTTGGGCATATTTCCGAGAAGAACACTCTTCAATCGTCGCAATAACAGGGAGTTATGGTGGAAAGTTTTAGTACTCAATTGCCCATTTTTTGGTTTAAAACTTTAGATTCTGCTATTCAGGCTAGAATTGGAGACAGCAGCGATATCTGGTCGGGAGCAGAGGTCTATAAACAACTTTGCTCCGCCGAATCGATCTCGGCTTATCAACTTCAAACCGCCATCACCAATATCTACCAACGCTTTGATCATGAACTGATCGACCTGTTTGATGAATCTGCTCGCTACTTCGATGAGCTTGAAATGGGCGCTCCGGTAATGGCCATGCTCACCGCGCCAGATCTCGCCAGCTTTTGCCAACTGCTGAGTCGATACTCCATTCATATACATCCGCTACTGAAAATATTCAGCCGTGAAACAGAAAATGGTGAAGTCGAGCTTTGGGGCGTCACACCCGAGTACATTGATGAAACCACACTGATGACACACATCAGCTTGGGGCTCTATTTCAGTATTATGATCAAGCTCGTTCGCAGGTACCTTAATGCGCCGAATCAAAAGCTCGCCATTCACATCCACAAGAACACCATCGGTGATGAGTTCTTGAGCATCTATGAGCGTGTCTTTAATGTTGAAATGAAGGAAGGCTTCCCCGCCCGCTATCTCCTTTTTTCTAACGATCTTGTTCAAGCAAAACCTCGTCAATTCCAAGCTGACTTTCATGCAGAGTTAGTACGAATCGCCGACCAACAGATGGAAAAAACGTTAAAAACTAACCTGATCTACAAAGTGAATGAAACGTTCAAGGTGCTCGCGGTGAAAGACACCAACCTAGATAGCGTGGCGAACAATCTTCATATCAGCCCTCGAACCCTGAATCGTAAGCTTAAACTACAAGGTGTGAGCTTTCGTCGTTTGTTCGATAAATACCGACTTGAACTGAGCATGACGCTACTGAATCAAAACGACGGCAACATTACCTATGTGGCTCACGAGCTTGGCTTCTCAGACTCGAGCGCATTCAGTCGAGCATTCAAGAATTGGACTGGGCACTCTCCTACTGAGCTCAGGTCGTAACAGCAGATCTCGCCCCCATCTAACGAAGCATCGAACGACATTGTTCTTACTTGGTTTTTATTCTTACATATTTTCGATTCTCATGTATTATGTGCGCCCATAATTGTATGACAAATATGTAGCACTGTTTCTGTATGACCAAAGCCACCAACCACGCGATTTTGCTCTTAGTATTCGCCAACCTGCTCGCCTCCTTTTCAGACGTCTCACTCAAAGTGCTGAACGGTGAAGTGCCCACGTTCCAATATGTGTTTATCCGCCAGCTATTGAGCGTGATGTTGCTGCTCCCTTTTTGGTTAAAGCTACCCAAAGAGACGCGCATGCAAGGTGGTTGTCGCATCAACTTCTTGCGGGCTCAATTCATCCTAGTGGGCAGTGGCTGCGCAATGATTGCCATCACACACCTCACCTTGGCGACCGCAAACGCGATGTTCTATGTTGGACCTATTCTGATGCTCCCGCTTTCTATTGTTTTACTGAAAGAGAAGCCGACGTCATCAAAAGTGGTCGCGACATTAATTGGCTTCGTGGGTGTGTTAATCGTGTTGCGTCCAGAGCAATTTCACTGGGCCGCTATTGCAGGCTTAGGCAGTGCGCTCGCGATGGGTGTCGGCAATATTTTGATTAAACGTCTTCACGCAGAACAACACATTATCTCAACACTATTTTGGACCAGTGTAATGACTCTGCCGCTGGCGTTGGCTCTTGCTCTGCCTGCATGGGCGGCGATTGAATGGCGTCATGTTGGATGGATTATGGCAATCAACCTATTCGTTCTTGGATACCATGCCCTTGTGGTGGTGGCTTATAAAAAAGCGCCAGCAAATCAAATTGCTCTCGCGGAATACTCGGGGTTGGTGTTTGTGACCCTATTTGGCGTGATGTGGTTTGACGAGATTCCAGACATGCTGACCCTTGTCGGCATCAGCCTCATCGTCATTCCTATGATGCCAATAAAATGGAAGAAGTACTTCAGCAGGCCCAATCAAACGGCCCTTGATATAGAAGCCAATCAACCTAAGCCTTAATCGTCGACAGCATCATTACTGCGCATCGAGCTAACCCACTTTCGACCTATTCAAATGAGAAAAGGGACCGGTATTTCTACCCGTCCCTTTTTGGTTTCGTTTATGTCAGGCGTTACTTAAGCTTGAACACCAACACTTTGTTGTATGCCGTCACCATCAGTAAATCTTGCTGTTTCCCGCCAATTTCTAGGTTGCTGATATGGCCCGCATCGATAGCAATGAAGTCTATCTGCTTACCGTCTTTATCGAACACCCCCACGCCACCGTGCGCTGCAACAAAGAGGTTGTCATCGGCATCAACAGCGACACCATCAACCATAGGTTCAGAGCCAGACTCCGCCTTCACTTGAGCAAACTGCGTCTTATTGCTGAGTGACTCTCCATCAAGATCAAATCGGTATACCCAGCCATCAGATGTGTCGGCAACGTATAACGAAGATTCATCAGAAGAAAAAGCGATGCCGTTTGGTAGCTTGAACTCTCCAGTGATCAGCTTTAGGTCACCATCTAGGTAACGATAAACGCCATTAACCGGTTGCTCTGGTTCTGCCTTTGCTGGGCCGTAACCTTGGATACCAAACGGAGGATCGGTGAACCACACGCTGCCATCACTGTTAACGGTTAAATCGTTCGGGCTATTGAGCAGCTTGCCGTTATACGTTGCAGCGACAATCACTTTCTCTCCGTTGCCCTCACGGTACGACAGCTTTCTATCATGGCGGGCCGCCCAAAGGTTGCCTTTCGCATCGATATCGAGACCATTGGCATAGCCAGAGTTATCATCAAAAACGCTCAACTTGCCGTTAAGATCGTAAGAATAGGTTGTGTTATTTGGAATATCGCTAAACAAGAAACGTTGATGTTCCACATCCCATGTAGGGCCTTCAACAAAGCCGAATGAGTCTCCAACCAATGTTGGGTTGCTTTCTACAACAGAGGCAGCTGAAACATTCATAGAGGCAGCCATTGCAGCGGTAATAAATAGTAATTTGTTCATTGTTCTTCTCCTTTCTGTTTACGTTTTGAATCTTAGTTTCTTGAAGGAGTGAGAAAAACAGTACAAAATGACTTCACTGTTTACTAAATGGTGTTAATGATGAATTTGATTTATATGCAGACCTTCTTGACTGTCGCCGAAGAGCAAAGCTTCACCAAGGCCGCTGAAGTATTGGATGTGTCAAAAGGTTTGGTGTCTCGGCATGTACAACGACTCGAAGAAACATTGAATTCTAAACTGTTTCACAGAACGACTCGTTCTATCAGCCTCACGGAAGTGGGCGAAGAGTTGTATTCGAAAGCGAAGCAAATTCAACTATTAGCAACCGAAGCGGAAATGCGTGTCTTAGACATGACGCAGGAAGTGGCAGGCGATTTGAAAATTACCGCGCCGATAGAGTTTGGGCGTGCGCTTTGTCGTCATATCATCCCTACTTTCAAGCAAGAGTACCCAAAAGTGGATTTGATTCTCGACTTTGGGCCGATGAAAAAGAAGATAGAGTCTGGCGACTTTGACATTGCTTTCCGAGCCTACGATGAACTGCCTAATGATGTGATTGCCAACGATCTCGGGCATATCCGCAATGTTCTCGTTTGCAGTGCGGATTACGCATCAACTTACCCACTCGCCACCACCAAAGACATCCATAAATGCAGCTTCATTCTTAACAGTCAAAATGAACGTTGGAATCAGCTGGAGTTGATCAATGGCGAACAAACCTACCATGTTGAAGTAACCGGAAGTGTTAGCTCTAATACCTACAGTTCAATTTTGGAGTTAGCAATGCAAGGGATAGGTGTCGCCAGCTTGCCGTTCTATCAAGTTGAAGAGCAGATCAAACAAGGTAAGCTTATTCACGTGTTCCCAGAATGGTCGATTAAAGCCCAAAAGCTAAGCCTTATCTATGCTCAAAGAAGAGTAACACCGCAGAAGTTGGTCACTTTTAACCGAGCGGTAAAAGAGTGGTTGGAATCGAATAACGCTTATACGTTGTGAGTTTTAGAACGCTGAATCTTTCAATTGGAATGCATGTGCGTTCCATTCATATCAGGGTCAATCGCAGTGCTTTCAATAGCTGATAGGCTGCCGTGTTTTCGTCGATTTTTAAACAGCCTCCCCCTCTAACTCCCCCTCAAGTTGAGTTCATCACTCCCCTCTAGATTGACGACCGAGGGGGAGAACCTTCTTTGGCGCTGAATGTGTAAATGCACATGCCGCCATCGGTATTCAGTTCCTCCCCTTTCCACTAAGCACAATGAATCGAAGATGCGGATTAAGGGGAGATTAGGAGGGGATTTGAGATTGGTGTGATTACCGAGGGAGGTTGGGCTAACACGGATTTGCCCCAAAGCTCGTTAGAGTATAAGGTCTAACCACATTGACGCCCATATTTTCCGTTACATAATATAATCTGTGAAGAATAGCGCATGGCTGTGCGTGCAAGTATGCTTGAAGCAATGAATCGAGAGGGGGCACGCCAGAATAAAAGTTACGGCATTAATTGCTCTCTGATTCTTCTTCAATATAGATGTGCTATTCACATGGGTAATATATTCTGCTTTGGGTATCCGCAGGATGCGTGCCTGTTATGACTCACCTTGTTAGTGATTGTGCTCATTGAACTCGGTGTCCAAAACTGCTGGTACGAGCATTACTAATTTAGCCTGAAAATTTCAAATTACTTAAACAAAGTGTGTTTTCCTTTTAGAGCAATCACCTCAATGACAGTTATTAAATTAAACTCTGAACAAATTGAATTAATCCGGGCTGTAGGTGGACTGCCATCAGTGCACAAACTAAGCGAAGCTATTAAAGAGAATCCGCAAAAGTACAACTTGTTGAGACCACTTCTCAAAACAGGGTTAAATCTTGATGAGGTTGCCCGTAGATATGACTTGGGAAGAAACTTGAGGCGCACAACAGGCAGCGTTAAGTGGGACTCGGATGATGGCAGAAAAGCCCTAATTGATGGACTGGCAGAGCTTGTAAATACCACCGGTTGCTTTTATTCAGGCAGATCACTTCTAAAGTGCCATCAACAACTGACCCTTTGTATGGATAAATCTGAAATCGGCATAAAAGCTATGAGCCTGCCTAAACCACTAAAGGACGCCTTTTGGCCGGATAATAACAATGGTAAATACAGTAATCTGCATATCAAATTTTTTGAGTTAGTCAAAAGCGGTCAAATCAATATACCGGGGTTTAGCTACTCAAAGATGTACGAGAAGGAGAATATTAAAGCGCTTTCTTCGTTTTTAGAATCCAGCGTAAAGACATGGTCGACCAAGGGAATAAAGCACCCAGACATTGATCTTGAATGGACGTACATGGTCTACCTAGCAGTCTTACTGAGTATCTACAGCAAGTGTCCGTCGATTGACGATATTCGAAAATTAAAACATCCACTACTCAACAATTGCAGTTCTGTTTTCACCGAAATGAAAGATGACACGCCACTTCTCGATTACCTACCACCGCAAAAAGGTGCAAAAGGCGTGTTCGAGGGTTATGAAGGTCAAACCCGATTAAAGAAGTTCATATCTGATTTATTAAAGGAATACGGATGCGTGTTTCCCTTAACTCTACTCAAGTCCAATCCTGACGTCAGTCATAGCGATGTCACTATTCGAAGAGCAATCAAGAAATACGGTTATACCGACATCTATGAATTGCAAAAAGAGATAATTAACGAACAACTCATAGATGTGAATCTTCCAAAAGCACATATGCTCGCTATAGACTCAACAGGCATTGGCTCAGCAGGAGAGCTCAAAATAAGACGTACCATTGAAGCACCGACCTTTAAGACTAAAGTGGAAAAGTTGGGTTATCAATTTTCCTATGACGTTCAATGTAATCTCTCAGAGTTTGACGAGCGTCGAGCCGATGGTGTCTTATGTAGCACACTCATCATCGAAGTCTCCATGGTGAACCCTGAGCTATTTACGCAGAACAAAGAACCCCACAACAAAACTGAAAATGCTTATTATCATAATAGAAAGCAATACTATCGTGACCTAATGAGCTCTCCTTTTAGCTCCTTTATTATGAGTAGCGATGATGTGGTTGCAACGAGCTGTGCCCAATTATCAGAAAAGTTGCTTGCGTTGCTGAAACAGGCCAAAGAATTGAATAAGCCGAAAATTGAATACCGGTGTGATAAAACCATCCAAAGTTCACGCACGATGAATGAAATCAAAATTGGTAAGGAGCTTAAAAACACACTCTATTATCAGGCTGGGAGTCGGTTACTTCCTAGCCGTGTAGAGTTTGAATTGATTGATTTTATTAATCACCAGTCACTTGTAGTGATCATGACTCACACAGGGACAACCGACATTTGTAAGCAGTGCGACTTGTATTTTGAGGAACATCTAACCACCAATACTGATGATGAAATCAAAACCAATTCTGACTTAGCTAAAATGATATTGGCTCGGAGCTTCGGCTATCTGCAATATCTCCCTAAGCCTGGCTATTGGAATAGCTCGGAGAAGAAACTCCTAAATCACTATAAATCAAACTATGAGGATTGGGAGGCTCGTATCGAGGCCTTGGCAGGAAAGAAGTTTATCTCGGGGCGAGTAAAAAACCTACCTTTCTCAAAGGGCAGTGAACCGATTGTCGAAAACATTGCTAAAACC